>Ga0209758_1001096_pt1 | contig 35059 bp, 39 predicted proteins | sample AraplaMF_Col_mMF_FD_184258 | JGI IMG/M metagenome (GOLD analysis project Ga0209758, IMG submission 184258) | Arabidopsis root microbial communities from the University of North Carolina, USA - plate scrape MF_Col_mMF (SPAdes) (version 2) | ecosystem: Host-associated > Plants > Roots > Endosphere... | reverse complement strand
GCCACCGCATTAATCTTCGACCGAAAGCAGAAAGGAGACATCAATGGAAAACGCGCAACACCCGATCAGCTCCGGTTTCGGTGCTCGCTCGACGGCCGCCGACGTGCTCGCCGGCATCGATCTCACGAGCAAGCTCGCGATCGTCACCGGCGGCCATTCTGGCCTCGGGCTGGAAACGACAAAGGCGCTGTCGCGGGCTGGCGCCCATGTGCTGGTCGGCGCCCGCCGGCCGGAAGAGGCGGCCAGAGCGTTCGCCGGTATCGCCAATGTCGAGGTCGCCAATGTAGCGGTAGAAAGCCTCGATCTCTCCGATCTCGAAAGCGTGTGGCGGTTTGCCGAGCGCTTCGTCGCTTCCGGCCGCAAGGCCGACATTGTCATCAACAGCGCCGGCATTATGGCCTGCCCGGAAACGCGGGTAGGGCCGGGCTGGGAGGCGCAATTTGCCACCAACCATCTCGGCCATTTCGCGCTCGTCAACCGTCTCTGGCCGGCGATTGCAAGCGGAGCCCGCGTGGTTGCCGTCTCCTCCGGTGCCCATGGCATCACGCCTATCCGTTGGAATGACGTCCAGTTCTCCGAGGGTTATGACCGGTGGCAGGCCTATGGACAGTCGAAGACTGCAAACGCGCTCTTTGCGGTGCAGCTCGACAGGCTGGGCAGGGACGCCGGCATACGCGCTTTCTCGCTGCATCCCGGCAAGATACTGACACCGCTGCAGCGCCATCTTGATAGGGAGGATATGGTGGCCGCCGGCTGGATCGATGCCGAGGGCAATGCCATCGACCCGAGTTTCAAGACGCCTGCACAGGGTGCCGCGACACAGGTCTGGGCTGCAACCTCGCCGCAGCTCGAAGGGCTCGGTGGCCTCTATTGCGCCGATTGCAACGTCGCTGTCATCTCGGACGACGGCGCGGAAACCAGCGTGCGCGCCTATGCCGTCGATCCCGACGAGGCGGCCCGTCTCTGGGCGCTCTCGGCGGAACTGACCGGTGTAGACGCGTTCAGCCGTTAAGCGTGGATGCCGGGCGCCTCGTAGCCGGTGCGCTCGACATATTCGGTATAGCCGCCGCCATATTGCTGGATGCCATCGGGCGTCAGCTCCAACACGCGGTTGGAAAGCGCGGCAAGGAAATGCCGGTCGTGCGAAACGAACAGCATCGTGCCCTCGAAGTCGGCAAGCGCCTTGATGAGCATTTCCTTGGTGTCGAGGTCGAGGTGGTTGGTCGGCTCGTCGAGCACGAGAAAGTTCGGCGGGTCGAACAGCATCTTGGCCATGACGAGGCGGGCCTTCTCGCCGCCCGAAAGCACGCGGCAGCGCTTGTCGACATCGTCACCCGAAAAGCCGAAGCAGCCGGCGAGCGCGCGCAGCGGCGCCTGACCGGCAAGCGGGAAGGAGTCTTCCAGCCATTCCAGCACGGTGCGCTCGCCGTCGAGCAGGTCCATGGCGTGCTGGGCGAAATAGCCGAGCTTCACGCTGGCACCGAGCGCCACACTGCCGGCATCGGGATCGGCAGTGCCCGTCACCAGCTTCAGCAGCGTCGACTTGCCGGCGCCATTGACGCCCATGATGCACCAGCGCTCCTTGCGGCGGACCATGAAATCCAGGCCTTCATAGATGACGCGGCTGCCGTATTTCTTATGCACGTTCTTGAGGTTGACGACGTCTTCGCCCGAACGCGGCGCCGGCTGGAATTCGAAGGCCACCGTCTGGCGGCGCTTCGGCGGCTCCACGCGCTCGATCTTTTCCAGCTTCTTCACGCGGCTCTGTACCTGCGAGGCGTGGCTGGCGCGTGCCTTGAAGCGCTCGATGAACTTGATTTCCTTGGCAAGCATCGCCTGCTGGCGCTCGAACTGGGCCTGCTGCTGCTTCTCGTTCTGCGCCCGCTGCTGCTCGTAGAAGCCGTAGTCGCCGGAATAGCTGTTGAGCGAGCCGGCATCGATCTCGATGATCTTGGTGACGATGCGGTTCATGAACTCGCGGTCGTGCGAGGTCATCAGCAGCGCGCCTTCGTAGGTCTTGAGGAATTCCTCGAGCCAGATCAGGCTTTCGAGATCCAGATGGTTGCTCGGCTCGTCGAGCAGCATCACGTCCGGCCGCATCAAAAGGATGCGGCCGAGCGCCACGCGCATCTTCCAGCCGCCCGAGAGCGCGCCGACATCGCCATCCATCATCTCCTGGCTGAAGCTCAGGCCCGCCAGAACCTCGCGCGCCCGGCCTTCGAGCGCATAGCCGTCCAGCTCCTCATAACGCGCCTGCACTTCGCCGTAGCGCTCGATGATCTGGTCCATCTCGTCCATGCGGTCGGGATCGGACATGGCCGCTTCCAGCTCGCGCAGCTCTGCCGCGACGACGCTGACGGGGCCGGCGCCCTCCATGACCTCGGCAACCGCGCTGCGGCCGGCCATTTCGCCGACATCCTGGTTGAAATAGCCGATGGTGACGTGCTTTTCGACCGAGACCTGGCCTTCATCCGGCAGCTCTTCGCCGTTGATCATGCGGAAAAGCGTCGTCTTGCCGGCGCCGTTCGGGCCGACCAGGCCGATCTTTTCGCCGCGGTTCAAGGCGGCTGTGGCTTCGATGAAGAGGATGCGGTGGCTGTTCTGCTTGCTGATATTGTCGATACGGATCATGTCTAACGCGGGTGCTTCAAGAGAATTTGGCGCCCTTATGCCATGGGTTTTCGCTCCTGTCGCAGTTTTTCCGCGTCATGAAGCTGTGATGTTGGAAACGACCCGCCCGATGTGACTGGAAATCCGGTGACCGCTCCTTATTATCCCCTTCGGTGGAGGACCCATGACCAACAAAACATCCGGCGAGCCAGCAAAACCATCTCAGCCAAAGCTGCTTTCAGGCGGCAATCCGCAGATCGCCAAAGGCGAGGGCGATGGCCCGGTGCAGGCCTATATTGCCGCCATGCCCGGCTGGAAAAGCGAGGTCGGCCGCCGCCTCGACGGACTGATCATGCGCACCGTTCCCGATGCCCGCAAAGCCGTCAAATGGAACTCGCCGCTTTACGGTATGAAGGGCGACGGCTGGTTTCTCGGCATCCACTGCTTCAACAAATACATCAAGGTCGCCTTCTTCCGCGGCGCCGGGCTCAAGCCGGTTCCGCCGGGAGAATCCAAAACCGCGGAAACACGCTATTTCCACATCCACGAACGGGATGAGATTGACGAGGCGCAGTTTACAGAATGGGTGAAGCAGGCAAGCCTGCTGCCCGGCGAGAAAATGTAGGAGAGACCATGAAGAAAGCGGCGACGACGAAAAAGGAAACCGAACCAAAGGAAGCCTCTCCCGCCGAACGCATCGATGCGAAGATCAAGGAGCTCGGCGACTGGCGCGGCGAAACGCTCGCCCGTGTCAGAGCCATCATCCGCGAGGCCGACCCGGAGGTGGAGGAAACGTGGAAGTGGAGGGGTGTCCCGGTCTGGGAACATGCCGGAATCATTTGCACCGGCGAAACCTATAAGGCGGTGGTCAAGCTGACCTTCGCCAAAGGTGCTTCGGTGGAAGATCCTGCTGGCCTTTTCAACTCCAGCCTTGAAGGCAATACGCGTCGCGCGATCGATATCCGTGACGGGGAGGTGATCGATGAAGCGGCGCTGAAGGCGCTGGTGCGGGCGGCAGTGGCGCTGAACACCACGCGTAAACCCGCTTCAAAGAAAGCAGGCGGCTAGATCGGCCCAAAGGCATTTCGTGCCGCAACCGGTCATTGCCGATCACGCAAAGCGTCCTATCTCGGCCTTGTTCGATTACATCAACTGAAACCCGATAAGACGGAGGCTCTCTTGAAGGATTACCTTCCCTATCTGGTCGGCGCACTGGCAGGAATGCTGGTCGCCATTCTTCTCTCCAGCCTGTTGACGTTGACGGGAACGCCGCAACTCATCCTCTTCGCCCTGCTGCCGGTCGCCGGCGGCGCGGTGGTTGAACGCTTCGTCCAGCGCCGCTCCGGCAATTCGTAGGAACCGATGGGGCGGCTGAAGGAAATCGTCATTGATTGCGATGTTCCCTCCCGCGTCGCCAGCTTCTGGGCCGCGGCGCTCGATCACTATGAAATCTTGCCCTATGACGATGAGGAGATTGCCCGCCTTGCAGCGCTCGGCCTGACACCCGAAACCGACCCGGTGGTGATGGTGGAAGGCCCAGGCACACGCCTCTGCTTCCATCTTCGCCGGGGAGAGCGGCCGGCCCGCAACCGCGTTCATCTCGATATCGCAGCCGATGACCGCGAAAAGGAGGTCGCGCGCCTGATATCCTTGGGTGCGACCTTCGTGCGTGAAGCGGCTGACTACACCGTGCTGAACGATCCGGAAGGCAACAATTTCTGTGTCACCTCCGACTAACCCCGCGTCAGACCGATTTTACCTCGCCGCCATCCATGCGCATCGTCGTGCCGGTCATCCAGCACGCAGGGCGCTCTATCGGACATCATATCTCTCCGATCAGCCAAGGAAATCGCAGATGGCAGCGGCAATTTCATCCGCATGCGTTTCCAGTGCGAAGTGGCCGGTGTCGAAGAATTTGATCACGGCGTCAGGAATGTCGCGGGCAAAGGCCTCCGCGCCCGGCGGCAGGAAGAAGGGATCGTTCTTGCCCCAGACGGCAAGGAAGCGCGGTTTGTGGGTCCGGAAGTAATCCTGGAAGGTCGGGTAAAGCGCCACATTGCTCTTGTAGTCGCCCATCAGATCAAGCTGCACATCTTCCGCGCCCGGACGCGAGAGATAGAAATTGTCGAGCGAATAACCGTCAGGCGAAATCCCCGTCGTATCGGCAACGCCATGCGTATACTGCCAGATCGTCGTTTCCGGCCCGAGGAACGCCTTCAGCACGGCGCGGTTTTCTTGCGTTCCATCCTGCCAATAGGCCTGCAGCGGGTTCCATGCATCGCTGAGGCCATCGACATAGGCATTGCCATTCTGCGAGATGATGCCCGTGATCCGCTCTGGATGCTTCACAGCCAGGCGGAAGCCGGTCGGCGCGCCATAGTCGAAGACATAGACGGCAAAGTGATCGAAGCCGACGATTTCGGTAAAGCGATCGATCGTCTCCGCAATGCTGTCGAAGCTGTTGACAGCGGGATCGCCAGACTGGCCGAAGCCCGGAAGGTCAGGGGCGATGATGTGATAGCGATCGGCCAGCAGCGGGATCAGATCGCGGAACATGTGGCCGGAGGTCGGGAAGCCATGCAGCAGCAGGAGCTTCGGAGCGCCCCGCGCGCCGGCCTCGCGATAGGCGATCTTGATGCCGTCGACGGTGGTGTTGCGGTAGCTGATCTTGGTCATTGTCATGTTTCCTTCGGTTGAGATGAGTGGCGATATGTCGGTCGTTCAGGCTGCGGCCACTGTTGCCGCCGCCTCGCGGATGACCTTCTCCTTTGTTTTCAGTCGGTAACCGTTTAAAGCTATATAGAGCGGTTACTATCGAGGAGGGTAACTTGTCAACGGCCTTTTGAGCGGTTACACATTAGTCACGTTTCGAAAGGGGCTGCTTTGGATTGCAGACGGCAGCCGGAATAGGACCTGTGATGGATAACCACTCTCCCGCCCTTTTTCTGGGTGACGCACCGGCGCTGGATTTTCTGAACTCGGCGGCAACACCCGTCGATGTGCCTGTCGACTGGATCGAGGACGGGGAGGGATTGCTGCGCTGGCTCGATCAGGCAAAGCTCGTCTCGCCGGAAACGCTGGAAGCCATGCGGGCTCAGGCGCTGCCGGGAGAATTGGACAAGGTCGCCAATCAGGCGAGGAACCTGCGCGAATGGTTCCGGACCTTCGTCCGCGAGCACAAGGGAAAGCAGTTGAAGCCCGGCGCCCTGGCCGAGCTCGAACCGCTGAACCGTCTGCTGGAGCGCGACGAAGGTTATAGCCGCGTCGTGGCGCGGCAGGCCGATGAAGGCGAGGTCTTCGACTTCCAGCCCATGCGCAAATGGCGCTCGCCGGAAGCGCTGTTGCTACCGGTCGGCGAGGCGCTCGGCCGTTTTGTCTGCGCCGAGGATTTTTCGAATGTGAAGGCCTGCGAAGGCCCGTCCTGCACGCTGCTGTTTGCCGATCACACCCGTGGTCACCGCAGGCGCTGGTGCAGCATGGCGCTCTGCGGCAATCGCGCCAAACAGGCGGCGCATCGCCACCGGGTCAGGCAGGCTTGAGGGCCGCTACAGGCAGCCTGGTTAGGCATAAGCCACCCAGCCTCTGAAGCTGAAGGCCGCGTAGAACAGGGTGACGTCTGAAAAGCCTGCCGCGCGCAGTAAGGCCTCCTCATCTTCTGGGGCGAGGATTTCAAGCCTTTCCCGCATGGCCTTGCGGGCATTGTTCAGCCGGGCAAGGTCCGCCCCATCGGGTGCGCCATAAGCGATATGCCGATCGATCCACATCGATCGCTCCGGCTCCGTTTGCGGGAAGCTCACATGCGCCAGAACAAAGGGCGCACCCTCTTTCAGGCGACGCCGAATTTGCTGAAGCGTTTCAAAGCGTTGTTCGATGGGGATATGATGGAAGGTCAGCAGGCATGCCGCCGCGTCGAACGGACCCTCCGGCGCGACACCGATGCTGCCTTCGTGAAAGCCGATGCGTCTGCCGTGCTCTCCGGCGACCTGTCTCGCCAGTTGCAGCATGTCGGCGGAGGGATCCACACCGTCAAAAGTCCAGCCCGCATGCGCCTCGGCAAAAGCCTTGAGTTCCAGTCCGCCGCCCGCACCAAGCACGAGCACCCGGCCGTTCCCGGGTGTCCGCTCCGCCATCAGCATCGCTGCCATGCGATGCAGGCTTGAGAAACCCGGAACCTGGCGCGGCGGACCTTCGAGATAGGATTTGACGGCATCCCCGGTGAAGGGGGATGCCGTCATGCGGGCCGCAGATGTGTCAGGGGTCGAGGGCGGGCGGTCATCTCTCATCATGTAACTTTAATTATTGCATGATGTCCGGACTGTCAATTCGCGAGCCTATTTCGCAAACTTGCGCGCCCCGGCCACGCAGAGAATGACGGCGACCGTCACGGCAAGCATGGACCAGCTCACCGTTTCCCGCAGCAGAGTTGCCGCAAGCGCCAGCCCAAAGAAGGGCTGCAGCAACTGCAACTGGCCGACGGCCGCGATGCCGCCCTGCGCAAGGCCGCGATACCAGAAGATGAAGCCGATCAGCATGCTGAAGAGCGAGACATAGGCGAGGCCCAGCATGGCCGGCGTCTGGATATCGGTGAAGGACGGCGGCCGGTAGGCGATGGCAGCAATGATCATCACCGGCAACGAAATCACGAGAGCCCAGGAAATGACCTGCCAGCCACCGAGCCGGCGCGACAGTCTTGCCCCCTCGGCATAACCGAGCCCGCAGACGATGACGGCGCTGAGCATCAGCGCATCGCCGATGGGCGAGGCGGTGAGCCCCTGCATCAGCGCGAAGCCAGCGACCAAGGCGCTGCCGAGCAGCGAGAAGAGCCAGAAGGCCGGCTTCGGCCGCTCGCCGCCCCTGACGACGCCGAAGATCGCCGTCGCCAGCGGCAGCAGGCCGATGAAGACGATGGAATGCGCCGAAGTCACGTGCTGCAGCGCCAGCGCGGTCAGCAAGGGAAAGCCGACCACGACGCCGAGTGCGACGACGACCAGCGAGATGAGATCCTGACGCGAGGGGCGCTTCTCCCGGAAGACGATCAGCAGGCAGAGCGCCAGAATGCCGGCAATCGCCGCTCGTGCGACTGTCAGAAAAACCGGATCGAGCTGCATGACGGCCACGCGTGTGGCCGGCAGCGACCCGCTGAAGATCAGCACGCCGATAAAACCATTGATCCATCCGGTCGCGGTGCGATCCATGCGGCACTCCCTCATTGTTCGTCCCACGCTTATCGACGCTTCGCACTGGCGCAGCCAGCCACAGTTCGATACAGTTTTCCGAAACTGTTATGGTGAATGGACCAGTACGGATGGACGATCAGATACAAGCTGGCAGCAGGGTCGGCATGGTCATGGCGACCATCCGCCAGCGCATCGCCGGCCGCAGCCTCACACCAGGCGCAAAGCTGCCGTCGATCCGTGGCCTCTCGGCAAGCTTGAAAGTCTCGGCCTCGACGGTGGTCGATGCCTATGAGCGGCTGGTCGCCGAAGGCGCGATCCTCTCACGCCCCGGTTCCGGCTTTTATGTCGCGAGCCAGACGGCACCACTCTCGCTCGCCGATATCGGCCCGAAGCTCGATCGCGCGGTCGATCCCTTCTGGGTGTCGCGGCAATCGCTGGAGGCGCGGGAAAGCGACCTCAAACCCGGCTGCGGCTGGCTGCCGCCGGCATGGCTTCCCGAAGAAGCGATTCGCCGAACCCTTCGATCCCTGTCGCGCGCCGATGCCGCAAGCCTTTCCGATTACGGCTCGCCCCTCGGTCTCAAGCCGCTGCGCCAGCTGATTGCACGCCGCATGTCCGATCGCGGTGTCGAGGCCTCGCCCGACCAGATCATGCTCACCGAATCCGGAACCCAGGCGATCGATTTCCTCTGCCGTTTCCTGATCGAACCCGGCGATACCGTGCTGGTCGACGATCCCTGCTATTTCAACTTTCATGCGCTGCTGAGAGCCCACCGCGCCAAGGTCGTCAGCGTTCCCTACACGCCCTCCGGCCCCGATATCGGACTCTTCGCCGCGGCACTCGCCGAGCACAGGCCGCGGCTTTACATCACCAATTCCGCAATCCATAACCCGACCGGCGCGACACTCTCGCCGGTGACGGCCCACCGGCTCTTGAAGCTCGCCGAGCAGCATGGCCTGACCATCATCGAGGACGATATCTTCGCCGATTTCGAACATGCGGCCGCACCACGTCTTGCCGCCTTCGACGGGCTGGATCGCGTCATCCATATCGGCAGCTTCTCAAAGACGCTCTCGGCTGCCGCACGCTGCGGCTTCATCGCGGCGCGGCCGGACTGGATCGAGGGCCTCATCGACCTCAAGATCGCCACCTCCTTCGGCGGCGGCCGGCTCTCGGCCGAACTGGTGCTCGGCGTGCTCAGCGACGGCAGCTACCGCAAGCACACAGAGAGCCTGCGCAGCCGCCTCTCGAAGACGATGTTCGAGGTGACAACCCGGCTGAAATCACTGGGCATTCGCCCCTGGCTGGAGCCGCGAGCCGGCATGTTCCTCTGGTGCCACCTGCCGGATGGTCTGGACGCCGCGGCGGTGGCGCGCGCCGCGCTCGCCCAGAATGTCGTGCTGGCACCCGGCAACGCCTTCAGCCTGTCGCAATCGGCCACCGGCTTCATGCGCTTCAATGTTTCCCAGACGCTGGACAACAGGGTGTTTGATGTGCTTCGGGACGCGCTCAGGCAGGCGGAAAAAACTGATGGAAATTAGACTGTGAATTCATGCGGTTGAGTAGGTTTGCGTGGGTAGCAGCAGATTGACGTCGCCGTGGCGGGAGATAGGATAGTGCTATGTTATCCCTTAGTGATCCTCGCTGGAAAGAATTACGGCACGCTTACGGTGAGGCTGCCGATGTCCCGAATCTTCTGCAGGCATTGGCTTCATCCACGGGGCCGAAGGCGGATTTCCGGGATGAGCCATGGTTCAGCCTTTGGTCCAGGCTGTGCCATCAGGGCGATGTCTATACCGCTTCTTATGCTGCCCTTCCTCATATCGTGCACATCGCCAGCGAAGCGGATGGGCCGGTTGACTTCTCATTTTTTGCGCTACCGGCTGCCGTTGAGATAGCGCGCCAGGCAGGACGAGGACCGGAGATCCCGGAAGTCTGTGTCGATGACTATCGTCGTGCTCTCGAGCAACTCGTCGAAAATGTCAGCCTGCACCGAAACGACTCTTGGGACCGCTCGATGCTTCTTGCAGTGGCGGCGGCGCAAGCCGTCGCGAAGGGACATATCGACATCGCAGAGGCTCTGCTGAACTTGGATGCCGACGGGATCGCCAAAATCAACAACGATGAGTTCGATTGAGGGATCTAGTCAGCCTGATCCTGCCACTCCATGAAGGCTTTGCCGATCACCTTGCCATCCTCTTCCCGCCGCAGCCGGCAGCAGGCTTGCCGCCGGTCGGGAGAAAGCCCCATCAATTCTACCCGCACGGCTTCGCCCGCCCGGATATTGCCGGAAAAGAATATCTCCCGCCGGGACACCTGCGAAAACTCCGGAAACCATCGCCCGAAGGCGCGATCGGTGAGCGCCTGGAATTCGGCGAAGTAGAACAGCCCCGCGCCGTTGAATTCCTGCGATGCATCCGGCTCGAAGCGATAGCCGCGCAGCGCCTTGGCCGGGTTGGCCGGCAGGCCGAAATGCGTCTCCAGCGTGCCGGCGCGCAGCTGTGATGCGGTCCTTGCCAGCGCGTTGTCCTCGACATCGGCCGGTGCCAGGCCGGGCAGGGGAACGCGGGCGATGGAGTAATTGTCGCCCTCCCGCATGCGGCAGACGAAGGTGGAGATCAACTCAACCTCGCCGATCAGGCCGCCGCGCACGAACATCCGGTGGCGCGTCGAAACCTGTGTGCGCGAGATCGGCGAGAGCGCCGAGCGGATCGTCAGCACGTCATTGGCGCGAACTGTGCCGAACTTCGCATGCTCCAGCGAGGTCGCGCAGATCGCCGCATAGGCCTCGCCGCCATCGGGCGTGCGGAAATCGGCATTCTCCATGCCGAGATGGCGCGCCAGCATCAGCCAGTGGCGATGCCCAAGTTCCTTCATCGCCCATGTTTCGGAGAGGCCCGCCGGCGTCAGGTGCGGCATGCCGATGAGCATATGCGGCGCGAGCGCCAGTTCCATCAGCTGACGAGCTGACGGATCAGGTGGATGAAAATCGAGGATCGCGACATTCATGTTCAAGCGCTGGCCGCCTGTTTGAGGACAGGACGGGCGGCTTCCAGATGGCCCGCGAGATGGTTCACCACATGCTCGGCATCCTTGCCGACGGCGAGGAACCGGCCGGAACCCCAGGTCCAGAGCCAGGGCAGGCCGAGCACATAGACGCCGTCAATGCCGGTCACGCCGCGCCGCTGCACCGGATAGCCGGTGCCGTCGAAGATCGGCAGCCCGACATAGGACCAGTCAGACGAAAAGCCGGTCGCCCAGATCACCGACGTGACACCCTCCGCCCTGAAATCGAGTTCCGCCGGCTCGCTTTCCGGCTCCCAGAGCGGTGCGTAGACGCTGGCCGGTGGCGCATCGATGCCTTTCTCGGCAATATGCCGGTCGATCAACGCGTTGATGCCGTTATAGACGCGGTCGGCATTGTCGAGATTGGCTTTGAGGTTCGCCTCGAACAGCATCCGTCCGCCGGATACGCCTTCCATGCGGCCATAGAGCGACATGCCCTCCAGCGCGAATTTGCGCAGGTCGATATCGCGCCCGCCGTCGCGGCCGGTGAGGTAGTGGTTGGTGTCGTGCCTCTTCTTGGTCATGCCGTCATGCGCGACGGTGATATCGTACTGGCCGACATCGGCAAGCCAGTCGACCACATCGCGGCCGCGGTAGAAGCGGGCGCAGCGCGGCGCGTTGCCGGTCACCATATGCACCTTGCGGCCGGCAAGGTGCAGGTCCTCGGCGATCTGGCAACCGGACTGGCCGGAGCCGACGACGACGACGGCGCCCTCCGGCAACTGGCCGGGATTGCGATAATCCGCCGTGTGGATCTGCAGGATATCGTCCGGCACGCGCTCGCCAGCGCGCGGAATGGCCGGCGCGCTGTAGAGACTGGTGGCGATGATGACGCTGTCGGAGGTCAGCGCCCCCGCCGAAGTCGAGAGCCTGAAGAGGTCCCCGGCTTTTTCGAGAGAGGTGACCGTCGTGCCTTCGAGCACCGGCGCATTCACTTTTTTCACGAAGCGGTCGACATAGGCGATGATCTCGTCCTTCACCATGAAGCCGTGCGGATCATCGCCGTCATAGGGGTGGTCGGGCAACTGGCACTGCCAGTTCGGCGTCACCAGGCAGAAAGCGTCCCAGCGTTCGTTCTTCCATTTATGCGCCACGGTCTTCTTCTCGAAGACGACGTGGTCGATGCCGTGCTTCTGGAGGTAATGGCTGGCCGAAAGCCCGGCCTGACCGCCGCCGATGACGACGGCGCTGTAATGCGGCTTGAGGGAAAAGGTCATGGGTCGGGTTCCTTTCAGAGAATGAAGGTTTCGCAGCGCACGCGGGCGTCCGCGTCGGCAAGAAAGAGGGAGCCCGCCTCCTCGATGCGGGCGAGCTGGCCGCGGGCGAGCGAACACGGATAGCCGTATTTCGCCTCCACCCGGTCGCTGGCGATGGTCAGCGCCTTGCGGCTGCGGTCGAGAAAATCGCGGATCGGATAGGTCTGGCCTTCCTCGAAGAAATCGCGGATGACGAGCGAGGGCGAATAACAGGTCTCCTCGCGGCCATCCGGCCAGGCGATGACGAAACGCATTTCAGGCATGGGCAGGCTCCTTCAATGTCTCGTAGGCTTGGAGATGCGCGGCAGCCGTACGCTGCCAGCTGTGATGGGCGGCAAGCTTCAGCCCGTGCGGGATAAGTCCGGCGCGCACCGGTGGCATGAGGGAAATTGCCATGGCCTCGGCGATAGAGGCGGCATTGTGCGGATCGCACCAGACGACATCTTCAGGGCCGAGATATTCGGTAAAGGGCGCGATCGAGGAGACGACGACGGGCACACCGCTCGCCATCGCCTCCAGCACCACGAGGCCGAAACCTTCCTTGACCGAGGCGAAGACGAGCGTATCGGCAAGCCGGTAAAGCGCCGGCATGTCCTCGTCCGCAACCGTGCCGAGGATGTGGACTGCAGCCGCATGTTCGCCGAGCGAGCCAAGCACGGCGCGGAACTCGCCCTGATAGCCGCGATGATCGAGCAGCGAAGCACCGCCGGCGATCACGAATTGCGCATCCGGGCGGATGGCGCGCACTTGGCCGAAGCCTTCCAGCATGGCGATCGTATTCTTGCGCGCCTCGATGCCGCCGACAGCGAGGAAAACAGGGCCATCCGGCAAGGCGAGTTTGCTGCGCAGCGCAGTGCCGTCGGCGGTGGGAGAGAAGCGCTTGGTGTCGACGCCATTGCCGACGACGGTGGAGCTGATGCCGCGTGTTTCCTTGAGCGTCTTGCGCCACATCGAACTGACGGTAAAGAACAGGTCGGCCCTGTCGATGGATCGATCCTGCAGCTCCATCAGCCTGATATCGGCGAACTGGTCGATATGATGGACGGTGCGGACGAAAGCGGGAATCAGCCCGCGCTCCTTCAAGGTTGCCAGTGCATTGCCGGAAATGCCGTCGTGGGCGTGGAAAATATCGAAGTTGCAGGCCCCTGCGCTTTCGAAATGCCTGACATAATCGGCAATCCGCTGCTCGACCATCGCGGTCATGCCATCATGCGCAGGCCCGACAGGAATGCACATCGCGCCGCAGGCCGGCTCACGGAAAAAGCCCGTCCCCTTCGCATCCGGCGCATGCAGCACGACGTCGTGGCCAAGAGCGGTCAGCGCCTCCGAAAGCTGCATGGCATGCACCACGCCGCCGCGCGGGTTGGTGGAGTGGGAAAGCATGGCGATGCGCAGCGGCCGGCTCATGCCGCATCCTCCTGTCGGCCGAGTTGCAGCAGCGGTGTCTCGCCATAATCGCGGATCACGACACGATCGGCGCCATCAGATATCGCCACTTCGCTCCCGGCTTTCACATTGCCGATCACGGCCGCGCTGATATTGCGGGCGGCAAAACGCAGGATCACCTCATCGGCCTTTTCGGGCGTGGTGGAGATCAGGTAACCGAAGCTTGGGAACGTCGCGAGCCAGCGCTCGAGCGCCACGCCATCCGGCAGCGGGATTGTCGAGATATCGATATCGATGCCGACCCCGGAACATTCCGCCAGCATGATTGCCGTGCCGATAATTCCGCCCTGGCTGATATCCTTGGCGGCCAGTGCCAATCCGGCTTCGGCAATGTTGGGCAGAATCTCCAGATCGCCGCGCAGCCGGGCGGACGGGGCATCGGTTGCCGCTTCCCAATTGTTGAAGGGTTCGCGATAACGGCCGCGATGATCGATCGCCGCGATCAGCACATCGCCCACCTTCGCATCGAAGCTCGTCAGCAGCTTCTTCGCCCTGCCGAGAATGGCGACTGAAAGCTGGCCGCGATCGGTGCGGATATTCGTATGGCCGCCAACGATCGGCACACCAAACGTCCTGGCTGCCGCCCGCATGCCCTCGAGCACCGGTGCGGCCCCCGCCTCGCCATTCGCCCAGACTGCATCGACGACGGCGACCGGCCGGCCACCCATGGCGACGACATCTGATATATTGACCATCACCCCGCACCAGCCGGCAAACCAGGGATCGGCGGCGACGAACTCGTTGATGAAGCCCTCGATGGCAAAGAGCAGGTATCCGTCGCCATCGGGCAGCGCTGCACAATCGTCGCCCACCGGTATCTGCTGACCGGCAAGGCCAAGGCTCGCGGCAACCGTGCCGATATCCGCCTTGGCAGCGATGCCGGAGGAGGCGGAAAGCTTGGCTGCCAGCACCGTGAGATCGATCCTGTCGCCCATCACGCCGCCTTCCTGGCGAGTGCCACCAGCCCGGTTTCCGGCGTCGGGCAGGGCGGGTACCAGGCAAGGTCCGCCTTCATCCTGAGATGCGGCTTGCCGTAGACCTCGAATTCCTCGATCACGTCCCAATGCAGCCGGCGGAAGAGCAGCCCGTTCTGCACCTGCACATTGGCAAGAAACGTGTGGCAGCCCATCGCATTGGCCGAGGAGACGGCAAGCCGGATCAGCGTTGCGCCAAGCGCGCCGATCTTGCGGAAATCCGCGTGCACGGCGAGCCGCGAACCCCACCAGAGACCCGGCTCTTCCTGATGGATACGCACCGTACCGACCAGCCTGTCGGCCGCAACGCCCATCATCGACAGCGCCACGATCGGGATCGCGTGATCGTCGATCGCATCGCGGTCATCGCTCTCGAAGATCTTCTGCTCGTCGCAGAAGACGGCGCGGCGCAGCGCATGTGCTTCCTGCCGTTCCCAGTCCGACGTGGAAAACTTCACCTGGAATTCGTTGGCGCGATAGGGCGAAAAGGGCTCCAGCATCATTTGGTCAGCATCCTTTCATAGGAGGAAAGGGCAGAGCAGGCGCCGCATTTGCCGCAGCCGGCCTTGATGTCGACGGCCTTCAACCCGCTATCGACCAGCATCTTGGAGAGCGGGCCGAGGATCGAATGCATGAAATCAGGCTTCGGCGCCGGATGGCTTTCGAGCGGCGTTCCCGAAATCGGCACGAAGGGCACGACGAAGGGATAGACGCCGATAGCAACAAGCTTTTCGCAGATATCGAGGATCGCCTCGCGCGTATCGCCGAGACCGGCGAGAATATAGGTCGAGACCTGGCCGCGCCCGAAGACCTCGACGGCGGCCTTGAAGGAGGCCATGTATTTTGAAATCGGTACCTGCGCCTTGCCGGGCATGATGCGTTCGCGCAGCTCGGGGGTGACGACTTCGAGATGCATGCCGAGCGCATCGACGCCGGCTTCCTTCATGATCGAAAACCAGATGTCGTCTTCCGGCGGCTCGCACTGCGCCTGGATCGGCAAGTTAACGGCGGCCTTGATGGCGCGGGCGCTGTCCGCAAGGATCGAAGCGCCGCGATCCGGTCCCTTCGGCGTGCCCGTCGTCATCACCATATGCTTGACGCCGTCGAGCTCGACGGCAGCCTTCGCGACTTCCGCCAATTGCTCCGGCGTCTTGTGGGCCACGGTGCGGCCGGCCGCCAGCGACTGGCCGATGGCGCAGAACTGACAGGTTTTGGTGCGGCTCTGATAACGGATGCAGGTCTGCAGCACGGTGGTCGCCAGCACGTCGCGGCCATGCAGCACGGCAATCTGCGAATAGGGAATGCCATCGGCCGTGCTGCGTTCGTAGAAACGCGGGCGCAGCGGAAAGGAGACTTCGCCAAGCACGCGCCCGTCGCGGCTGATGCGGCTTTTTCCCGCCTCGTCGGGCTTCTCGACCAGATAGGGGCTTTCGAAGGCCGGTGCAGTATGGACCGGCACCATCACGGTCATGCCGTCGATGGTCAGCGCCTTGTGGTCGGAAGGGCCGGCGCCGCCGCGGCGGCTCTCGTGCCCGGCCTTGGGATCAACCAGCCTGGCTCCGAAGGACTGCAACTCGTTGATCAGCGTCTCGGTCGGCAGAAACGTCGTATTGTCCATCGCTCTTGGTCCCTGTGTCTGTTTCGAAGGAATGTGCGGAGCCGACCATCGGCTGGGTGGCGCGGCCGTCCATGACGAGGTGCAACAGTTCGGGGCGGGCATAGTGGCCGACCGAATCCATCATCCGCTTGCGCTTGGTGATCAGGCTCATGTCGAGATCGGCGATCAGGATGCCTTCGCCCTCGGTGATCGGCGGTGCCAGGTGCTTGCCTTCGGGCGAGACGATCGCCGTCATGCAGCCGCCGCGCAGTGCCTTCTGCAGTCCCTGGTCGGGCGTGATGGAATTGATCTGCTCCTCGGTCAGCCATCCCGTGGCGTTGACGACGAAACAGCCGCTTTCGAGCGCATGGTGGCGGATCGTCACTTCCATCTGCTCGGCAAAGATCGGCCCGACCATCGAGCCCGGAAATTGTGCGATATGGATTTCCTCGTGCTGCGCCATCAGCGCATAGCGGGCGAGCGGATTGTAATGCTCCCAGCAGGCGAGCGCTCCGAGCCGTCCGACGCTGCTGTCGACGACCGTCAGCCCGGAAGCGTCGCCCTGGCCCCAGATCATCCGCTCATGATAGGTCGGCGTGATCTTGCGGCGCTTGAGGATGAGCCTGCCATCGGCATCGAAGAGAAGCTGGCTGTTGTAGAGCGAGCCATGATCGCGCTCGTTGATGCCGAGCGCCACGACGATGCCGTGTTCGCGGGCCGCCGCCGCGACCGCATCGGTGGCGGCACTAGGAACCGTGACGGCTTCTTCGTAGAGGCGCAGATGTTCGCGACCCGAAAGCACCGGCGGCAGGACGAAGGAGAAATAGGGATACCAGGGAACGAAAGTCTCCGGAAAGACGATGATCTCGGCGCCCTTGGCGGCCGCTTCGGCAATGGTCTCCAGCACGCGCGCCAGCGTCTTTTCGCGCGAGGTCAGGTCCGGCGCGATCTGCGCGGCTGCGGCCCGGACGGTCATTTTCTTTTCCATGGCGAAATCCTTCCTTGGTTTCCGCTTCTCCCCGGCGGGGAGAAGATGTCCGTCAGGACAGATGAGGGGGTGAGCGACGAAGGAGCGAACGTCTGAGCAAACGCGAAGACGACCGTGCCTCGCGGCCCCCTCATCCGGCCCTTCGGGCCACCTTCTCCCCTGTGGGGAGAAAGGGTCACGCCCGGGATCAGAGCGTCCAGGTATCGAGGATGAAGGCGCCGTCGCGGCGGTGGATCAGGATCATGTCCAGCACATCGAGCGGGCTGATCGGGCGGATGCCGGGGATCAGCGACTGTTCGCCATGGCCATAGAGCGCCTGCAGCGCGAAGCGGCAGGCATAGACCTTGCCGCCTTCTTCCATGAAGCCCTTGATCTGGTTGTTGAAGTTCAGATGGCCGGGGAAGGCTTCCGCGCCGAGTTTGGGAAAGCCGCGCTGCACGCCGAGCGTAACGCCGGGGCCATAGAGCAGCACGGAGGTTTCGAAGCCCTTGCGCTTCAGGCGCTTGGCCTGCAGCAGGTTCACGAGACCGATCGATCCTTCGAAGGCAACGGTGTGGAAGGTGATGAGGGCTTTCTCACCCTCCTTGGCCTGGACGTCTTCGAAGACCTTCTCTTCGTAATCGACGAAGAAGTCTCCATCTGCGTGGGCCGGTGCGGTAACTGCGGGCATGAATGGCTCCTGTGTTTGAAGTCAGGCCCCTGTCGCGGGGTACAGCCATTGAATTGCAAGCATCGTGCCAAATTGACTTTGCACAAATAGCGGTCAATTCATGCCAAAAAGCATTCAATTATACATTCAATTTTGGGATGAGGCGGAATTAACGCCAATTTGGCAAGCATTTTTGTGCAAAAAATGAATGCAGGCATGCTGTAAATGAATGCAGTCAAAGTGCAATCAATACAAAGAAGATTTCCGGATCGTGGAACATGCCAGTCTCAAATGCGGCATTCGGTCATCCGTCAGGCTCCTATTGGCCGACGTTTTTGCGTGACAGAGGGATAATGCAACAATATACGGTCAATGTCGACGGGAATTCCTTCTGCGTCGATCACGAATTGCGGATCATGAAATGAAAGACTGGCATCCCGACCTCGGTCGTTCCTCAAGCCCCCGTTACATGGCCATTGCCGACCTGATCGAAATGGATCTGAGAAGCGGTGTGCTGGCGGTGGGGGACAGGCTGCCGCCGCAGCGGGAGCTTGCCAAGCGCCTGAACATCGATTTCACCACGGTCGCGCGCGGTTATGTCGAGGCGCAGAAGCGCGGCCTGGTGGATTCGCATGTCGGCCGCGGCACCTTCGTCACCGGCGGGCAGGACCGCGAGCGCCGGGGCTTCATGTCCGATGCCGCGCCCGATCCGCGCCGCGCTTCGGTCGTGGACTTCTCGATGAACCTGCCACCCGAGCCTGACGATCAGGACCTGATCGCCCGCATGCGCGAGGGCATGTCGGCCGTGGCGACCAATCTCATTCCGCTGCTGCGTTACCAGGGTTTCGGCGGCTCGGGCATGGACAAGGAAGCGGCGGCCGCCTGGCTGAGCCGCCGCGGGCTGGTGCCCTCGCAGGAGCGTATCTTCGTGACACCCGGCGCCCATCCGGCGCTGCTGGCGATCTTCGGTCTGCTGGCAAAGCCCGGCGAGACCGTATTGTCGGAAAACATCACCTATCCCGGCATGCGCTCGATCGCCGCCCAGCTTCGCCTCAATCTCTCGGGTCTGCCGATGGATGAGGAGGGCATCCTGCCGGACGCCTTTGCCGAAGCCTGCGAGCGGCTGCAGCCTAAGGCACTTTATCTCAATCCGACGCTGCAGAACCCGCTGACGCTGACCATTCCCGAAAAGCGCCGCGAGGAAATCGCCGCCGTCGCCCGCAAATATCACGTGCCTGTCGTCGAGGACGATGCCTATGGCTTCATCCCGCTGCACGGTCCGCCGCCGCTGGCTGCCATCGCGCCTGATCTCACCTGGCATATCGGCGGTCTCGCCAAATGCATCGGCGCCGGCCTGCGTCTTGCCTACGTGGTCGCGCCGGACACCAAGGCGATCTGGCCTTTCGTCAGCGCCATGCGCACCAACAATGTCATGGCCTCGCCGATGACCGTGGCGCTTGCGACGCGCTGGATCGAAGATGGCACGGCAGACACGATCCTGCGTTTCATTCGCGCGGAGGCCGGCGCGCGCCAGCAGATGGTGGCGAATATCCTTCCCGAGGGCAGCTACAAGGCCGATCCGATCAGCTTCAACATCTGGCTGCCGCTCACCAACGGCTGGACCCGCTCCACTTTCGGCAGCCACATGCGCTCCTCCGGCATCGGCGTGGTGGCAAGCGACGCATTCACCGTGGAGGGTGCCGCCCCCGAAGCCGTGCGCGTCTGCCTCGGCGGACCGATCAGCCGCGAGAGGCTGAAGGGTGCGCTCGACTTCATGGCCCACGCGCTGGAAGGCTCGCCGGAAATGTCGGCTTCGTTCTTCTAATTCCAGCGTCATCCCTGTGCCCTTGTGCCAGCACAAGGGATGTCATGAGGGTCGAGCCACCGCGCGTCTGCGCGGTGAATGACTCTCCCTTGCATAAAATACGGCCGCCGTCGGGTCTTCCGGCGTGCCTGCTCGTGGGTCCGCCATCCACTCCTTCACGCCCCGCAAACCCGATTAAAAGAATCTCTGCGTCATTCTGACGAATAGACTGGCAATCCACTTTCAATGTAATTATATTGTATGCATACATTATGAGGAATTGAATGGATTTCACCAATGCCCGCAACGTCGAAAAGCGAGATCGCCATGGACACCGAATATCCTCCTCTCCCTCCGATGCAGACCGGCATCCGGGGCCGCTGCCCGCGCTGCGGACAGGGGCATATGTTCAAGGGTTTCCTCACGCTGCAGAAGGAATGCGAAGTCTGCGGGTTGGATTATTCCTTCGCCGATCCGGCCGACGGCCCGGCCTTCTTCGTAATCTGCTTCGCCTGCGTGCCGAGCGTGCTGCTTGGTGTGTGGCTGGAAGTTGCCTTCTCCGCCCCGCTCTGGGTGCAGTTGCTGGTCACCGGCCCCTTCATGTTCGCCACCTGTATTCCGCCATTGAGGCCGCTGAAGGGATGGCTGGTCGCAAGCCAGTATTTCTACAAGGCCGAAGAGGGCAAGCTCGCCTGATCTCGGGCAATCAAGGATCGCGTACGATGCCCTGATCTTTGCGTATGAAAGGCCGTTCGGAACGTCGAGCGGCCTTTTTGCTGCGGAAGCGGCCGTCGTTCCCTCGAAGCCAAAATGCCGCAGGAAATGGGTATCAAAGCCTCTTGCGTTTCATGTACCGATCGGTACAATGCATGACGAAAGGTACAATTCAATCAAGGAGACCAGACATGCCCGCACCGCTTCCCCCTTTCAGCCATGAAACCGCAACCCAGAAGGTCCGCCTCGCCGAGGACGGCTGGAACAGCCGCGATCCGCAGCGTGTCTCGCTTGCCTATACGCCCGACAGCCAGTGGCGCAACCGCGCCGAATTTGCCAACGGCCGCGCCGAGATCGTCGCCTTCTTGACCCGCAAGTGGGCGAAGGAGCTCGATTACCGGTTGATCAAGGAGCTCTGGGCTTTCACCGACAACCACATCGCCGTGCGCTTTGCCTATGAATGGCGTGACGACAGCAACAACTGGTTCCGTTCCTATGGCAACGAGAATTGGGAATTCGATGCCGAGGGCTTGATGCAGCGCCGTTTCGCCTGCATCAACGATCTGCCGATCAAGGAATCGGATCGCAAGTTCCACTGGCCGCTCGGCCGGCGGCCCGATGACCATCCGGGCCTTTCCGACCTCGGCCTTTGAGGCAGAGGTGACCCAAAGGTGAAGTGTGAAGACCGTTTATGAACGTGCCGATGTCGTGCCGCTGCTTGCAGAGATCTTCCGCGAGCTCGGCTACGAAGGCACGACATTGAGCCGCATCACCGAGCGCACCGGCATCGGCAAGGGCAGCCTCTATCACTTCTTCCCCGGCGGGAAGGAAGAGATGGCGGCCGCCGTCCTTGCCGATGTCGACGGCTGGTTCGAACGCGCTGTCTACGAGCCGCTGCGCCGCGATGATGCCGGGGCGGCGATCGATGCGATGTGGGCGAATGTGATAGACTATTTCCGCTCCGGCGGCCGCATCTGCCTCGTCGGCGCCTTTGCGCTGGACGAGACACGCCAGCGTTTTTCGCCGGTCATCCGGGATTATTTCGTCCGCTGGATCGAGGCGCTGCGCCAGGCGCTGGTCCGCGCCGGCTGCGATGAGGGTGCTGCGCGCGCCGCAGCTGAAGAGGCGGTATCCGGCATTCAGGGCGCGCTGGTGCTCTCGCGGGCGCTGGATGACAAGGATATGTTCCGCAGAACCATGGACCGGTTGGCGGACAGGCTGGCTGCAGCGAAACTTGAGGGATAGGCGGTGGCCGCCACGTCGGTAAGAGCGCGAGTGCTGCAAACTCGGGGAGCCACGGGTGAGGGGTTCAGGCCGGCCTCACCCGGCAGGATTGTATTTAAGCGTCGTTCTGCGGCGGCACGCGGACCGGGCGCGGATTCTCGCGCTGCGTGCGTACCTGGCGCCACTCGTTTTCCATCTGGTCAACGACGTGCTGGGGGATCTTGGTCGGAGTTTCTGTGCTGGTCTGCATCGTATACCTCTCTTCCTCAGCAAGGGTGTGCTTACGAATTGATGCATTGCACAATAAAAACTGCGTGTAAATCTACGCCGGTCACACTTGAAACGATTTAGTTAATTTCAATCGATTAAGCGATGATTAACCACGAAGGACCTCCGGGAAGCGTATCATGACTGTCTCACTCGACCGGCAATTCTTCTTCGACACTGTGCAGCACACCCTGTTCAAGGACAGCCTCACGCCGGCCCAGATCGAAGGCATGAACGCCATCTTCGACTACTGGGACGCGAATTTGGCTACCGCAGATCGGCGCTGGCTGGCCTATATATTGGCCACGGCCTTTCATGAGACTGCTTACACGATGCAGCCTGTGCGCGAGACGCTGGCAACAAGTGATTCGCGCGCCGTCGAGATCCTCGAGACCGCCTTTGCGTCCGGTCGGCTCTCCTGGGTGAAGACGCCCTACTGGCGGCCGGATGAGGACGGCAGAAGCTGGCTCGGTCGCGGCCTGGTGCAGCTCACCCACAGGCGCAATTACGAGGCGATAAGCGAGGTGACCGGCATCGATCTCGTCGCCCAGCCCGATCGCGCCATGGAAATGGTGCCGGCCGTGACGATCCTGATCGAGGGCATGCTGCGCGGCAGCTTCACCAGCCACCGGCTTTCCGACCACCTCAATGAGGAGAGGGAAGATTGGGTGAACGCACGCCGTATCGTCAATGGCACCGACAGGGCGGAAAAGCTTGCCGAATACGGCAGGACCTTCCTCGCGGCGATCCGCCTGGAACAACGCGGTTCGTCGACTTGATCTTAAAACCTCGGTCGGCGAGCATCTGCGGCCTGCCTGTGGCGGGATGAGCGAAGCCCGCTCCCGTGCCCAGGTCATGGAGGTCCACGCTGCTGCCCTGGTGCTCGGCGGCTTGGACGAAGGGCCAGCACACTATCGCGACAAAGCAGCTGACATTGTCTTGCCGCCCGGTTTCAGCGATAAAATGAATGTCGAGGTATGGTCGTGAGAGCTCTAAAGCAAAGTCGTGGGCCACTGTTTGAACCGCTTCAGCTGCCTTGCGGTTTGACCCTTGGTAATCGAATTGCAAAATCAGCGATGTCGGATTCGCTAGGTGACGGAACCGGGCATCCGACTGCTGCGCAGATGAGGCTCTATCAACGCTGGGCCGAAGGCGGATTGGCCGTATCCATAATCGGAGAGGTCCAGCTTACTTCCGGCTACGCCGAGAATCCCGGTAACCTGGTGCTCAACGAAGCATCGGACCTCGAACCGTTCAAGAAACTTGCTCTGCATGGCAGCGAAAACGGCACCAGGCTTTGGCTGCAACTCGGCCACGCTGGAGCCCTTGCCTATGCGCCGACAAGCTGCCCGAGGGGTCCGAGTGCTTTCGACTTGCAAGGTCTGCGTTGCGCGGAAATCACTTCAAAGGAACTGCGCCGATTGCCCTCGCAATTTGCAACGACAGCCCGGCTAGCGCAGCAGGCCGGGTTTGGCGGTGTGCAGATTCATGCGGCACATGGATTTCTGCTTAGCCAGTTTCTTTCGCCACTGTTCAACAGGCGGCGTGATGCGTACGGAGGGGAGATCGCCAATCGTATGCGGATTCTGCTGGAAGTTATCGAAGCAACCCGCGTCGCTGTCGGACCGGCTTTCCCGATCTCCGTGAAGCTGAATTCCACAGACGAACTCGAAGGAGGGTTCGACAAGGATGATGCGCTCGAAGTGGTGACAGCGCTGGACCGATCTTCGATCGACCTGATCGACATCAGCGGCGGGACTTACTTTCCCGGCGCAAAATCAGCCTCCGATAGGGCGGGCCGCGGCCCCTATTTCCTCGAATTCGCGAAGCGCGCACGCGCTGTCACGACTAAGCCTCTTATGCTGACGGGCGGTTTCAAGACTCGTGGGCAGGCGGAAGACGCCGTGGCATGCGGTGCGGTTGACATTGTGGGTCTTGCGCGCGCACTCGCCCTTGAGCCTTCTCTTCCCAATCTTTGGAGAGAAGACCAGAGATCGGAGCCGTCCTTTCCCAGGTTCCCAAATGCTCCTGAGGGTGGGATCACCGCATGGTACACGATGCGGCTCGCCGAGATCGGTGTTGACAATGATACGCCCGGTTCCGGCGACCTCGAGCAGGCTGTCCGCGACTATGGGGAACGGGACAAGCATCGAACAAAAGTCTGGTTGGCTCATTTTGCCAAGGAGGCAATCAGAGGCAGTTGAAACCGACGATGCCAGCATTATTTCCAACCTTCGCCTGGGCGGTCGATCAGCCGGCATGTCAATGATAACAAGACCAATGGCCTCTCGCGCAGAATTCAAGGCGCGGACATATCTGCTGAAATCTGGCGGATATAGCGTATCAATTCCTGACTAATCGCGTTCCATGGTTGCGAGGATGGCCGCCGCCATCCGTTTCGCCTGGCGGCCGGGCTCCGCTGAGCGAACCACTTGGGCTACGGCCGTTGCCCCCTCATGGAGAATATTGATTTCGTCCGCCACACGTCTCGGATCACGGAACCGTGCGGCATGAGCAAGTTCTTCGAAGTAGGCGAGCGCTAGGCGCTTGTGCATGCTGGCGGCACGAAACACGGGATCGGCAATATCCTTGTGTTCTCCCGCAGCAGCCATAAAGCTGCAACCCCTGAAATCCTTGTCCTTGAACCAGAGCTGTAGAAAATCGAAGGTTAACAAAATCCGCTCTGCCGGATCACTTGCACGCTTTTCCACAAACTCGCGCATCTCACGGCGATCCTCCTCGTCGCGCCGCTCGAGTGCGGCGACGATCAGGTCCTCCTTAGTCTCGAAGTGCCGATACAACGTTGTTTTCGCGATGCCGCTTTCCGCGATAATCAAATCGACGCCCGTTGCCTGGTACCCCTTCTCGTTGAACAGACGGAGGGCCGTTTTAAGAAGATGGTCCCTGATCTCTGATCGCCGCACTATCACACCTCAAACAAAACTGACCTGTAGCGACAGTTAGGTGTTCTCGCGACCATAAGCAATGTGCAAGCGCAGGCAAATTCCTTTAAGCGCAGATTCTCGGCGATCGAGCTCGCGTGTTTCTTCACCGAAGAGCGGCAATGATCGCGCTTTCGTGATTTTGAAACAATACAGGTCTGTAGTATTTGGTTAGAAACGATACAGATTGGTATCGTTTTTTTTGGAGGCAAGAAGCCTCTGGAAATCAATTCGATGGGAGAAGGAAATGACCCAAGCTATCAATCATATCGGCAACCAGCCGAAGTCCAGAAGCATTTTCGGCATTTTGCATCTGGCGGACAGCTATGGCCGCACGGCGACAACCGCCGGCCTCTATGTTTCGATCACCGTGATTTATGCCTGGTTCGGCGGCATGAAATTTTCAGCCTACGAAGCGCAAGGACTGGTCGATCTGGTCAGTAACAGCGCTCTTGTAAGCTGGATGTATGCGATCTTCAGTGTTCGAGGTTTTTCGAGCTTTCTTGGCGTCCTGGAACTGAGTATCGGCGCACTGATCGCAGCAAGGCTCATCAGCCCGGTCTACTCGTTACTGGGAGGTGTCCTGTCTTCCGGACTGTTCGTCACCACCATCAGCTTCATGGTTACAACCCCTGGAGTGATTGTTCCCGAGCTCGGGTTCCCTGCCATTTCGGTCGCTCCTGGTCAATTCTTACTCAAGGATGTTGGGCTTCTAGCTCTATCCCTTTGGATTGCAATGGATTCCTTTCTCGCGATCCGGTCCGCCAGAGCCTAGACCCGAAAGCCTGGCAGTTAGCCTTTGGTGCGAACGCCCTGGTCCAGCTCGGATCGGGGCGTTCGCCTTCACTGAACGCGAAACTCGTGCCATTCTGCGAAGCGCGATCTTCTTTTCTGAACGGAGGATTGGTGCCGTGGACGGATTGCGCGGCGGTGCGGAGCCGGCAGGTTTCGAGACATGGGCGGGTTTCAGCGTTATCGGTACGCTGAGCTTCGTACTCGGCTTCGCGATGAACTACGGTTCGATCTGCACCTTCATCGCTACGACCGAGTTGGTTTCCGAACGCCGACCCGCACGGTTTCTTGCTTTGGCCGAATGTGCGGTATGGGCTGCCGTCGGATATATTGTCCTCGATACGTTGCCGACCATGCATGCTGGATGGTCTCCTTTGCTTCCTATGGCCGGCGCAGCCATCCTCTTTGGCGTCGGCGTATACGTGAACGGTGCCTGCATCTTTGGATCGGTTGGGCACTTTGGCAACGGGGACTTGGAGTTCGGCTTCACGTTCCTCGGTATTCTGATCATCCTCTCCCTCGACTTGGTGCTCGAACTCCGCCCGGAACCGATGCCAATCAGTGCCGCACCGCCGCTTGCGCTGGGTGCTTTGCTGGTGGTTCTGCCCGCATTTCTATTTCTAAGACTGGGCGTCTCTTTCAAATCCGAAACGAACTTTCGGCGGCTGACGCTGGCAATGGGTACGATTGGCATAACTTCGGCCACCTTGTCAGAGTTTGCCCCCCGCTTCTCGATCACCACCTCGATTGGATCGATGCTTTCGATCCCGGTGACGAGTTCGCTCATTTTTGGCTGCATGTTCGGAGGCAGTCTCGTTTCGGCGAGAATTCGCCGACATCGTTTTTCGCTAACCTGGCCGACATGGGGAAGTGTGTCGCGAAGGATAACGGGCGGCATGCTGATGGGCTTTGGGGCGCTCCTTATCCCTGGTGGAAACGACACCCTCCTGCTCGTCGGCCTCCCGATGGGAGCTTGGCAGGCCTTTCTCGCTTACCTTCTTATGGTAGCGGCGCTTGCCGCGCTGATCGTTAGATTTGGTTCAGCAGCGCGATCTTGGTCGTAACATCAGGCTGGCCCGCGCGGCTCAAGCTTTGTTGGTCACTGACGCGGCATTGTGGCCCGGTTGAAGGCCTGGGCGGCGCGTGTTATCGCCGCTCAACCTCAAGGAATTGTCACAGGAGTGTCCGCGTGATCCGCCATATCGTCTTCTTCACCGTGCCGGAGGAAAACCGCGAGGCGGTGCGCAAGGGGCTCTCCATACTGACAGGCATTCCCCATGCCCTGACGCTGGAGATCGGCGAAAACGTCAAGACGGACCAGTGGGGCAACACGGTCGATTTCGTCGTCTACGGCGAATTCGAGAGCGAGGAGGCGCTTGCCGCCTACAAGGCGCATCCCGACTATGACCTCTCGACCCGCACGGTAAAGCCGCTCCGGGATACCAGGACTGCGGCCGATTTCGATAGCGACAAGGCGGTCACCAAACCCCTGCAGAATTGACGATGACGGTTATTGTCTATCTATCCAATTGAAAAAGAATAAGAATTTTCGATGAGGGCGATTTATGCCGGGAGTTTTCGGCTAAGTCATTGATAATGTTTAAGTGATGCACCGGAGCCAGAAAACTTTATAATAATTTCATTCAGCAAACGCTGCTTCTGATTTTGAAATTCTTTACGCGTAATTTTGAGCTAAGTGAATCACTTATTCAGAATCAATGACTTAGCCCCAAAAACACTGCACTAGTGGCTCATTTTGAAAATTCTTATTCATTTTCAAATGGATAGGGAGAGGCCGGAAACGATCCCGATTGCAGATGAATCAATCTGTGAAGGGCCGCAAGCAACTCTTGAGAAAAAAGCCGCAAATGATTCAGACGCTTAGCGGATTGGCAGCTCTTAGTGCTGCGTGAACGGGGCTTCCGGCGCCTGACGGCAGGGTGCCGGCAGGCGAGGGCTGCTTTGCCTGCCGCCGGTCAGGCCGGCTGTACGCTCGGCTTTGCGCCGCGTACCAACGCCATCAGCATCAGCACGAAGACCAGTGCGATGGCCGCAAGCACCGCGCAGGTGATGATCGTCGGGCCGGCGCCGGCGCGGTCGAGGATGGCGGTGAAGATGACGGGTGCAATCGCGTTGGCGAGGTTCTGCGGCATCGACAGGCGGGCCGCCTGCAACCCGTATTCCCTGGCTGAGAAGAGGGCGAGCGGCAGCAGCGCGCGGGCAACCGCCAGCACACCGGAGCCGAAACCATAGAGCAGCACGAAGGTGATGAGCAGCGGCGTCGATGGCGAAACAAGGAAGAGCATCAGGAAGCTGAACAGCATCAGGCTGACGCCCATGACCGATGTCAGGATGGGATTGCCGCGCTTGCCGAGCAGCATGTCGAGCGCGCGCGCCGAAATGCCGATCACGCCGCGTGCCGAACCGAGCTGCAGGGCAAGGGCTGCCGATGCGCCGGACTGGCGGAAGATTTCGAGCAGGGATGGCGAGACGCCGAAGGTGATGAAGGTGCAGAGCGTGGTGGAGACGGCAATCAGCAGGAAAGCCTTGCGCCGGTCGGAGGGCGAAAGCTCCACCGGCGGCGTCTCGGCCGCTGCCCCCTGCGTGTGACTGGCAACCGGCTTCGGCAGGCCGAAGAGATGCAGTGGCAGGCAGACGAAGAATTGCAGCGCCGCGCAGACGAGGAAGGTGATGCGCCAGCCGAAATTCTCGTTGAGCAGCGTCAGGATCGGCCAGAAAATGGTGGCCGAGAGACCCGTGAACAGCATCAGGATGGCAATGACCCGTTTGCCGTTTACCCCTTCGCGCTCCACGACGGCTGTATAGCAGGGCGCCGAAAGGCCGAGAGCGCCGCCAAGCCCGATCACGACCCAGGCGAGTGCATAGACGACGATATTGGTGGTGGCGGCAAGCAGCAGCAGGCCGATCGCGAAGGTGATCGACGAACCGGCCAGCACCTTCGCAGCACCATAGCGGCCGAGCCAGCGCCCGGTGGCGGGGCCGGCAAAGGCGCTGATCACCATCATGATGGTCAGGCCGGCAAAAATCGCTTCATTCGGCAGCCCGAGCGCCGGCGCGATGACGCGGCCCATGACGCCAAGCATGTCGAAAGTGGTACCCCAGCCGATAAGCTGGGTGACGGCGAGCACGCCAACCGTCCGCGCCGTACGGAGAGAAAATGATGTCTGCATGATTCCGGAAAGAAATGAAGAAAGGCGGTAAAACGATAGCAGCTTCAACCAGACGGTGAAAGGTTTGATCGAACAGGTGCCATATGAATATGACTGGTGCCGGGATTTCCATTGCGGCGGAAGGACATGCGTCCATCATTCAGGAATCATGCATATTTCGCGCAATAGTCGAGAATTGTTCTAAAATTCCCGCAATACCGTGCATTCATTTGCCATTCAGGTCGCGTGAGTACATATTCGGGACAAGTTGGCACTACATTGAAAGCACAGCACATGGCCTCTCCTCTGAGCGTCGCAGCATTGGCCGCCGGACTGGCGGTTTCGGCGCCCTCACCGGACGACACCCACACGCTTGTCCTGCGTGTGGCGCGCGATTGCAGCGCTGCAGCCCAGCAGGTCGTGGACGAGACCGGCGGCCAGCTTCTTTCCGTGCAGCCGGTGGGCGACAGCTGCATCATCACCGTTCTCGTTCAGGGCAACGGCCAGCGTCCGCGCAAGGTGACGGTAAAGGTTCCGATGTAAACGGAATCGGCTTATTCAAGGTTCCAGTGATTTGCAGCGGAAGAAGGCGAAGCGATGCGCATTCTGGTAGTCGAAGACGACGTCAATCTGAACCGGCAGCTGAGCGACACGCTGAAAGAAGCGGGTTATGTCGTCGATCAGGCTTTCGATGGCGAGGAGGGTCACTTCCTCGGCGATACCGAACCCTATGACGCCATCATCCTCGATATCGGCCTTCCCGAACTGGACGGCGTGACCGTGCTCGAAAAATGGCGCGGCGCCGGCCGCACCGTGCCGGTGCTGATCCTGACTGCCCGTGACCGATGGAGCGACAAGGTCGCCGGCATCGATGCGGGCGCCGACGATTATGTGACCAAGCCTTTCCATGTCGAGGAAGTGCTGGCCCGCATCCGCGCGCTGATCCGCCGCGCGGCCGGCCATGCCTCCTCCGAAATCGTCTGCGGCCCGGTGCGGCTCGACACCAAGACCTCGAAGGCGATCGTCAACGGCGTGGCGCTGAAGCTCACCTCGCATGAATACCGGCTGCTTGCCTATCTCATGCATCATATGGGCGAGGTGGTCTCCCGCACGGAACTGGTCGAGCATATGTACGACCAGGATTTCGACCGTGATTCCAATACGATCGAGGTCTTCGTCGGCCGCCTGCGCAAGAAGATGGGCGTCGATCTGATCGAAACGGTGCGCGGTCTGGGCTACCGCATTCAAGCGCCGACCAATGCGAATTAAGTCGCTCACCGCACGCGTGCTGCTTCTGACCACGGTCTGGTCGACGGTGGCGCTGGTGGTGATCGGCCTGTTGATTTCGACGCTCTATAGACGCAGCGCCGAGCGCGGCTTTCAGGATCTGCTGCGCGCGCAGCTCTATAATGTCATCAATTCCGTGACGATCGGCGATCAGGGCGCGCTCTCGGGCAGCCCGCAGCTCGGCGACCTGCGCTTTGCCCAGCCGAAGACCGGCTGGTACTGGGTGGTCGAGCCGCTCGGCACCTATACGACCGCGCCGCTCGTCTCGCCTTCGTTGGGCTCCGCGACGATCCCGGTGCTCTCGGTCGTGGAAGCACCCTTCGACAAGAATTACGAGCGCTATTATCAGGTGACGGATGCCTCCGGGAACCGCGTGCAGGTGGCTGAAACCGAAGTCGTGCTCGATACCGACGGCCGCGCCGCCCGCTTCCGCGTGACAGGCAATGTCGATGTCGTGGAAGAGGACGTCCGCAACTTCTCCCACCGACTCTACCTGGCGCTTGCCGGTTTCGGCGTCGGCAGTCTCATCGTCAATGCGCTCGCCATTCTCTATGGCTTGAAGCCGCTCGACAAGGCGCGCGCCGCTTTGGAGCGTATCCGCGCCGGCGAAAGCGAGCAGCTGAAGGGCGATTTCCCCCGCGAGATCCTGCCGCTTGCCAATGAGGTCAACGCCCTGATCGACAGCAACCGCCGCATCGTCGAGCGGGCGCGCATGCAGGTCGGCAATCTCGCCCATTCCCTGAAGACGCCGATCGCCGTGCTGCTCAACGAGGCGCGCGTGCTCGAAAAATCGCATGGCGAGCTGGTGCGCAATCAGGCCGAGGCCATGCAGGGGCAGGTGCAGTCCTATCTCAACCGCGCGCGCATTGCCGCCCAGCGCGAATCCGTGCTGGCGCGAACCGATGCTGAGCCAGCGCTGGAGCGTCTGGTGCGTGTTATGCGCCGCCTGAATGTCGAAACCGAATTCGAGCTGATCGTCCAGCCGCCGCACCTTGCCGTTGCCATGGAGCAGCAGGATCTGGAGGAAACGGTCGGCAACCTCTTGGAGAATGCCGCGCGCTTTGCCAAGAGCAAGGTGCGTCTTTCGGCGGTCGAAGCCGGCGAGGATGTGAAGGGAGTAGAAGCAAGCGCCCGCAAGCATTGGGTGGAGCTTGCCGTCGAGGATGACGGCCCGGGGCTGGAGCCCGATCAGATCCGCGAGGCGCTGAAGCGCGGCCGGCGGCTGGATGAAAGCAAGCCCGGAACCGGCCTCGGCCTTTCCATCGTCACCGAGATTTCCAACGAGTACCAGGGGCGTCTGGAGCTTACCCGAGGGGAATGGGGCGGGCTGAAAGCCAAGCTTATCCTGCCAGGTGTGACAAAGGATGTTGCATGAGCAACTGCTTGATGTCACAAAGATAGTGGCAAATGTATAGCAGGCTTTGCCTTAATGCTGACACGGGGACGCTGCACTTCGATCGGCTCAACTAACACCCCTGATCGTGGTTCGATTGCAATGACTCTACGTTGGCAAGGCATGATCGTTTCTTCCCTTATCGTCGCCGTGGCGCTCTCTGGCTGCACGACGACGAAGGGCGCTGCGACGCGTGGTCTTTTTGGCGGCCGCAAGCCCCCCGCTTCGGCGACGTTCATCGCTGCCTTGCAGGGCGGCATCGTTGGTCGCACCGGCGTAGAGCTTGGTGACGGCGACAAGCAACGGGCGCTGGAAGCCGAATACCGTGCGCTGGAAGGCGCCGCAGTCGGCCAGCCGGTCACCTGGACCGGCCGTGATGCCAATGGCAGCGTCGTGGCAGCCGCCCCCTATCAGGTCGGCTCGCAGAATTGCCGCCAGTACACCCATACTGTCACGGTCGATGGCAAGGATACGCTGGCGCGCGGTGTTGCCTGCCGCAACGAAAACGGTACCTGGTCGCCGCTCGGCTGATCTCGCTTTCCCGTTATCCTTGCGGCCAATAGCCTCAATTCTTCGTCAACACGGCATTGGCAGTTGGAATGAGGGCGCGCTTCAAGTAATTGGGCCGATATGCTGTTCTGGATTCTCGTGGCTGTCCTGACGGCGGCCGTTGCCGCCATTCTGCTTTATCCTCTTTTGCGTGGAGCGAAGGCGGCCGAGGATGCGCGTGCCGGAGAGGTCGCTGTCTATCGCGACCAGTTGCGTGAACTCGACAGGGACGTGAGCGGCGGCCTGATCACCGCGGACGAGGCCGATTATGCCCGCGCCGAGATCGGCCGGCGTCTGATCGCCGTCTCTGGGGCTGCTCCGGTCGATGAACGCAAACCTGTAAGGCATCATCGCCTCACCGAAGTTTTCATCGTCTTGATCCTGCCGATCATCGGGCTCTGTCTTTACATCAATACCGGCAGACCCGACCTGCCGTCGCAGCCGCTGGAAGCGCGGCTTGCCAGTCCCGGCAATGATATGGCCGTTCTCGTCGCCAAGGCGGAGCGGCATCTGGCGCAGAACCCCGGCGACGGTAAAGGCTGGGATGTGCTGGCGCCGATCTATTTCAGCACCATGCGGGTCTCCGATGCCGAGACCGCCTATCGCAACGCCATCCGCCTGCTTGGCCCGAGCCCGGCGCGTCTCGATGGCCTTGCCGAAACGCTGATGGCGATCTCCGAAGGTGTGGTGACGGAAGATGCGCGCAAGGTGCTGGAACAGTCGCTCACCCTTGAGCCGAACAACCCGCGGGCGCGTTTCTACATTGCTTTGAGCCTGGAGCAGGCCGGTCGGCCGGATGCGGCGCGTGGCGCCTTCGAGGCACTGGCGAAGCAGTCGCCGGCCGACGCGCCGTGGCTGCCGCTCGTCAACGAGCATATCGCCAAAAACGGCGGCACGGCGGTTGCATCTTCTGCCCAGCCTGCCGCCCCATCCTCAGCTCTGGGCGGCCCGACGGCCGAGGATGTCGCAGCGGCGCAGACGTTGAGCACCAGTGACCGTCAGCAGATGATCCGCACCATGGTGGAGAGCCTGGACGCCAAACTGACCGCCGATCCTGATAATTTCGAGGGCTGGATGCGTCTCGTCCGCTCTTACGCCGTATTGAACGACAAGGATCGCGCCGCCGCCGCCCTGAAGCGCGGGCTTGCCGCCTTCCCGGCCTCGGGCGATCAGGGCAGGCAATTGCTGGCCCTGGCTAGGGAATTCGGCATCGCCACGGAAGGATCGGTGGCCACGGAAGGATTGGTTGAATGACGCGCAAGCAGAAACGCCTGGCGGTGATTGCCGGCGGCATGAGCTTCATCCTCGCCGCCGTGCTGCTCGTCATGTTCGCCTTCAGCCAGTCGGTCGCCTATTTCTACATGCCGGGCGATCTGGCCAGCAACCCGGTGGCGCCGGGCACCCGCATCCGCCTCGGCGGGCTTGTGGGCAGCGGCAGCGTCCTGCGCGGCGAGGGCTCGGTGGTGCGCTTTGCGGTGACCGATCCGAGCGGCGAGATCGTCAATGTCCGCTACCAGGGCATCCTGCCGGACCTGTTTCGCGAGGGGCAGGGCGTGGTGACCGAGGGCAGATTCGAGACCGGCAGCAACGTCTTTACCGCCGATACCGTGCTGGCCAAGCATGACGAGACCTATATGCCGAAGGAGGTGGCCGACAAGCTGAAGGCCGAGGGCCTCTGGGAAGAGGGCAAGGGAGCCGCACCGCAGGGCGAGGCGACCAAGGGCAAGGTAGTCGAAGGACAGGAAGCCCAGGCGCAACAGACAAAGGCCCAGCAAACGAAGGCAACACCATGATCATCGAGATCGGCCACTATGCGCTGGTTCTGGCGCTGGCAACCGCCATCGTCCTGTCGCTCGTGCCCGTCATCGGTGCAAGGCGCGGCGATCAGGCGATGATGGATGTGGCGCCCTTGGGCTCCGTCCTGCTCTTTGCCCTCGTCGCCTTCTCCTTCGGCGTGCTCACCTATGCCCATGTCGTCTCCGACTTCTCCGTCGAGAACGTCTGGGAGAACTCGCATTCGCTGGTGCCGCTGATCTACAAATATTCCGGCGTCTGGGGCAATCACGAGGGATCGATGATGCTCTGGCTCCTGATCCTTTCGCTGTTCAGCGCCTTGGTGGCGCTCTTCGGCCGCAATCTGCCCGATACGCTGAAGGCCAATGTGCTCTCGGTCCAGGCCTGGATCTCGGTCGCCTTCATCCTCTTCATCCTGTTGACCTCCAATCCCTTCGTCCGCCTCGATCCGGCCCCTGCCGAGGGCCGCGACCTGAACCCGGTGCTGCAGGATATCGGGCTGGCCATCCATCCGCCGCTGCTTTACCTCGGTTATGTCGGCTTTTCGGTCTGCTTCTCGTTCGCCGTCGCTGCCCTCCTCGATGGCCGTATCGACGCCGCCTGGGCGCGCTGGGTACGGCCCTGGACGCTGGCCGCCTGGACCTTCCTGACACTTGGCATCGCCATGGGCTCCTACTGGGCCTATTACGAACTCGGCTGGGGCGGCTGGTGGTTCTGGGACCCGGTGGAGAATGCCTCCTTCATGCCCTGGCTGGCCGGCACCGCACTTCTGCATTCGGCGCTCGTCATGGAAAAGCGCGAGGCGCTGAAGATCTGGACGGTGCTGCTCGCCATCCTCACCTTCTCGCTGTCGCTGATGGGCACCTTCCTGGTGCGCTCCGGTGTCCTGACCTCGGTGCATGCCTTTGCCAGCGACCCGAGCCGCGGCGTCTTCATCCTCTGCATCCTGTTGATCTTCATCGGCGGGGCGCTGTCGCTGTTTGCCTTCCGCGCCCCGCTCTTGTCGGCCGGCGGGCTGTTTGCGCCGATCTCGCGCGAGGGGGCGCTGGTCGTCAACAACCTGATCCTGACGGTTGCCTGCGGCACGGTGCTGACCGGCACGCTCTATCCGCTGGTGCTGGAGACGCTGACCGGCGACAAGATCTCCGTCGGCGCGCCCTTCTTCAACCTGACCTTCGGCCTGCTGATGGCGCCGCTTCTGATCGTCGTGCCCTTCGGGCCGCTGCTGGCCTGGAAACGCGGCGATCTGCTCGGCGCCCTGCAGCGGCTCTATGTCGTGGCCGGCCTGTCGCTCGTCGCCGCCCTCGTCTTTTTCTATCTCGAACATGGCGGCCCGGTGATGGCGGTGCTCGGCCTTGCC
>Ga0209758_1001094_pt1 | contig 35071 bp, 31 predicted proteins | sample AraplaMF_Col_mMF_FD_184258 | JGI IMG/M metagenome (GOLD analysis project Ga0209758, IMG submission 184258) | Arabidopsis root microbial communities from the University of North Carolina, USA - plate scrape MF_Col_mMF (SPAdes) (version 2) | ecosystem: Host-associated > Plants > Roots > Endosphere... | reverse complement strand
GAGGGCGCAAGCTACTGCGCCGGCAAGGCGCTGCCCTTCAGCGCCGCCAGTTGCGCCTCGAGTTCGGCAATCCGCGCGTCGCGGGCCGCCAGCGCCGTTGCGACATCGCCCGCGTCGAACTTCTGCGGAATGTGCTGCGGGCAGTTGGTGTCCCACGCTGCAATCGTGAATACGATGACCTGCTCCGGCCGCGCCCGGTAACCCTTCGGCATCAGCGAGTCGAGCAGCGCCGGGTCGTCCTCGACGACGCGCGCGGTGCCCCAGATCTTGACCCGGCGGCGATGCGCGTAATCCATCACGAAGATATGCGCCTTCGGATTCTCGGTGAGATTGCCCTGGGTGATGTACTGCCGGTTGCCGCTGTAGTCGGCAAAGGCCAGCGTCTTGTCGTCGAGCACCTTGACGAAACCCTTGGGCCCGCCGCGATGCTGGATGTAGGGCTGGCCGTCGACGCTCGCCGTGGCGAAATACAGGCTGTTGGCCTCTCCGAGAAACGCCGCCAGGTTCTCGTCGACCTCGGTGCGCCAGCCGCCGTCCCGTTCGACACGCTCATAGCCATGGCGCGACCCTTTGCGGGTCTGGATCGCCTTGACGGCGGGGCTGAAGGCAACGTCGCTTGAATAGGTGTGGGTCTCGGTCATCTGAACCATCTCCCGGTGATGCGGGTAACATGGGCCCCGGCGGGATTTAAACAATTCTCCCGATTGACACTTCATTGTTGCAATATATGAAATAGTGCCATGGATCGGATCGATGCCATGCAGGCCTTTGTCCTGGTGGCGGACCTCAAGGGTTTTGCGCCCGCGGCCCGCAAGCTCGGGCTGTCGGCGTCGGGCGTGACGCGGCTGATCGCGGCGCTGGAGGAGCGCGTCGGCGCCCGGCTGCTGCAGCGGACCACGCGTTCGGTGACGCTGACCGACGTCGGCACGCGTTATCTCGAGCGCGCCCGCCGCATCCTGGCCGATGTCGAGGAGGCCGAAGCCTCCGCGCAGGCGGAGCGGACCCAGCCGAGCGGACGCCTCGTGGTGTCGGCGCCGAACGGTTTTGGACGGATTCACGTCGCGCCGTTGTTTTCGGCCTACCTCAAGCGCTATCCGGAGGTCAGCGGCGAGTTGCGATTGTCGGACCGCATGGTCAACCTCGTCGAGGACGGCGTCGACTGCGCGGTGCGGATCGGCCATCTGCCGGACTCCAGCCTGGTGGCGCGCGCGGTCGGCGACATGCGGCGGATCGTCGTCGCGTCAAAGCACTATCTCAAGCGGCGGGGCGAGCCGAAAAAGCCGGCCGACATCGCCTCGCACGACACCATTCAGTTCGGATCGACCGCCACGGCGCCGGAATGGCGCTTCGTCGAGGGCGGCAAAGACGTCCGCGTCGCCTGCACGCCGCGCTTCGTCACCAACAGCTCCGACGCCGCGATCTGGCATGCGGCGGCGGACGGCGGCCTGACCCGGGTCTTGGCCTATCAGGCGGCGGAGGCGATCGCCAAGGGTCGGCTCAAAATCGTGCTCGCCGCTTTCGAGCAGCCGCCGCTGCCGATCCACATCGTCTACCCAACCTCGCGGCTGCTGTCGGCCAAGGTGCGCACCTTCATCGATCTGGTGGCCGAAACTGCCGACTGGAATTTCAGCAAGCGCTGACCACCTTGGCTCATGGCTTCGTGCGCAGCACGTTGAACGTCCCATTGGCGCGGGCGCAGGTCAGCCCGTCGGCGGTCACCAGGCACTGCGCGAAGCACAGCGTGCCGCCGGCCCTGATCACCTCGCTCTCGACCGCCAGCCATTGCCCGATCTGCGCCGGCCCGATGAAGTCGATCGCCAGGCTGACGGTGACCAGGCGCGTGCCCTCGCCGAGCTTGATGCCGCAGCTCAGCCCCATGGTGTTGTCGGCCAGCGTCGTGATCAGCCCGCCATGCGCCATGCCCTTCGAATTGCTGTGCGGCACAGCCACCCGCAGGCCGATGACGAAGCCCTTTGCGGTGCGCTTCGAATAGATCGGCTCCCACGGATCGGTCAGCGGACTGCGCCGGAAATGGCGCTCGAAACCTTCGGGGATGTCGGTGCTGCTCATGCCGCCATTGAACGCGATCCCGGCATCGAATGCACCGCCTACAAAGTTTTAAACGATGTTCGCGCGAAGCGGAATGCAACGGCTGCTCTTACCTCTCCCCGCGTGCGGGGAGAGGTCGGTCCGCACGCTCGCGTGCGGACCGGGTGAGGGGGCGTTTCAACAAGCTGAGCCTGCCTGGTGGAGGCGCCCCCTCACCCCGGCCCTCTCCCCGCACGCGGGGAGAGGGAGAACTAGAACGGCAGCCCGACGTAATTCTCCGCCAGCGACGACGTCGCCGCGCGTGAATTGACCACGTAGTCCAGCTCGGCCAGCTGGATGCGGCCGCCGAAGCCATCGCTGTCCGGGAAGCGATGCAGCATCGAGGTCATCCACCACGAGAACCGCTCGGCCTTCCACACCCGCTTCAGCGCCAGCGCCGAATAGCCGTCGAGGCCGGCGCTCGACTTTTCGCCGTAGAATTCGCGCAGCGCCTCCGCCAGATAATGCGCGTCGCTGGCGGCGAGGTTGAGGCCCTTGGCGCCGGTCGGCGGCACGATGTGGGCGGCGTCGCCGGCCAGGAACAGGCGGCCGAACCGCATCGGCTCGGCGACGAAAGAGCGCAGCGGCGCGATGCTCTTTTCGATCGACGCTCCGGTGACCAGGCTGTCGGCGGCCTCCTCATCGAGCCGGCGCTTCAACTCGTCCCAGAACCGCTCGTCGGACCAGTCCTCGACCTTCTCGTCGAGCGAGCACTGCACGTAATAGCGGCTGCGGTGCATCGAGCGCATCGAGCACAGCGCAAAGCCGCGCTCGTGATTGGTGTAGATCAGTTCCGGCGACACCGGCGGGGTTTCCGACAAAAGCCCGAGCCAGCCGAACGGATAGACCCGCTCGAAGGTTTTCAGCACGGCGGCTGGAGCGCTCTGCCGCGACACCCCGTGAAACCCGTCGCAGCCGGCGATGAAGTCGCAGGCGATCTCGTGGCTGGTGCCGCCCTGGTTGTAACGGACCACCGGGTGATCGGTGTCGAAGTCATGCAGGCTGACGTCGGCGGCGTCAAAGACCGTGGTCAGCCCGGCCTTGGCGCGGGCGTCCATCAGGTCCCGCGTCACTTCGGTCTGGCCATAGACCGTGACCGCCTTGCCGCCGGAGCTGCCTTTCAGGTCGATGCGATGGCGCACGCCGCCGAACAACAGCTCGATCCCGTCGTGAACGAGCCCCTCGTGATGCAGCCGCTCGGTGACGCCGACGTCCTCCAGGAGGCCGACCGTGCCCTGTTCCAGCACGCCGGCGCGGATTCGCGCCAGCACGTAGTCGCGGTCCTTGCGTTCCAGGATGACGTTGTCGATGCCATGACGATGCAGCAGCTGTCCGAGCAGCATGCCGGCCGGCCCCGCACCGATGATTGCTACTTTTGTCCGCAATACTTGCTCCCGTCCCTGCTATAGGATTTTGCTGCCGGACGGCCCTGTCCCGCCCGCGCTGGCGCAGGCGGGACGGCCGTCTTGCTTTGATAATTATATCATATAACAATATCCGCAAAGGGCGTTAAAGCCCTGATGGCACGAGGGAGAGGATGTCGATGAGGAAAGCATTTTTGGCGCTGCTGGTTGCGGCCTGCGTGACGCCGGCGCTGGCGCAGGACAAGACCGTCAATTTGAAGGTGTCGCTGTGGGTGCCGCCGGCGCATCCGCTGGTTCCGGCCACCCAGGCCTGGGCCGCCGACATCGAAAAGGCGTCGGGCGGCTCCATCAAGGTCGCCGTTTTCCCCTCCGAACAGCTCGGCAAGGCGTTCGATCACTACGACATGGCGAAGGACGGCATCGCCGACGTCACCTACGTCAATCCGGGCTACCAGCCCGGCCGCTTCCCGATCGCCGCCGCGGGACAATTGCCGTTCGTGTTCAGCGACGGCAAGAAGGGCACGCTGGCGCTCGACGAGTGGTACCGCAAATACGCCCCGACCGAGATGAAGGACACCAAGGTGTGTTTCTCCTTCATTCACGATCCGGGCGCGCTGCATGGCAAGAAGAAGATCGTGGTGCCCTCCGACCTCAACGGCGTCAAGGTGCGGCCGGCGCAGTCGACCATCGGCGAAATGGTCAAGATGTTCGGCGGCACCAACGTCCAGGCCTCGGCGCCGGAATCCCGCGACGCCATCGAACGCGGCGTCGCCGACGAGATCACCTTCCCATGGGGATCGATCTTCCTGTTCGGCATCGACAAGGTGGTGAAGTACCACATGGACGTGCCGCTGTATTCGACGGTGTTCACCTACAACATGAACCTCGCCAAATACAATTCGATGTCGGACGCCCAGAAGAAGATCATCGACGACCACTGCACGCCGGAATGGGCGTCCAAGGTCACCGACCCCTGGACCGATTTCGAGGCCAACGGCCGCGTCAAGATGAAGGCGCTGGAAGGCCACGAGGTCTACAAGCTGACGCCCGACCAACTCGCCGAATGGAAGAAGGCGGTCCAGCCGCTGAACCAGAGCTGGAAGGACGCGGTGAAAAAGGCCGGCGGCGACGCCGACAAGGTCGACGCCGATCTGCAGGCCGCGCTGAAGAAGTTCGACGCGGGGCTTTGATTTTTGTCCGCTTGCCTCCCAACACGTCATGGCCGGGACGAGCCCGGCCATGACGAACGTTAGGTTCTTCCCAATCGATCCCTCATGACCGCCACTCCCGAAATCACCTCCGACGGCGTCGTCGCCGGCCCGCCCGGCCCGGCGCGCAAGGGCGCGATGGACCGATTCATCGACTCCATCGAATGGATCGCGGCGTTCTTTGTCGGCATCGTCGCGCTCAACACCTTTCTCGCCGTCTTCATGCGAAAATTCTTCGCGGTGACGATTCCGGACTACTACAATTTCGGCCAGTTCCTGCTCGGCATCCTGATCTTCTGGGGCATTGCGGCGACGAGCTACCGCGGCACCCACATCACCGTCGATCTGGTCTGGGCCAATTCGCCGCCGAAATACCAGCGCTGGATCGACGTGTTCGCCACCCTGGTGCTGCTGTTCGTGGTGACGGTGCAGACCTACACCCTGTTCGACAAGGTGGTGTCGACCCGCGCTGATCACATCGTCACCATGGACCTGCAGGTGCCGATCTGGCCGTTCTTCCTGGTGTCGTGGATCGGTGACGTCTCCGCGGTGCTGCTGATCGCGATCCGCACCTGGCGCCTGATCTTCCATCCGGAAGACATTCATGACGCCAAGATCAAGACCGCGGAGTAGTTATGACTGCGTCATGCGCGGGCTTGACCCGCGTATCCATCCATCTTCGCATAGGTATGCCTCGAAGAACGATGGATTGCCGGGTCGAGCCCGGCGATGACGTTGAGAACGAAGTGACTGTGATGGCCGGTGACGCAACGAAGGCAGGCGCAAAGTGAGCTTCGACCTGAGCAATGAAACCGTGGCGCTGGTCGGCTTTATCAGCCTGTTCGTGCTGATGCTGCTGCGCGTGCCGGTCGGCATGGCGATGGGGCTCGTCGGCATCACCGGCTTCGGCTATCTCACCGGATTTGCGCCGGCGCTGAAGCTGGTCGGCCAGACCACCATGCGCACGGTCACCGACTATTCGTTCGGCGTCATCCCGATGTTCCTCTTGATGGGCGCCTTCGTGTCGGTGTCAGGCATCAGCCGCGAACTGTTTCGGGCGGCCAACACCTTCGTCGGCCACTGGAAGGGCGGGCTCGGCATCGCCACCATCGCCGCCTGCGGCGGCTTCGCCGCGATCTCCGGCTCGTCGGTGGCGACCGCCGCGACGTTCTCGGCGGTGGCCTATCCCGAGATGCGCCGCTTCGGCTATCCGCAATCCTTTGCCACCGGGGTGATCGCGGTCGGCGGCACGCTCGGCGCCATGCTGCCGCCGTCCACGGTGCTGGCGGTCTACGGCATCATCACCCAGCAGGACATCGGCAAGCTGTTCATCGCCGGCATCGTGCCGGGCCTGCTGGCGATCGCGATGCACATGATCACCATCGGCATCATCGGCGTGGCCAGGCCCGGTTTCCTGCCGGCGGGGCCGCGCAGCTCGTGGGGCGACCGGCTCGGCGCGCTGCGCGACGTCTGGTCGCCGCTGCTCTTGTTTCTGTTCGTGATCGGCGGGCTCTATGGCGGCTTCTTCATTCCGACCGAGGCCGGCGCGGTCGGCGCCGTCGGCGCCTTCATCATCGGCGTTCTGCGCGGTAAGCTCAATCGCGACGGCATCCTGCAGTCGCTGCTGCAGGCGACCCGTACCGCGGCTGCCGTGTTCACCGTGTTGATCGGCGCCTTGTGCTTCGGCTATTTCCTCACCATCACCCAGACCCCGCAGGCCGTCACGGCGTTCCTCACCGGATTGGGCATCGGCCCCTACGGCGTGCTGGCGCTGATCCTGTTGATGTACCTGGTGCTCGGCTGCCTGATGGACGCCATGGCCATGGTCATCCTCACTGTGCCGATCGTGTTCCCAGTGGTGACGGCGCTCGGCTTCGACCCGATCTGGTTCGGCGTCATCATCGTGATGACGGTCGAACTGGGTCTGATCCATCCGCCGGTCGGGATGAACGTGTTCGTCATCAAGAGCGTGATCAAGGACGTCAACATGTCGACCATCTTCGTCGGCGTGCTGCCGTTCGTGGTGACCGACCTGATCCGCCTGGTCATCCTGATCCTGTTTCCGCTGCTGGCGACCTGGCTGCCGCAGCGCATGATCGGGTAGATCACTTCAAGCCGAATCGGCAACCTCAGCCCCGTCATTGCGAGCGAAGCGAAGCAATCCAGGAGCCGCGAAGCAAGAACTGGATTGCTTCGTCGCAAGTGCTCCTCGCAATGACGAGGTTGGTGTTCGACTTCATGAGCAAATTCAGACTGGATGAAGGAGAGAGCAATGGCGCCACAACTCGAAACCAAATTCGTCTTCAGCCTCGCCATTCAGGTCGGCGCGCCGATCATTGCCGGCGACATCGGCCATGGCGTGCGGCGGGTGATCCCGATCACCGGCGGCACCGTGCGCGGCGAGGGCGTCAGCGGCACCATCCTGCCGTGCGGCGCCGATTTCCAGGTGATCCGCCCCGACGGTTTTACCGAACTCGAGGCCAAATATGCCTTCGAGACCGGCGACGGCGCGGTGGTCTACATCGAAAACATCGGCATCCGCTTCGGCCCCAAACCGTTGCTCGACCGCATCGCGCAAGGCGAGATCGTCGATCCGGCGCTGATCTACTTCCGTTCGGTGCCGAAATTCGAGACCGGCGCCGCGAACTACCGCTGGCTGATGCAGAACCTCTTCATCGGCGTCGGCGCGCGCCATCCGGACCGGGTCGAGCTCGACGTCCATCAGGTGCTGTGACCCCACCCCAAGTCGTCCCGGCCTCCGAGCCGGGACCCATACGCCGTGTCGTCACGTTTGGGCATTGCAGGAGTGACGTTGCTTTTGCCAGCAATGCCAGGGGTTCTGGGTCCCGCCTCAAGGCCGGGACGACGGCCGAGTCTTGATTCGCCAAGTCCTGACCAGCCAAGTCCTGCCCGCCAGTCTCGGGACTCACATCCCACGGCCGATTCCCTTGGTGGTCCTGTCCGCCGGTTTCGCGGGTTTGCGGCGGCTGCCGCTTTCCCGGGTTTCCTTGATTCTCACGCTCCGTCCCTCCGGAAATGTGACCACCAGGTCCAGCCGGCCACCGATGGCCTTCACGTACTCCCGCAGCGTAGACACCTTCATGTCGGAGCGCTTTTCGAGGCGCGAGACATAGACCTGTTTGCCCCCGACGCGTCTTGCGACTTCTTCCTGCGTGACGTTCTTGGACTGCCGCAGCTCCTGCAAGCCAAGTTCTTCCGCAATCAGGACAGCGGCGCGGTCCTTGATCCTGGCGCGCCGCGCCGGCGTGAATTTGCCGAACACGTCCGACGCCGGCACCGTGCGATATTGCTTTTTCATTTCTTTCTCCGCGTCCTGTTCAGCTCGGTCAGATGCTGCGAAAACCGCTCATCCGCCCGTTGAATGAGACCTTTGTAGAACCGTTTCTCCGAACCGCCCGACTTGTCGCCCGCCACCAGCAGTATGGCCTTACGCTCGGGATCGAACGCATAGGCGACGCGCCAGACGCCGTTATCGGCATCGAAGCGCAATTCCTTCATGTTGGCATGTGTCGAGCCGTTCAGTGTATCGGATCGCGGGCGCTTCAGTTGGGGCCCCATCAGCCCAAGCAGTTCAACCATTGCCGCGAGTTCGTCCTGAACGGCGTCCGCGAGAACCTCGAACTCTTCTCGAAACACAGGATGGAATTCAACAAGCCAGTCCATGGATTGGATATACATCCAAAGGTATATCTGTTGCAAGGTATAACGGAAGGGCGTCGATCCATCCGCTGCTCCGTCAGTTGGTGTGGGCGCCCGGCCGGACCGGGTCGAGCTCGACGTCCATCAGGTGCTGTAAGTCTTCCGGCGCTCCGCCGGCTAGGGTAGCCCTGCAAAACCCTTGACCTATCTCAAGGGTCGGGCGGCTCGGCTTGGAAATGCTCCGGATCAGGGCCGGGCCGGGCCATTATTCTTGATGCAATTGTCTTCCTCGGTCCGCCAGATTTGGACCGTGATGTTAGTCTGGCTTGAGCAGTTTCTGGTTCGCTACCCCGAACTCGCCTTGTTCCTGGTGATCGCTGGCGGCTATTGGATCGGCAGCTTCAAGATCGGGGCCTTTAGCCTGGGTCCTGTCACGGGCGCGCTGTTTGCGGGCCTGCTGGTCGGGCAGTTCGCCCATGTGCCCGTCTCCAGCATGACGAAATCGTTCCTGTTCCTGCTGTTCCTGTTCGGGATCGGTTACTCGGTCGGGCCACAATTCATGCAGGCGCTGCGCCGCGATGGCCTGAAGCCGATCGTGCTGGCGCTCGTCATCTGTTCCACCGGTCTTGCGACCGCGATCCTCGTCGCCAAGACCTTGCGGCTGGACGCCGGCTTCGCGGCTGGGCTGATGTCGGGTGCGCTGACGCAAAGCGCCGCCATGGGAACGGCCACCGACGCCATCAACGCGCTGGCCTTGCCCGAGGCGGAGCGCGGACGGCTGATTGCCCACATCGCCGTCGCCGACGCCGTCACCTACATCTTCGGTTATGCCGGCGTGATCCTGTTCGTCACGGTGATCGTCCCGGCCCTGCTCAAGTTGGACATGAAGACCGAGGCGCTCAACCTGGAGCGCGAACTGGGAATGAGCCGGGCGAAGCCGGGCTTGGCCTCGGCCTGGCGGAAATTCGAACTGCGCGCCTACCGCGTGGACGACCCTCTCGTCGGATTGACCGTCGCCGCCGCGGAGGCGCGCGTGCCCGGGCAGCGGCTGTTCATTCACCGGATCCGCCGCGCCGGGCGCATCCTCGAGGCGGCACCCGCCATGAAGCTCGAGGCGGGCGACGTCATCGCATTGTCCGGACCGGGACAGACCCTGATCGAACTGATCGGGCCACGCATCGAGGAGGTGGAAGAAAACGAACTCGTCGATGTCCCGGTCACGGCCGCCGATGTTTTTCTGATCAGCCCAAGGCTCGCGGGCATGACCCTCGGGGAAGCGTCGGCCGAGGACTGGACCCGCGGATTCTATCTGCGATCGTTGAGCCGCGGCGGCCAGCAGCTTCCCATCGCCCCCGGCGTCGTGCTTGCGCGCGGCGATCTGCTCCGCATCGTCGGCCCGGAGCCGCTTGTCCAAAGCGCTGCGGCAAAAATCGGCACCATCGTCTCGGCGGATGCCAAAATCGACTTCGTGGTGCTGGGGCTGGCGATTTTCATCGGCGGCCTTGCCGGAGTTCTTGTCAGCTTTACCGTCGGAAGCGTCAAAATCTCGCTGAGCACCAGCGTCGGCACACTGCTGGCCGGGCTCACGGTCGGCTACCTCCGCAGTCGCTATCCGCTGTTCGGGCGCCTTCCCGACGACGCCATCAAGTTCATGACGGCGCTGGGTCTGGCGGCTTTCGTCGGGCTCACCGGAATCCATGCCGGGCCGATCTTCCTCTCGGCGCTGAGGGATGTCGGCCTTGGTCTGCTGCTTGGCGGCATGGTCGTGACCCTGCTGCCCCAGGTCGTCGGTTTCCTGGTCGGCCATTTCCTGTTGCGCATGAACCCGATCCTTCTGCTCGGGGCGATGACCGGCGGACAGACGGTGACGGCCGCGATGGCCGCCGTGCAGGAGCGTTCGGGGAGCCCGGTCACGGTGCTCGGCTATACGCCGGCGTACCCGATCGCGAACATCCTGCTGACCACCTGGGGGACGATCATGGTGGTCGTCTTCGCCTAGCTTCCCCGCGCAACCTCAGAATTCGTCACGGCAAGCGGCACGACCGTACCGGTCTGCCTTGTTGACTCGCGGCTAATTCGTTATAGAATATAACTATTCTACACAGGACCTAAAACACCCCATGGGAAACGCCGCCTCCGCGACCACCGCGCTGCTCGAAGTCGCGCAGCACGACGCCGTGCTGACCGTCGGGCTCAACCGGCCGGCCAAGCGCAACGCGTTGAATGACGGCATCATCCAGGCCATCAACGACTGCTTCTCGGCCATTCCGGAGGATGTCCGCGCCGTGGTGATCCACGGTGTCGGCGACCACTTCTCCGCCGGCCTCGATCTCTCCGAGCTGACCGAGCGCGATGCCACCGGCGGGCTGATCCATTCCCAGGGCTGGCACCGGGTGTTCGACCGCATTCAATACTGCAAGGTGCCGGTGATCGCCGCGCTGCGCGGTGCGGTGATCGGCGGCGGTCTCGAACTCGCCTGCGCGACCCATATTCGCGTCGCCGAACCCTCGGCCTATTACGCGCTGCCGGAAGGCAGCCGCGGCATTTTTGTCGGCGGCGGCGGCTCGGTGCGGTTGCCGCGGCTGATCGGCGTCGCAAGGATGGCCGACATGATGCTGACCGGCCGGGTCTACTCCGCGGCGGAAGGCGTGCCGCTCGGCTTCTCGCAATATCTCACGGCGGAGGGCGGCGCCTTCGACAAGGCGATGGAGCTCGCCGTCAAGGTCTCGGGCAACGCGCCGCTGACCAATTTCGCGGTGCTGCAGGCACTGCCGATGATCGCCGAAGCCAATCCGCAGACCGGGCTCTTGATGGAGTCGCTGATGGCCACGGTGGCGCAGAGCGACCAGGAAGCCAAGACCCGGATCCGCGCCTTTCTCGACCACAAGACCGCCAAGGTGCGTCCCACCTGACATGAGCAGGAAGCCGGAAACGATGTCGGTTGCAGCGGAAAAGAGCGGCGCGGCGCGGCGGACGGAGGCGGTTCATCCGCTGCGTCCGATTTCCTTCGGTCCGACCTCGGTCTCGATCGACCGCCGCGACGACGGCACCATCTATCTGCGGCCCAAAGCAAAACTCGGCGATTATCCGGTGCGCGTCACCGACCGGCTGCATTATTGGGCGGCGGCGACCCCCGACCGCACCTTCATGGCGGAGCGCGATGCCAATGGTGGCTGGCGCCGCATCAGCTACGCGGAATTGCTGATCGCGACCCGCCGCATCGCCTCGGCGCTGCTGGCCCGCGGCCTGTCCGCCGAAAAGCCGATCGTCATCCTGTCCGGCAATTCCATCGATCATGCCCTGCTGGCGTTCGGCGCGTTCTATGCCGGCATTCCGTTCTGTCCGGTGTCGCCGGCCTATTCGCTGGTGTCGAAGGACTACGGCAAGCTCCATTACCTGATCCGGCTGCTGACGCCGGGCCTGGTGTTCGTCGAGGACGCCGCGGTGTTTGCCGATCCGGTGCGTGCCAACGTGCCGCTGGTCACCGAAGTCGTGGCGTCGCGCGGCGAAGTGCCCGGCCATCGCGTCACCCTGCTGCAGGAGCTCCTCGCCACGCCGGAGCATCCGCAGCTCGACGCCGCGCACGCCGCCATCGGCCCCGATACGATCGCGAAATTCCTGCTCACCTCGGGTTCGACCGGCAATCCGAAGGCCGTCATCAACACCCAGCGCATGCTGTGCGCCAACCAGGTGATGCTGGGCGACACGCTGGCCTTCCTCAAGGACGAGCCGCCGGTCATCATCGACTGGTTGCCGTGGAATCACACCTTTGGCGGCAATCACAACATCGGGCTGACGCTGTTCAACGGCGGCTCGATGTATCTCGACGAGGGCAAGCCGACGCCCGGCGGCATCGCCCAGACCATCCGCAACCTGCGCGAGATCTCGCCGACGGTGTATTTCAACGTGCCGAAGGGCTACGAGTCGCTGCTGCCCTATCTGCGCGGCGACGCCTATCTGCGGCAGAAGTTCTTTGCCCGGCTGCACGCGATGTTCTTCTCCGGCGCCGGGCTGTCGCCCTATGTCTGGGGCGCGCTCGACGAGCTCGCCGTGCAGGAAACCGGCATGCGGGTGCCGATGCTGACCGGGCTCGGCGCCACCGAGAGCGCGCCGTTCTTCATGTCGGTGACGCCGCAGACCAGTCGCTCCGGTCATGTCGGCCTGCCGGTGTCGGGCAACGACGCCAAGCTGGTGCCGAACAACGGCAAGCTGGAAGTGCGGGTCAAGGGGCCGAACGTCACGCCCGGCTACTGGCGCGAACCGGAATTGACCGCCAAGGCGTTCGACGAGGAGGGCTTTTACAAGTTCGGCGATGCGCTCAAGCCGGCCGACCCAGGCGATCTTCACGCCGGCTTCGATTTCGACGGCCGCATCTCCGAGGACTTCAAGCTCGCCAGCGGCACCTGGGTCAGCGTCGGTCCGCTGCGCGCCCGGCTGATCGCGACCGCCGCGCCGCTGGTGCGCGATGTGGTCATCGCCGGCATCAACCGCGACGAGATCGCCGCATTGGTGATCCTCGATCTCGACGGCTGTCGCGTCATCAATCCGAAACTCACCACCGACGATCTCGCCGCCGCGGCGTCGGATCCGGCGGTGCGGCAGGCGTTCCGCGAGCGGCTCATCGAATTCCTGAAAGGTTCGACCGGCTCCTCGACCCGGATCACCCGCGCCGTGCTGCTCGACACCCCGCTGTCGATCGACCGCGGCGAAGTCACCGACAAGGGATCGGTCAACCAGCGCGCCGTGCTCGATCAGCGCGCCGCATTGATCGAGAGCATTTATGCCGAGCCGCCGCCTGCGGAGGTCATCGTCGCATGACGCGCGCGAGAGCCACCTTTCAACGTCATGGCCGGGACGAGCCCGGGCATGACGACGTTGAGATGTCTCCATCCGCTGAGACCGTCGAATAAAGGGAGAACGCCATGCAGTTGAAGGACCAGGCCGCAATCGTCACCGGCGGGGCTTCGGGCCTCGGCGCCGCCACCGCCCGCAAGCTTGCCGCACAGGGCGCCAAGGTGGCGGTGGTCGATCTCAACCAGAAGCTTGCCGAGAGCGTCGCCGCCGAAATCGGCGGCGTCGCGGTGGCCTGCGACGTCTCCGACTCCGCCTCCGCCGAGGCGGCCGTGCTCGCCGCGGCGAAGGCGCACGGTCCGGCGCGCGTGCTGGTCAACTGTGCCGGCATCGGCGTCGCCAAGCGGGTGGTCGGCCGCGACGGCCCGATGGCGCTGTCGGATTTCGACCGCGTGATCCGGGTCAACCTGATCGGCTCCTTCAACATGCTGCGGCTCGCCGCCAACGAGATGTCGAAGCTCGAACCGCTCGACGGCGGCGAGCGCGGCGTCATCATCTCCACCGCCTCGGTCGCTGCCTATGACGGCCAGATCGGCCAGTCAGCCTATTCGGCCTCGAAGGGCGGCATCGTCGGCATGACGCTGCCGATCGCCCGCGAGCTGGCGCAGTTCGGCATCCGCGTCCTCACCATCGCCCCCGGCCTGTTCCTGACGCCGCTGCTCGCCGGTCTGCCGCAGGAAGCGCAGGATTCGCTCGCCGCCGCGATCCCGTTCCCGCGCCGGCTCGGCCACGCCGACGAATTCGCCTCATTGGCCATGCACATGATCGACAACCCCTACCTCAACGGCGAGGTGGTGCGGCTCGATGCCTCGCTGCGTATGGCGCCGAAGTGAGATAGCCAATGTTCGTTCACCGGCGCGATGTGCAGATCCAGTGGGGCGACTGCGATCCCGCCAACATCGTGTATTATCCGCGTTATTTCGCCATGTTCGACGACGCGACCTCTGTCATGTTCGAGGCCGCCGGCTTCTCCAAGCAGGACATCGTGAAGAAGTATGGCCTGGTCGGCATCCCGATGGTCGACACCAGGGCGAAATTCCACATTCCCTCGACCCATGGCGACTGGATCACCATCGAGAGCCGGGTCGAGAGTTTCAAGCGCTCCAGCTTTGAGGTCACCCACAAGGTGTTCAAGGGCGAGGCGCTGGCGATCGAGGCGTTTGAGACCCGGGTGCTGGTCGGCCGTCACCCGGACGATCCGACGCGGTTGAAATCCGCAGCCGTGCCCGCGGAAATCATCGAACGATTTATGCAAGCCTGATTTTTAAGCCTGGCGCCAGCTGCGTCATCGCCTAAAGAAGGGGATAAATCCCGCAATCGACTGGACTACACTGAACGACAGAAACACCCAAAGGGAGGAATTGATGAAGAAGCACTATCTGTCCGCGGCGGCGCTTGCCGCGGTTCTGGCACTGCCGCTTGCCGCGCCGGCCGCGGCGCAGAGCAATGAAATCGTCATCGGCATCACCACCACCACCACCGGGCCGGCGGCGGCGCTGGGCATTCCCGAACGCAACGCGCTCGAGTTCGTGCCCAAGGAGATTGGTGGCGTCCCGCTCAAGGTCATCGTGCTCGACGACGGCGGCGATCCGACGATTGCGACCACCAATGCGCGCCGCTTCGTCACCGAGAGCAAGGCCGATATCATCATGGGTTCGGCGACCACGCCGCCGACGGTGGCGGTCTCGACGGTGGCCAACGAGGCCAGCGTCCCGCACTTCGGTCTCGCGCCGTTCCCGATCACGCCGGACCGCGCCAAATGGTCGGTCGGCATGCCGCAGCCGGTGCCGATCATGGGCAAGGTGCTCTACCAGCACATGAAGGCGCACAACATCAAGACCGTCGGCTATATCGGCTACTCGGATTCCTACGGCGATCTCTGGTTCAACGACATCAAGAAGCAGGGCGAGCCGATGGGGCTCAGCGTCATTGCCGATGAGCGTTTCGCCCGTCCGGACACCTCGGTGGCCGGCCAGGTGCTCAAGCTCGTTGCGGCCAATCCGGATGCGGTTCTGGTCGGCGCCTCCGGCACCGCCGCCGCGCTGCCGCAGTCGGCGCTGCGTGAACGCGGCTACAAGGGCCTGATCTACCAGACCCACGGCGCCGCCAGCATGGACTTCATCCGCATCGCCGGCAAAGCCGCCGAAGGCGTCATCATGGCGTCCGGCCCGGTGATGGATCCAGAAGGCCAGGAGGACAGCGCGCTGACCAAGAAGCCGGGCCTCGCGCTGAATACCGCCTATGAGGCCAAATACGGCGCCGGCAGCCGCAGCCAGTTCGCCGGCCACTCCTACGACGCCTTTGAAGTGCTCAAGCGCGTCATCCCGGTGGCGCTGAAATCCGGAAAGCCCGGCACGCCGGAATTCCGCGACGGCATCCGCAAGGCGCTGTTGACCGAGCGGGACATTCCCGCGACCCAGGGCGTCTACAATTTCACCGAAGCCGACCGCTACGGTCTTGATGATCGCTCGCGGATCATCCTGACGGTGAAGGACGGCAAGTACGTTCAGGTGAAGTAACCAGCCGCATCGCATGAAGAAGCCGGCCTCCGCAACGAGGCCGGCTTTTTCATAACCAAAATCTCACCGAGTCGTCCCGGCGAAGGCCGGGACCCAGATCCCCTGGCGTCCCGACTGCATGGGGCATTTCAAAGCGCAGTGTTGACGCGCTCGATTTCATGATCAATGCCGGGGGTGATGGGTCCCGGCGTTCGCCGGGACGACGCCGAGTTTCAGAGCGTTTTCGAGCGAAGCATGCCCACCGCGATGAAATTTCGCACCAGCGAGATGCCTTGGCCTCTGCCCTAACACGACGGCCCGAGATCCCGCGCCCCCGGCATGTACGCCACGGCGAAATTCGGTCGTGCCTGGATCCGCGCGTACCAGTCCGTGACCCGCGGCAGGTTGGCCCACATCGCGGACAGCCCGAGATCCTCCATTCGCACGATGGTCGGCGTGATGCTGACATCCGCCAGCGAGTAGTGGTCATCGACCAGCCAGGCGCCGTCGGCCAGCGACCGCTCCATCCGATCGAGCGTCTGCGCCAGCTTGTCGAGCGCCTCGTCGATGTCGGCCTTGCTGAATCCGGTTCGGCCCATCTTGCGGTAGAAATGTTTGCGCAACGGCAGCCGCTCGGTATAGGCGAAGAACTGCTCGTCGGTCATTTCGGCCCAGATCGGCACGAAGAACGCGTTGAACGATGGCGGGCGGATCGCGGGCGTCGGCACCTCGTCGATATATTGCCGCCAGGCGCGCATCCGCGCCGCCACCTTCGGGTTCTTCGGCCGCACCGGGATCTGCGGATAGACATCCTCGAGATATTCGTTGATCACCGTGCTGTCGATGACGATGTCGCCGTCGTCCAGCAGCGTCGGAACCACGCCGTTCGGATTCATCGCGAGATAGGATGGGGACAGGTGGTCGCCCGATCCGAAGTGGATGATGCGGCCGGTCCATGGCAGCTGCTTTTCCGCCAGCACCAGCCTGACCTTCTGGCTGCAAGTCGAGATGGGCGCATGGTACAGTTCGAGCAAATCATCCTCCCTTTTTCTGAACCAGCATCCAACAATCCGGACGGGCGCGGAAATGCCGAATGATCATCGCTCCCATAACCGGTTTGAACCGCGCCGGGCCATGGATCTCGGGGTCCTGAAGAGTTTCAGCCGGATCGCGGCGCTCGGCAGCGTGTCCAGGGCCGCCTCCGACCTCGGGATATCGCAGCCCGCACTGACCCGGCAGATCAAGCGGCTCGAGCACGATCTGGGGAGCGAAGTGCTGGTCCGCAATTCCCGCGGCGTCGAGCTCACGGAGGCCGGTCATTACCTGCTGTCGCGGATCGGACCGCTGTTGGATCAGGCCGACCTGATCGCCGAAGAGCTGTCGGCGTGGCGCGGCTCGCTGACGGGGCACGTCGCCGTCTGCATGCCGGCGTCGCTGCACCGCTCGGTGACGCTGCCGCTGGTCGCCGACGTCAGGCGGACCATGCCCGGCGTGCGTCTGCGGGTGATCGACGGGTTCGACGCCCTGCTGCACGACCAGCTCCGCGAGGGATTGGTGGATCTCGGCATCCTGGTCCACGACCATGAACGGATCATCGAGGGCGTCGATCAGAAGCCGCTGGTCCGGGAACGGCTGCTGCTGGTCGGCAACAAGTCGGCGTTTCCAAAGGACGCCCGCCTCAGGACCCGCGACCTTCACGACAAGGAGCTTGCGCTTCCCGGCGAGCGCAACCACCTGCGCCAGCACGTCGAGGCGCTGTTGCGCAAGCAGGGCGGCGCGGCGCGGATCGGCATCGAGGTCGAATCGATGAGCCTCGCCAGCGATCTGGTGCGGCGCGGCGAGTTCTTTTCGGTGGTCCCGGAATCCGGCGTCGACGGTTACGCCAGGGACGGCATCGGCTGCTGGCCGATCGCCGGCGCCTCGATCACCTGGGCGCTGTGCATCCAGAAGCGGCGGGCGCAGTCACCGGTGGTCCGCGAGGTCGCAAAACGCCTCCATGAGCTCATGCTGCGGTCGCCAAGGTCGCGGATCGTCCGCGGCGCGGGCGCGAAGGTTTGAGCTGCGTCGCCCTGGAGCTGGCCACCGAGCCCGACGGGAGAAAGTCTTCAGCCCCACGCAGTGCGCGCGATCCCGACCACGAGCTCCAGCTTTGCGCGCTGGTCGGCCTCGGTCACCTTGTTGCCTTCCACGACGCTGGCAAAACCGCATTGCGGGCTGATCGCCAGCCGGTCCAGTTCGACCAGCGCCGAAGCCTCGTCGAGGCGGCGCAGCACGGTGGCGGTGTCCTCCAATTGAGGCGTCTTGGTGGTGATCAGGCCGAGCACGACCTGCTTGTCGTTCGGCATGAAGCGCAGCGGCGCGAACGATCCCGAGCGGGCATCGTCGAATTCCAGAAGGTAGCGATCGACCTCGAGCGTGCCGAAACATTGTTCGGCGATGCCCTCATAGCTGCCCTCGCTGATCCATTCGCTGCGCGCGTTGCCGCGGCAGATATGGATGCCGATCACGGTGTCCTTGCGCCGTGCGGCGATGCACTGGTTGAGCAGCTCGAGATAGCGCGCCAGCCTCTGCTCAGGCGTTTCGCCGTCGGCTTCGATCTCGGCGCGCAGTTTCGGGCTGAGGAAATAGGTCATCAGCGGATCGTCGATCTGGATATAGCGGCAGCCCGCCGCTTCCAGCGCCGCTATCTCGGCACGATAGACCGCCGCGAGGTCGGCGAAGAATTCCTCGATGTCGGGATAGGCCTCGGTCGAGACCGAGCGCCGCCCGCCATGGAAGTGCATGCGGGTGGGCGAGGGGATCGTGACTTTCGCCGGCTTGCGCGTCACCGAGGCGAGAAAGCGATAGTCGGGCGCCACGATCGGCGCGTCGGCGCTGATCCTGCCCACGGTACGCACCATCTTCGGAACGTAGCTCTGATCGAATGCGACCGCGCCCGATCCGCTGGAAATGTCGACGCCGCGCAGCTTTGCGACGAAGTCGATCCACCAGTTCTCGCGGCGGTATTCGCCGTCGGTCACCACGTCGAGCCCGACGTCCTCCTGCATCGCGACGACCTCGCGGATCGCGCGGTCTTCGGTGGCGCGCAATTGCGCGGCCGTGGTGCGGCCCGCCGCGAAATCCGCCCGGCTCGCCAACAGGTAATCCGGCCGCAGGAAGCTGCCGACGGTTTCGGCACGGGGGTGAGACATGAAATTCCTCCCAATTCAGCGCGCCGGGTCCTTGACCGCCGGCGTGGTTTCGAACTCGACATTGTGGAGTTCGCCGTCGACCCGTTCGACCTTGCGCATGTAGATGTTCTGCACGATGTCGCGCGTCATGGGATCGATCGTGACCGGGCCGCGCGGGCTTTCCCACTGCAGGCCTTTCATGGCGGCGACCATCGCGGTGCCGTCGCCAGCGCCCTTGGTCGCCACCAGCGCGCGCCACAGCAGCTCCATGCCGTCATAGGCGGCCACCGAGACGATGTTCGGCCGGCGGTTGCCGTTGGCGGCCTTGAACGCCGCGACGAACGCCTTGTTCTGCGGCGAGTTGTGCGCCACCGCATAGGGCCCACCGGAAATCACGCCGAGCACGGCGTCGCCCATGCCGTTGAGCACGTCGTCGTCCATCACGTCGCTCATCGCCACGATTTTGATGCCGGATTTGTCCATGCCGCGCTCGACGAATTGTTTTGCGAAGATCGCGCCGACGCCGGCCGGCACGAAGGCAAAGATCGCTTCCGGCGAGCCATCGCGCGCCCGCTGCAGGAACGGCGCGAAATCCGGATTGATCAGCGGCGGACGCAGCCGCTCGATCAACTTGCCGCCGCCCTGCTCGAACGACTGCCCGATCCATTTCTCGGCATCGATGCCGGGCGCATAGTCCGAGACGATCGAGACTGCGTTCTTGATGCCGTTCTTCGCCGCCCAGGCGCCGATGACATTGGCGATCTGCGGGATGGTCTGGATGGTCCGCACGATGTAGGGCGACCGATCGACCACCACCGAGGTCGAGGCCACGGTGACGATCATCGGAATTTTGGCCTCGGTCGCCAGCGGCGCCACCGCGAACGCGATCGGCGTCAGCCCGAAGCCGAGCAGGGCGTCGACCTTGTCGTTGACGATCAGTTCCTGCGCGATCCGCTTGGCGGCGTCGGTGACGCCGCCGTCATCCTTGAGCACGATCTCGATCTTCCTGCCCGCCACCGTGCTGCCGCGCTGCTTGAGAAACAGCTGCACCGCCGCGTTGGCCTGCCAGCCGGTCGACTGGAACGGTCCGGTCATCGGCAGCAGCAGCCCGATCTTGAAGGTGTCTTTCCTGGCGCCGTCCTGCGCCCACGCCGTCGGCGCGATCATCAGGCTCGCGGCCATCACCGCCATGGCGGCCCATCGACTGAACCCGTGCATGTCTCCGCCCCACCGTTTGGTCATTCGTTGGTTGGCATCTTCATTGGGATCCCATCGAAGTCAATCACCAAAGCAAAAGCCAAAATTTCTGCAAATTGGGATCCAATCGCGACAAACCGGATCCCGTCTGCTACGGAGATCCAATCCGCGTCAGGACTCGACATCATGCGACAGCAATTGCAGGCGACCTTGCGTATCCGCGAAATGATCCTGCGCGGCGAGCTGTCGCCGGGGCAGCGCGTCGCGGAGTCCGCCATCGCGCGGCAGTTCGATCTGTCGCGCACGCCGATCCGCCAGGCACTGCCCGCCCTCGCCGAGGAAGGCCTGCTGGTGCGCACCGGCAAGCGTGGCTATGCGGTGCGGGTCTTCACCATCGGCGAGATCGTCACCGCGCTCGACGCCCGCGCCACCCTGGAGGGCATGGTGGCGCGGTTGTTGACCGAACGCGGCGTGTCGAACGCCTTCATTCGCATCCTGAAGCGCTGCCTCGATCAGGGCGACGAGCTGTTCGCCAAGGGGCGCCTCGGGAAGACCGACGAGATCGCCTATGGCGAGATGAACGAGCGCTTCCATAATTCGATCGTCGAGGCGCTGGAAAACAACATCATCAGCGACCTGATCGCGCGGCTGCACCGCGTCCCGTTCGTTGCGCCGCTCACCATCGCCTTCGACGCCAAGGAGCCGCGGCAGATCTACGATCTGCTGCACCACGCCCACCGCCAGCACCACGCCATCACCGACGCCCTGGAAAACGGCCAGGGCGCCCGCGCCGAAGCGCTGCTCAAGGAGCACGTCTTCTCGCAGAAGCAGAGCATGAACCTCGCCGAGCACCGCCCGGGCATGCAGCATGCGTCGCTGGCGGCGGTCGCGGCGGGGCGGGAGTGAGGGCACCGACTCTCCCCGTCATTGCGAGCGCAGCGAAGCAATCCAGAGGCTAGCCCGTCCCGATAACTATTGCCCGGCCCCGCCCGATTTCAAAAACGCAATCACCTTTGCCCGCTCTTCCGCGGATGCCAGTCCGCTATACGGCTTCATGTTGTTGCCCGGCACCACCTCGTCGGGATTGGCGATGAAGCGCCCGAGCCTGTCCTCATCCCAGACGAAATCCGCGCCCTTCATGGCGCTGGAATAGCCGTAGCCCGGCAGCGAGCCGGCCTTGCGTCCGATGATCCCGCCGAGCTCCGGGCCCAGCCGGTTGTCGCCCTCCTTGGTGGTGTGGCAGGTCCGGCAGGCATTGTTGAACACCAGTTGCGCCGATGCGGCGTCGTCGCCCCGGGCCGCCCCGGCAGGCAACAGAGCGAGAAGAACCATGATACGAAGCGTGGTGGTATCCATCTGCGTCTTCCCCGGACGATGCGACAACATCTGAGCCGGTGGTCCGGTTCCGGACGCGCACGCGGCGCGATGGTGCATAGTGACGCATCCGAACGTGAACCGTTGGCTCCCTCCGAGTCGTCCCGGCGAAGGCCAGGGCCCAGACGCCGCAGCGTTCATGGTGTGCCGTGTGGCAGCCAGCTTCCTTGACGGGCGACCCCAGGGGTTCTGGCTTCCGGCCTTCGCCGGGACGGCGCTGAGAGGCTCGCCTCAAATCGCGCTCGCGCCTTCGTGCTGAAACCCGAGATCGCTTCCCCCATTCGGTCGTTGCTGGCGGTCGTCCGTTTCCAAAGTCACGCAAAACCCCGCAGTTCCAAGTCGTCCCGGCGAAAGCCGGGACCCAGACGCCGCAGCGTTCATGTTGTGCCGTGTGGCAGCCACCTTCTTTAACGGGCGACGCCAGGGGTTCTGGGTCCTGGCCTTCGCCGGGACGACGCTGAGAGGTTTGCCCGGATCGCGCTTGTGCCCTCATGCTGAAATCCGACATAGCTCGCCATATCAGGTCGCTGCTGGCGATGTCGCAGGCGCGCCGTCGAGTACGAATTCGCCGAGTTTGATGACATAGGGGCAGTTGGCGATCACAAAGGGGAACCACTCTGAAAGGGGCGGCTAGCTGTACGGGGGTGACGTTGCGAAGCACCGTCGGGAGTTTTCGCTGCTATTATGAGGACAAATCGAATCGGCCCATCGCTCGCAAGGCTTATTTGACACGACGGTGTTGTCCTCAATGACCGAAACTCCTAGTGAGCCGCCACCCATCAAGCGATCGTTCCGCGACCTGTCTGACGCGGAGGTTGCCGACATTGAGAAAGCTTCTGCCCTCGCCAGGATCGGCTGGACGGGCAGCTTCGGCTGGGACGAATTGTTGCGCTCACAACGCGTTCTCATCGTGTCCGAAGCGGGGGCAGGCAAAACGTACGAGTGCCAAGCGCAACAGGCCAAGCTCTGGAAGTTAGGTGAGCCCGCGTTTTTTTTGGACCTCGCGACGTTGGCTGGAAGCTCGGTTCGGGAAATGCTCGGCGGTGAAGAAGAAGAGCGGCTTAACGAGTGGCTGCGTTCTCAATCGGAAATAGCAACATTTTTCTTGGATTCCATTGACGAATTGAAATTAACGCTTGGCAAGTTTGATCAGGCATTAAAGCGCCTTAGCAAGGCGCTTGCGGGCCAACTCGGGCGGGTGCGGATCATTATTACGACTCGTCCCGTTCCGGTCGATCGAGAGCTGATCGTCAGACATCTGCCGATTCCAGTGTCGGGAGAGGCGGAGCCCACGGGCGAAACCTTTGCCGACATGGTGATGGATCGCAGTCGGAAAAAGCCCGTGGATGACACCGCGCCAAAGGCGTGGCGCAATGTCGGTCTGATGCCGCTGTCACGCGAGCAGATGCGCGAGTTTGCGGCCCTTCAGGGCGTTCCAGACCCTGACGTACTTCTAGCTGACATCCGCCAGCGCGACGCAGAAGAATTCGCTGAGCGACCGCAGGATTTGATCGAGTTGTGCTCAGATTGGCGCGAGCATCACCGCATTCGTTCCCATCGCGAGCAGGTCGCGACCAATATCGCGACGAAATTGAAGCCAAGCACCGAGCGCAAGGAAAGAGCGGAGCTGTCGCAAGAGACGGCGATCGAGGGTGCCGGCCGACTGGCTTTGGCCGCTATGTTGACACGTAAGCTCACGCTACGGCACAGCGCCGATTCCGACAACGTTCATGCGAGCGAGGCTGCGCTCGATGTGTCCAAGATTTTGCAGAACTGGAGTGCCGAGATACGGGCCACGTTGCTGGAGCGCCCCCTCCTTGGCTTCGCAAGTTACGGTCGCGTTCGCTTCCACCATCGGTCTGTGGTGGAATTTCTCGCCGCGGAACGACTTAATGCGCTGCTCGCCCGCGGCGTCTCGATCAAGTCAATTAAGCGACTCTTGTTCGCGGAGACGGCGCAAGGCGTGCGAACGGTTAGGCCATCAATGCGCCCAGTTGCGGCTTGGCTAGCCCTTTCTCGCGATACGATTTTTGACGATATCGTTGCGCTCGATCCGGCCGTTGTTCTGGACCACGGCGATCCGCAATCGTTGCGCCCAGCGCAACGCGTCAGGGCCCTGGAAGCGTATGTGGATCGTTACGGCCGGGGCGGCTGGCGTGGCCTGAGTACAGCGCGCGTTCAGGTGCACCGCTTTGCATCCCAGGAGCTTACAGAGAGCGTGAATCGACTATGGGATCGAGGGATCGAGAATCCGGAAGTTCGTGACCTTCTATTGCTGATAGTTGCAGCAGGAAAACTCGGCGGATGCGCCGACATTGCCTATGCGATTGCCATGGACGGCGCGCGAACGGTCCGCGAACGTAGCCATGCGATCCAGGCTCTGTTGCAGCTGAACGATCCGCGCCTTGAGGTGCTCTCGGTCTCGGTGGAGACTGAAAGCGCCCGGTGGCCTGATGCAATGGCGCGCAACGCGGTGCTTGACCTATTTCCCACCCATATGCCTGTCGGGCGTCTGTTGCAGATACTGCGGCGCGTAAAGGAAAAGCCGCGCAGTGTCGGTGATTTGAATTTTCGGCTACCGCATGAAATTGAGACGGCTGGCCTTTCGCCGGAGTATCTCGATCGGCTCCGCGAAGCACTGACGGGTCTGATCATGGACGGTATAGCCTGGGAACACGATAAATTTCCGCACCTTCGGACGAAGCGGCCCGACCTGATAGCTGCTCTGGTTGCAGCGTGTCGCCGGCAGGCGGCGGAAGGCGTCAGATCCGAGTCGTGGATCGAATCTAGTCTGCTTGCAGTTCGTCTCTCCAAAGATGACTACAGCGAAAAAGATGCTATGGCAGAATTGCGACGAGCTCTCGCATCACTTCCTGCCGACGCGCGCGAAACCTCTTTCTGGAAGGAAGACGCCTTTCTGGCGCACCTGCATCAATCCCGGGACGCGTGGCACCGGGTCTTCGATCTTTCGCACCAAGGCGGCCTCCAACTTGACGATGATAAAGACGCCGCGTGGGTTCGAAAGCGGCTCTCCGATCCCGACGAGCCGTTGCACCATCGAGAGATGATGCTATGGAGCGAAATGCTTCTGCTTAATCGTGACGTAACCAACTATCGAGAATTGCTTGAAAGTCTCAAGCCGTACGTCTCGGATGTGGCGAGTCTCAAAACAATCATCGATAACCGCTTGAAGCCGCAGGAAAACAGCGCCGAATTGCGCCGGATGGAGGCGGCAGACGCGAAGCGTACCAGGCAGATTGAACGACGCGATGTAAAGGCTCATGCAAGTTGGGTGACGTTTTGGCGCGAGATTGTGCGAGACCCGGACGCGGCTTTTGCCGTGGGCCGCGCCGAGAACACGGCCTGGAACCTGTGGCAAGCGGTTGAGCGTTCGGGCCGGGAAAGCCGAGCTTCGGGATGGAATCGGCGGTTCATCGAGCAGCAGTTTAGCAAAGCTGTCGCGGATCGGCTTCGTGAGACTATGATGGCTGCGTGGCGCAAGGATAGGCCTTCGCTCCGCAGCGAACGTCCCGTTGGCGAGAAGGATAAGTTTCTAGTCAGATGGCAGTTCGGCCTCGCGGGGATTGCAGCGGAAGCCGAAGACGTGAACTGGGCGAAGCGACTGACCGATCAGGAAGCTGAACGGGCCTGTCGGTATGCCCCAATGGAGATGAACGGCTTTCCGTCGTGGCTCGAAGGCCTTGCCGTCGAGTATCCCGCGGCGGTTGATCGCGTCATCGGGGAGGAACTAAGTCTCTCGCTTCGCGAGGTGACTGATGCCAACGCATATTCGATGTCCTTGCATAACATAAATCATGCGTCCGCGATTGTGGCCGCACTTTTTGTTTCCCGAATTCGCGCTTGGCTTTCCGAAGTTTCACAAGTGGGCACCAACTCCAATATCTCACAATCCGGACGGAACCTCAACGAAGCGATCGAAATCCTCCTCAAGAGCGGCAATGACGATGATCGCCGTTTTATAGAGATGGTTGCGAGGCGGTGTCTGGCAGGCGGCCTTGTGCTTCCCTTCGCGAACGTGTGGTTGTCAGCTCTTCTTAGCCTCAACGCCATCGCCGGTATTGAGGCTCTTGAGAAGGCACTCAAGGAAAGTGTGGTCTCGGAGACAGGGGCAGGCGTGCAGCTTTTCGCGGAGTTGTTCAGCCGTGATTATGGCGGTATCGGCGTTGATCTCCGCGCGCCCGGATTTACGCCACCGTTGCTGCTTCGACTTCTTCGGCTCGCTTATCAGCACGTTAGGATCGAGGACGATGCGCAGCACGAAGGTCACTATTCACCCGATACGCGGGACAACGCAGAGAAAGCGCGGGACGCCGTGCTGAGCGCGCTGCTCTCGACGACAGGTCCTGAAGGTTGGACCGCTAAGCTTGGAATAGTCGCCGATCCATTGTTTGACCATTTCAAGGACCGGGCGATGGCGCTAGCGGAGGAAAGGGCCGCTGAAGAGGCAGACAATGCAGTGTTTACAGAGGGCGAAGTTGTTATTCTGGACAAGACCGGCGAGTCGCCGCCCACGACCCGTGAAATGATGTTTGCGCTCATGCGGGACCGACTCGAGGATATCGATGATCTCTTACTCCAGGATGTCTCGCCACGCGAGCTATGGGCGAGCATCACTGATGAGCATATCATGCGGCGGGAATTGGCACGCGCGCTACGCGATGCGGGGAACCAATGCTACACCATCGACCAGGAATCCGTAACCGCGGACGAGAAGGAGACCGATATTCGATTCAGATCGATCGGCTCTAAGCAACAAGGAACTATCGAGCTTAAGCTTGGCGATCAACGGTCTGGCTCCGATCTTTTCAACACTATCCGCGACCAGCTTTTGACGAAATACATGGCCGCAGATGACTGCCGGGCGGGGTGTCTCCTCGTCACCATCGCAAGGAGCCGCGAATGGGAGCACCCTCAAACGGGTAAGAAAATTGATTTTGACGAGTTAATAGCTCTGCTTAACGAAGAGGCTGAGCGGCTCTCAAAGGAGCTTGGCGGTGCAGCGAAAATCATGGCGAAGGTGCTCGATCTTCGACCGAGATTGGCGACAGAAAAAAGCCGCGTAACCAAGGGCAATCGTAAAAGTTAAAGAGTTGTCTTGCAGCGATTGAGAGCCCTGATGCAATCGGAAAAGTGATTTGTAGAAAGGGCATCCAGAATCCACATAGGCATAGCTTTATAGAAGGTTTATCACAATCCGTCGCTGGCTCGTTGCGTAAGGATGTTGATAAATGATTGAAGGTGCGATTGACGAATACGAAGATCGTTACGTCGCCTTTCTCGATCTGCTTGGGTTTAAGCAGCAGGTTGAAAGTGCTGAACGGAACCCAGTCGAACGCGCTCATTTAGTCGAATTGCTGACCTTGGTTCGGGACACGCTCGGTGAAAATCCTTATATCGGCTTCCGAATAAACTATTTCTCGGACAGCATCTTCCTGACTGCGAAGCGAACGTCCGAAGGCCTCTGGGAAATGTTTCAATCGATCACTCGATTAACGCAGAATATGCTGCAGCATGATGTGCTAATTCGTGGCGGACTGACCGCTGGTGGAACCCATCATAGCAGGCAATTTCTCTACGGAACTGCCGTCAATCGCGCCGTTGTAGCAGAGCAGAATGCGAAGAATCCTATGACGCTCGTGTCGGATGAAGTTGTCGAGGATGCCAGCCGTTATGGTTCTGCCCATCGGCAATGGATTGCCAAGGATCGCTCCGAAAAGCCCTTCGTACACTACATGATCGAATATGAGGTCTATCGACCGGAACCGATCTACGCCGGGATGTTAATTCTTGAAAGGCCAGGGGGCAGAATTATCGATTTCGTCTGCCAGCGCCTCAACAGGGATAGGGACGCAATTCTGGAAAAGGCAGAATGGCTGCAAGCCTATTGGAATGAGACGGTGGCCGTGCATGGCGTCTTCGGCCGCATAGAGAAGGGCGTAACCGAACGATACGATTCGGGCGGTCCGACAATTGGATTTCGTAGAATGTATATGCCCAAGGTCGAGCATTAGCCGTCGCAGGGAACTGACTCAAGAGCTCAGAAGCCATTGAGAACGGGCGGGATCGTGGCTCGTCTCAGATCGCGCTATTCCCCTCGTGCTGAAACCCGAGATAACTCGCCACCACCCGGTCATTGTTGGCGATATCACGCGCCGCCCCATCGAGCACGAACTCGCCGAGCTCCATCACGTAAGCCCGATCGGCGATTTTCAGCGCGGCCTGCGCGTTCTGCTCGACCAGCAGCACCGAGACGCCCGCCGCCTTCAACTCGCTCACCGTGCGAAAGATGTCGGCGACGATGATCGGCGCCAGGCCCAGGCTCGGCTCGTCCAGCATCAGCAGCTTTGGCGCGCCCATCAGCGCGCGGCCCATCGCCAGCATCTGCTGCTCGCCGCCGGACAACGTACCGGCGAGCTGGGTGCGGCGTTCCTTCAGCCGTGGAAACAGCGTGTAGACCCGCTCGAATGAATTTTTCGCCGTCGCCTTCGCGATGCGGAAGGCGCCGAGCTGCAGGTTGTCCTCCACCGTCATGGTGCCGAACAGCTCGCGATGTTCAGGCACCAGGCTCAAGCCCGCGGCGACACGGTCTTCGATGTCCATGATGGCGACTTCCTTGGCCTCGAAGGCGACGTGGCCCTTGAGCGGCAGGATGCCCATGATGGCGTTGAGCAGCGTGGTCTTGCCGGCGCCGTTGGCGCCGATGATGGTGACGATCTCGTTGGCTCGGACCTCGAGCGTCACCGCGCGCACCGCCTCGACCTTGCCATAGGCGACGTGGACGTCGGAAACCGCAAGCATCGCGCTCATGCCGCGGCTCCCAGATAGGCCTTGATGACGTCGGGATTGCTCTTGATCGCACTGGGCGTGCCCTCGGCGATCTTCGTGCCGAAATCCAGCACCACGATGCGGTCGGCGAGGTCCATCACAAAACCCATGTCGTGCTCCACCAGCAGCACCGACATGCCGCCGTCGCGCAATTGCCGCAGCAGCGCGGCGAGCCGCTGTTTTTCCATGTGCCGCAGTCCGGCGGCCGGCTCGTCGAGCAGCAGCAGCATCGGATCGACGCACAGCGCGCGGGCGATCTCGACGATGCGCTGCTGGCCGAGCGAGAGCGAGCCTGCGAGCTGGTCGATCTGGTCGCCGAGCCCGACGCGTTCGATCTGCCGCGCGGCTTCCGCCAGAAGTTTTGCCTCGTCGGCGCGGTCGAGCCGGAACATGCTGGAGATGGCGCCGGCGTGGCCGCGCAGGTGGGCGCCGATCGCGACGTTCTCCAATACGGTCATGTCCGGCACCAGCTTGACGTGCTGGAAGGTGCGGGCGATGCCGAGCTTGACCACCTCCTGCGGCGGCGCCTTGTCGACGCTCTTGCCGAGCACCGAGATATGGCCGCTGGTGGCGCCGAGCACGCCGGTGATCAGGTTGAAGGTGGTGCTCTTGCCGGCCCCGTTGGGGCCGATCAGCGCCACGATCTCGCGGGCTTTGACCTCGAACGAGACGTTGTTGACCGCGACCACGCCGCCGAATTGCTTGCGCGCGTTGTCGACACGCAGCAGCATGTCCTGCGGCGCCGCCGGCCGCTCGCGTGCCGCGAGCTTCAGCGACCTATCGGGGTGCGGCCGCCTTGCCTTGAACGGCAGCCGCGCCATCAGCCACGGCCACACCCCGCCGGGCGCCAGATGCAGCAGCGTCACCAGCAGAATGCCGAACACGATGATTTCGAGCTGGCCCTGGCCGCCGAACACCATCGGCAGATAACTCTGCAGGATCTCCTTGAGGATCACGACGATGCCGGCGCCGAGCACGCCGCCCCAGACATAGCCGGCGCCGCCGACCACGGCGATGAACAGATATTCGATGCCGGCCTGCGGCCCGAACGGCGTCGGGTTGGCGGCGCGCTGGAAATGCGCGTAGAGCCAGCCCGAGAGGCCGGCCAGCACCGCGGCGTAGATGAACACCAGGAGCTTGGCGCGCGCGGTCTGCACGCCGAACGCCTCGGCGGCGATGTGGCCGCGGCGCAGCGCGCGGATGGCGCGGCCGGTGCGGGAGTCCAGCAGGTTCATGGTCAGCAGCGCGCAGACGATCACCGCGATCCAGATCGCATAGTAGATCGTGCCGGGATCGAGCATCTTGAAGGTCCCGATCGACAGCGGCGGGATCGCCGAGATGCCGTCATTGCGGCCGAGCACTTCGAGCTTGCTGAACAGGTAGAACAGCGCGATGCCCCAGGCGATGGTGCCGAGCGGCAGATAATGGCCGGACAGCCGCACCGTGACGAGACCGAGCAGCACCGCGGCAACGCCGCTGACCACGAGCGACAACGGCAGCGTCAGCCATGGCGAGACGCCGTAGGCGGTGGTCAGCACCGCGGTGGTGTAGGCGCCAAAACCGCAGAACGCCGCCTGGCCGAACGAGGTGAGGCCGCCGACGCCGGTCAACAGCACCAGTCCCATCGCCACCAGCGCGGCGAGGCCGATGTTGTCCAGGAGCACGATCCAGAACGGCGGCATGCCCGGAATGAACGGGATCAGCGCCATCGTCGTCGCGAAAATAAGGATCGGAAAGAGCCGCTGCGTCATGGCCCTAGTCCTTCTCTTCTTCGACCGCCGGCGCCGCCAGCGAGCGCAGCACCAGCACCGGCAGGATCAGCGTGAAGACGATGACCTCCTTGAAATTGCTGGCATAGAAGGATGAAAACGCCTCGACCGAACCGACCACCAGCGCCGCCACCGCGGTGAGGGGATAGCTGACCAGGCCGCCGATGATCGCGGCGACGAAACCTTTCAGCCCGATCATGAAGCCGGTGTCGTAATAGAGCGTGGTGATCGGCACGATCAGGATGCCGGAGATGGCGCCGATCACCGACGCCAGCAGGAACGCGATCTGTCCCGACAGCGAGGTGCGGATGCCGACGAGTCTGGCGCCGAGCCGGTTGACCGCGGTGGCGCGCAGCGCCTTGCCGGTGACCGTGAAGCCGAAGAACAGCCATAAGGCTGCGATCAGCGCGATGGTGATGCCATAGACCGCAAGGCTCTGCCCGGTGAAGCGCAGTTGTCCGAGCGTCACCGCGGCATCGGACACCGTCGGCCCGCGCTGGCCCTCGGCGCCGAAGAACACCAGCCCGAAGCCCTGCAGCGCCAGGTGGCAGCCGACCGAGGCGATCAGCAGCACCAGCACCGAGGTGTGGGCGATCGGCTGGAACGCGATGCGATAGAGAAACAGCCCGATCGCGGCGACGATCAACAGCGACAGCGCGATGTTGACCGGGATGCTGTTGTGGCGTCCCGCGACCAGCAGCGTCGCGGCGAGCAGCGCCAGCGGGAACAGGATATTGACGGCAAGGGCGCGGACAACCAGGCGCGCGTGCAGCGCTTTGCGGCCGGCGAACAGGTCGAAGCCGAACGCCACGATGCCCATGGCGACGGCGAGCCGCACGGTGCCGGGAAACTGGCCGGCCGATAGCGTCGCATAGGTCAGGGCGCCAAAGGTGATGAACTCGCCCTGCGGGATCAAGATTACGCGCGTCACCGCGAACACCAGGACCAGTGCAAGACCGAGTAGCGCGTAGATCGCGCCGTTGGTAATGCCGTCCTGCAGCAGGAACAGCAATATCGTGGTGTTCAAGACTTGGCGCTCCCCACGGGCGTTGCCCGCTGGGCCGCCCGACCGTTCGACAAAAACAGCAGTTGATCTCTGCCTTGGCTATTTGATATGTTTCATAACAATTATCAAATATAATCGCAAGGCCCGGCCGGTGGACCGCCCGCCGGATATTAGTCCAGAATCCAGCGGATTGCGGGTGCCGATCGATGACCGTTTCCAAGAGCGCCGACGCTGATGCCGCCGATGATGTGCGGAGCGGGACCGAGCAGGCCGCCGCGGGCGCCCTGCAGATGGGTGAACTGTCCGAGCTGCTGGGCTATTCGCTGAAGCGCGCGCAGCTCAAGGTGTTCGAGGATTTCCTGCGCTGCATGGCGCCGCTGCAGCTGACCCCGGCGCAATTCTCGGTGTTGCTGCTGCTCGACAACAATCCCGGCCGCAACCAGACCGAGATCGCAAACACGCTGGGCATCCTGCGCCCGAACTTCGTCGCCATGCTCGACGGCCTTGAAAGCCGTGGCCTCTGTCTCCGCATGCGCTCGGCCAGCGACCGCCGCTCCCACGTGCTCACGCTGACCGACAAGGGCCGCACCACCCTGACCCGCGCCAAAAAACTGGTCGCCACCAAGCACGAAGCAAGGCTGATCGAAGCCCTCGGCCCCGCCGACCACGCCGCACTGCTCGCCATGCTGGCCAAGCTGACGCAGGAATTTTGAGGGCGGAGCCCCTAACCTCTCCCCGCAAAAGAGCGGGGCGAGGTTAGAAGGACACCGCGGCGCCGCTTCCCCGCAAACCTTAACAAACCATGCGTAGCGAATCCGCGGTTCAGGCCGATTGCCTGTCGAAGAGCACGATGCGGCTGGTGGCCCATGAGATCGTGAATGCTTCGAACATTCCGAACATCATGTACTGGCCGGCCTTCGAGATCTTCAGGTGGGCCGGTTCGAACGCCGGCAATTACTATGCCGCGGACGACGGCGCGGCCTGGCATGTGTCCGAAGAGAAGGTGGCCGGCACGGTCGGGACATTCATCGACATGTTCTCCGCCGCGTGACCGCGGCCTGCTGCCGGACTGCAGCGGGATTGTCTGAGGCGGCGTAACGCGGCAGACTGCGGCGCCGGCCGGCGTGCCGGTCCCACTGTCGCGAGGATCAATGCCCGACCCGGTCGGTTTGTTCGAAATGCGCCGGCTCGAGCAGCTGAGCAACACCATCTTCGGCGTGGCGATGACACTGCTGGCCTACGGCATGCCCACGGCGCCCGGCTTCGCGCAGGCGCCGAGCTGGACGGATCTCTTTCATACCTATGCGCAGCACATCGCGGCGCTGATGCTCTCCTTCATCATCGCCGGGATGTTCTGGATCAGCCATCACCGGCGGCTTGCCATCGCGCCGGAGGGCAGCCGCGGCACCGTGTTCCTCAATCTGCTTTTTCTGCTGTCGATCATCGTGCTGCCGGCGGTCAACAGCCTCTATGGCAGCTACCGCGCCTCGAGCGTGGTCGCGGTGCTCTATGGCGGTCATCTGACGCTGATCGCCGTGCTCAATGGGCTGCTCTGGATCATCGCGCTGCGCGGCCGCGGCTATTGGGCGATGCTGGCGCCGGCGATCTTTCCCGTCGTCGTCTTCCTGCTGGGGACGGTGGGCGCTGTCTTCGCGCCGAATATCGGACCGTTTTTCTGGTTCCTGGCGTTCGCCGCGCCGCTGGTTGGCCGGCTGGCGCGGCAACCGGAGGATCGCTGATCCCGCCGCGGACGGACGTTCGTCCGGAACATCTTGTCAGCCGTCATCCTCAGGCTGAGTTCCCGAGCAGGTGAACACCTGACGCGCCTTTCCGCAGGCTGTCGAGGGAAATCGCCGGCGATATTTTGCACTATGTCGACCGGCCGTCGCGCACGGCGGTTGTTATCCCGGGCGCAGTCTCCATATTGATGATGGCGTCACCGCTTGCAGCAAGAAGCGTGTCGGAAGATGCGACGCTTGGCCATCCACATCGCGATCGACGATATCGAGCAGCCGCACGCCGTTTTGGCGTGCGCGTCAGGCGTCAGGACAATCCATGCCCATCGAACACGCTGCCGTGCGGACCGTGCACAAGCCATGGGGCGTTTGCGATCTGCAGCCATGGAGCGACGTCGACGGCAAGGACGGCGCGGTGGGTGAGTTGTGGTTCGAACGGGCCAACCACGATGCTCCGATGCCCGCCTTGCTGCTCAAGCTGCTGTTCACCAGCGAGCCGTTGTCGATCCAGGTCCACCCGGACGATACCTATGCCCGCGCGATGGGGATGCCGAACGGCAAGAGCGAGGCATGGTACATCATCTCGGCGAAACCGGGCGCGCAGATCGGCGTCGGCTTGACGCACCGCGTCACGCCGCAGGAATTGCGGGCCTCGATCACCAGCGGCGCAATCGTCGATCTGGTGCAATGGCGTCCGGTCGCGCCAGGCGATGTCATTTTTGTCCCGGCCGGGACGATCCACGCACTCGGCGCCGGCATCGTGCTGGCTGAAATCCAGCAGCTCAGCGACGCCACGTTCCGGCTGTTCGATTATGGCCGAGACCGTGAATTGCACGTCGACGACGGCGTCGCGGTTGCCCACACCTGGCCGCTTCGACCCCCGAACGCTCCGACCCGCCTGACCGACGAACGGATGGTTCTCGTCGCCAGCCGGCATTTCATTCTCGAGCGGGTTGAGTTGCAGGAAGCCTCGAGCTGGGCGCTGCTCGCCGAGCCGGAGACCTGGATTCTTGCGCTCGACGGCCACGCGGCGATCGGACTGGCGTCGGTCTCGGTCGGACAAGCGGTGTTCGTCGGCGGCGGCCGCTGCAGCATCGAGGTCGGCGCCAATGGCCTGACCGCCCTGATTGCGTATCCGGCAGCCCGGCCGTCCGCGTCACTTCTGCAGAGGCTTTGCGAGCCGTCGACCCAGCCCGTCGTGCCCGACGGTCCGGCATGGAAATCCGCCGCTGAGGCGCGCGCATGACGCCGCCCCGCAGGATCGCCATGATCGGCAATTCGCTGCCGCGCCGCTGCGGCATCGCGACGTTCACCACCGACCTGCACCGTGCCATCTCGAGTACCGGGTCCGGCCCGCAGACTTGCGTGGTGGCGATGACCGATCACGATCAGAGCTATGACTATCCGGCGTCGGTTGCCCTGCAGATCAGGGACGACGACCTTCGGGAATATGTCGGCGCGGCGGCTTTCCTCAACGCCGGCCGGTTTGACGTCGCCTGCCTGCAGCACGAATTCGGCATCTTCGGCGGCGACGCCGGCGCCCACGTCCTGGAATTGCTGACGCGCCTCTCGATGCCGCTCGTCACCACGCTGCACACGGTGCTGGCCAAGCCAAGCGACATCCAGCACACCGTCACGGAGCAGATCGTCGCGGCGTCGGCGAAGGTCGTCGTGATGGCCGAGAAGGGCCGTGAGCTGCTGCACGGCGTCTATGGCGTGCCGCACGACAAGATCGAGGTCATTGCCCATGGCATTCCCGATTTTCCATTCGTGCCGCCCGACGAGGCCAAGGCGCGCTTGGGATTCAGCGGCCGCTCCGTCATTCTGACATTCGGGCTGTTGTCGCCCAGCAAGGGCATCGAGGTCATGATCGACGCCATGCCGTCGATCCTGAAACGGCGATCGGATGCGGTCTATGTCGTGCTCGGCGCGACCCATCCCAATCTGGTTCGCGATCAGGGCGAAGCCTACCGCGAGAGCTTGGCGGCCCGTGTGCGCGAACTCGGTGTCGAGGATCACGTCGTCTTCCTCGACCAGTTCGTCGACCAGGCCACGCTGCTCGAGTTCATTTCGATGTGCGACGTCTACGTCACGCCCTATCTCAACGAAGCGCAGATGACGTCGGGCACCCTGGCCTACAGCTTCGGGCTCGGCAAACCCGTGGTCTCGACGCCGTATTGGCATGCGCGCGAATTGCTGGCCGAGGGGCGCGGCGTCCTGGTGCCGTTTGGCGATGCCGAAGGCATCGGCGACGAAATCGCCCAATTGCTGACCGACGAGCCCCGCCGGCAGGCCATGCGCGAG
>Ga0209758_1001092_pt1 | contig 35145 bp, 32 predicted proteins | sample AraplaMF_Col_mMF_FD_184258 | JGI IMG/M metagenome (GOLD analysis project Ga0209758, IMG submission 184258) | Arabidopsis root microbial communities from the University of North Carolina, USA - plate scrape MF_Col_mMF (SPAdes) (version 2) | ecosystem: Host-associated > Plants > Roots > Endosphere... | reverse complement strand
TGTGGTCGACGTCGAGCGACGACGGCACGCCCTCCGGCATCTTGCCCTCGCGCATCCGCTGCGCCAGTTCCATGATGTCGATGCTGCGGTCGGTGCCGGCGATGGTGAACCGGCCGCCCGAAAACTCGATGTCGCCCTCGGAAGCTTCCATCAGGTGAGCGGCCGCGGTCTTGCCCTTGGCGATGACCAGGGCCGAGGATTCGACGATCGCCATGCCGCTGGCGGTGATCGAGCGCGATCCGCCGGTGCCGTTGCCGGTATGCACGATGTCGCTGTCGTTCTGCTCGAGCTTGATCTTCTCGAACGGAACGCCGAGCTGCTGCGACAGCACCTGCGCGAACGGTGTGGCATGGCCCTGGCCGTAGTCGAGGGTACCGGTGATCAGCTTCACCGAGCCGTCGGCCTCGAACATGATCTTGCCGAGTTCGACGCCGGGCGGTGCGGTGACTTCCAGATAGGAGCCGACCGCGATGCCACGCAGCATGCCGCGCTTGCGGCTGTCCTTTTTCCGCTTGGCGAAGCCGGCGTGATCAGACAGCTGCAGCGCCTTGCCGAACACGGCGCCGAAATCGCCGCTGTCATAGGTCACGCCGGAGGACGCCGCGAACGGCATCTGTGACGACTTGATGAAGTTGCGCTTGCGCAGCGTCATCCGGTCGATGGCCATCTCGTCGGCGGCAGCGTCGATCAGGCGCTCCATGAAATAGTTGGCTTCGGGGCGCCCGGCGCCGCGATAGGCGCCCATCAGCGTGGTGTTGGTCAGCACGCATTTGATGTCCACCGCCATCAGCGGTGTTCGGTAGACGCTCGACAGGTTCTTTCCGGTGTTGAGCGACAGCGGGCTCGGCGAGACGCCGGTGATGTAGGCGCCGAGGTTGCCATAGCCACGCAGCCGCACCGCGAGGAACTTGCCCTCGGCGTCGAGCGCCAGTTCGGCATGGATCTGCTGCGCGCGGCCATGGCTGTCGGACAGAAAGCTGGTCGAACGTTCGTCGGTCCATTTCACCGCGCGGCCGAGCATCTTCGCCGCGTGCAGGATGCACATGTATTCCGGGTAGTTGATGTTCTTCATGCCGAACGAGCCGCCGACATTGGCGGTCAGCACCCGCACCTTGTCGGTCGGCACCTTCAGGTTCTTGGCGAGATTGTTGCGGTTGCCGGCGACGCCCTGGGTCGGCACCTGGATGGTGTAGCGATCGCTGGTCTTGTCGAACGAGGCCAGGGCGGCACGGGGCTCCATCGGCACCACCGCGACGCGGGTGTTGACGATGTCGAGTTTCGTGACATGCGCCGCGCCGGCGAAGGCGGCATCGACCGCGGCAGTGTCGCCATAATGGTAATCCAGGGCCACGTTGTTCGGGATGTGATCGTAAAGCTGCGGCGCGCCGGGCTTGGCGGCGTCCTCGGCGCTGGTCACGGCCGGCAGCGGATCGATGTCCAGCACCACCGCCTCGGCGGCGTCGCGGGCCTGCGCCACGGTTTCCGCGACCACGAACGCCACCGGATCGCCGACATAGCGCACCTTGTCGGTCATCAGCGGCAGACGGTTGGTCTGCAGCAGCGGCGAGCCGTCCCGGTTCTTCAGCGGCAGGCCGCAGGTGAACGGACCGAACCCGGCGTCGGCCAGGTCTGTTCCGGTCCAGACCCCGAGCACGCCCGGCATCGTCTTGGCCGCCGAGGTGTCGATGCCGCGGATCACGCCGTGGGCATGGCTCGAGCGCACGATCCAGGCGTAGACCTGCCCGGGCAGGCTGAAGTCGTCGGTGTATTTGCCCTTGCCGCGCACCAGGGTGTCGTCCTCCTTGCGGCGGACCGGCTGCCCGACACCGTACTTTTGCAGTGCAATAGCGTTTTCCTGGGCGGCAATGGATGGCTGATCTTGCATTGAGCAGTCCTGAAATACCTGGATTTTGCGATTTTTAGTGGTTTCGGGCTTCAATTAACGCAGCGAACCCCCGCCGACAACGCCCGATTGGACATGCGGCCAGTGCGCCGCTGTTGCGCTACCCATTGGCGCTGCTAAACTTTCCGTGAAGAGATTTCCACGTCGGCCGGCACTGGCCGCGGAAAGACAGATTTTATGAACCATGACACCCGGCTTCGCGACGGCCACGGGCCCCGCGAAGGCGAAGGCCAAATGCCGTGCCGCGCTCCGGCGGTGGCTGACGGCTTGCCGGTCGGGCCAGCGGCGCCGGCCGCCTCCGGCGTGTACGCCGCGCTGGATCTCGGCACCAACAACTGCCGGCTGCTGATCGCCTGTCCGAGCGGCGACAGCTTTCGGGTGATCGATTCGTTTTCGCGGATCATCCGGCTCGGCGAGGGCATCTCCTCGACCGGCCGGATCAGCGACGCCGCGATCGGACGCGCCATTGCCGCGCTGAGCATCTGCCGCGACAAGATGCATTCCAGGAAAGCGCAGCGGTTGCGGCTGATCGCCACCGAGGCCTGCCGCGCCGCCTCGAACGCCGACAGCTTTCGCGACCAGGTGGCCAGCGAAACCGGCATCAGCCTGGAGGTGATCGATCGGGAGACCGAGGCGACGCTGGCGGTGATCGGCTGCTCGCCGCTGCTCGACCCGACGGGGCGCGGCGCCATCCTGTTCGATATCGGCGGCGGCTCCAGCGAACTGGTGCGGATCGAACGCGATCCCGAGCAGCAAAACGCGGTGCCGCGGATCAAGGCCTGGATGTCGATCCCGCTCGGGGTGGTGACCCTGGCCGAGCATTTTGGCGGAAAGAACGTCACGGCGGAATCCTACGCCGCGATGGTGCAGGAGGTCTCCGGGCACATTGCGCCATTCGCGACCAGGCACAACGGCGATCTCGCCGGCTTCCATCTGCTTGGCACCTCGGGAACCGTGACCACGCTCGCCGGCGTGCATCTCAATTTGCCGCGCTATGATCGCCGCCGCATCGACGGCATCTGGATGAACAATGCCGAATTGACCGCGACCATCGCCCGGCTGCTCGGTATGACCTATCAGGAGCGCGCCGGAAACCATTGCATCGGAGTCGAGCGCGCCGACCTGGTGCTGGCCGGTTGCGCGATTCTCGACGCCATCCGCCAGGCTTTCCCGCTGCCGCGGTTGCGGGTTGCCGATCGCGGGCTGCGCGAGGGCATGCTGGTCGAAATGATGCGGGAAGACGGCGCGCTGTGCTAGACATCGCGCTTGATCCCTGAAGGCAAGCACGATCGACATGGCAAAAGACACCACGGGCCGGCTGCGCGTCACCGTCAAGAGCGCGGGCCGGTTGAAACTGTCGTCAAAACTCTGGCTGGAGCGGCAGCTCAACGACCCCTATGTGGCGCAGGCCAAGCGCGACGGCTTGCGTTCGCGCGCCGCCTATAAGCTGATCGAAATCGACGATAAATATCATTTTCTCAAGCGCGGCATTTCGGTGGTCGATCTCGGCGCGGCACCGGGCGGCTGGAGCCAGATCGCGGCCAAGCGTATCGGCGCCGCCGACGGCAAGGGCAAGGTTGTTGCCATCGATCTGCTGGAGATGCCGGAGATCGTCGGCGTCGAATTCGCACAGCTGGACTTTCTGGCCGACGACGCGCCCGACAAATTGCGGGCGATGATGGGTGGCGGCGCCGATGTCGTGCTCTCCGACATGGCGGCGAATACCACCGGCCATCGCAAGACCGACCAGTTGCGGATCATCGGCCTTGTCGAAAGCGCCGCCGCGTTCGCCGCCGATGTGCTCAACCCCGGCGGTACCTTCGTCGCCAAGGTGTTTCAAAGCGGCGCCGATGCGACCCTGATGACGCAATTGAAGCGCGACTTCGCGACCGTCAAACACGTCAAGCCGGCGTCGAGCCGGAAGGATTCGTCGGAGCGCTACGTGCTGGCGATGGGCTTTCGCGGCGCGCCGGCGCAGCGGGACGAAGCCGGCAATCCCTCGCCCTGAGGCGGCTGCCCGGGGTCTTGCCGCGGCTTTCATCAAAAATCCTTGGATGCGCGATCCCGGCCGGGCTATGAGGGATGCGGCACGGTTCCGCACCGAATTCCCAGGGGGCATGACATGAAGCGACGTGGAAGCCAGACGATGATCCGAATGATCTGCAGTTTTGCCGTTCTTGCGGTCGCGACGCCGGCGTCGGCCGAGACGCTCATGCTTGCCTCCACCTACGATGAAGTCGGCACCAACGCCGACGGCTCGAAATACACCGGGACGGTCGACGTCGACGTCATTTCGAATACGACGTTCAAGATCCGATGGAAGATCGGCAGCACGGTCTACAGCGGATTCGGCATGCGGATGAATGATACGCTGGCGGCGACCTATACGGTCAATGGTGAGCCGGGTCTCATCATCTACAAGGTCGGGGATGACGGCGTGCTGTCTGGCATCTGGTCGATCCGCGGTCAGAATGGAAGTGGGACCGATCGCCTGATCCCCCGCAAGTAGCCGCAGGATGGGTGGAGCCTGGGTGGAGCCGCGATATCCAGCATTCGCCGGCTGGTCCCGACGCCTCAATGGCCGCTGGACGCCTGGGCCTGCCACAGGGCGAGCAGCCGCCGGGCGCTATCGCCGGTCGTCCTGGCGTATTGGTCCCGGGCCTTGGCCTGTTCGTCGTTGCTGAGCGATCCCGACACGAACCGGCACTCCAGCAGCGCCTTCACCGTCTCCCAGCACAATCCTGCGACCTTGCAGGGAATCAGCACGCCGTCGTTGCGGGGGCTTTGCATCAGCGAGCGGATCAGCTCGATGGTGGATTGCGACAGCAGCGCCAGGGCGGCGATGCTCTCTTCGTATTTTCGCTGTTTGGCGAGGCCGAGCAGGCTCGCCTCGTCGAGTTGGTCGTTCTGCCTGAGCTGAACCATCAGGCGTTTGGCGGCGGTGAAATCCCGCGCCTTGGCCATTTCGCGATAGACCTCGTTTGACACCGCGATGATCGTGTTGCTGATTTCATCGCGCAGGTGAGGTGGCGCGCGAGTCAATAACCGCGACCGCACCGCCTCCGTGGCGCTGCGCAGCAATTGCCGACGCAGTGGCGCCGGAAGGTCGATCCGAATTCCGGTCTCGACGGCCAGGTCGGAGTCGGTCGCCGCCTGGGCAAGGACGATGGCAAATCCGCTCGCCGAAATCCGCGCACCGGGATTGTTGACGACCCGGCGGCTGACGCTCGGATAATGCCGCGCCAGGAGCACGTCGGTCACCACTTCCTTCAACCACCAGCGTCCTGAGATCGCCAGGAGATGCTGCTCGCCCTTGGTCTTCGCGATGTCGACCAGATCCTCCGGGCTCAGCCGGGCCGATTCCGTCAGCACCGGGCCGGCGACGGAGATTTCGTCATGTCGCGCGAGGCGGCGGACCACCGCGGGGGGCGCCTGCGGAACCGGGGCCAGTTGCAGGCTCATCTCGGCCAGCGCGATCCGGGCGCTGATGTCGGCGACGGCGCGGATTTCTATGGTTTTGACGAGGCGCTCCAGCACGTCATCAAAAAGCTCGATCTGCTCCGCATTGAAGCTGCCGGCGGACAAGAGGAAGAGATCGGTAACGCGCCTGACCGTCTCAAGGCGTTTTTCCGCCGAGCCGGCATTGATGGCGGCTTCGACCTCGTCGAAGATCGTGAGCTCTGCATTCGGCATCGCTCATCCTGAGCTGCTCGAGTTTCTGTTCTGGAACGGGAACTATACAAATCAACACCTGAACGTTTCGTAAAACCGACAATTTTGAAAGATCTCGGTAACCATTTTCACCTCGCCCTCCGGCTGCGCGCGTCTCGCAAGCGATGCGAACTCCGCCGGTATTTCGATATTCAACTCCAACAACGCCTTCACTGACCCCGCCGAGACCTTTTCAGTCAGGTGGAATCATTTGCCGTTCGCCGGTGCGGTGACGGTCGAGCGCTATCTGTCGACGCCTCTGCCAGCAATCTGCAGGCCTATCTCGCGATGCCCGGCCAGCCGGACGCCACTCTGCAACGGGTGGAACGATTCGACGCGCGGGTTGATAACGGGCTGCTGATCCTGCCGGCACGCGGTCTGGGGCTGGCGTGACCTTCGGGGTGGATAGTGTGCTGAGCGCCGGGCGGTGAGAGGAGCGTTGTCGAGCCAGGCATGCCCCCGGACCTGAAACGGGGATGGATCCCGGTTCGCGTGTAAAAAACGCGTCACGACAACAATCTGGAGCTTCGGTGAACTTCAGCCCAGCCGTTGGTCCCGCGCGTCCTGGGTACCTTCGCTGGCGGCCTTCACCGCGGCCGTCGCCGCGCCCTTGCGGCTGGAAATTTCGGCCGCCTTGCGCCCGGAAATCTCATGACCGGCGTCGTCGGGCATCTGATAGAAAAACCAGGTCGAGATTGCCGAGATCACCGAGACCACGATGAAGGCCGGAGCGAAGTCGGCGGCGCTGAGTTCGCTGACGTGGCGCAACAGCATGGTGGATTCCACCGAAAATGCGCCGACCGCAACGCCTGCCGAAAGCGCCAGTTGCTGATTGACGCTCACCAGGGTGGTGGCGCGGCTCATCCGCGCCGGCTCGACCTCTGCATAGGCCACGGTGTTGATGGCGGTGAATTGCAAGGAGCGGAAGAAGCCGCCGACGACCAGCAGGATCATGATCAGCAACAGCGGCGTCGCCGGCGTGAACAGCGCGCAGGCGGCAAGGAAGACCGAACTGACCAGCGCATTGATGGTCATGATGTTGCGGAAGCCGAAGGTGCGGATGATGCGCGCCGCCAGGGTCTTCATGCCCATGGCTCCCACCGCCGAGGCAAATGTCACGAGGCCGGAGTGAAACGGCGACAATCCGAAGCCGATCTGCATCAGCAGCGGCAACAGAAACGGCAGGGCGCCGATGCCGAGCCGGAACAGGAAACCGCCCACGACGCTGGCGCGCAGGGTCGGCAGCCGCAGCAGGGTGAAATCCAGCACCGGCGAGGCGGTTCGTCTGGCGTGAATGACGTAGAGCGTCATCGAGATGGTTCCGATCCCGACCAGCGACACCACCAGCGGCCACGGCAAAAGCCCGAGCCCGGCCACCGACAGGCCGAAGGCGATCCCGCCGAGACCGATGCCGGCGAGCACAAGGCCGTAGAGATCGAAACGCTCGGGATCCTCGCTCCTGATCGGGTCGATGTAGCGCATCGCCATGAAGATGCCGAGCAGGCCGATCGGGATGTTGATCAGGAAGATCCAGTGCCAGGAGAAGTAGGTCGTGATGAAGCCGCCGAGCGGCGGCCCGATCACCGGTCCGATCAGCGCCGGCACCGTCACCCAGGCCATCGCGGCTACCAGCGCGCGCTTGTCGATCGAGCGCAGCAGCACCAGCCGGCCGACCGGCGTCATCATCGCGCCGCCGATGCCCTGCACGATGCGGGCGATGACGAAATCCGTCACCGAGGACGACAGCGCGCAGCCGATCGAGCCGACCATGAACACGGCGATCGCAATCGAAAATACCATGCGGGCGCCGAAGCGATCGGCGGTCCAGCCGCTGGCCGGAATGAAGACCGCCAGCGACAACAGATACGAGGTGATCGCGAGTTTCAGCGTCAGCGGGCTGGTGCCGATATCGGCGGCGATGGCCGGGAGCGATGTCGCGATGACCGTCGAATCCATGTTTTCCATGAACAGGGCGGCGGCGACGATCAGCGGGATCAGGCGTTCTTTATTCATTCGTGCTTGAAATGCGTTGTGGAGAGCTTGGAGGGCTGTAACACCCCGTCATCCCCTCGGCTATTGCGGAAAGCCGGAAACCACTTAAATCCCGCGTGAGGCGGGAACAGTACTCCATCGGGCCCGAATGGCGGCTGTTTTTGACGGAAAAGCCTGTGCATGGCTGCCAAACGCTTTGATTCGTCGCGGCAGCATGCTATCGACCACCGCCAACCCTACCGATGGGATCGATTCGACGACGATGCAGTGCATCGCCGGCCTATTGGCTCATCCCCAGAGAACAGCGCGGCAAATCGGCCGCTGAACGGAGTTGGCGATGGCAGGTCTGCAGGGAATACGCGAAGCATTCACTTTCGATGACGTGCTTCTCAAGCCCGGCCTGTCGGACATCCTGCCCTCCGAGGCCGATATCCGCTCCTTCGCGACCCGCGCGATCCCGCTCAACATTCCGATCATCGCCTCGGCGATGGACACCGTGACCGAGGCGCGGATGGCGATCGCCATGGCGCAGGCCGGCGGCATCGGCGTGCTCCACCGCAACTTCGATCCCGAGGGCCAGGCGGCGCAGGTTCGCCAGGTCAAGAAGTATGAATCCGGCATGGTGGTCAATCCCTTGACCATCGGTCCCGACGCCATGCTGTCCGATGCGCTGGCGCTGATGAACGATCATGGCTTCTCCGGCATTCCGGTGGTGACCGGCGCGGGCAAGAACGTGCCCGGCAAGCTGGTCGGCATTCTCACCAACCGCGACGTCCGCTTTGCCACCGATCCCAAGCAAAAGATTTCCGAACTGATGACCCACGAGAACCTGGTGACGGTGCGCGAAGGCGTCAGCCAGGACGAGGCGAAGCGGATGCTGCACAAGCACCGTATCGAAAAGCTCCTGGTGGTCGACGATCAGTATCGCTGCGTCGGCCTCATCACCGTCAAGGACATGGAGAAGGCGGTCGCGCATCCGCTGGCCAGCAAGGACGCCCAGGGCCGGCTGCGCGTCGCCGCCGCGACCACGGTGGGCGAGGGCGGTTTCGAGCGCACCGAGCGGCTGATCGATGCCGGCGTCGACATCATCGTGGTCGATACCGCGCATGGTCACTCCTCGCGGGTGCTGGAGGCGGTCAACCGCATCAAGCGGTTGTCCAATGCGGTGCAGGTGATCGCCGGCAACATCGCCACCACCGAAGGCGCCCAGGCGCTGATCGATGCCGGCGCCGACGCCATCAAGGTGGGCATCGGCCCGGGCTCGATCTGCACCACGCGCATCGTCGCCGGCGTCGGCGTGCCGCAACTCACCGCGATCATGGATGCGGTGGCGGCGGCGAAGAAAGCCAACGTGCCGGTGATTGCCGATGGCGGTATCAAGTATTCCGGCGACCTCGCCAAGGCGCTGGCGGCCGGCGCCGATATCGCCATGGTCGGCTCGCTGCTCGCCGGCACCGATGAGACGCCCGGTGAAGTCTTTCTGTGGCAAGGCCGTTCCTACAAGGCCTATCGCGGCATGGGATCGGTCGGCGCGATGGCGCGCGGCTCGGCCGACCGCTATTTCCAGCAGGATATCAAGGACACGCTGAAACTGGTGCCGGAAGGCATTGAGGGTCAGGTGCCTTACAAGGGGCCGGTCGGCAACGTCATGCACCAACTGGCCGGCGGCCTGCGCGCGGCGATGGGTTATGTCGGAGCGCGCAACCTCGCCGAGTTCCACGACAAGGCGCAGTTCGTCCGCATCACCGGCGCCGGCCTGCGCGAAAGCCACGTGCACGACGTGACGATCACCCGGGAAGCCCCGAATTATCCGGGCGGGAGCTGATACGTCCCGTCCGGCGCGGCTTTTCAGAGTTTCATTTCAATACTGATCGAAGGAACGTTGAATACGATGATCGACTGGACAGACGACAGGGTTGCCGCTCTTTCGGATCAGGATCTGAAGAACCTGCGCGCCAATGCGGAGCGCAAATCCGCCGGCGCGCTGGTCGCACAGTGCCAGGCCGAGATCGACAAGCGTTACGCCGCCAAGCCGCGCAAGGGGCCGGGTCCTCGCAGCGAGGTGAAGGAATTCGAGCACGTCATGTCGGAGCAACTGGCCGCGATCGGCAAGGAGATGGCCGGGAAATACGACCTCTCCGAGGAAACCGCGAAAGCGAATTCGGTCGGCGTGAAGGGCTTCAAGGCGCACAAGCTGCTCGACGCCAAGGGCTTTGCCAAGCTCGGCGGCATGCAGCGCGACGGATCGGTGGCGGTCGACCGCTATATTTCCTATCGGCGCGGCGTCGACATCGTGACGCTCGGCGTGTTCCTGCTCAAGGACCAGCCGATCGAGGCACACCAGTTTCACGTGATCGCGCCCAAGGCCCTGCTCGATGGCGCCAGGCCGGTCGCCGAAATCCGTCCCACCGCCACCGAGGCGCAGAAGCAATCCGCCGATAGCGGGCTGGCGTTCAAGGAGCTGCCCGAAGCGGCGGCGGCGTTCGACGACGTCTTGGCGAAGATAACGGCGTAATCTTACTTCCCTCTCCCCGCGTCAGAAACCTTCGACCGAGGGGGGCCTCCAGGCGAGGACCGCTCCGTCCTGGCGTTGCGCAATGCTTTCGGCGTAACGCCATAGGTTGCCTTGATGGCGTGGGAGAGGCTCGAACTGTCGGGAAAGACGTTGCGCAGCGCAACCGTCGTTAAGGCGGTGACCCCCTTTGGATCGCTTTCGATCTCTCGTCTCGCCTGTTCCAGCCGCACCGTGCGGACGAACGCGGCTGGCGTGATCCCGCAGTCCGCGAAACGATTGTAGAGCGAACGCCGCGACAGCCCGAGATCATGCGCCAGCCGCGCAGGCGTGTAGTCGGGATCGGCGATATTCTGGCGGATCAGCCAATGGGCGCGAAAAAGACTCGGAGCGATCTGGTCCGATGGCGGATCAGCGATGCCGCGATTGACCGGTCCCGTCGCCAACTCGAACAGCGAATGGAGAACGAGCTCGCTGGTGCGGTCGTTATGAGGCTGGCGCATCAGCGCCAACATGCCCGCGGCGCTGGCCGCGGCGGCGCTGCTGGGCTCGAGCACCAGCTCCTTCGCGCCGCGCTCCACCAGATTGAGCCAGGCGGGTTCCGCTCCGGCATCGAAGGTGAGCGCCAGGCCCTCGTAGCCCTCACCGATGTTCAGGAAATAATCCGAGGATGAGCGAATCACGAAAAGCTCCCCGGGATTGATCGCGATTGCTCGTTCTTTGTCCTCGTAGGTCATTGCTCCGTTCAACAGCCATACGAGCTTGATGGCCTCGCCGAACCCGTGAGCGTCGGCATGCCGGGCGGTCGCTTCGGCGGTCCAGGACGCACTGCGCAGATGGGCGATCGCATGCCTGCCGATCTTCCGCACCGTGACGTCGCCATCCGAGTCCAGAGGCACATCGAAGAGCACGTAAGGGAAATTTCGCGTCAAGGTATCGCGGAATTGTCCGGGCAGGTTCGCCAGCCCGTCCGCACGACCGCCCGGCGGGAGACGTTCGGCCGATTGGACATCTGGAATGACATGCCCGTGTCCTGCTCTGCGCATCATGAATCCCAATCACAGCCTGCTGAAGCAAGGATAAGGCCTTTCCCGGCCGCGCGCACAACACGATTTCCGGAGCGCGTCGCGCCATCGAGGTCCTCATCGGGCGATATTCCGGCTGCCGCAGGCTGCTCCGGTCAGGAACCGAAAAAATGCACCGTGCGACAATCGACTGCACCTGACAGCAAGAACCGCCCGCCCGGCTGTGATGAAACGATCATCACCGCGGAGAACAGGAGCAGCGAATGAGCGTTAAGTTGAACATGATGAAAGTCGTTCGGGACGGGGTGTCTCTTGCCTATCATGAGGCAGGAGTCGGAACCGGATCGCCGATCGTTTTCGTGCACGGGTTCGGCTGCAACGGCAGCCATTTCCAGCTTCAGCAGCAGCACTTCGCGGCGTCGACGCGCACGGTGGCCGTCGATCTCAGGGGGCATGGCGCAAGCGATGCGCCGCTGCAGAATTATGGCCCGACCGGCTTTGCGGACGATCTGCGCTGGCTGTGCGACCATCTGGGTCTCGGGCGTCCGATCGTGGTCGGGCACAGCATGGGTGGCAACATCGCGCTGAAGCTTGCGGCGCGCGCGCCGGACGTCGTCAAGGCCATCGTCATGATCGACACCTTCGTCGACGGCGATGCATCCTTCGTGCAGGGCCTGCGCGAGCTGTCCGGCAGTATGCAGGCCATTGGCGGGTCACTTGAGCTCTTCGAAAAGCTGGCGGCCATGTTGTTCCTGCCATCCGATAACCAGGAGCTGAAGGCGAGCATCCTGGAGCAGTGCGCGCGCACGCCCTGGCATGTGCTGACATCAGCTTTCGTGGAGCATCTTCTACGTGGCACGAGCGTGGCCGACCTTCAACAGCTGACGGTTCCTGCCGCCTACATCGGCGCCGACGGCTTGCCGACGCAGATCTGGCGCGTCGAGGGCATCAATCCGGGCGTCAGCACCGGAAAGACCGTCGGTGTTGGCCACTTCTCGCCGCTGCTTGCCCCGGATCAGATCAACGCAATGCTGCAGACCTTCGTCGATCGCGTGAACACATCGGTGAATGCGGCTTGAAGCGGAATGACCGACCGCACCCCGCTGCGGCGGTCCGTGCCGCTTCTCTGGCGGTCGCTCGGGGGCTCCCGATGTTGCGAGCTTAACCTGAACGTCAACTCATGAAACGTTTCCGTAGGTCGAACACCGCCAGCCTGAATCAGAATGAGGACAGAAGAAGATGCAAGTTCAGTTCATGCTCGACTATCGAAGCCCATACGCATATCTGGCGAGCACCCAAATGAGGTCAATGGGCGCCCTAATCAAGTATGAACCGATCGAGATTGTTTCCGTCATGAAGCGCGTGAACAATCAGCCCTCACCGATGTGTCCACCGAAAGCGAAATACGCCGGTCTCGACGCGGCACGCTGGGCGAAGCAATATGGCGTGCCCTATTCACCCGCGACTTTACTGCTTGAACCGAAGATCATTGAGATGACATTTGAGTATCTCTCACGCCGAGCAATGAGGCACGGCGACTCACAGGGCCTGGTCGGCATTGCTTAGTTGCGATGCCCGTCGCTGCTGCCAGCTAAACGGCAGGAGACCGGCAATGCAAAGGCGCGTCCGCGTCGCTCGCAGGTGGCGATGCCGAACCGCCGGCCTTTCACACCCGCTTGACAACAGGCTGTTTGCGCCTAGTTGTTGGCCGGCGCGAGGCCGAAAAAGCTTCGTGAGGCAAGAACCAGCGACAACACAACTCGGAGCAACCCCGATGGCGCATACCGCCAGACGCATCGTCCTGGCTTCCCGCCCGGTCGGCGAACCCACGCCGGGCAATTTCCGCCTCGAAGATTACACGCCGTCAGCGCCGGCCGAGGGCCAGATCCTGCTGCGCACCATCTGGCTGTCGCTCGATCCCTATATGCGTGGCCGCATGAGCGACGGTCCATCCTACGCGGCGCCGGTACCGGTCGACGGCGTGATGGAAGGCGGCACGGTGTGCGAGGTGATCGCCTCCAGGGATCCGGGCTTTGCCCAGGGCGACATCGTGCTGGCGCATAGCGGCTGGCAGACCCACGCGCTGACCGACAGCAAGCGCCTGCGCAAGATCGATCCCGCGCTGGGACCGATTTCGACTGCGTTGGGCGTACTCGGCATGCCCGGCATGACCGCCTATACCGGCCTGCTCGAGATCGGCAAGCCGCAGCCGGGCGAGACCGTGGTCGTCGCCGCGGCCTCCGGCGCGGTCGGCTCCGCCGTGGGCCAGATCGCAAAACTCAAGGGCGCGCGCGCCATCGGCATCGCCGGCGGCGCCGACAAGTGCCGTTACGTCAAGGACGAACTCGGTTTCGACGACTGCATCGATCATCGCGATCCGGACCTTGCCGCAAAACTCAAGGCGGCGTGCCCGAAGGGCATCGACGTCTATTTCGAGAACGTCGGCGGCGCGGTGTTCGAGGCGGTGTTTCCGCTGCTCAACGCCTTTGCGCGCATGCCGGTGTGCGGCCTGATCGCGCAGTACAACGACACCGCGCCGACTGCGCCGAAATGGGCCGGCGCGATGATGCGCAACGTGCTGACCAAGCGGCTCAACATCCGTGGCTTCATCGTCAGCGACTTCGCCGCGCGCCACGGGGATTTCCTGCGCGACATGTCGCAATGGGTGCGCGAGGGCAAGGTCAAGCACCGCGAATTCGTCACCGAAGGCCTGGACAGCGCGCCGGCCGCATTCATGGGATTGTTGAAAGGCGCCAATTTCGGCAAGCAACTGGTCCGGGTCGGGCCGGACAAGGCCTGATGACCGGCGCGCGTCAATGGCCGGATGGTTCGAGACCCCCGAACAGGTCAGTGTCGACTTGACCCGGAGCGCGCACGTGGCGGACTTCGAAGCTGTCGGGCTGGAAGACATACTCCACCAACCCGACCTCCTTGACGCCCATGAGTTCTTGCCGCTCGTTGGACTTCAGGATGAAGCCGGTTGATGGCGCCCAGATGTGGCGCACATGACGATAGGTGAAGTCGCGCCGCTGGTGCACGTGTCCGCAGGCCACCAGCCGCAGATCGACCTTGCCAAGCATGTCGATCAGGCGGGCGCGCGCCGGCTGCGGAACGTAGCGGATCGCGGAGGCCGCAAGCTCCGGATCGTCGGGTGCATTCAAAAACAGTGGCTTGTGAATGAACACCGCAAGCGGCCTGCCGTGCAGGCTCGCCAATTGTTCGGCGAGCCAGTCGAACTGCTCATCTTCGCGCGCCAGCGGGGTATTCATGACCAGCGAGTTCAGACCGACAAAACTCCAGCCGGCGGCCTCGAAATGCCAACGGTCCTCACCGAAAATCGACTGGTAGAACGACAGGCGCTCCTCGGAGGCCGGCTGGGTCAGGGGCGCGCCGACCCGCGTGGGATTGTCGCCGATATCATGGTTGCCTGGCAGAAAGCGGCAGGGCACCGACAGCGCATCATGTTGCGCCTTGGCGAATGAGAGATCGTCAGGATGGTCATAACCGTTGAAGCCGAGGTCGCCGCTGTTGATGACGAGATCGGGGAGCGTGTCGTCGATGTATTGGCTGACCCGTTGGAAGTTGTCGGTAAACGCTTGGTGGCGGCGGCTGAGATGTGAATCGGTGATTTGCGTCAGGCGGAATATCGTCATGTGCGGCCTCGTCGGCAGACTCTACCGCATCTCCATGTCAGCCTGATAGTGCTGACGGCCCGACGCCCATGTCCCCTGTCGCAAACCGACGGCGGATGAACAGAGAAAATTGTTTGGTGATTGAAATGAAGGCAATAATTTTTTCGTGATGAAACTCGCGAATCTCTCCTCACATCACCCGGTAACGGATGGCGTAGGCGTCGCTGGCGTCGGCGCGGTCCGCCGCGGCGACGCGATCGGCCAGATGCCAGGGGCTGAATTGATTTGATGCAGTTGGGTTGGCCGCCAGCCGCAACTTGAACAGCCGTTGTTTCTCGCCGGGCAGATTGAGCACCATGATCCGGTCGGAGGTGCGGAAGTCGAGCCGGACCGAACCTTTCAGAATGTTGCGGCCGTCGTCGGTCGAGGCGAACAATTGCTCCAGCCTGGCGAGCGCCTGGTTCTTGTCGGTGTGAAGTTCGACCTGGGTGTCGGCCGGGATGGTGGCGAATACGGTGGCCTTGGGCATCCGGATCTCGAACTCCACCGCCGGCTTTGCCGGATTGATGCCGAGATAGCTGAAGGCGGCGTGGCGGAGGTCGGAAGCCGCGAAGGCAAGCAGGCCGATCACCACCACGGTGGCAACGCCGTGCCGCAGGATGTCGCGGGAAGAGCGGTAGCCGCTGCGGAAATACACCGCCATGGCGATGGCAACGGCCAGCGCGGTCGCCGCACCCGCTACCACCGGCGCCAGCGCGCCGAGCCGCTCGTCGAGGTTCGCAGGCAACGCCGTCGCGAAGCCGCCAAGAGCGCTCATGAAACCCGTCAAACTGGAGAAAGCGTCTGCCATCGCCCTGACCCGAAGGGCTTTTCCGGCTATTCGGAAGGGAACCCGTCAGCGGTTGGTCGGCTTAACCTGCGGAAAGGTTCAGCACGGCGGGCGGCTTCATTGTCACCGGCGCGCGCGGCCGTTATAGCCGGATGGTCCGGCGCCGGACGGGGATTGCGGGGAGGATTTCATGTCTGTTCCGATGGTATTGCTGCCGGTCTTCGTGCTGGTGGCCCTGACATTCGTGTTCTTCTTCTGGGCCGGGTCGCGCCGTGGCGTGCTCAGCGGACGGGCGTCGGAGGTTGAGGGGGCTTATGACCCGCTGCAGCTCACGATGCTGTTTTTTGTGCTGATCGCGATCGCGCTGCCGCTGCGCCATGCCGATCTGGTCATCATCGCGCTGTCCTGGGTGTTCGTGGTGACGCGGCTGGTCGATGCCGGCGTCTTCGCCTCGTCGAGCGACGCAAAAGCCCGTTCGCTGGCGTATTATGCCGGTGCGCTGGTGGTGTTCGCGATGTGGCTGTATTTCGCGCTGCGCATCCTGCTGCTGATCTGACCGAAAGATTTTCATGACCCCTGCTGCCCGGTTGTCCGCGGCGATCGATCTGATCGACGCGATTGAAAAGGAGCGCATTCCCGCGGCCAAGGCGCTGAAGGAATGGGGCACCGCGCACCGCTATGCCGGCTCCGGTGACCGCGCGGCGATTTCCGGCCTGGTCTGGGACGTGCTGCGCCGCCGCGCCTCCAGCGCCTGGCTCATGGACGGCGAAACCGCGCGCGCCCGCGTGCTCGGCATGCTCAAGCTGGAGCGCGCGCTGGATGCCGCGGCGATCGCGGCGCTGTGCGACGGCGGGCGGTTCGCTCCGGAGCCGCTGAGCGAGGCGGAACAGGCCGCGCTGGCGTCGCGGACGCTCAAAGATGCGCCGGCGCACGTCGCCGGCGACTATCCGGAATGGCTCGACCAGTCCCTGGCCGCGGTATTCGGCGAGGATCGCGTCGCCGAGGCGGCCGCGATGGCCAGCCGGGCGCCGCTCGACCTGCGCGTCAACACCCTGAAGGCCAAACGCGAAAAAGTGCTGCCGTCATTGGCCCATCTCGGCGCTACGGCGGCGCCGTGGTCGCCGATCGGGCTGCGCATCGAGCTCGGCGCCGATGCCCGCAATCCCGGCATCCATGCCGAGGAGGATTTCATCAAGGGTGCCGTCGAGGTCCAGGACGAGGGCTCGCAACTCGCGGCGCTGTTCTCCGGGGCAAAGCCCGGCGAGCAGGTGATCGACCTCTGCGCCGGCGCCGGCGGCAAGACCCTGGCGCTGGCGGCCATGATGCAGGGCAAGGGCCGGCTGATCGCCACCGATCACGATAAGCGGCAGCTGGCGCCGATCTACGAGCGGCTGTCGCGCGCCGGGGTGCACAATTGCGACGTGCGCACCCCGAAGGGGCCGAACGACACGCTGAGCGATATCCACGGCTCCGCCGATCTGGTGCTGATCGACGCGCCCTGTACCGGCACCGGCACCTGGCGGCGCAACCCCGACGCCAAATGGCGGATGCGCCCCGGCGCGCTCGAGGTGCGACTGAAGGATCAGGTCGCAGTGCTGGACCGCGCGGTCGATCTGGTCAAGCCGGGCGGCCGCATCGCCTACATCACCTGCTCGGTGCTGCCGCAGGAGAACGGTGAGCAGATCCGGGCCTTTGTGGCGCGCCATCCGGACTTCTCGGTGGTGCCCCCGGAGCAGGTGATGGGTGTGCTTTGGGACAAGGCGGAGGATTTTGCCGCAGCCTGCCTTACCTCACCCGAGGGGCTGCTGATGACCCCACGGCGCACCGGAACCGACGGGTTTTTCGTGGCGGTCCTGGCCCGGCAAAAGGCGTAAATTTCAGGCGGACAAGCCGTTTTCCGGCATTGCGGGACGCCATCCGGTCGCGTAATTGCTAGCCATGACAGCCCCAAAACCAGCCCGCGAGTCGACGCCTTCGGTGGCCTCGGCGCACGACAAGATTCTGATCGTCGATTTCGGCAGTCAGGTGACCCAACTGATCGCCCGCCGGGTGCGCGAGGAGGGCGTCTATTCCGAGATCGTCCCATTCCAGAAGGCCGACGCCGCGTTCGCCGAAATGAAGCCGAAGGCGGTGATCCTGTCGGGCGGCCCGGAATCGGTCCACGAGGAAGGTTCGCCCCGCGCGCCGCAGGCGATCTTCGATAGCGGCGTCCCGGTGCTCGGCATCTGCTACGGCCAGATGACCATGGCGGCACAGCTCGGCGGTAACGTCGAGGGCGGCCATCACCGCGAGTTCGGCCGCGCCGACGTCGAGGTCAAGGCGGCGAGCCAGCTGTTCGACGCGACCTGGAATTTGGGCGAGCGGCATCCGGTGTGGATGAGCCACGGCGACCGCATCACCAAAATGCCGCCAGGTTTCGAGGTCGCGGGCGTCTCGCCGAACGCGCCGTTCGCCGTGATCCAGGACCAGACGCGAAAATACTATGGGCTGATGTTTCATCCCGAGGTCGTCCACACGCCCGACGGAGCAAAGCTGATCCGCAACTTCGTCCGCAAGGTCGCCGGCCTCACCGGCGACTGGACCATGCGCGCGTTTCGCGAGGAGGCGATCGAAAAAATCCGCGCCCAGGTCGGCAAGGGCAGGGTGATCTGCGGCCTGTCCGGCGGCGTCGATTCCGCCGTGGCCGCGGTGCTGATCCACGAGGCGATCGGCGACCAGCTCACCTGCGTGTTCGTCGATCACGGCCTGCTGCGGCTCAACGAGGCCGAGACCGTGGTCGACCTGTTCCGCCATCACTACAACATCCCGCTGGTCCACGTGGACGCGTCAAAGACCTTCCTCGGTGAGCTCAGCGGCGTCAGCGATCCGGAAGCGAAGCGCAAGACCATCGGGCGCCTGTTCATCGACGTGTTCGACGCCGAGGCAAAAAAGATCGGCGGCGCCGATTTCCTAGCGCAGGGCACGCTCTATCCCGACGTCATCGAGAGCGTGTCGTTCACCGGCGGCCCCTCGGTCACCATCAAGTCGCACCACAATGTCGGCGGCCTGCCTGACCGCATGAACATGAAATTGGTCGAGCCGCTGCGCGAACTGTTCAAGGACGAAGTCCGCGTGTTGGGCCGCGAACTCGGCCTGCCCGACATCTTCGTCGGCCGCCACCCGTTCCCGGGCCCCGGCCTCGCCATCCGCTGCCCCGGCGAGATCACCCCGGAAAAGCTCGACATCCTGCGCAATGCCGACGCGGTCTATATCGACCAGATCCGCAAGGCCGGGCTTTATGACAAGATCTGGCAGGCCTTTGCCGTGCTGCTGCCGGTGAAGACGGTGGGCGTGATGGGCGACGGGCGGACCTATGAATATGTGGTCGGGCTGCGTGCGGTGACGTCGACGGACGGGATGACGGCGGATTTTTATCCGTTCGAGATGAGTTTTCTCGGGGCGACGGCGACGCGGATCATCAATGAGGTGAAGGGCGTCAATCGCGTGGTGTATGACATTACGTCGAAGCCGCCAGGGACGATCGAGTGGGAATAGGGGGCACAGAAACGGTAGAACATCGTCATCTCGGCCGGGAAGCCTACGGTGGCTCGTCTGTTTTTGTTGCTGTTGTAGTTTGTTGATCAGAAACAAAATCAGAGGCTGCGACTCCGTACATGTCCGCAAATATAACGCAGGATCACTTTTATCGGGCCGCCCTCGAAATCGGACAAGGTGGTGAAAACGATACCCTTCCGTACGATGTCGATGCTCGGTTCGTAAAAGACAACGCGGAAAATTTGGCCCCGATATGCTTTGACTTGTTCAAGTCGGTTGAAGCCTTGTCGAAAAAGCAATCTCTGGATTTCATGAGCGGACTGAACATTGGATCGGAACGTCTTTTGACGGCAACTGGATCCCATGGGTTTCGCATCACCACAAAAATGCATCCCTTCTGGAATTTGTATTTAAACGGATTAGGGATCGGTATCGCAGAAGCAAATGAGGGGCGACGTAGTCCTCGAGTTCATTCCTATCGCCTGAGCTGCGATCAAAATTCGCTCTTCGATAAGGCTAAATCTTGGAGGGCTTACAAAGAATCTACTCTCTCGGATCCGCTCATTGAGGAAGCAGGAGCGGTTATGGTTCAAACGGATATATCAAGCTTCTACGAACATATTTACCATCACAGATTAGAGAACTGCATAGATGACTTATTCGGCGAAAGCTCGACCGTGTCGATGCAAGTGGATCGAATTCTGAGTAAGATTGCATCTGGTCGATCGTTCGGTTTGCCGGTGGGAGGTCAGTGTGCCCGCATCCTTGCGGAGACGATGATGACTCCAATTGATGCCTCGCTTTCCGACGCTGGACTCGTTTGGCACCGCTACGTTGATGACTTTACTCTAATATGCGTTGATCAGCAAAATGCGTATCGCGCGTTGTCAACGTTATCGCATGCACTTGCTGACGTCGGTCTGTCTTTGAACAGGACGAAAACAACGATTCTAAGTGCGAAGCACTACAAAGACTTTGTTCGCGCACAATTAGGTGAGGGAGAGCAAGCGAGCATCGCGTTGAGGGAGCTCGACCTTCACTTTGATCCTTACTCAGATGCTGCTCAGTCTGACTACCAAAAGCTCAAAGAGTCTTTTGAGGCGATCGATATACAATTTCTGCTCGATCTTGAGAGGGAAAAATCGCAACCAGATACATTTGTGCTTGCCCAGATCAGTCGGTCGCTGAAGTTTCAAGACCCAAAGACGGCATCGCAGCTCTGCGCGACACTACTCGATTCAAAGAACTTAGATGCTTTTCGAGCCTCTTGGTCAAAGATTATGAGGGGTGTTTATGCGGTTCGCGCGTTGGCAGAGTTTAAGATTGTTCATGAGCATATTGACGAACTTCTCGATAAAGTTCCCGTCGAGGCTTCCCATCTCCTTACGCCAGAAACAAATATGCTTCATTACCTGCGGATTGTGCGCTTCAAGCGGACTGAGCCGAGAGGAAAATTCGTTCGACTAACCTATGACCAGGCTTCATCTCAATCCGTTCGTCGAGCATGCATTGATTGTTGGGGTAATTGGGGTGATAGGGGAAGCTTTACCCGTCTGAGAAATCAGTGGCAAAACTTGAGTGCCGATGAGCAGAGAATGTTTTGGTTGGCTGCGGGGAGATTCGGGGATGAAGGCGGGCATGCCAAGAAGCAGTTGCGAAGGACTCTGGAGCAAGTTTGGCAGATAGGCTTTGAGGGCGACGGGCAGGGGCCTACATTCGCTTCTCTCTATCGAGATTGGGCGAACAATGCCCAGTAGAAGGCTGCCATTCCGCGATCCGCGAACGGTAGCGAGAGATATTCCTGGTGTTTTGGACATCCTCTTCCCGCGACTTAGCGGCGGTCTTGTCGCCTCAATGAACCGAAAGATGTTCCGCTTTGAAGATGTGGCCGCGATACCGGAGCAGCGTATTAAAGCAAGCCGACTTCAGAAGTCGATGCTGTTTGAACTCGCAGTTGTGCGCGCCGAGAATCTTTTGGCCGACGAAAACGACAGTAACTGGCAAAAATGCATCGATATGGCAGTCGCGCGGCAGCGGCGGCATTTTGATGCTCGAATTCCGGATCATTTGTCAGAGGAAGACATCGTCTTGGCTGGTTGGGCAGCTCGCAATCTACTCATGATGCTGAGAAGTGTTTGCGCCCAGTACCCAACAAATTCATTGTCAATTGGTCCATCCGTCCCAGGACTCGGTTGGATCAGTTCTGGGGTTGGGGATTTTTCCATAGGACCGCTTCTAATTGAAGTAAAGCACACCGATAGAAATTTTGCTGCTGGTGATTTCAGGCAGGTGTTGATCTATTGGCTTCTAAAATATTCAGCGTCATTGGAGCGTAATGAAGAAGTATGGACAGACTGTCTTCTACTCAATCCTCGGAGAAATTCAGCTTTGTTCGTTAACTTCGATTTTCTTCTGCTGTCTGCCTCAGCGGGCCTCAATCGAATAGAGACCTTGGAGCTCATGAGGTCAATCTTGGATCGCGATTTCGAAAAGCGGCAATAGGGTCACCGTGACCGTGAAGGGTGTGAGCCGGGTGGTGACGTGACGAGTAGACCACGGAGCCCATCTTCCAGGACAGGACCAAGTCCCCCCGTCCTCGCAGACGGATTCCCCCAAAGGTCAATCCGCAGAGCGACAGGGCATGATGCGCGGTGGTGAGATGATGGGAGCGATGGCACGCGGGATGAAGGGGCATGGTATGATGGGCGGCTTCGCGATGGGGCCGATCATGTTTCGCATGATCTTCGCGCTGATGGATGCCGATGGTGATGGGTCTGTCTCATTGCCGGAGTTTCAGGTCGCTGACGAACGGATCTTCAAGGCAATGGATAGCAACAGAGATGGGAAGCTCACCCCAGAAGAGATGATGGCGTTCATGCACGGGACCAAGAGTTCGCTCCCGCAGCAGTAGCGAGCTGACATCACGACCCTTGCCGGCACGTGCCGAAGGCCGGTCGTACCAGCGGACCGCCGGGGTGTCTCCCGGCAATGAACTGAACCGGGTGCGTTGGTCGTGGCTGCCTGGTGGAAATCAACCCGGCGATCACCAGGTCAAGATTGCGCCGGCCCAGGCGGCCGCGATGACGAGAATGAGGCCGGGGATCAGGCGCAGCGCGAAGGCGCGCCCGCCGCTGATCCATCCAACGACGATCTTGCTGAGCGTGTTCGTCGACAGCGCTGCCAGAACCGGAGCGACGGCGTCGGCGGGGTTGATCTTGCCTGAGGAGGCGAGGGTGGCCGCGGCAACGGCGGGTGAATGCGTATCAACGAGACCGGCTACGGCTGCGCTGACCACCAGGCCAATTTCGCCAAAGACCTCCCGTAAGCCGGCGGAGAGCACGATAACTCCCGAGAGCGTCAACGCCAGCAACAAGGCCGACGGGAGGCTGAAGGCACGTCCGGGCTGCAGGTCGGCTGCGCCCGTCTCCCGCATGCCCTCGACCGTGAAGATGGCGCCATAGATCGTCGCCGCCGCACCGGCACAGAGGAGCGGAACCAGCAGATTTTGCAGCGTGGGCAGACTGGTTGCTGCGAGGACCACGAAGAGCTGAACGATGGTTGCAACGGTCGAGAGCGTTGCGCCGGCGGTGGCTGCTCCGAGCAACTCCGGTGCCCTGCGGGCCCGCGCCCCCATCGCTCCGATCGTGGCCGTACTGGAGATGAAACCCGAGGCAAAGCCAGCGACGGCGAGGCCGCCTCTTGCGCCGAGCAGGCGAATCGAAACATGCCCGGCGGCGCCGACCGCCATCACCAGGATGACGATGATCCAGATTGAGCGCAGGTTGAGCGCCCCAAAGGGGCCGACCGGTTGATTGGGCAGCAGGGGTAAGACGACGAGCGTCGCCGCGGCGAAGATCAAGGCGTCTTTGACCTCGTTATCGCTGAGCACCGAGCGGGCGAAATGATGCATCGCCGCGCGCGAGGCAAGGAGAATTGCGAGGATGACGGCAACGCCTGCAGCCAAAACGGGACGCTGAGTGGCCAGTCCGCCCAGCAAGACCGTCGAGATCAGTGCGGTTTCCGAGGTCAAACCGGGATCATCGCTCTTGGATCGAAGGTAGGCGATCGCAGTCAGAGCCACGATCCCCGCCGTCACGAGCGCCAGCAGGCCTTTGCCGCCGATCATGACGCTGATGGCGCCGGCGAGCGATGCGGCGGCAAAGGTGCGCAGCCCGGCGGGCGAGCGCCCCGGTCCCTCGCCCTTGCGGCGTTCTCGCTCGAGGCCGATGAGGAGTCCGATGCCGAGCGCAACAAGGATGGCGACCACTTCGGAGCTCAAGCTCGCTTTCAGGAAATCCATCATGGACATTGCACCGCGTCACGCTGCCCTGACGGTGCATCGATCGGCGCTGCTGCCCGACCGCGCCAGATTTGCAGCAATGTCAGGCTGAGCGCCAGCAACAATGGACCAAGCACCACGCCCGGGGCCCCCATCAGAACGAGCCCGCCGACGACAGCGATGAACGACAGCATCGTATGCATTCTAAGCTTGTTGCCGACCAGGATCGGATAGACCACGTTGTCCACGAGGCCAACGACGAGTGTCCCCCAGACCGCCAGCAAGACCGCGGACGTGTAGGCACCGCTGAGCGCAAGAAACGCAGCGGCCGGTGCCCAAATCACGAAGGCACCGAGAAACGGCACAATCGCGAGAACAGCCATCAACACGCCCCAGAATACAGGGGCGGGCAGCCCCAGCCACCAGAACATCAGACCCCCGAGCCCGCCCTGCAATGCCGCAACTGCGATGGTGCCGAATACCGTGGCGAAGATCGTGTCGGTCACCCGGCGGGTGACCTGCGAGAGTTCCGGCTCCGACAGCGGCAGATGGAGTCGTGCGGCCTCCGCGATTTTTTCCCGATCGCGCAGAAGGTAGAACAGAAAGTAGAACGTCAGCAGCAGGTTCGCCACTCCGGAGAGGGAGGCGCGCAGGGCGGGGCCGCTCCAGGTCGCAAGCGCCGAGGTCGCCGTTCGCATCACATCCGGAAAATCCACCTTGTCGTGGATCCATTGCAGCGCCGGGGTGAGCCACCGATGCCCACCCATCAGGCGCGTCCAGTCCTCAGCGTCGAACATTGGCACGACGAGCGCCGCGCTCCGGACGGCCTCGTTGAGCAAAGTACCCGCCACCAGGATGGCAGGAACCACCACGATGCAAGCGGTTACCGTAGACGTAATCAGCGCCGAAAAGCCACGGGACCGGAGACGCTTACGGATGGTCTCATCGAGTGGCGTGAACAGGACTGCAAGTGTCGTTGACCAGACGAGAGCACTCAGGAATGGCTTCGCCATGAACGCGCAGACGGCGACGCCCAACACGATGACCACGGCGAGAGCCGTTGGAGCCGGCCTTCGAGCGGGAGATTGTGGCGCTTGAGGCATTGGCTCAGCTTGAGCGTTCTTTTCCATCGGTCTCGCCATGACGTGAAAGCGCGGGGCCCCGGATCAGCAGGCACGTGGCGAGCTCGGGCACCGGTATCCATGGCGGTACGCGTACGACCACGGTATCGGATCGGGTGGGTTTCGTTGGAATTCGCAGCATTAACCGGTTGACGAAGGCAAACATCGAGGGCGTTGCAAGAGACGTAACCTCCGCCAATGTTTTCCGCGGGAACTCGGCAGACGAGGCCGCCATCATGCCACCACATCGGCAGCAGAGTCGAACGCCGATGACGAACAGATGCCGTAGAGGACAAGCAGCGGCAGTCCGAGCCGCCGTCGCAAGGCTGCCGCATGCACGATCTGATCTTGCGGCACTGTTTCCATTCTCATCAGGACAAGCGACGGCTAATGCTCCGCTTATATCAGCTCGCCCTGACGCGTGGCCTCTTGATTTGAGTCAATCGGGCGCACGTCAGAGGGTTCAAACAGGAGCCAGCGGAGCGATGCCGGTGACGATCGCGGCTGCGATCCGTGTTGATCCCAAGCAGCCGGCAGAAGGCCAGGTCCGCTGTCCGCCTCTCGGGTCAGTTGGCGCGCGACGGCCTGGATCATGACGACCGGGCCCTGCCGCCGGTGTGGAAGCGAGCCATGCCGATTCAGTTGTAACGCGACGACGGCCCTTCGTTCGCCGGGGAAAAGGGATGCACGGCGCTACGGCGAGTAGACCCAGATCAAGGCGAGACGAGGCGCGGTCGTAATACGAGTAAACCAATGATGGAGATTTGTAACGGCCGCCGGCGATTCCTGGCTGCGTCAATTGCCGCAGGAGGCGTAGTCGCGATTGGCGGGGCTACCGCGCTTGGGATGAATGCCAGGGCCCGCTCCGGGTACGAGGAAGCCGTCAAATCCACCTGGCGGCACAGCGACACGACCGATCTGCCGTTGCCGTCGGCCCGGCGGGAGCTTGTCCGTTACGCCAGCCTGGCCGCAAATAGTCATAATACGCAGCCGTGGCAATTTCGGCTCGCGGACCGCGCCATCCTCGTGCTGCCCGATCCCAGCCGTCGCTTGCTCGTCGTCGATCCCGACGATCACCATGTGTTCGCCAGCCTCGGCTGCGCGGTCGAGAATATCGCGCAGGCGGCTCGCGCCTTCGGGCTTCAGGCGGTTCCGACCTACGACGTGGACGCGCACGGAATACGGGTCGACTTGGACACGGCGCCGCGGAATCGGACGAACCTGTTCGACGCCATCCCGTTTCGTCAATCGACGCGGGCTGTCTATGATGGGCGATCGGTCCCGCCCGAGCATCTGCGTTTGCTGGAAGAAGCCGGAAGCGGTGACGGCGTGCGGATGCTGCTGTTCACGGAGCGAAAGCACTGCGATGAAATTCTCTCCTATCTCGTCGCGGGCAACAGCGCACAGTTGGACGACGGCGCATTCGTGCAGGAATTGGAATCGTGGGTTCGCTTTAGCTACCGTGAAGCACTATCGACCCAAGACGGGCTCTTTTCGAAAGCGTCCGGCAATCCGGTTCTGCCCGGCTGGATCGGCCGTTTGATCTTCAGTCAGGTGTTTACGAAGGGCGCCGAAAACAGGAAGTATGAGAGCCAGCTCAAGAGCTCGGCCGGCATCGTCGTATTCGTGTCCGACAAGAATGAACCGGCGTGCTGGGCCGAAGCCGGCCGCTGCAGTCAGCGCTTTGCGCTTCAGGCCACAGCACTTGGGCTACGGCATGCGTTCATCAATCAACCGGTCGAGGTTCCTGCCGTGCGCGGTCAATTCGCGACCTATCTTGGCATAGGTAGCCGTCGCCCGGATCTGATGATGCGGTTCGGGTATGGGCCCGACTTGCCCAAATCGCTCCGTCGGCCACTCGACCAGGTCATTCATCGGGATGCCTGATGTTCTTCACAGCTTGCGCGATGAAGCTGTGGGGCAGAATGGCGAGCAAGTATTCCGCCATCGAGGTCGTTCGGCGCTATTGCGCGTCGTTGTCGCAACCAAGGCTCACCTATGCGAACTCCAACGCAAGCTTGTTCCGTCAACGCCGCATTCAGCTCACCTGCGCGACACCTTCTCAAACCGCTTGATCAGTCGCTCGCGCTTCAACCGCGACAGACGCCTGATCCAGAACATGCCGTTGAGCTGGTCGATCTCATGCTGGTGGCAGACCGCGCGCAGGCCCTGCGATTCCTCGGTCTGCAGGTCGCCGTTGACGTCCTGATAGCTGATCCGAACGCGCGCATGGCGCTCGATGTCGTCGTTGACGCCCGGCATCGAGACGCTGCCTTCCTGGTGCATGATCATTTCGGGCGAGGCCCAGGCGATCTGTGGATTGACATAGGTCCGTGCGCCGTCGATCGGATCGAGATCGAGCACCACCACCCGCAGCAGAACGCCGATATGCGGCGCGGTGATACCGATGCCGGGCGCGGCATGCATCGTCTCGGTGAGGTCAGTCGCGAGCTCGCGCAGCGCGCCGTCGAACGCGGTGACGGGCTGCGCCGGCAGGGCAAGCCGAGGGTCGGGATAACGGACGATCGTGCGGATGGTCATGCTGTGTTGGTGGGACGGGCTCGGCGACGGCCGAGGCTGGATTTGCGGCGCGAGCCACGCCGCTTGCCCGTTCGAAGCGGACGATAACCCTGTCTCCCACTTTAATATGTGGTGTGCAACGGGCTTGCTTCAAGACCCTGGTCATCCCGTAGAAACCCCGACCGAAACCGGAAACCGCGGGGTCATGGAGATGAGCGAAGTTTTGTCGTGGCGCGTGCGGAATGCGGCGATGACCAGCCATGCGGTGGTGATCGTCGGGGCAGGGCCGACCGGACTGATGCTGGCCGGCGAATTGGCGTTGGCGGGCATTGACGTTGCGATGGTCGAGCGGCGCGCCAGCCAGCACCTCGTCGGCTCACGTGCCGGCGGTCTGCACGCCCGCACCATCGAGGTGCTCGACCAGCGCGGCATCGCCGACCGGTTCCTCTCGCAGGGACAAGTGGCGCAGGTCGCTGGATTTGCCTGGATCCGTCTGGACATCAGCGACTTTCCCACCCGGCACAATTATGGGCTCGCGCTGTGGCAGAACCACATCGAGCGCATCCTCGCCGGCTGGGTCGACGAATTGGCAGTGCCGGTCTATCGCGGTCGCGAGGTGACGGGTTTCGCGCAGGACGACGCTGGCGTTGACGTCGAACTGTCCGACGGCCAGTCGCTGCGGACGACTTATCTCGTCGGGTGCGACGGCGGACGCAGTCTGATCCGAAAATTGGCCGGCATCGGGTTCCCCGGCTGGGATCCGACCATCAGTCACCTGATCGCCGAGGTCGAACTGGCCGAAGAGCCGGAGCGGAGCATGCTGAACGACGCCCTCGGCATCCGTGCCCTCGGCAGGATGGAGGACGGCGGACCGGTGCGGGTGCTGGTGACCGAGCAGCAGCTTGGAGCCGCCGGCGAACCGACCTTGCGCGATCTCAGCGCCGCGCTCATCGCGGTCTACGGCACCGACTATGGCGTCCACAGTCCGACCTCAATCTCCAGGTTCACCGATATGGCCCGGCAGGCGGCATCCTATCGCAAGGGACGGGTGCTGCTGGCCGGCGATGCCGCACACGTGCATTACCCGGCGGGCGGGCAGGGCCTCAACATCGGTGTGCAGGATGCGGCCAATCTGGGATGGAAGCTCGCCCAGGTGGTCAAGCAGACGTCGCCCGAGAGCCTGCTGGATACCTATCATGCCGAGCGGCATCCGGTCGCTGCCCGCGCGCTGAACAATACCATGGCGCAAGTCGCACTGCTGCGCCGCCCCGACGACCACATCAAGGCCTTGAGCGGCATCATGTCCGAACTCCTCGGCATGGACGAGCCCCGCAAGCGGCTCGCCGCGATGATCTCCGGTCTCGACATTCATTACGACCTTGGCAGCGGACACCCGCTGCTCGGGCGCCGCATGCCCGACCTTGATCTGGTCACGCCCAGCGGCCCGCTGCGCGTCTTTACCCTGCTGCACAAGGGCCGGCCGCTGCTGCTCAATTTCGGCGAGCCCGGCGGCTTCGACATCACGCCATGGGCGGATCGGGTGCGGTCGATCGACGTCAACTATGCTGGCGCGTGGGAGCTTCCGGTTGTTGGCGCGGTTGCCGCGCCTGCCGCTGTGCTGATGAGGCCTGACGGATATGTCGCCTGGGTGGGGGAAGGAACCGCTGACGGCCTCACTGACGCACTGGCCACCTGGTTCGGGGCGCCCGCGGCTTGAGCGCGTTTTGAAATAGGCAAATTGGAGGAGGAACACCGTGATTCATTAGGCGATCCGATGCCGAGCATGACGCGGTATTCTGAAAGCTCTATGCTGCAGGCGACGTTTGGTTCAAAGGCCGACAACAGAGGGTAACCCATGGCACGCGTTCGCTGCATCACCGAAATGGGCATGGGTGTCGACGTTCACGGGCGCGATGCCACCAAGGCCGCGAAGCGCGCCGTCTCGGACGCCATTCGCCACTCCAGCCTCGGCTTCTTTCGCATGCTGGGCAAGACCGCGAAGGACATGTTCGTCGACGTCACCATCGGCGTGCCGGATCCGAGCGCGGTTGACACCGCGGCGGTGGCGAAAGAGTTGCCTTACGGAACCGTGACGGTCACCGCGGTCAAGGGTGGGCTCGAGATTCCCGCCGAGAGCGGCGGTGATGCGATCATCATGGCGAACGCAGCCGTGATCGTGAGCCTCGACGATGGGGCGACTGGCTGAGCCGCATCACGCATACGCAATCCAGCCGCGCCAGGTAAAGGCGGCGTAGAACAGCTCCGCGCTCTGGAAGCCGGCGTCGAGCAGGATTTGCCTGTCCTGTTCCGGACTGAGCAGGCTCAGATTGGCGTCGACGGCAGCGCGCGCGTTGTTGGCCTGGCTGGAGTCGGCACCGGACGCGATGGCATAAGCGGCATATCGCGATAACCATTGCGCGCGCTTGCCGTCCTCCTGCGGAAAACTGGAATGGGCGGCCACGAAGGGCGCTCCGGGCTTGAGGCGGCGGTGGATCTCTGTTGCCGTCCGTCGCCGTTCGTCGGCACCAAGGAAATGCAGCGTGAGGAGACACGTTGCGGCATCGAATGGTCCATCGGGCGCATCATCGATATAGCCGTGCTGCAACTGCACGCGCGCGATGAGCGGCCCCAGCGTCTGCTCGGCCAGCTTCAGCATCGCGGCTGCCGGATCGACTCCGACGAACCTCCAGCCTGGCTCGGTCTCCGCCAATGCCCGCAACTCCAACCCGCCGCCGGCGCCAAGCACCAGCACTTGCGCGTGCTGCGCGGCCCGTTCCGCCAGCAGGATCCCGGTCATGCGGTGAAGGTCGGCAAAGCCGGGCACGAAGCGCCGCGGCCCCTCCGCATAGTGCTTCACCGCCTCGGGGTCGGAAAATGCGGCGACGAAATCCGCAGCGGCCGCATCAGGACGCATGGGCGACCTCCAGGCGATGGCCATTGCCGCGGCCGGCGAGGCGCTTGTGAAAATCGGCATGGATCGTCGCCAGCGTCACGCCGGCCAGGTGTGACAGCAACAGCGCCTGCGCATCATCGAAGGCCTTGTCGAGCGCGCCATTCACGGCTTGCTCGACCAGACAGCCGGGAGCCTCGGACCGGTTTCCGATCGCGAACAGCGAAGGCTCACCGAGCGCATGATAGATGTCGCGCAGTGATATCTCCGCCAGATCACGGGCGAGCGTCCATCCGCCGCCATGGCCTTTCTCCGACCGCACATAACCCTGCTCGCGCAGCCCGGCCATGATCCGCCTGATCACGACCGGATTGGTACCCATGGCTTTTGCCAATGACTCGGACGTCACCGGGGCATCCTGCTCGGCCATGTGCAGCAGGACGTGGAGAACACCTGACAATCGACTGTTGCGTCTCATGTAACTATTGATATTACGTGATGAGACGACGAGTCAAGGCACCGCTTTGACACCACGAGCCGGGCTGGCATTTTAATCCGATGAGCCAGCTCTTCCGGTTGCCGAGTGCCGTTCCGCGAGACCCCGGTGTCGACGCCTGGTTTTCCCGGCCTGATGACGAGTTGCGGCGGTTGGCTCGGCCATGGTTTGAACAGATGCGCGGTTGCGGAACGGACGTCCGCGAATTGCTGCACGATGGCCATCCCACTGCCTGTGTGGGAGACGCTGCGTTCGGCTACGTCAACGCTTTCAGCGATCATGTGAATGTCGGCTTCTTCCACGGGGCGATGCTCGACGACCCGGCCGGCCTGCTGGAAGGCACCGGCAAACGCATGCGGCACGTGAAAGTGCGCTGGGCGCAACAGGTGAACGCCGTCGCACTGAGTGACCTTATAAGGGCTGCATACCGGGATATGCGGTTGCGCATTTAGCGGAGGTATCCCCCGAGAAAATATCCGGCCTCGCCATTCCACCTTGTCGGTTCCGGCCCATCCCGTTCGTCTTGAATGCGGAAAGATGCAATGGAGACCCGAAATGACCAATTCCTCGTATCGCTGGGTGATCGTCGCCGCCGGCGGCTTGCTCGGCTGTGTCGCGATCGGCGGCATGTTCTCGCTGCCGGTGTTTTTGCAGCCGATCGCGCATGACACCGGCTGGTCGGTCACCGGCATCTCCAGCGCCATGACCATCGGCTTTCTCGCCATGGCCTGCACCAGCATGATCTGGGGCACGCTGTCCGACCGCTTCGGGCCGCTGCCGGTGGTGCTCACCGGCTCGGTGGTGCTGGCGGCCAGCCTGGGGCTTGCCAGCCTCATGACGTCGCTGGTGGCGTTCCAGGTCGTGTTCGGCCTGATGGTCGGCGGCGCCATCGCCGCGATCTTCGCGCCGATGATGGCCTGCGTCACCGGCTGGTTCGACACCCATCGCAGCCTCGCGGTGTCGCTGGTCTCCGCCGGCATGGGGATGGCGCCGATGACCATGGCGCCGCTCGCGGCCTGGCTGGTCTCGCACCACGACTGGCGCACCTCGATGCAGATCGTGGCCGCGGTGGTTGGTGCGGTCATGATTCCGGTTTCGCTGCTGGTGCGCCGGCCGCCGGCGCTGGCGGCCGGCCCGGCCGCGCCGGCAGGCGACCCGGCGCAGGCGGAAATGACGCTCGCGCAGGCGCTGCGCTCGCCGCAATTCATCATTTTGCTCGCGACCAACTTCTTCTGCTGTGCCACCCATTCGGGACCGATCATCCACACCGTGAGCTACGCCATCAGTTGCGGCATTCCGATGATCGCCGCCGTCACCATCTACAGCGTGGAAGGCCTCGCCGGCATGGGCGGGCGCATCGCCTTCGGCCTGATGGGCGATCGCTTCGGCGCCAAGCGGGTGCTCGTGCTCGGCCTGCTGGCCCAGGCTTTCGGTGCGCTCAGTTACGTCTTTGTGCGCGAACTGGCCGCGTTCTACACCGTGGCGGCGCTGTTCGGCTTCATCTATGCCGGCACCATGCCGCTCTATGCGAGCCTCGCCCGCGAAAACTTTCCGCTGCGGATGATGGGCACCGTGATCGGCGGAACCGCAATGGCCGGCAGCCTCGGCATGGCTACCGGACCGCTGGCCGGAGGTCTGATCTACGACACCTTTGCCAGCTACGCTTGGCTCTATATCGGCTCGTGGATCATGGGCCTTGGCGCCTTCCTGATCGCCATGACGTTCAAGCCGGTGCCGGCGGCCCGGCCTGCGCCGGTGCCGGCGTAGACCTGGCTTGGTAGGCCCGGCTTGGTAGACTTGGCTTGGTAGACTTGGCCTCGTCTCCAGGGCCTTCACCTGCTACGCACGCGGACACGCCGGGTTACACCGGCGCCGGCATTGGGACAGGAGGCGGCGGTCGCAATGGAAACGAGCAAGCTTTGCAGGAAGCGGACAGGTTGATGGCGCCCGTCAAGGTCGATCCCGACAAGGTTCGCGCCTTCAAGGATGCCGCGAGTTTTTATCGCTGGCTCGCCAAACGCCACGACAAGGACGATGAAGTCTGGATCAAGATCCACAAGGTGGACTCCGGTCTCAAATCGATCACGCCCAAAGAGGCCATCGATGTGGTGCTCTGCTGGGGCTGGATCGACGGCATCCGCAAGGGGTTCGACGACCGAAGCTATCTGCAGCGCTATTCGCCGCGCAGCAGGAAAGGCACCTGGAGCCAGATCAACGTCGACAGCATTGCGCGGCTCATCAAGGAAGGCAGGATGACCGCGCACGGAATGACCCATGTCGAGGCCGCCAAGGCCGACGGTCGCTGGGATCGCGCCTACAAGTCGGGCAAGGACATGAAAATTCCCGCCGATCTCCAGGCTGCCATCGACGCCGAGCCCCGCGCCAAGGCCATGCTGGCGAAGCTCAGCGCGCAGAACCGCTTTGCACTGGCTTTCCGCACCCACCACATGAAAACCGAAGCCGGACGGAAGAAGAAGATCGAGACCTTCGTCGGCATGCTCAAGCGCGGCGAAACGATTTATCCGCAACGCAAGAAATGATTGCCTGATGCGGGCGGAGAAAAAATGCGGATCATCGGCGCCGCCACGGCAGCCGCTGCAGAGAACTGATGTGCTGCTGAGGGAGACCGTGAGGTGAAGACGGCCGATGCGGCACCGGGACCTGATGATCCCGCCGGAGACGAGTTGCCGAAAACCGCCTGGTTCGCCATCGCGGCGAGCGTCGCCGCCGGGGTCGTCGCAGCCCTCCAGGTCGGCAAGGCGTCAGCGGCATTGGCCGCCTTGCGCGCGGAATTCGGCATCGGGCTCGGCGCCGCGGGCTGGATCGTGGGCATCTTCGCGCTGCTCGGTGTCGTCGGTGGCGTGCCGGCCGGGTTGGCGGTCTCGCGATATGGCGATCGGCGGTTTCTCCTCTTGGGCCTGGTGGCGCTCGCACTGGGCAGCGCGGCGGGTGCGGCGGCGCCGAATTTCACCTTGCTGCTGGTGACCCGCGTGCTCGAGGGCGCGGGCTTCCTATTCGTGCTGGTCGCTGCCCCGGCCGTGCTGGAGCGCAGCGCGTCGGCGCGTGACCGACCGCTCGTCTTCGGAATCTGGGGAGCGTTCATGCCGACCGGAATTGTCATCGCGCTGCTCGCAGGACTGGCGATCGCGCCATGGCGCGTGGTCTGGCTGGTCAACGCCGGCGTTGCCGTCGTACTCGCAATTGTCGTCCGCCTCGCTGTCGAACCTGGAGCAGACGGGCGCGCAACCGGAAATTTGATGCATTCATTGCGCGCGGTGGTGCGCTTGCCGAAGCCGTTGCTGCTCGCCGGACTGTTCGCGCTCTACAACATCCAGTATTTTGCGCTCGTCGCCTTCCTGCCCACCTTGCTGGTCGAACGCATCGGGCTCGGCCCGGCGGCAGCCGCGCTCACCACGTCCGCGGTGGTCGGCGTCAATATCGCCGGCAATCTTTCCGCCGGCGTGCTGCGTCGCCGCGGCATCGCGCCATGGCGGTTGATCGCGACCGCGCTGTCGCTGATGGGCGTCACTGGCCTGGGTATTTTTACGCCGTTTGCGCCCGTCAGCCTCGTCATCGGGCTCGCCATGCTGTTTTCGCTCACGGCGGGATTGCTGCCGGCCACCGTCCTGGGCGAGGCGCCGAAGGCTGCTCCCGAGCCGCACATGGCCCCGGTGGTGATGGGTCTCGTCATCCAGGGCAACAATCTCGGCCAGTTGCTGGGCCCCGCCACGATCGGCGCGCTGGTCGACCGCCTGGGATGGTCGGCCGCGGCGCTGGCGGTGGCCGCTGCCGGCCTCGCCGGTGCGGCGCTCGCCGTTGCCGCCAGAGGCCTGTTCCGTCAATGACGCCGTCGTGATTCCTCCAGCCCGAGGAATCGTCCGTACGCCGGCGTTACGCGGCCGCTATGTTCTCCAGTCGCGCCAACATCTCGCCCGACAAGGTCAGTTCGGGCGCCGCGAGGTTTTCGCGCAGATGACCGAGCGACGACGTGCCCGGGATCAGCAGGATGTTCGGCGAGCGCTGCAGCAGCCAAGCCAGGGCCACCTGCATCGGTGTCGCGCCAAGCTCCTTTGCGACATCGGACAGCGCCGTCGACTGCAGCGGCGTGAAGCCGCCAAGCGGGAAGAACGGGACGTAGGCGATGGCTTTGGCGGCGAGTTCATCGATCAGGCCGTCGTCGCCGCGGTGCGCCAAATTGTATTGGTTCTGCACGCAGACGATGTCGGCGATGGCGCGTCCTTCGGCAAGCTGCGTGGACGTCACGTTGCTGAGGCCGATGTGGCGAACCAGCCCTTGGCGCTGCAGGTCCGCGAGCGCGGTGAGCTGGGCCCCGATCGAGCCCTCGGCCGGGCCGTGTACGTCGAACATGACGCGGAGATTGACCACATCAAGCACCTCGCGCTTGAGATTGCGGAGGTTGTCGTGCACCGCGCTTGCCAGATCTTCCGGCGCGAAGGCCGGAATCCACGAACCGTCGGCGCCGCGCCGGGCGCCGATCTTGGTGACGATCACGAGATCGGCCGGATAGGGATGCAGCGCCTCGCAGATAATCTGGTTGGTGACATGCGGGCCATAGAAGTCGCTGGTGTCGATGTGATTGACGCCGCTCGCCACGGCGTTCCGCAGTACGGCGAGGGCGGCCTTGCGGTCTTTGGGCGGTCCGAACACGCCGGGTCCGGCAAGCCGCATCGCGCCATAACC
>Ga0209758_1001077_pt1 | contig 35497 bp, 23 predicted proteins | sample AraplaMF_Col_mMF_FD_184258 | JGI IMG/M metagenome (GOLD analysis project Ga0209758, IMG submission 184258) | Arabidopsis root microbial communities from the University of North Carolina, USA - plate scrape MF_Col_mMF (SPAdes) (version 2) | ecosystem: Host-associated > Plants > Roots > Endosphere... | reverse complement strand
GCCATCATCAGCTGCGAGATCCACCCCGTGAGGATGACAGTCGTGGCGCCGAACACCCAGGGCAGGATCGAGATGAAGCCGGCCTCGCTCTGCGAGAAGCCGAGGCCCTTGACGATGAAGGGCGTGAACCAGGTGAGGCCGAGCGACAGCGCCCAATAGGCGCCGAAGGTCGCGATCACGCAGCCGAGGAAAGTGCGCGAGGTCAGAAGCTGGAGATAGGGAATCTTCGGCTCGTTGATCGCGAGCGCCTGCGTGTCCTCGAGCGGGCCTTCCTTGCCGAGCGCCAGCCAGGCGCAGACCCAGATCAGGCCGACCACGCCGAGCGCGCCGAAGGCGTAGTGCCAGGAATGGTTGACGATGACCCAGTTCAGCGCCGGCACCGCCAGGATCACGCCGAACGCCGAGCCTTGCGACAGGATCGCGGTGGGCAGGGTGCGCTTCTCGTCCGGGAACCATTTGTAGATCGCATGCGCCGCGACCGAGAAGGCCGGGCCTTCGCCCGCGCCCAGCACGATGCGGCAGACCAAGAGCGTGGTGAAGGAGACGGTGCCGACCATCGGAAACTGCGCCAGCGCCCAGATCACCGCCAAGGTCAGCAGTACATAGCGCGTCGCCACCTTGTTGACGATGAAGCCGACCACGATGGCCGAGATCGAGAACAGGAAGAAGAACGAGGACCCGAGCAGGCCGAACTGTTCCGGCTGGAGCTTCAGATCGGTCATGATCGGCACGCCGGCGAGGCCGACGACGATCTTGTCGGCGAAGTTCACGACCATGAAGAGGAAGAGGAGAAAAGTGACGGTCCAGGCGCCCTTCGGTGTCGCCGTCGTCCCTTGGGACACCCCTGCCGTCCTGCCCGCCGCATTGGGCGTTCCCTGAGCGCTCATCATTCTCCCCGCATGTTCTTTTGTCGGCACTTTTGATTTGGCCGTCCCTGCGAGCTAACAACGGCTTGAACGGTAACGCAACCCCGGCATTTCCACGCTAAAGTGTGCTACGCAGCATGAGTAAATTCCGTACGGCGCACTGATCTTGCTGAGCATCCGAAACCTCTCGAAGACCTTCACCTCGGCCGGCGAGCCGGTCCATGTGCTGCGCGGCGTCGACCTCGACCTCGCCGCCGGCGAGCGCGTCGCGCTCACGGGCGAATCCGGCAGCGGCAAGAGCACGCTGCTGCACCTCATCGCGGGGTTAGACGCCGCCGATGCCGGCTCGATCCGGCTGGGAGATACCGAGATCACCGAGCTGGCGGATGCGGACCGCGCCGAATTGCGCCGCGACCGGATCGGCCTGGTGTTTCAGCAATTCAACCTGATCCCGAGCCTGTCGATCGCCGACAACCTCGCCTTCCAGGCCCGCATCGCCGGCCGGCATGACGTCGCCTGGACCAGGGAGCTGGTCGAGCGGCTCGGGCTCGGCGGCCTGCTCAAGCGTTATCCGGAGCAGATCTCAGGCGGCCAGCAGCAGCGCGTCGCGATCGGCCGTGCCTTGGCGACAAAACCATCGCTGCTGCTCGCGGACGAGCCGACCGGAAATCTGGATGAAGCCACCGCCGACGACGTGCTGGCGCTGACGCGCGACCTCGTCGCGCGCACCGGCTGCGGCTTCCTGATGGTGACGCACAGCCTGCATCTGGCCGGCACGCTCGACCGCCACATCGTGCTGCACGCGGGACGGATCGCATGAGGCGCGCACTGTGGGTGCTGGCGGTGCTGCTCAGCCATTGGCGGCGACACCGAATGCAATTCGCGACGCTGCTGATCGGGCTGATCGCGGCGACCGCGCTGTGGAGCGGCGTGCAGGCGATCAACCAGCAGGCCCGCACCGCCTACGACCGCGCAGCGGCGACGTTTGGCGGCGTGCGCACGGCGACGCTGGTCGCGCCTGATGCGGCGACCTTTTCGCAAGGCCTGTTCGTCAAGCTGAGGCGCGCGGGCTGGCCGGTCTCGCCGGTGCTCGAAGGCCGGGTCCAGATCAATGGGCGATCGATGCGGCTGCTCGGCATCGAGCCGGTGACGCTGCCGCCCGATGTCGGCAATGCGCCGCGCCTCGGGGCCGCGGACCTCAGCAACTTCGTCGCGGCGCCCGGGCAGACGCTGGTGGCGCGGGAGACACTGGGCGATTTGCAGGAGAGTGAAGGAGCGACGCCGTCGATCAGCAGCGGCGCAAAGCTGCCGCCGCTGCATGTGCTGCCGCAGCTCGTGCCTGACGTGCTGGTGGTCGATATCGGCGTGGCGCAACGAGTGTTGAACAAGCCGGATCAAGTCTCGCGCCTGCTGATCGGGAAGGCGAAGAGCAAGCCCGCGTCGCTGCAAAGCGTCGTCGGCGATCAGCTGCAGCTGATGGAGCCGACCGCCGAGACTGAGCTGGAACGGTTGACCGACAGCTTCCATCTCAACCTCACCGCGTTCGGCCTGCTGTCGTTCTTCGTCGGCCTCTTCATCGTCAACTCCGCCGTCGGCCTTGCCTTCGAGCAGCGGCTGCCGATGCTGCGGACCTTGCGCGCCTGCGGCGCCTCCGCGCGGCTGGTCAATAGCGTGCTGGTCATCGAGCTGGTGGCGCTGGCGCTGGTCGCGGGCCTGATCGGGCTCGTCTGCGGCTATGTGATCGCGGCGGCGCTGCTGCCCGATGTGGCGGCATCGCTGCGCGGGCTCTATGGCGCACAGATTCCGGGGCAGCTCAGTTTGCGGCCCGAATGGTGGCTCGCCGGCATCGGCATCAGCGTCGCGGGGGCGCTTGTTGCGGCCGCGACCAGCCTGATCAAGGCGATCCGCATGCCCGTGCTGGCGACGGCGCAGCCGCGGGCCTGGCAGCAGCGCCAGCGCCGCTGGCTGGTCCTGCAGAGCTGTGCCGCCTGCGCCGTGTTCGCGGCCGCGCTGTTGCTGCTTTATGAAGGGCAATCGCTGATCGCAGGGTTCGGCGTGCTGGCGGCGCTGATGCTCGGCGCGGCGCTGATCCTGCCGGCCTTCCTGGAGATTCTTTTGCTCGTAGGCCAGCGTCTGGCGCGCGGACCGCTGGCGCTGTGGTTCTGGGCCGACAGCCGGCAGCAGCTCTCCGGCCTGTCGCTGGCGCTGATGGCGCTGCTGCTCGCGCTCGCGGTCAATGTCGGAGTTTCCACCATGGTGGAGACCTTCAGCCGCACCTTCGTCGGCTGGCTCGACGGGCGGCTCGCCGCCGACGTCTACATCAGCGCCGCCGACAATGCGCAAGGCGCGGCGATCCGCAACTGGCTGAAGGACCGGCCCGAGGTGCAGGCGATCCTGTCGGGCGGGCGCGCGGAGACCCGGGTTCAGGGCCAGCCGGTGGAATTGCTCGGCCTGCCCGATCACCCGCTCTATCGCGAGCGCTGGCCGCTGCTGGAGACAGCGCCGCGGGCCTGGACGCAACTGGTGCCGGGCAACGCCGCCTTCATCAGCGAGCAGCTCAGCCGCCGGCTCAACGTGCGCGTCGGTGACGTGATCGAGGTGCCGGCGCCGGGGGGGACCTGGGAGCTCGACATCGTCGGCATCTATGCCGATTACGGCAACCCCAGGGGGCAGCTTGCGGTCAACATCGCGGCGCTGATCCGGCAGTTTCCGCAGACCCCGCAGACGCGGATCGGGCTGATCGTCCCGCGCGACAAGATTGCCGGCTTGATCGCGGCGTTGCAGAAGCAGTTTGCGCTCGACGACCGCGCGGTGGCGGACCAGGCGACGGTGAAGGCGGAATCGATCCGCATCTTCAACCGCACCTTTGCGGTGACGTCCGCGCTGAATGCCTTCACGCTCGGCGTCGCCGGCATTGCGCTCTTGACCAGCCTGCTGACGCTGGCGAATTCGCGCCTGCCGCAGCTCGCGCCGCTGTGGGCAATCGGCATCACGCGGCCGCGCCTCGCCGCGATCGAGCTGACCAAGACGCTGGCGGTCGCGCTGTTCACCTCGCTCCTCGCCGTGCCGCTCGGGCTGCTGGTGGCGTGGTGCCTGATCGTGATCGTCAATGTAAAGGCGTTCGGCTGGCGGCTGCCGTTCCATGTGTTTCCGCTGCAACTGGTCGAGCTGGTCGCGGTGGCGCTGATCGCCTCGCTGCTGGCCGCGCTGCTGCCTGTGTTGCGCCTGGCGCGGATGCAGCCGGCGAACCTCGTCAAGGTGTTTGCCAATGAGCGCTGACAAACTCTCGCGCCGTGCGTTTGCCGGCGGCATCGCCGCGCTGGCGCTTGCCCGCCGCGCCGCTGCGCAAGGCTATGCGGGGCTCGGCGAGAGCGCCGATGGCTTTGCGAAGGTCACGCCGGGCAAAACGTTTGTCTTCCCCGCCGATCACGGGCCGCACCCGGAGTTTCGCATCGAGTGGTGGTATCTGACGGCAAATCTCGTCGATGCCAGCGGCGCGGCCTGCGGGCTGCAATGGACGCTGTTCCGCCAGGCCGCGAAGCCGGGCCCGCAAGGCGAGGGCTGGGCCAACAAGCAGATCTGGATGGCGCATGCGGCGGTGACGCGCGCCGACACCCACCGTTTCAACGAGCGGTTCGCGCGCGGCGGTATCGGGCAAGCCGGCGTCGAGGCAAGGCCGTTCGCGGCGTGGATCGACGATTGGGAGATGAAAGGTTCTGAGCGTACCGACGATCGCACCTTGTCGCCGGTGACACTGAAGGCCTCGAGCACCGATTTCAGCTACGCGTTGACGCTCGAGGCCGGCCGCCCGGTCGTGTTGCAGGGCGAGGGAGGCTACAGCCGCAAATCCGAGCGCGGGCAGGCGTCGTATTATTACAGCCAGCCGTTCTACCGCGCGCGCGGCACCCTCACGATTGACGACATCCAGGTCGACGTCACGGGCCAGGCCTGGATGGACCGGGAATGGAGCAGCCAGCCGCTCGACACCGACCAGACCGGCTGGGACTGGCTGTCGCTGCATCTGTCCTCCGGCGACAAGCTGATGCTGTACCGGCTGCGGCAAAAGGACGGCAAGGATTACCCGTTCGGCAACTGGATCAGTGCCAGCGGCGAGACGCAGATGATCGCGGGGAGCGACATCCAGATGGCGCCGAAGGCCACGGCGGATGTGGCAGGACGCAAGCTGCCGGTGGAATGGCAGATCGCAATCCCCTCGCGCTCATTCTCGATTGCCTGCAAGCCGCTCAACCCTGCGGCATGGATGGGGACCGGCTTCTCCTATTGGGAGGGACCGATCAGCTTCGCCGGCACGCATCAGGGCGTTGGCTATCTCGAGCTGACCGGGTATTGAAGCGCGACCGTTTGAATGGACCTTGCGATGTATCATCTCACCGCCCTCGTCACGCTGCTGGCAATTGCATTTTACTTCTTCACTTCCATCAACGTCTCGCGCTCGCGCAGCAAGACCGGCGTCAAGGTGCCGGCGACGTCGGGCCATCCGGACTTCGAGCGCGCCTTCCGCATCCAGATGAACACGCTGGAATGGATGCCGATCTTCCTTCCGGCGCTCTGGCTGTTCGCGATCTATGTCAGCAACGCCGGCGCGGCGGCGATCGGCGCGGTCTGGATCGTCGGCCGCATCGCCTATTTCATCGGCTATTCGCAGGCCGCCGCCAAGCGCGGCCCGGGCTTTGCGATCCAGGCCACCGCCGCGATCGCCCTGTGGGTGGGCGCACTGGGCGCGGTGGTGATGCGGCTGGTGTCGTGAGGGCATCACACGCGCTCGTGTCCCGGGCGCGGTGCAGCGTGTAACGCTGCGCCGCTGAACCGGGACCCAATTTGGCCGGGAATTTGGAGAAGCGTTCCCGGCTCTGCGGTACACCGCTAATAGGCGCTGCACCGCGTCCGGGACACGAAAGACCTACTTCGTCAGCGGGCAGCCGCTTTCCTTGGCGGTGAAGAACGCCTGGTCGCCGGGGACCACGGCGAGCTGCTTGTAATAATCCCACGGCTTCTTCGATTCCGAAGGCTTCTTGACCTCGAACAGATACATGTCGTGCACCATGCGGCCGTTCTCGAGCACCTTGCCCTTGGCGAAGGCGTCGTCGACCGGCAACTCCTTCAGCTTCTTGGCGACCGCTTCGGTGTCCTTGGTGCCGGCGGCCTTCACCGCCTTCAGATAGCTCAGCGTCGCCGAATAGGTGCCGGCGTGGATCATGCTCGGCATCCGCCCGGTCCGCTTGAAGAAGCGCTCGGAGAAGGCGCGCGTCGTGTCGTCGTGATCCCAATAGAAACCCTCGGTCAGCACCAGGCCCTGCGCCGCCTGCAGGCCGAGGCCGTGCACTTCGGCGAGCGTCATCAGGAGGCCGGCGAGCTTCTGGCCGCCGGAGACGATTCCGAACTCCGATGCCTGTTTGATCGAGTTGGTGGTGTCGAGGCCCGCATTGGCGAGGCCGACGATCTTGGCCTTCGAGCTCTGCGCCTGGAGCAGGAAGGACGAGAAGTCGGAAGAGTTGAGCGGCACGCGCACCGAGCCGACCACCTTGCCGCCATTGGCGGTGACGATCTCGCTGGTGTCCTTCTCCAGCGCATAGCCGAAGGCATAGTCCGCGGTGAGAAAGAACCAGGTGTCGCCGCCGGCTTTGGTCAGCGCACCACCGGTACCGACCGCAAGCGCGCGGGTATCGTACGCCCAGTGGAAGCCGTAGGGCTGGCAGGCATCGCCCGTGAGGCGTGAGGTCGCGGCGCCGACGACGATGTCGATCTTCTTCTTCTCCTTGGAGAGCTCGTGGATCGCGAGCGCGACCGAAGAGGTCGTCAGCTCCGTGATCATGTCGACGTTCTCTACGTCGTACCAGCGTCGCGCGATCGAGGTGGCGAGATCGGGCTTGTTCTGGTGGTCGGCTGTGACCATCTCGATCTTCTGGCCGAGCACCTCGCCGCCAAAATCCTCGATGGCCATCTTGGCCGCTTCGACGGAGTACTTGCCGCCGTAATCGGCATAGACGCCGGACTGATCGTTGAGGATGCCGATCTTGACGCCTTGTCCCGTTCCTTGCGCGGAGGCCGGCGCCGCCAGCAAGAGAGCCGAAATTGCGGCAGCGGCCAAAAGTGCTGATTTCATCTGTTATCTCCCAGCATTGTTCTGTTTTGAAATCGCGCGGAGTGTAGTGAAGAAGACCGGGCGTGCCCATCCATTTCGTGTTGGTCGTTAGTATGGGCGGCTTTGCGTCAAACAACCGCTGTCGTCGCGGACAAGCGAAGCGCAGATCCGGACCCATAACCACAGGGAGGAGTTTTGCGAAGAACCCGTGGTGACGGGCTTCGCCCCGCACTGCTCCCTGGGGTTATGGATCCCCGCGTTCAGCGGGGATGACAGCGGAGAGTCTGGAGACGCCAGTGGCCAACACCTAAGAGCCCACTGCCTCCGTCCCCTTCTCGTTCCGCCCCTCCGCCAGGTTCCGCACCACCACATAGAAGATCGGCGTGAACAAGAGGCCGAACAGGGTGACGCCGAGCATGCCGAAGAACACGGCGACACCGACCGCCTGCCGCATCTCGGAGCCCGAGCCGGACGAGATCACCAGCGGCAGCACGCCGAGGATGAAGGCAAAGGACGTCATCAAAATCGGCCGCAGGCGAAGCCGGCAGGCCTCGATGACGGCTTCCAGCCGCGGCTTGCCTTCGAGCTCGATGTCGCGCGCGAACTCGACGATGAGGATCGCGTTCTTTGCCGCCAATCCCACCAGCACGACGAAGCCGATCTGGGTGAGAATATTGACGTCCTGACCCATGATGCGCACGCCGATGGTGGCCGCCAGCAGGCACATCGGCACGATCAGGATCACCGCGAACGGCAAGGTCCAGCTGCCATACTGCGCGGCGAGCACGAGATAGACGAACAGCACGCAGATCGGGAACACGTAAAGGCCGGCATTGCCGCCATTGATCTGCTGATAGGACAGATCGGTCCACTCGAAGCTGAAGCCGCTCGGCAAGGTCTCATCGGCGAGCTTCTTGATGGTGTTGAGCGCGGTGGTCGAGCTCACGCCCGGCGCAGGCTCGCCCTGAAGCTCGGACGCCGCATAGAGATTGTAGCGCGCGACGCGGTCGGGGCCCGAGACATCCCGGAAGTCAACCACGCTGCCGAGCATCACCATGTCACCGGAGGCGTTGCGCGTGCGCAGCCGCGCGAGATCGCTCGGCTCTTTGCGGAACGGGAAATCAGCCTGAGCGGTGACGTGATAGGTGCGACCGAACAGGTTGAAGTCGTTGACATAGGTCGATCCGAAATAGGTCTGGATCGTTTCGTTGATGTTGGAGATGGGAACGCCGAGCTTCTGCGCCTTGGTGCGGTCGATGTCGACGAACAATTGCGGCGTGTTGGCCGAGAACGGCGAGAACACCGAGGGGCCGAGGAGCAAGGGCGATTTGCGTGCGGCGGCGACGAGCTCGTCTGTCGCCGACGCCAGCAGCTCCGGCCCGCGGCCCTGCCGATCCTGGATGCGGATGGCGAAACCGCCGCCGGTGCCGATTCCGGGCACTGCCGGCGGCGGGATGACGATGATGAAGGCGCCCTGGATCGCGGCCAGGCGCTTGCGCAGCTCGGCCGTGATCGCGTTTGCCGTCAGCCCCTTCTTCAGCCGCGCCTCCGGTTCGTCGAACACCGGGAACAGCGCGGCCGCATTGCCCGCCTGGGTGCGCGTCGCGCCGGAGAAGCCGGCAAAGGCGGCAACGCGGATGATGCCCGGCGTGTCCAGCGCGATCCGCTCGATCTCGCGGACGATCTCGGTGGTGCGTGCGAGCGACGCCGCGCCCGGCAATTGCACCGAGACGATGACGTAGCCGCGGTCCTGCGCCGGGATGAAGCCCTGCGGCGTGGTCCCGATCAGCCAGCCGGCGCTGCCGATCAGCACCACATAGATCATCAGCATCACGACGGAATGGCGGATCACGAAATCAGCGACGCTTGCATAGCCGTGCGAGAGCCGGTCGAACGCGCGGTTGAAAGCGCCGGTGAAGGCGCCCCAGCCGCGCGCGATCAGATTCCAGGCGGCAGGCGGCCGCTTCTCTTCATGAGGCGTGAGGATCTGCGAGGCCAGCGCCGGCGACAGGGTCAGCGAGCAGAAGCAGGAGATCGCAGTCGCGACCGCGATGGTGACAGCGAACTGCTGGAAGAATTGCCCGGAGATACCGCCCAGGAATGCCGTGGGAACGAACACGGCGCAGAGCACCAGCGCGATCGAGACCAGCGCGCTGCCGACCTCCTCCATGGTCTTCAGCGCCGCGTCGCGCCTGGTGAGGCCGTGCTCGAGATGGCGCTCGACATTCTCGACCACGACGATGGCGTCGTCGACCACGATACCGACGGCGAGCACGAGCCCGAACAGTGTGAGATTGTTGATGGAGAAGCCGAGCGCCGCCATCACGGCAAAGGTGCCGACCAGCGAGACCGGGATCGCGATGATCGGGATGATCGCGGGACGCCAGCCCTGCAGGAACACCAGCACCACGACCACGACGAGCAGCATGGCTTCGTAGATGGTCTTGATCAGCTCGTGAACGGACTGCGCGATGAACTCGGTCGGATTGTAGCCGATATTGTAGTCGAGCCCCTTCGGAAAGCTCTCCTTCAGCTTCGTCATGGTGTCGGAGATGTGCTTTGCCGTCGCCAGCGCATTCGACCCAGGCCGCTGCGTCACCAGCATGGCGACAGCCGATTTGCGCAGCAGGAAGCTGTTGGTGGAATAGGCGAGCGCGCCGAGCTCGATGCGGGCGACGTCGCGCAGGCGCACCGTGCGACCGTCCGAGCCGGCTTTGATCAGGATGTCCTCGAACTGCTTCTGGTCTTTCAATCGTCCCGTAAAAACCAGATTCGGCTGGAACGCGCGGTCGGCGATCGGCGGCTCGGCGACCTGGCCGCCGGCGATCTGCACGTTCTGAGCCCGGATCGCGGCCAGCACCTCGGCCGAGGTCAGGCCGAGATTGGCGATGCGGTCAGGATCGAGCCAGAGCCGCATCGAATAATCGCGCGCGCCGAAGATCTGGATGTCGCCGACGCCGTCGATGCGCAGCAGCTGATCGCGCACCTGGAGCAGCGCGTAGTTGGAGATGTAGAGCTGGTCGAAGGTGTCGTCCGGCGACAGCATGAACACGACCATCAGGATGTCGGGCGAGTTCTTGCGGGTGACGACGCCGTTGCGCTGCACTTCGTCCGGCAGCTGCGGCTGCGCGATCGCGACGCGGTTCTGGACCAGCACCTGCGCCTTGTCGAGATCGGTGCCCAACTTGAAGGTGACGGTGATGGTGAGCTGGCCGTTCGAGGTCGCCTGGCTGTAGAGATACAGCATGTCCTCGACGCCGTTGATCTGCTGCTCGATTGGAGCCGCGACGGTATCGGACACGGTCTGGGCCGAGGCGCCCGGATATTGCGTGGTGACGACGACGGTCGGCGGAACCACTTGCGGATATTCGGAGACCGGCAGAGTGGAATAGGCGAGCGCACCGACGATCAGGAGCACGATCGACAGCACCATCGCCAGGATGGGCTGGTTGATGGAGAGACGGCCAAGATTCATGACTTGTCACCAGCCTTGCCACCGGCCGGCGCTTGAGCGGTCTGCGGGGTGACCTTGGCGCCGACGCGGGCGCGCTGGATGCCGTTGACGATGACGCGGTCCTCGGCCTTCAGGCCTTCGCGGATCACGCGCAGGCCGTCATCGAGCGGCCCAAGCACCACGGGCCGCGCCTCAACGGTGTCGTCGGACTTCACCACGAACACGATCTTGCGCGACTGGTCGGTTGCAACAGCGGCATCCGGGATCAACAGCGCCTCGTAAGGCGCGCTGCCGATCAGCCTGACACGGCCGAACTGGCCGGGCAGGATCGACAGATCGGTGTTCTTGACCACGGCGCGGCTGCGCAGCGTGCCGGTGGAGACATCGAGGCGGTTGTCGAGGAAGTTGACGGAGCCCTCATGCGACGGCTTGGTTTCGCCGGCGAGCGTCACCTGCACGGGGTTTGCCGTGTCGCGCGAGCTCGGGCGCTTCCCTTCGAACCAGAGCTTGCTGTATTTCATGAAGGCCGTCTCATCCATGTCGAAATAGATGTAGATCGGGTCCATCGTCACGATCGAGGTCAGCAAGGTCGACGAGCCGTTGTCGCTGCCCTGCACGAGATTGCCGGGACTGACGAGATGACGGCTGACGCGGCCGGTGATCGGCGCGGTGACATGAGTGAACTCGATGTTGAGCTGGGCAGCCTTCAGTGCGCCCTCGGCCTGGGTCTCGGCGGCGTGCGCAGCCTGCAAGGCCTGGCGGCGCTGGTCGACGACCTGCTCGGACACCGCGCTGGTCTGCACGAGGTTCAGGCCGCGGTCGAGCTCGCGCTTCGCAAGCTCCACCTTGGCGCGGGCATCGGAGAGCTGGCCATCGGCCTGCTCGGCCACCGCCTCGAACGGGCGCGGGTCAATCACGTAGAGCAGGTCGCCCTGGTGGACGATCGCGCCGTCCTGGAACTCGACCGAGTTGACGAAGCCGCCGACGCGGGGGCGCACCTGCACCTCTTCCACCGCCTCGAAGCGGCCGGTGTACTCGTCCCAATCGGTGACGGTGCGCTTGACCGGCTGCGCGACGGTGACCGGCGGCGGCGGCGGCGCGGCCGCTTGCGAGGTCGGCTGTCCGCAACCGCTGAGCGCGAAGGCCGCTACGAGCAGGCCGGCTAAGGCGAACGGCCGGGACTGAACGAAATCGTGCGTCGTGGCAAATTGCTCGCTTCCGTCCGGTCCGCTCATCCCAGGTCCTCGCATCAAAGCCGCAGAAACACAGGGTACGCTTTTACCTGCGGGCGCCACAAGATGGGTGGCAATGATGAACTCTTCAAGACCAATCCGTGTGCAACGCGCCAGAGAATGCCCTGGCCGGATGGCGGGTTGACAGCGCCCTCGCCTGCGGGGAGAGGCCGACGTTCGCCGAGCGATGCGAAGCATCGTCCGGAGCGCGGCGGGTGAGGGGGACTCTCCACGAGAGTAACTGTCCCCTCCCTCGCGGAGAGCCCCCCTCACCCCAACCCTCTCCCCCGCACGCGGGGAGAGGGAGAAGAGCACCAGCGTCTTCGCACATGACGGGCTCTGTGGGCTCGGCTAGATTATCCCATAGAAAACAAGACGAATTGTCCGGGGAGGACAGGCGTGCACAAGGGACGTGTCGTTTACGGCGCGATCGAGGAGGTCGTGTTCGGCCATCCCGCGGCTGAGGCCGTCGTCGCGCAGATGGACCGGCTCGGAACCCACCGCGCCTTCCTCATGGTCTCGGGCACGCTGAACCGGCAGACCGACGAAATCGTAAAAATCCGAGACGCGCTGGGCCCGCGCTGTGCCGGGCTGTTCGACGCGATGCCCGCGCATACGCCGCGCGAGGCGGTGATCGCGGCGACCAACGCCGCGCGCGCAGCCGGCGCCGATCTGATCGTCACCGTTGGCGGCGGATCGATCACCGACGGCGCCAAGGCGGTGCAGCTCTGCCTCGCCAACGGCATCGACGATATCGCGGGCATCGACCGCATCCGCGTGCGCAAGGGTGTCGCACCTGACATGACTGCGCCAACGGTGCGGCAGATCAGCGTACCGACGACGATCGCGGGAGGCGAATTCTCGTCGATTGCCGGCGTCACCGACCTCAGCACGCATGTGAAGCAGATGCTGCGGCATCCGCTGACCGTACCTCGCGCGACCATTCTCGACCCAGCCATCACAGTGCACACGCCGGAATGGCTATTCCTCTCCACCGGCATCCGCGCCGTCGATCATTGCGTCGAGGCGATCTGCTCGCACGAGACGCATCCTTATGCCGATGCGCAATCGGTGAAGGGCCTCGCCATGCTGGCCGACGCACTGCCGCGGGTGAAGGCCGATCCCGGCGATCTCGACGCGCGGATGGATGCCCAGATCGGCACCTGGCTGTCGATGGGGGCGCTCGCGGCCGGCGTGCCGATGGGGGCGAGCCACGGTATCGGCTACGTGCTGGGTGGCGCCTTCGACGTGCCGCACGGCTACACGTCCTGCGTCATGCTGCCGGCGGTAATGCGCTGGAATGCAAGCGCCAATGCCGAACAGCAGATGATCGTCGCCGCCGCGATGGGTTATCCCGGCCACAACGCCGCCGACGTGCTCGATGCCTTCATTCGTTCGCTCGGCATGCCGCGCAGCCTCGCCGCTGTCGGCGTCTCGTCCGAGCATTTTGATGCCATCGCAGAACAGGCGATGCGCACGAACTGGATCCCGCGCAACCCGCGCAAGATCGAGAGTCCGGCGCAGATACGCGAAATCCTCGATCTCGCCGCATGATGTCGTAATGCCGGAGGACTGATGTACCCAGGTCTGCATGCTCGCCTGCGTCCGCTGCAACCCGCCTTCATCATGGCCGCAACGAGCGAGGCCGTCACCTATCGCGAGCTGGAGGTGCGCAGCAATCGCCTCGCGCATCTGTTTCGCAAACATGGCCTGAAGCGGCTCGATCATTACTCGATCTTCATGGAGAACAATTCGCGCTATCTCGAAGCCTGCGGCGCGGGTGAGCGGTCCGGCCTCTATTACACCTGCATCAACTCCTTCCTGACGCCGGGCGAGCTGGCCTATCTCCTCGTCAACAGCCAGTCCAAGATCCTGATCACGTCCGTGGCGAAGCTCGACATCGCGCGTGTGGCGATCCAGGCGTGTCCCGAAATCAAGCTCTGCATCGTCGCCGACGGCCCCGGCGAGAGCGAACGCATCGTCGGGCTGGCTGATGTCACCGCGGATCTGCCGAAGACACCGATCGCCGATGAGTGGCTCGGCACTGCGATGCTCTATTCGTCCGGCACGACCGGACGGCCGAAGGGCATCCTGCGGCCGCTGCCGGAGGAGCCGCCGAAACACAATCTGCCGCTGTTCGATTTCCTGACCAGGCTTTGGCAATACCGCGAGGGCATGGTCTATCTGTCGCCGGCACCGCTCTATCATTCGGCGCCGCAGGCCGCGGTCAATTTGACGATCCGGATGGGCGGCACCGTGATCATCATGGAGCATTTCGATCCGGAGCGTTACCTCCAGCTCGTCGAGCAATGGGGCATCACCCACAGCCAGCTGGTGCCGACCATGTTCTCGCGCATGCTGAAGCTGCCTGAGGAGGTGCGAAAGCGTTACGATTTGTCCTCGCTCGAAACCGCGATCCATGCCGCGGCGCCTTGCCCGGCGCTGGTCAAGGACGACATGATCAAATGGTGGGGGCCGATCATCCACGAATATTACGGCGCGACCGAAGGGCTCGGCTTCACGGCCTGCGATAGCGAGGAATGGCTTGCCCACCGCGGCACCGTCGGCAAGGTGCTGCTCGGCGACCTCCATATTCTCGACGAGAACATGCGGGAATGCCCGACCGGCACGCCCGGCCAGGTCTGGTTCAAGACCGCGTCGCCGTTCGAATATTTCAACGATCCCGAGAAGACCAAGGAGGCGCGCTCGGCCGACGGCAGCATGAGCACGGTCGGCGATGTCGGCTATGTCGATGAGGACCGCTTTCTCTATCTCACCGACCGCGCCACCTTCATGATCATCTCGGGCGGCGTGAACATCTATCCGCAGGAATGCGAGAATCTGCTGATCACCCATCCCAAGGTCGCAGACGCCGCGGTGTTCGGCGTGCCCAATGCCGATCTCGGCGAGGAGGTGAAGGCGGTGGTGCAGCCGATGCCGGGCGTGACGCCGGGTCCCGCGTTGGCCGAGGAGCTGATTGCTTTCTGCGGGCAGTCCCTGTCGCGGCAGAAGGTGCCGCGCTCGGTCGACTTCGAGAAGGAACTGCCGCGGCTGCCGACGGGCAAGCTGTACAAGCGGCTGCTCAGGGATCGGTACTGGGGCAACAAGACGTCAAGGATCGTGTGAGGCGTTCTACCGCGTAGTAAGCAAGCAAGCGCCAAACTCCGCTGTCATCCCCGGGCGCGGCGAAGTCGCGAAGCCGGAATCCATAGCCAGGGGCGGTCGTTGTTGCGCCAGCCGGTCACTCCGATATCTTCGCCAAAGTCTCCCTATAGGTCCCGGATCTGCGCTGCGCCTGTCCGGGACGACGACGGAGATTGGCATTGCAGTCGCGCGCAACACCAGCGCCGGAACCGTTCGCACCTGCACTCTCAATTGTGAAAGCGTGAAATTCCTGCGGCATTACGTCATCCAAATTGCCAAGGCCATCAAGCGCGTTAGCCGGTTGCCTCAGTCCACACGCGTCGGCTATCGTCGGGACAAACAGGCCACAAAGGGCCGATGTCCAGGGAGGACGAGGATGCGGAGCGTGCGGGCGTTCGCCGCGACGGCGGCGCTGTCTTGGCTGGCGTTTTCGACCATTGCGTTCGCCGGCGAGCCCAAGCAGGGCGGAATCCTGCGGATGTATCATCGCGACAGTCCGGCGAATGCGTCGATCCTCGAGGGCGCGACCTACTCGGTCAACGTGCCCTTCATGGGTGTGTTCAACAATCTCGTCATCTATGACCAGCACATCGCGCAGAACAGTCCCGATACACTCCGGCCCGAGCTGGCCGAAAGCTGGTCCTGGAGCGGCGACAACAAGAAGCTGACGTTCAAACTGCGCCAGGGCGTCAAATGGCATGACGGCAAGCCGTTCACGTCGGCCGACGTCAAGTGCACCTTCGATCTCCTGATGGGCAAATCGCAGCAGAAGCTGCGGCAAAATCCGCGCAAGGCCTGGTACAGCGAGGTCAACGACGTCACACCCAATGGCGACTTCGAGGTTTCCTTCGACCTGAAGCGGCCGCAACCCTCGCTGCTGGCGATGCTCGCCTCCGGTTACACGCCGATCTATCCGTGCCACGTCTCGCCGGCGGACATGCGCACCCATCCGATCGGGACCGGGCCGTACAAGTTTGTCGAGTTCAAGGCGAACGAATCGATCAAGCTGACGCGAAACCCTGATTACTGGAAGAAGGGCCTGCCCTATCTCGACGGCATCGAATACACCATCATCCCGAACCGCTCGACCGCAATTCTTGCCTTCGTCGCCGGCAAGTTCGACATGACTTTCCCGACGCACATCACCATTCCGCTGCTGAAGGACATCAAGTCGCAGGCGCCGAACGCGGTCTGCGTCGTCGAGCCGACCAACGTTTCGACCAACATCATCGTCAATTCGACGTCTCCCCCGTTCGACAACATCGATATCCGCCGCGCGATGGCCATGGCGCTCGACCGCAAGGCCTTCATTGACATCCTGTTCGAAGGTCAGGCCGATATCGGCGGCACCATGCTGCCGCCGCCGCAAGGCATCTGGGGCATGCCGAAGGACAAGCTGCAGACCATTCCGGGCTACGGTCCGGACGTGAAAGCAAATCGCGAGGAAGCCAAGAAACTGATGCAGAAGGCGGGCTACGGCCCGGACAAGCATCTCGCCGTGAAGGTGTCCACGCGCAATCTCGCCGAATATCGCGATCCCGCGGTGATCCTGATCGACCAGCTGAAGAGCATCTATATCGACGGCGAGCTTGACGTCGTGGAGACCGCCAACTGGTTCCCGAAGGTCGCGCGCAAGGATTACATGCTCGGCCTCAATCTGACCGGCAATTCCGTCGACGATCCCGATCAGTCGTTCTACGAGAACTATTCCTGCGGCTCGGAGCGGAACTACACCAACTACTGCAACAAGGAGATCGAGAAGCTGTTCGATGTGCAGTCGCAGGAGATCGACATCGCCAAGCGAAAGCCGCTGGTCTGGGACATCGACAAGAAGCTGCAGGAGGACGTCGCCCGGCCGATCATCTTCCATGCGCGGGCCGGCACCTGCTGGCAGCCCTATGTCAAGGGAATCAAGATCATGTCCAACAGCTCCTACAACGGGTTTCGCTTCGAGGATGTGTGGCTCGACAAATAGTGCGCCAGGCTGAAGACTAAGGGCGCGGAGGGCGAAGGATGTTTGCCTATCTGGTGCGGCGCCTGTTCCTGATGCTCGTGACCCTGTTCGGGATCTCGGTCGTCATCTTCTTCCTGTTGCGCATCGTGCCCGGCAACATCGTCGACATCCTGTTCGCCGCGGCGGGTTACGTTGACCCCGCCGACAAGGTCGATCTCGAGAAGCAACTCGGCATCGACCAGCCGCTTGTGGTGCAATATCTGCACTGGATCGGCGGCCTGCTACACGGCGATCTCGGCTATTCCTACGTCTCGGAGAAGCCGGCGCTTCAGGAAATTTTGCCGCGGATCCCGATCACCGCCCGGCTCGCCGGCCTCGCGCTGCTGTTCTCGGCCTCGATCGGCATTCCGCTCGGCGTCATCAGCGCGGTCAAGCAGGGCACGCGGCTCGACTATGCGCTGCGCGTGGTCAGCTTGAGCGGATTGTCGCTCCCCTCGTTCTGGCTCGGTCTTTTGGTCCTCACCGCGTCGGTGGCGATGTTCGGGCAGATGCCGATCTTCAATCCCAATCCACAAACCCTTGGCGAAGCGCTTGCGACCTATTGCATCCCGGCGATGGTGGTCGGATTCCGCAGTTCGGCGCTGACCATGCGCATCACGCGATCCTCGATGCTGGAGGTGCTGCGGCAGGATTATATCCGCACCGCCCGCGCCAAGGGCGCATCCGACGCCGCCGTGAATTATCATCACGCGCTGAAGAACGCGATCCTGCCCGTGATCACGGTGATCGGTATCGAGGCGGCGTTCCTGATCGGCGGGCTCATCGTCACCGAGACCGTGTTCAACATTCCGGGTGTCGCGCGCTTCCTGGTCGAAGCGATCCGCTGGCGCGACTACCCGATCGTGCAGAACCTCGTGATGTTCATCGCGGTGGTCGTGGTGTTCGCGAATTTCACCGTCGACATGCTCTATGCGGTGTTCGATCCGCGGATCAGGTACACGGATTAGGAGATCAGCTTGGCCGCAATCGACTTCGACGTTGAACTGAGGCGGGCCGGCGCGCATGCGACCGGCGGCTGGCGGCGCGTGCTGTTTTTGGCGCAGCGGCACGTGCTGGGCGCGGCCGGGCTTATCATCATGACGCTGTTCGTGCTGACGGCGATCTTCGCCGACTTCATCGCCCGTTACGATCCGCTGAGCGTCGATGCCGCGCACGCGCTGGCGCGTCCGAGCTGGGCGCATTGGATGGGCACGGACTCGTTCGGCCGCGATGTGTTCAGCCGCATCATCCATGGCGCGCGGATCTCGCTTGCGGTGGGGCTCGGCTCGACCGCGCTCGGCGGCTCGATCGGCGTGATCGTCGGCCTCACCTCCGGCTATCTGTCCGGCTGGGTCGACCTCGTGTTCCAGCGCGTCTCCGACGTTCTCCAGGCATTGCCGCTGCTGGTGCTGGCGCTGGTCATGACGGCCGCGCTCGGCCCGTCGCTGCCGAACGTGATCCTCGCCATCGCCATTCCGCTGATCCCGACGGTGGCGCGTGTCACTCGCGCCAACACGCTGGCGCTGCGCGAGCAGCCATTCGTCGAGGCCGCCAAATCGATTGGCATGAGCGAGGTTCGCATCGCGCTGCGCCACGTGCTGCCGAACACGCTGGCGCCGCTGATCGTGCTCGCGACCGCGCAGCTCGGCTCGACCATCCTGACTGAAGCTTCGCTTTCCTTCCTCGGCCTCGGCATCCCCGAACCTTATCCGTCATGGGGGCGCATGCTCTCCGAGTCCGCCGCCGAATATGTCCGCACCGCGCCGTGGCTGGTGATCTTCCCGGGCATCGCCATCAGCCTCGCCGTGTTCGGCGCCAATCTGTTCGGCGACGCGCTGCGCGACATCCTCGATCCCCGGCAGCGCGGCTGATGGCAAGCAAATCCGATCTCGTGCTCGATGTGAAGAACCTGAAGACGGTGTTCTTCACCAATTCCGGCTTGTTCAAGGCGGTCGACGACGTCTCCTTCACGGTGAGGCGCGGCGAGACGCTGGCGATCGTCGGCGAATCCGGCTGCGGCAAGAGCGTCACCGCGCTGTCCTTGATGCGGCTGGTGCCCGATCCGCCCGGGCGCATCGTCGGCGGCTCGGTCTTGCTCGAAGGCACCGACCTGCTGGCGCTGGATGAAGCGGAGATGCGCAGGGTCAGGGGCAATCGCATCTCCATGATCTTCCAGGAGCCGATGACTTCGCTCAATCCGGTGATTCGGATCGGCGACCAGATCGTCGAGGCGGTGCGGCTGCACCGGAACATCACGGCCAGGGAAGCGCATGCTATTGCCGTCGAGATGCTGCGGCTGGTGCGCATTCCCGAGCCGGCACGGCGCGCGCGCGAATACCCGCACCAGCTCTCCGGCGGCATGCGCCAGCGCGCGATGATCGCGATGGCGCTGGCGTGCCGGCCGGCGCTGCTGATCGCGGACGAGCCGACCACCGCGCTCGACGTCACCATCCAGGCGCAGATCCTGGCGCTGATCCTCGATCTCCAGAAGGAGCTCGGCACCGGACTCGTGCTGATCACGCACGATCTCGGCGTCGTCGCGCAGACCGCGCAGCGCGTGATCGTGATGTATGCGGGCCGCAAGGTCGAGGAAGCCAGCGTCGAGGCGCTGTTCGCCGCGCCCAAGCATCCGTATACGCGCGGGCTGATGGCCTCGATCCCAGCGGTGCCGGCGTCAGGCGTTGCCGCGCAGGAGCGCTTGAACGAAATCCCGGGCACCGTGCCCTCGCTGGTGCGACTGCCGAAGGGCTGCGCCTTTGCGCCGCGCTGCAAGCTCGCCATCAAGCGCTGCGAGGAATATCCGCCGCTGACCGATTGGGGCGGGGGCCATCTCGCCGCCTGCTGGCGCGCGGCCGAAGTCGCGGAGGTGGCATGACCAAGGCGCTGCTCGAAGTCACCGACCTTAGGAAGTACTACCCGGTGCGCGCCGGCGTGCTGCGCCGGCAGGTCGGCACCGTGCATTCAGTCGACGGCGTCTCGTTCTCGCTTGGCGCCGGCGAGACGCTCGGCCTGGTCGGCGAATCCGGCTGCGGCAAGTCGACGGTGGCGCGCAGCGTGCTGCGGCTGGTCGAACCGACCTCGGGCCAGATCCGCCTCGACGGCGAGGACATCACGCATCTGTCCAAGGGCGCGCTGCGACCCCATCGGCGCGCAATGCAGATCGTGTTCCAGGACCCGTTCGCCTCGCTCAATCCGCGCATGACCGCCGGCGATATCGTCGGCGAGCCGATCGCGGTCCATGGTCTCGCCACCGGCAAGGCGCTGGAGGCGCGCGTCGCAAAGCTGTTCGAGCAGGTGGGGTTGCGGCCCGACCAGATGCAAAATTTCCCGCATCAATTCTCCGGCGGTCAGCGCCAGCGCATCTGCATCGCGCGGGCGCTGGCGCTGGAGCCGCGGCTGATCGTCTGCGACGAGCCGGTCTCCGCACTGGACGTCTCGATCCAGGCGCAGGTGATCAACCTGCTGATCGATTTGCAGCGCCAGCACGGCTTCTCGTACCTCTTCATCGCCCACGACCTCGCCGTGGTCGCCCATATCAGCCACCGCGTCGCGGTGATGTATCTCGGCCGTATCGTCGAGATTGCCGACAAGGACGAGTTGTTCCGCAATCCGCGTCATCCCTACACGCAGGCGCTGCTCGCCTCGGTGCCGATCGCCAACCCGCTGGCGAAGAAGCTCGCGCCGCTGGTCGATGGTGACGTGCCAAGCCCCGTCAATCCGCCGCCCGGCTGCGCGTTTCACACCCGCTGCCGATTCGCGATGGAGCAATGCCGGACGGAGCGCCCGGCCCTGGTGGATGCGGGCGGCGGACATCAGGTGGCGTGCCTGCTCAACGAGGGGACGGGGCGGCCGGCGTAAGTCTCGTGTCCCCGCGAAGGCGCGCGAAGGCGGGGACCCAGGACCACTTGCGATGCCGGCCAGCATGGGTCCCGGCTCGCGCTTCGCGCGTCCGGGACACGAGGCTACGCCCCAATCTCCATCACGATCCGTCCTGTCGTGACCTGCTCGCCCTCGCCGACATCGATCGAGGCGACAACGCCGTCGATGCCGGCCTTGTGGACATGCTCCATCTTCATCGCTTCCAGCGTCAACACCGGTTGACCTGATGTGACGCGGTCGCCCGGCTTGACCAGGACGGCGACAACGCGGCCGTTCATCGCAGCGCGGACCTTGCCGTCGCCGCCATTGCTCGCTGCGGCCTTCGGCGCGGCAAGCGTGAGATCGGTGATCGCAAGCGGAATGCCGCGATGCTGGACGTAGAGCCGATCGCCGTCGCGCAGATATTTTGCACGATCCATCACGCCGCCATGGCGGAAGCGGACGGAGTCAGGATCGAGTTGGTCAATCTCGAACTTGTCCTGGCGACCGTCCTTGGCGACAATGTAGCTGCCATCGCGCTCGCGCATGACTTCGAGCTCGAACGCGTGGCCCGCGATCGCGATCTTCACGGGGAGCGGGAACGTGGCCGACAGGCTCCGACCACTCCGCCATACCGGCGCGCGCGGATTGGTGACGTACAGCAGCAGACCTGCGAGCGCCGTGATGAACGCGGCATCCGCCCGCGGCGCCGCCAGCTCGTCGCGATGGGTGCCGATGAAGGCCGTCGTGGCCTCGCCCCCGGCAAAGCCGGGATGCCGCAGGCACGACATCAGAAACGCCTGGTTGGTGGTCACGCCAAGCGCCGTGAGCTGCTCCAGCCCGACGATCAGCCGTCCCCTCGCCTCCTCGCGCGTTGCGCCGTGGCTGATCACCTTGGCAATCATGGAATCGTAGAACGGCGGGATCTCCGAACCCGATTGCAGCGCGTGCTCGACGCGAATGCCATCGGGGATCTGCCAGTGCCCCATGCGACCGGACTGCGGCATGAAGTCCTGTGCAGCATCTTCCGAGCACAGCCGCACCTCGATAGCGTGACCGGAGAACTTGATGTCCTGCTGCTTCACCGGGAGCGGCTCGCCGCGCGCGACGCGCAGCTGCAGCTCGACGAGATCGAGCCCGGTGATCGCCTCGGTGACGGGATGCTCGACCTGGAGACGCGTGTTCATCTCCATGAAGTAGAACGCGCCGCTGGCATCGAGCAGGAATTCCAGCGTACCGGCGCCCTCATAGCGCAGCGCCTTCACCGCCGCGACCGCGACCTCGCCCATCCGAGCGCGCAGCTCCGGCGTGACCGCGGGCGACGGCGCCTCCTCGATCAGCTTCTGGTGCCGCCGCTGCACCGAGCAGTCGCGCTCGCCGAGATGGATGGCGTTGCCATTGATGTCGCCGAACACCTGAATCTCGATGTGACGCGGGTTTTGGATGGCGCGTTCGAGAATGACCGTGGGATCGCCGAACGCCGCCTTTGCCTCGGACCGCGCGCTGCGCAAGGCATCGGGGAACGAAGCTGCGTCGGCGACGAACCGCATGCCACGCCCGCCGCCGCCCGCGACAGCCTTGATCATCACGGGGAAGCCGATCTTTTTGGCTTCCGCAAGCATGACTTCGTCGCTCTGGTCGGCGCCCTGGTAGCCGGGCACGACAGGCACACCGGCCTTCTTCATGATCTCCTTGGCGCCGGCCTTGTTGCCCATCGCGGCGATCGCTTGCGGCGACGGGCCGATGAAGACGAGACCGGCATTTTTGCAAGCCTGCGCAAAATCTTCGTTTTCGGCGAGGAAGCCGTAGCCGGGATGAACGGCATCCGCGCCGCTAGCCTTGGCCGCCGCGATGATCGCGGGAATGTTGAGATAGGACTGCGCCGGCAAGGCTTCGCCGATCCGCACGGCCTGGTCCGCCTGCTTCACATGGAGTGCATCGCAATCGGCATCCGAATAGACCGCGACGACTCCGAGGCCGAGCTGCCGCGCGCTGCGCATCACACGCAGCGCGATCTCACCGCGATTGGCAATCAAGACCTTGAAGAACGGCCGGTGCTGCACTGATCCGTTCCTCATGGGCGGGCCACCGAAAACTGCATGCGCTGGGGCGTGCGCGCATCGCCCTCGCGGCAGATCGCGAGCACCTCCGACAGCACCGCGCGGGTGTCTCGCGGGTCGATCACGCCGTCGTCGAGGACCCGCGCGCTGGTCGAGAACACGTCCATCTGGCCATCGAACACGCCGATGATCTCAGCTTTCATGGCATCCAACTTTTCCTTCTCGACCGGTTTGCCGCGGCGCGCCGCGGCGGCTTCTGTCACGATTGCCATGGTCTCTGCGGCCTGCTCGCCGCCCATCACCGCGGTCTTGGCGTTCGGCCAGGAGAAGCAGAAGCGCGGATGGAAGCCGCGGCCGCACATGCCGTAATTTCCGGCGCCGAACGAAGCGCCGCAATAGATGGTGATCTGCGGTACCGTCGCCGAGGTCACCGCCTGGATCATCTTCGAGCCGTGCTTGATCATGCCGGCTTCTTCGTAAGATTTGCCGACCATGTAGCCGGTGGTGTTGTTGAGATAGAGGATCGGCGTGCGGGTCTGGCAGCAAGCCTGGATGAAATGCGTCGCCTTGTTGGCGCCGGCGGGATCGAGCGGGCCGTTGTTGGTGATGATGCCGATGGCCTGACCCTCGATGCGGGCGTGGCCGCAAACGGTGGCCGGGCCATAATTCGGTGCCATCTCGGTGAAATCGGAATCGTCGACGATGCGCGCGATCACCTGCTTCATATCGACAGGCCGCTTGTGGTCCATCGGCATGATGCCGAGCAGCTCGTTCTGGTCGTAGCGAGGTGGCTTGAAGTCCGACGACGTCTGGCCCGGCCGCTCCCATTGCAGCGCCGCCATGATCTCGCGCGCGATGCGCAAGGCGTCGCGGTCGTCCTCGGCGAGATAGTCGCCGAGTCCGGAGATTTGCGTGTGCATCTCGGCGCCGCCAAGCTCTTCCTCGGTTGCGATCTCGCCGGTCGCGGCCTTCAGCAGCGGCGGGCCGGCGAGGAAGGCGCGGGTGCGGCCGCGGACCATCACGATGTAATCGGAAAGACCCGTCTGATACGCGCCGCCCGCGGTCGAGGAGCCGTGCGTGACGGTGACGACAGGCAGGCCCGCCGCCGAGAGCCGCGCGAGATTACGAAAGATGTTGCCGCCGCGGATAAAATCCTCGACGCGGTAGCGCAGGAGATTGGCGCCGGCGCTTTCGACGAGCTGAACGTAAGGCAGTCTGTTCTCGAGCGCGAGCTCCTGCACCCGCAGCGTCTTGTCGAGGCCGAAGGGCTGCAGCGCGCCGGCATCGATGCCGGAGTCGCTCGCGCTGACCATACAGCGGATCCCGGAGACGAAGCCGATGCCGGCGATAACGCCGCCGCCGGGCACGCTCTTGGCCGCATCCGGGACGTCGAACATGTAGCCGGCGAGTGTCGACAGCTCGATGAAGGGCGCGCCGGGATCGAGCACCAGCGCGACGCGCTCGCGCGGCAGCAGCTGCCCGCGCTTGTGGAAACGATCCTTTGCCGCGGCCGACGCTGCGCGCGTGCGCTCTTCGAGCGCGCGCATGCGGTCGATCAGCGCGAGCATGCCATCGCGGTTCGCCTGATAGCTAGCGCCGCTGGGGGAGATGGTGTTTTCGATAGTAGACATTCGTGCTCCTGCCCGTCATTCCGGGGCGCGCGGAGCGCGAGCCCGGAATCCATACTCCCGATCGTGGTTATGGATTCCGGGCCTGGCCCTTTGGGCCATCCCGGAATGACGACATGTGACTACCTGTTCGTCCCAAATATCTTCCGCGCCTCGGCGGGGCTCGCGATCTCGCGGCCCGCGCGCCTTGCGCAGGCGGCAATGGCCTCGATCAGTTGCCCGTTCGAGGTCACCTTCTTGCCATCGGCGAGATAGAAAGTGTCCTCCAGGCCCGTGCGGAGATGGCCGCCGAGCTCGGCGCAGCGCTGGTGCAGCGGCCAGATCTCTTCGCGGCCGATCGCGGTGACCTGCCAATGCGCTTCGGGCCGCTTCAGCTTGATCAGGATCGGCAACAGCTCAGGATCGGCAGGCATGCCGGAGGCGACGCCCATGACGAAGTTGTATTCGAGCGGGCCGCTGTACATGCCGACCTGATGGTACATCCCGACGCAGCGAACGATGCCGACGTCGAAGCATTCGAACTCGGGGATGGTGCCGACCGCGTTCATGACGTCGAGATAGTCTTTCACCTTCTCAACCGCGTTGTCGAACATCATCGGCGGCCAGGCCCACGTGTTGTCGGCCTTCACCTTGAGATAGTTCAGCGAGCCGGCGTTGCAGGCGGCGATCTCCGGCCTGGTCTCGCGGATGCAGTCGAGTGCGCCAGAATAGTTCGGCCCTGACACGCCCGAAGTGTGATTGATGATGACGCCGGGGCAAGCCTCGCGGATCGCCTGCTGGATCTCCTTTGAGACCGCCACATCCCAGGACGGCAGGTGGCCCTTGTTCGGCGCCTGCTGGCGCAGATGGATGTGCATGATGGACGCGCCGGCATCGAACGCAGCCTTGGCCTCGCGCGCCATCTGCTCGGGCGTCACGGGCACGTTGTGCTGCTTCGGGTCGGTGAGCACGCCGTTCAGCGCGCAGGTGATGACGGCCTTGTCGCTCATGCCACAGATGTCTCGCAACGTTGAATTCAACTGATGCGATCATGTGGTGCGAGGCAGGCGGCTTCTTGCGCGGAGAAGCTGAGAAAAACGGCGAATCGTGGGGTGGGTTAGCTGCAGGCGTAACCCGCCAAGGTCTCGCACAGCAGATGCAGAGGTGGTGGATTATGCCTTCGGCTAATCCACCTACGATGGCTAACCCGCCTCCGCGAGCCTTACCGTCTCGGTGCTGCGGTAGATCGCAAGATCGCGCGAGCCGACGAAGATCGCGCGCGGCTTCAACCCATAAAAACGACGAATCGAATGGCTGAAATGGGTGCTGTCGGGATAACCTATGTCCTGCGCGAGATGGGCGAGGTTGAGGTCCTGGTTGGCGAAGTGCAGCAGGTGCCGCGCGCGCTTCCAGGCGCGGAAGGAGCGGAACGAGATGCCGGTCTCTTCCTTGAACAGATGCAGGAACCGCGAGGCGGAGAGTCCCGCTTCGGCGGCGCACGTGTCGGCCGTCACCGGCTCGCCGGAGAAACGCTCGATGCGGGCGACGGCGCGCGTCACACGCGGGTCGAGCACGCGGCGTGGCAGCGCCTCGCCAAAGCACATCTCGTCGAATTCGGCGGTGTTGATGTCGCCGTAGCGGCGCTGGCGCAGCAGCGCGTAGGCGGCGAGGATCTTGCGGGCATAGGCAGCCCGGTCAGGGCCGGTCAGCCGCTGGGCCAAGGCCTCGAGCACGCCATCCGGCATGCTCTCCGGCTCGAGCGTGACGCTGATGGCGGTGCGGTAGTCGCTGGCGATGGAATGCCGCTGGTTCGGCAGGGTGACAAAGAGCTCGCCGGTGGCGAGAGCGTCGTCGATGGTCAGATGCAGGCTGCCTTTCACCGCGACATAAACATGGCAGCAGCCGGGGGTCCGTTTACGGGGCCGCCCGAGCAAGCCGGCATAGAAGACCCGCTCTGGTGTGATCAGCATCAGATGGTCGGATTCGCGACCCTGGACTTCCATTGGGTATCCTCCTCGCGCGGCTCTTTGGCCGCTGCGGACGAGGTCACCTTAGCGGAAATTTGGGCGCTGTCACGACGGGATAGCGCTGTCATGGCGCGCAAAAGGTTACCGTTCCGGGACGACGATCAGACACGTCCGGAACCGCGAGCGGACCGTCGTCCCGTCCTGCGGAATGCTACGCCCTTACGCGCGGCGCAACATTTTGCTCTATGCCGGCCTTCTGCTCCGCCGCAACCGCACGCTTGAAGCCGTCGCGCTGCTGCAAGCGCGCCCAATAGGCCGCGACATTCGGCCCGAAATCCTTGGCGAGACCGATACTGCAAGCAAGGCGAAGCGCGTAACCGATCACGATGTCGGCGGCGGTGAAGCGACCGGCGCACAAGGTTTCGGCATTGGCGGTCGCTGCCTCGACCGCGCGCAACCGGCCCAGAAACCACTTGGCGTAGTCGGTGGCGACCTGCGGATTGCGCCGCTCCTCCGGCTCGAGCTGGGTGTAGCGGAGCACCAAGGTTTGCGGGAAGGTTAACGTGGCGTCGCTGAAATACATCCAGTTCAGGAAGGCGCCATAGGCGGGATCCTCGGGGCCGACCATTAGCGGCGTCGGGCCGTAGACGACGCCGAGATAGTGACAGATGCCTGACGACTCCGTCATCCTGGTCTCGCCGTCGACCATGAACGGTATGGTGCCGAGCGGGTTGACCGCGAGATACTCCTTGGCGAAGACGCGCGGCGGGAACGGCAGCATTTTCAGCTCATAGGGCAGCCCCATCTCCTCCAGCATCCAAAGCGGACGAAACGAGCGCGCGGCGTCGCAGTGATAGAGCGTGATCATGATGCCTTCCCTTTGCTCCCAGGCAGCGTCCCCATCATCTTGCAGAGGACCATCAGCATGACCTCGTCGGCGCCGCCACCGATCGAGGTCAGACGGCTGTCGCGATAGGCGCGGCTGACGGGCGTCTCGTTGGTAAAGCCCATTCCGCCCCAATATTGCAAGCAGGCGTCGGTCAGCTCGCGCCCGAGCCGGCCGGCCTTCAGCTTGGCCATGGTCGCAAGTTTTGTCACGTCCTCGCCGGCGACCAGCTGCTCGGCCGCGCGATAGATCAGCGCCCGCAACAGCTCGACCTCGGTCTGCAGCTCCGCGAGCCTGAAGTGCACGACCTGGTTGTCGAGGATCGGCTTACCGAACGCCTTTCGATTGCGGGTGTATTCGATGGTCTGATCGATGATGTATTCGTGCGCCTTCAGGCAGGCCGCCGCGCCCCAGAGCCGCTCCTCCTGGAACTGGATCATCTGGTAGGTAAAGCCCTTGCCCTCCTCGCCGATCCGGTTGCGCTTGGGTACGCGGACATTGTCGAAGAAGATCTGCGCAGTATCGGACGAGCGCATGCCCATCTTGTCGAGCTTGCGGGCGACGGTGACGCCCTTGCTCTTCATGGGCACGCAGATCAGCGATTTGTTGCGGTGAACCGGACCGTCGCCGGTGTTGGCCAGGAGGCAGATCCAGTCCGCCTGCGTGCCGTTGGTGATCCACATCTTGCCGCCGGTGATGAGATAGTCGTCGCCGTCGGAGCGGGCGCTGGTCTTGATCGAGGCAACATCGGAGCCTGCGCCAGGCTCGGAGACGCCGATACAGGCGACATAGTCGCCCGAAATCGAGGGCGCCAGAAACTCGCGCCGCACCTCGTCCGAACCAAACCGCGCCAGCGCCGGCGTCGCCATATCGGTCTGCACGCCGATCGCCATCGGCACGCCGCCGCAGGTGATGGCCCCCAGCTCCTCCGCCATCATCAATGCATAGGAGTAATCGAGGCCGGAGCCGCCGAACGCGGCCGGCTTGTTCAGGCCGAGGAAGCCGAGGCTGCCCATCTTCTTGAACAGCTCATGTGCCGGGAAGATGTCGGCCTTCTCCCATTCATCGACATGCGGATTGATTTCGCCCGCGATGAATTTTTGCAAGGAGCGGCGGATGTCGTCGTGGTCGGCAGTGAATAGCATGTTGTCCCCTTTGTCATTCCGGGGCGCGCAAAGCGCGACCCCGGAATCCAGAGATGAGTCCTACAATATCGAGATTCCGGGTTCGACGCTTCGCATCGCCCCGGAATGACGGCGGGCTCACAACCCCATCTGCCTCGATGCCAGATCTTTCATGATCTCCTCGGTGCCGCCGCCGATGGCGTTGACCTTGACCTCGCGATAGATGCGTTCGGCCTTGATGCCGCGCATGAAGCCGGCGCCGCCGAAGATCTGCACGGCTTCCGAGGCGCAGAACGCCATGGTCTGCGTCGCCTGGTTCTTCATCATGCAGATTTCGGCGACCGGGCTCTCGCCCTGCTCCAGCCGCCAGGCCAGCATTTCGAGCATCGCTTGCGAAGCCGCAACCTTCTGCGCCATGTCGACGATCTTGTGCCTGATGACCTGGTGCTGCGCGAGCGGCTTGCCGAAAGTCTTGCGCTCCTTGGCATAGGCGACCGCTTCGTCGAGACAGACGCGCGCAAAGGCGGTGCAACTCGCGGCCATGCCCATCCGCTCGCTGTTGAAGTTCTGCATGATGATCTTGAAGCCGTGGCCCTCCTCCCCGATCAAATTTTCGGCCGGCACGTGGCATTCGTCGAAATGCAGTGTCGCGGTGTCGGAGGCCCACCAGCCCATCTTCTTCAGCTTCGTCCGCGAGAGGCCGGGCGTATCGCCCTCGATCAGGAGCAGGCTGACGCCGCCGGCGCCCTCGGCGCCGGTACGCACTGCAACGGTCAGATAGTCGGCGCGCACCCCTGACGTGATGAAGGTCTTCTCGCCGCTGACGACGTAGTGATTGCCGTCGCGGCGCGCCCTTGTGCGCAGGTTCGCGACATCGGAGCCACCGCCGGGCTCGGTGATGGCGAGCGCGGAAATCTTCTCGCCTGATAGCACCTGCGGCAACACGCGCGCCTTCACCTCCGGCCGCGCAGCGCGCGCGATCGGCGGCGAGCCGATGGTGTGACTCATCAGGCTGGCGCTGACACCGCCGGCGCCGGCGCCGGCCAGCTCCTGACTCGCGACGATCTTCATGAACTGGTCGGCGGCGATGCCGCCATATTCCTCGGGGAAGCCGAGCCCCAACAGCCCGATCTCGGCCGCCCTGCGGTAGAGGACGCGGGGGAATTCGCCGGCTTCATCCCATTCATGGGCGAACGGGGCGATCTCCTTGTCGACGAAGCGGCGCATCACGTCGCGGAAGGCATCGTGCTCGGCGGTATAGAACGGGCTCTTCATTGCGTTTCGCCTTCGACGACTCGTCTCGTTCCACCATGGCCGGAACATCGGCGGCTCACTTGCGCGGAGTGGCTGGCGGAGGGCGCTGCTCGGCACGAGCCGCAATGATCCAGCAACTCAACGCAAGACGATTTTCGCTCCTCGCGGGCCAACTCCAAATCAAAAAAGTGCTGCACAAACTCCGGCTGGCCTCCCAGGGCCATGCCGGGATGGTGCACAGCAATAAAATTCAGGCGACACCAGACCGCCGAAGGAGGGAGTGTTGGCCGTTCGTTATTACGACTGGATCGCCCATCATGCGCGCCGCGCGCCTGGCAAGGTCGCGGCTGTCGACCTCGCGAGCGAGCGCCGGTTGACCTATGCAGAGCTTGATGCACGCGTCTCGCGCCTCGCCTCATTCTTCCGCCACACCCTCGACGTCTCGCGCGGCGATCGCGTCGCGGTGCTGGCGCTGAACACGACCGATACGCTGGAAGTGCAGTTCGCCTGCGGACGGCTAGGCGCCGTGTTCGTGCCGCTGAACACCCGCCTCACCGTTCCCGAGCTTCAGTTCATCACGGGCGATTGCGCCCCGAAGGTGATGATCCACGACGCTGATCTCGCGGAGACGGCGCTCGCCGTCGCAAAGCTCTGCAACGTGACGGCCAGCCTGCTGCTCGGCCCCGGCGGAACCTACGAGGCCGGTATTGCGTCTGCAAAGCCGCTCGCGCGCGCCGAGGAGGTCTCGCTCGATGACATCTCGACCATCATGTACACCTCGGGCACCACGGGTCATCCGAAGGGTGCGACCATCACCCATGGCATGACGTTCTGGAATTGCGTCAATCTCGGCGGTCCCGCCTGCATCGGGCCGGCCTCGGTGCTGCTGACCGTGCTGCCGCTATTCCACACCGGCGGGCTGAATTGCTACACCAACCCGGTGCTGCATGCCGGCGGGACCGTGATGATCATGCGCGCGTTCGATCCCGGCGCGGCGCTCGGCCTGATTGGCGACCCGACGCAGGGCATCAACGTGTTCTTCGGCGTGCCCGCGATCTACCAGTTCATGGCGCAGCATCCGGCTTTCGCGACGACTGATCTGTCTCGGCTGATCGTCTGTGGTGTCGGCGGTGCGCCGATGCCGGTGCCGCTCTTGAAAGTGTGGGAGGCGCGCGGTGTCGCGCTTCAGCAGGGTTATGGTATGACCGAGACATCGCCGGCCGTGCTGGTGCTGGACCGCGAGGACGCGGCACGCAAGGCCGGCTCTGCCGGCAAGCCGGTGCTGCATACGGAGGTGCGTATCGTACGCCCCGACGGCAACGATGCCGATGTCGGCGAGCTCGGAGAGCTCTGGGTCAAGGGACCGAACATCACGCCGGGCTACTGGAACAGGCCCGAGGCGAACAAGAGCTCCTTCACCGACGGCTGGCTGCACACCGGCGACGCGACGCGCGTGGACGAGGAGGGCTTCTATTACATCGTTGACCGCTGGAAGGACATGTACATCTCCGGCGGCGAGAACGTCTATCCGGCCGAGGTGGAGAATGTCCTGCACCAGCTCTCGACGATCGCGGAAGCCGCGGTGATCGGCATTCCCGACCCGCAATGGGGCGAGGTCGGCCTTGCCATCGTCGCAGTGAAGCCGGGCAACCGGCTGACCGAGACCGATGTCTTGACGCATTGCGCGGCCAATCTCGCGCGCTTCAAATGCCCGCGCCAGATCCGCTTCGTCGATGCGCTGCCGCGCAACGCCACCGGCAAGATCCACAAGCCGACCTTGCGCAAGGAGTTTTCGGCCGCTTCCGAAGTCGACAAGAAAGTCGCCAACGCCTGATCAAAGCGCCCCTCTCGCGGGCGCTTTCTCGTTTTGAAGTGCCTGCTCGATCCAACAAGAAACCCAAGGAAGAATTCAAGGAATTTCCATGAAGAACAAGAAACTCTCACTTCTCGCCGCGGCGGCGGCCCTGACTTTGCTTTCGGCCCAAGCCGCCAACGCACAAAAGGCCTACGACACCGGCGTCACCGACACCGAGATCAAGATCGGCAATGTCGAGGCGTACTCCGGCCCGGCGTCCGCCTACGGCATCATCGGCAAGACCGAGGAAGCCTATTTCAAGATGATCAACGACGAGGGCGGCATCAACGGCCGCAAGATCAATTTCATCTCCTACGACGACGGCTATTCGCCGCCGAAGACGGTGGAGCAAGTCCGGAAGCTGATAGAGAGCGACGAGGTCTTCCTGGTGTTCAACGCGCTGGGCACGCCGACCCAGACCGCCGTACAGAAATATCACAATGCCAAGAAGGTGCCGCAGCTCTTCCTCGCCACCGGCGCCAGCAAATGGAACGACCCGAAAAACTTCCCGTGGACGATGGGCTTCCAGCCCAGCTACCGGGTCGAGGCACGGATCTTCGCGAAATACATTCTGAAGGAAAAGCCGGACGCGAAGGTCGCGATTTTCTATGCCAACGACGATTTCGGCAAAGACTATCTTGCCGGCATCAAGGACGTGTTCGGCGACAGGGCCTCGAAGCTGATCGTGGCGGAGGAAAGCTACGAGACGTCGGAGCCTTCGATCGACGCGCATATCGTCAAGCTCAAGGACACCGGCGCCGATGTCTTCGTCAACATTTCGACTCCGAAATTCGCGGCGCAGGCGATCAAGAAGATCGCCGAGCTCAACTGGAAGCCGATGCATCTGATGACCGACGTCTCCGTGTCGATCGGCGCGGTGATGAAGCCGGCCGGCCTCGAAGCGTCCGAAGGCGTGCTCTCGGCCGGCTATCTCAAGGACGCGTCGGATCCGCAATGGAAGGACGATGCCGGCATGAAGAAGTTCATGGCCTTCATCGAGAAGTACATGCCCGGCGCGAACATTTCGGACGCCAATCTGGTCTACGGCTATGCCGCGGCCCAGACCATGGTGCAGGTGCTGAAGCAGGCGGGTGACAATCTCACCCGCGAGAACGTGATGAAGCAGGCCGCCAGCCTGAAGGATTTTGCGCCCGACACGCTGATCCCGGGGATCACGATCAACACCTCGGCCACCGACTTCGCGCCGATCGAGCAGCTCAAGATGTGGCGGTTCAAGAGCGGCCAATGGGAGCTGTTCGGCCCCATCATCAGCGCCGAGCCGAGCGGCTAGATCGGATTAGGACGCGCGAGATAGCGGCCGCAAGGCCGCTATTTCTTTTGCTCCGCCTGCAAAGGCGCACTGACGGGCAGGAACAGCGCGAAGGATTCATCGACCGTGCGGCGCAGGTGATCGCGATAGAGCGCATGATTGGAATCACCCGGCCCGACCCGTCCCCAAGACGGCTTTGCCACGTTTCTGAGCGGCACGTAGGCGATCGGCGCCGCGACCGGCGTGAGCTGCGACCCAGGGCCGGCGCGCAGCGTCGAGATGATGCCGTACATCTCGCCGGCCACTGTCGGCCGCGACACCGTGATGACGCGATGCTGGCCGTGCTTGTTGATGACGAGATAGATGAAGCCCGACTGGTGCGGCACCGCAACCTCGCCGGTGTGCTCATAGGCCGCATCGGTTCGCTCGCCCTCGCGGAATACCAGCGAAGAGACGTTCGGCTCCCAGAGGATTTCGGTGCGATAGGCGAAGACCGCATCCTTGTCGCCAAAGGATGGACGCAGGGTGATGAACACGCCTTCGAGCCAGGTGACGGCGCGATGCGAGTATGCGCCGAGGCTGTCGGGTGCGACATCGTTACCGGCCGTGGGCGACGGTGCAATCGCGCTCTTGCGCAAGGAGACGCCCAGCGCCTGCTCCAGCCGAACCGTGGTGGCCAGCGTGAACGGACGGCGGCCGCCGAGCGCCTTCTCCAGCGTCGACAGGCTGAGCTTGGCCTGCTCGGCCAGCGCCTGCCGCGAGATCCGCCGCCGGGCGATTTCCTCGCGTATGGTGTCCGCGACCTCGCGGCTCTGCTCGTCCGAAAGCTGCCCGTCGTTGAGTTTATCCGGCGTCTGCATCGCTAATCCTGCTCCACGACGGCCAGTCTAGCAGGGCGGACAAGTCAGCACAAAACCGGACAGGACCGCCAACATGGCGGCCCGCTCAGGCCGGCCGCGGCGGAACATTGCCGATCATTCTGCTCGCGACATCAGGCCATCCCGACCGATGCTGGGGCCGTCAAACAGCTTTCGGGAGCAGGCCACATGGACACTTATGACACGGTCGACAGTCACGAACACCCTGACGAGCACCTTTGGCTGGACAGGCTAATCAAGGTCGGTCTGTTTCTGCTGGCGCAAAGCATTGCCGTGCTCCTGGTCAGCTTCGTGGCCCTGCTGGTGAGCTTCGAGACCTCGTGGTCGGCGACGACGGAGCAACGGGCCAGCCTGCTCCAGCCCGGCGATGCCAGGTCCGGCACCCTCCTTCTGAAGGACGACGGTGCCACAACCGAAGCCATCCGCCTCGGGACCGACGTCGACATTACGGTCTCGGGTCCGACGCTGCGCACCCGCGTCACGCAAGTTTTCCGCAATCCGACGAAGAACTGGGTCGAGGCGACCTATGTCTATCCGCTGGCGAGTGATGGGGCCGTCGATACGCTGAAGATGGTGGTCGGCGACCGCGTCATCGTCGGCGACATCAAGGAGCGTCAGCAGGCACGAATCATCTACGAGCAGGCGCGCCGCGCCGGGCAGAAGGCCGCGCTCACCGAGCAGGAGCGGCCCAACATCTTCACCAATTCGGTTGCCAATATCGGACCCGGGGAAACCGTGCTGGTGCAGATCGAATATCAGGAGCCGGTGCATCAATCCGGCAACGAATATTCGCTGCGCGTGCCACTCGTCGTCGGGCCGCGCTACAATCCGGGCCCGATCGTGCAGAGCGTCGATTTCCGCAACGACGGCTCCGGCTGGGGCGCGACCACGTCGGACCCGGTGCCGGACCGCGACCGCATCTCGCCGCAGGTCCTTGATCCAGCCAAGAATGCGCCGGTCAATCCGACCAGCATCACGGTGCACCTGAACGCCGGCTTCGCACTCGGCGAGGTCGAGAGCCACCACCACAGCGTCAAGATCGAGAGTCCGGACGACAGGTCGCGGGTGATCACGCTCTCGGGCGGCCCCGTGGCCGCCGATCGCGACTTCGAGCTGACCTGGAAGCCGGTTGCCGACAAGGCGCCATCGGTCGGCCTGTTCCGCGAACATATCGGCGATGCCGACTATCTGCTCGCCTTCGTCGCGCCGCCGGCCACCGAGCAAGCCACGCAGAAACCGCTGCCGCGCGAGGTCGTGTTCGTGATCGACAATTCCGGCTCGATGGGCGGCACCTCGATCGAGCAGGCCAAGGCGAGTCTGCTTTACGCGCTCGGTCGCCTCCAGCCGAACGACCGCTTCAACGTGATCCGGTTCGACGACACCATGGACGTGTTGTTTCCGACATCAGGTCCCGCCGACGCCGCCCATCTCGGCGAAGCGACCTCGTTCGTCGGCGCATTGCAGGCCCGCGGCGGCACCGAGATGGTGCCGGCGATGCGCGCGGCGCTGACCGACAGGCTCGGCGACACCAACATGGTCCGCCAGATCGTATTCCTGACCGACGGTGCCATCGGCAACGAACAGCAATTGTTCGAGACGATCACTGCGATGCGCGGCCGCTCGCGCATCTTCATGGTCGGCATCGGCTCCGCGCCCAACACCTATCTGATGACGCGCGCCGCCGAGCTCGGCCGCGGCGCCTTCACCCATATCGGCTCCGTCGAGCAGGTCGAGGGGCGCATGCGCGGCCTGTTCGCCAAGCTGGAGAACCCCGCCGTGACCGGTCTCACCGCAAGATTCTCCGAGGCCAAGGCCGATGTCACGCCAGCGATCATTCCGGACATCTACCGCGACGAGCCGTTGGTGCTGGCGGCGAAGCTGGACAAGCTCGCGGGCTCGCTGGAGATCAAAGGTCGTGTCGGCGACCGTCCGTGGTCGGTGACGCT
>Ga0209758_1001074_pt1 | contig 35525 bp, 29 predicted proteins | sample AraplaMF_Col_mMF_FD_184258 | JGI IMG/M metagenome (GOLD analysis project Ga0209758, IMG submission 184258) | Arabidopsis root microbial communities from the University of North Carolina, USA - plate scrape MF_Col_mMF (SPAdes) (version 2) | ecosystem: Host-associated > Plants > Roots > Endosphere... | reverse complement strand
CCAACACCATCAACGACGTGCTGAAGCCCGAAGGCGTCGGCGTCATCATCAAGGCGACGCATCACTGCATGACCACGCGCGGCGCGCACAAGCCGGGAACAGATCTCGTCACCAGCCGCATGCTGGGTGTGTTCCGCGACAACGCGTTGACGCGCCAGGAACTGCTGGGACTGGCCAATTCCGACGATTGATCCGCGAGGAGACGACGGCAAGGAGGCAACCATGACCGAGGACAAGAAGCCAAGCGGACCCGATCTGACCAGGGGCGTCACGCTCGCCGAGTTCAAGGACGGCAAGCTGCTCGGCCATGTCGGCGAGGAGGATGTCCTGCTGGTGCAGGCCGGCGGCGAGGTCTTTGCGATCGAGCCGGCCTGCAGCCACTATCACGGCCCGCTCGCGGAGGGCCTGGTGGTGGATGACACCATCCGCTGCCCCTGGCACCACGCCTGCTTCTCCTTGCGCACGGGCGAAGCCACCCGGCCGCCCGCGCTGAACGCGCTGGCGGTGTGGGACGTCGTGCGCGATGGCGACAGGATCCTGGTTCAGCGCAAGCGCGAGGCCGCCAAACCGTCGTCGGCCCATCGCAGCGCGCCGGCGGTTGAGAAATTCGTCATCGTCGGTGGCGGCGCGGCCGGCTTCGCCGCGGCCGATACGCTCCGGCGCGAGGGCTTTGCCGGCGCCATCACCATGCTGAGCAATGACGGCGCGATGCCGGTGGATCGTCCCAACCTCTCCAAGGACTACCTCGCCGGGAGTGCGCCGGAGGACTGGCTGCCATTGCGGGGCGAGGATTATTATCGGGATGCCGGCATCGATCTCCGGCTCGACACCACTGTCTCCGCCATCGATGCGAAGACGCGCAGTGTCACGCTGGGCAATGGCAATAAGCTGCCGTTCGACCGGCTGCTGCTCGCGACCGGCGCGGAGCCGGTCCGGTTGCAGATCCCGGGCGCGGACCAGCCGCATGTCCACACCTTGCGCTCCGTCGCCGACAGCCGCGCCATCATCAAGGCCGCCGGCAGCGCCAGGCGCGCGCTGGTGATCGGCGCCAGCTTCATCGGCCTCGAAGTTGCGGCGTCCCTGCGGGCGCGCAAGATCGAGGTGCATGTGGTCGCGCCCGAGGAGCGGCCGATGCAGAAGGTGCTTGGGCCCGACATGGGCGACTTCGTGCGCGCGCTGCATGAAGAGAACGGCGTCAACTTCCACCTCAAGGACACGGTCGAGAAGCTCGACGGCACCCGCGCCACGCTGAAGAGCGGCGCCGTCATCGAGGCCGACCTCGTCGTGGTCGGCATCGGCGTCAGGCCGCGTCTCGCGCTGGCCGAGCATGCCGGGCTCGCCGCCGACCGCGGCGTCAGCGTCAGCGAATATCTGGAGACCAGCGTCGCCGGCATCTTCGCGGCCGGCGACATCGCCCGCTGGCCCGATCCGCATTCCCGGCAGACCATCCGGGTCGAGCATTGGGTGGTGGCGCAGCGGCAGGGCCAGACCGCCGCCCGCAACATGCTCGGCAAGCGCGAGCGCTTCGACGCCGTGCCGTTCTTCTGGTCCCAGCATTACGACGTCCCGATCAACTATGTCGGTCACGCCGAGAGCTTCGACGAGGTCGCGATCGACGGCAACATATCCGGCAAGGACTGCCTGCTGAAGTACCGCAAGGGCGGGCGCGTGCTGGCGGTCGCTTCAATTTATCGCGATCTGGACAATCTCAAGGCCGAGCTGGAGATGGAGCGGTCGCGCGGCTGACGCCCCGCATTCGATCTTGATTTGCGTCAATGTTGCTGCCGCTGAGGGCTGCTCTGCTGGCTGTCGTCCCGGAAAGGCGCGTGCTATTCTGGCGTGTGCCCGCGGGCTTCGGATGCAGGAGTGGCCGCCATGTCAACTGCCTCGGATACGTCTCATCAGCCCAGCCTCGGCTCCGGCATCACGGCGCTGCATGCCAAATGGGGCTGGATCGTCGCGCTCGGCGTCGTCTATCTCATCGCGGGCTTTGTCGCGCTCGGCAGCATGGTGATGGCGACGGTGGCGAGCGTCCTCGTGGTCGGCGTCATGATGATCGTCGCCGGGGTCACCGAGGTGGTCGGCGCATTCCAGATGAAGAGCTGGGGCAAGTTCCTGATCTGGGCCTTGCTCGGCGTGCTCTACATCGTCGCCGGCTTCCTGACCTTCGAGAATCCCCTGTTCGCGGCAGCTCTGCTGACGCTGTTTCTCGGCGCATCGCTGCTGGCTTCCGGCGCCGTCAGATTGTTTCTCGCCTTCAGCATGAAGCGGGAGAGCCCCTGGGTCTGGGTCGCGCTGTCGGCGGTCATCACGCTGCTGCTCGGGCTGCTGATCCTGGCGCGCTGGCCGGTGAACAGCGTCTATATCCTCGGCCTGTTCCTCGGCATCGACCTGATCATGGCGGGCGCAGGGTGGATCAGCGTCGGCCTCGGCCTGAAGGCGCGCCACTAGGGCCATCAGCAACTCGACGCAAGACCATCTTCTGGAACTCCGGTGAGCTGACGCGCTGACAAAAAGCAGCACGCCGCGCGTTCGCTTCGCCGCGCGGCGATGATCATCGGGGAGACACCATGAGAGCCGCTTTGGCCCTGGCCGCAGCTTTGGCTGCCGCCTGCCTGTCGACGCCTGCCTCCGCACAAAAATCCTATGGTCCCGGCGTCAGCGACACCGAGATCAAGATCGGCAACACCATGCCCTATAGCGGGCCGGCCTCGCCGCTCAGCATCACCGGCAGGGTGATCTCCGCCTATTTCGACGAGATCAACGAGAAGGGCGGCGTGAACGGCCGCAAGCTCAATCTGATCTCGCTCGACGATGCCTTCTCGCCGCCCAAGACCATGGAGGCCGCCCGGCGCCTCGTCGAGGGCGACGGCGTCGCCTTTATCTTCGCCACCATGGGCACCGCGCCGAGCTCGGCGATCGCAAAGTACCTCAACAGCAACAAGGTGCCGCAGATCTTCCTGATCAGCTCGGCCTCGAAGTGGAACGATCCCGCCAACATGCCCTGGTCGATGGCGCTGCCCTGGGCGCCGAACTACACCAGCGAGGCCGCGATCGACGTCGCCTATGCCCGCGCCAAGAACCCGAATGCGCGCTTTGCGGTGCTCTACCAGAACGACGATGCCGGCAAGGAATATCTGCGCGGCGTCAAGGAGGCGCTCGGCGCGGATGCGGACAAGGCGATCGCGATGGCCTCGAGCTTCGAGGTGGCCGATCCCACCGTCGACTCCCAGGTGCTGACGCTCGCCAACACCAAGGCCGACGTCTTCATGATCTACTCGGTGACGCCGCGCGCCTGCGCGCAGGCGATCCGCAAGGCGCACGAGGTCGGCTGGCAGCCGACGCGCTTCCTCGCCTCCGGTTGCGCCAACAAGGCGACCGTGATGGTGCCGGCCGGCCTCGACGCCGGCAAGGGCGTGCTCTCGCTCGGCTCGCTCAAGCCGTTCGTCGAGCAGCCGAAGGACGACCCGGCGATGGCGGCCTATATCGACTTCATGAAGAGGCGCCTGCCCAACGCCGACATCAACAACGTCGCCGGCCTCTACGGCTACACGGTCGCCGAGGCGCTGGTGGTGCTGCTGAAGCAGTGCAAGGACAATTTGACGCGCGAGAACATCATGGCGCAGGCGGCGAACCTGAAGAACGTGCCGCTGTCGCTCTTGATGCCCGGCATCACCCTCAACACCACGCCGCAGGATTTCCGCCCGATCAAGGACGGCTACATGCTCCAGTTCGACGGCAACGACTGGATCGTGGCCAGCGAACTGTTGCGGGGGACGTGAGGGGTGAAGCTCTTTCCGCGAGCTCGATATCGTAGGGTGGGCAAAGGCGCGCTTGCGCCGTGCCCACCACCGCTCAATGTCGAAACAGATGCGTGGGCACGCTTCGCTTTGCCCACCCTACGAGACTGACTGGCGACTGCCACAGAGACGGTGCACCCTCTCCCCTTGTGGGAGAGGGTGGATGCGCGAAGCGCAGCCGGGTGAGGGGTCTGTCTCCGCGCGTCAAATTCGCATTTGAGTTTGCGGAGCCAACCCCTCATCCGGCGCTTCGCGCCACCTTCTCCCACAAGGGGAGAAGGGAAGAGGCCGCGAACAGGAGACCCACCATGGACTTTCAACACTCCGCCCGTTCGCTGGAACTGCAGGAGCGCGTTCGCCGGTTCATGCAGGCGCATGTCGAGCCGGTCGAGGAGCTCTATTACGAGCAGGTGAAGCCGGAAGCCTCCCGTTACAGGACGCCGCCGGTGCTCCAGGACCTGAAGCGGCTGGCGCGGGAGCAGGGGCTGTGGAACCTGTTCCTGTCGGGCGAGCACGGCCAAGACCCTAACAACATTGGCCTCACCAATCTCGAATACGCGCCGGTGAAGGAGATCATGGGCCGCATCCTCTGGGCGCCCGAGGTTTTCAATTGCTCGGCGCCCGATGTCGGCAACATGGAGGTGCTGGCGAATTACGGCACCAAGGCCCAGCAGGAGCGCTGGCTGGCGCCGCTGCTGGAGGGACGCATCCGCTCCGGCTTCTCGATGACGGAGCCGCAGGTCGCCTCCAGCGATGCCACCAACATCCAGTGCGAGATCAGGCGCGACGGCGGCGATTACGTCATCAACGGCCGCAAATGGTTCACCTCGGGTGCGATGAACGAGGATTGCGAGATCCTGATCGTGATGGGCAAGACCGCCCCTGATGATCCCGACCGCCATCGCCAGCAATCCATGATCCTGGTGCCGAAGAACACGCCCGGCGTGCGCATCGTCCGCGACATGCTCACCTATGGTTATGACGATGCCCCGGTCGGGCATCCCGAGATCGTCTACGAGAACGTCCGCGTGCCCGCGGAGAACATCCTGCTCGGCGAGGGACGCGGCTTCGAGATCGCGCAGGGCCGGCTCGGGCCGGGCCGCATCCATCATTGCATGCGGCTGATCGGCTGCGCCCAGCGTGCGCTGGAATTGATGTGCCGGCGCTCGGTCTCCCGCGTCGCCTTCGGCAAGCCGCTGGCGGAGCAGGGCTCGGTGCGCGAGGACATCGCCAACTCCTTCTGCGAGATCGCGCAGGCGCGGCTCCTGACGCTGCGGGCTGCCGACAAGATGGACCGCGAAGGCAACAAGGCCGCGCGCGATCTGATCGCCGCCGCCAAGATCGTGGTGCCCGGCATGGCCGCGCGCGTCATCGACCGCGCCATCCAGATCCACGGCGCCGCCGGCGTCTCGCAGGACACGTTCCTGGCGCGTGCCTACGTCTATGCCCGCTTCATCCGCATCGGCGACGGCCCCGACCAGGTGCACCTTGCTGCGGTCGGCAAGGAGCTGATCAAGCGTGGCGGGGTGATGGCAGGGTAGGGGCGCCCGGGTCGGAATTGCCAAACCCCCGTCATCATCCGTTCAAAGTCCGTTGCTAGATTCCACCTCGACGATCGGTCCGCCGGATGTACGCGGGCTGCATCGCAAGCCTCGGCCCGCGCGCCGGGGCTTTTCGTTGTCTGCAGCGTTACGCGCACGGGCGCCACCCTGGTGCTCGTTCGTTGATCTGGATCAACGAGGAGGCGCAGCGTGGTGGCGCGATGCGGCTCGCGCCATTCCGTCGCACCATGCGGAGCCTCGCGATGTGGGTCCTGATGTACGTCTTCTCCTATTCGGTCAGTCCCGCCGCGACGAACGACAAGGCGGAATGGCGGCTGCTGCCGACCGTCGTGTTTCAGGAATTCTCCAACGAAGAGCGTTGCAAGGCGGCCAAGTCGACGCTCGAGGCGAGCCTGAGCCAGGCGGGCGCGAAGCTGAAGAGCGGGCTGGAAGATCTGAAGAGCCTCGGCAAGGCCGACCCCAGCCAGATCATCATCGCCTACAACGTGGAGTGCCTGCCGAAATAGCCGACAGGCTCCCTGGCTCCCTAGGCGGGGACAGGGTCCCCGTAAATGTCGCAATTGCCGTTTTGGCACAAACTGCACAGGCTCGCGGCCCTAACATAGGTTAATCTAGGGCATGAGCAGCGAGCTAGTCCTGCGTGTTGTTGCTATTGCGGCCGGTGCGTTCACCGTGGCCGCCGTCTCCGTGCTCATCCTCAGCCATTGATCTATCTCAACCCATGTGCCGTGCCTCGCGCGTTTCCTGACCTCGGCAGGAGATTCGAACGGGGCGCAACGATGCAGCCGTGGGCGTTACATTCGCTGACCTGGGCGCTGACCGCGATCGGCCTGATCGCTATCGCTTCGATGCTGTTCTGACGACGTATCGGCGCGCGCGAGCTCAGGCCTGTTCAACTTCGCATCGACACGCGCCTGAAATATGTGCACGCAGTGAATGCATGTATTTGGTGTTCAACCTAAAAGAAAACACAAATCCGTCGTCAATTCGGACGTACGATGCATCGGTGCTGGTCGTTGGATCGGCGCGCTCTTCACGCTTACTGAACGCCGAATTCAACAGCGGTCGAGCCGCCTGAAATCACCGGCTGATTTTGTAGCGAACGGTGGGAGCATTTGAAATGACCGACGCGCTTCAAGATGACGTTCTAGCCGTCATCCGGGAGTTTATTCCCGATAGCGACCAGATCGACAACAAGACCATGAAGGTTCTCGTCGGAGGTCAGCAAGTCAAATACGACAAGGACGAGTTCAGTGCGTCCTATGACCTGACTGAGCTGTTCAAGCTCGTCCATGAGTGGGCCCCGATCATCGCTAATCTCTTCACCGTTGCGAAGATCCTCTACGACTTCGGTAAAGGCGAGAAGAAAGCGGCGCCGACCGCCGACGAGATCGTCGATTCATATGTCGAGAAGTACGGCCAGTTCGAGTCCCCAGACAAGTTGCGGCAGGCGGCCGAGCTCGTTGTCGGGCGGATGTCGGAAAAAGACGGCGGATGATTGAACATGATCGTCGGGAAAGTCGGCTACGCCTATCCCGCCTGGTCGTTCGGTATCACGTTTCTTCGCGTCGTCGCCGACTGCGCCATTCTCCTCATACTCCTGCCGTCGCTCCTTAACTGTGATCTCGCGACGGCTCTTTTCGTTTCCCTGATCTCTCTTTTCTTCACCGCGGCCAGCATTGCGAGCTTCAATCGATTTCGAATCACGCGCAATCTTGGGAAGCTCGGAGAGTTGATCGAGCGGCGAGGCTCGGTGAAGGAGTTCTCGCCGGAGGACTATCTGGAGCCCCTGGGCTGGCACGCGCCCGTGCCGGTGGAGCGAGCCGGGATTTTTGTGCGGGGGAGCTATCGCATCCTGCGCGTGCCCGGCCACAACGGCTTCTCCACGATTCAGTATTGGCCGCTGAGCTCGTTCATTCTCGTTCCGTTCGAACCGGAAGAGATAAATCCGGGGCGGCTGTTCGCTCTGCTGCATGAAATGGGTCATATCGGCCCGCGAAATCTCAAGAATGCGACCGCGCATATCTTCTACAACATACGTCCCGAAGAGCATGGCACCTGGCTCGCATCGGTGCAGAGCGAGTATCGGGACATCAAAAGCAGATTGGCCCGCTTCCAGGGAGCCGAGATGCCTGCCACGCTCGCAATCCTCAGCCTGTTCTTCCCCTTGGCCGGTTTTGCCAAAACCATGCTGGTCGCCTTTGTCGATCCCTGGCTGCGCACTTTCAGGCAGCAAGGAACGCGGCTGGAAGCGGAGATCGAAGCCGATCATTACGCGTTCACCGCCATGATGGTGATCTCCCATCTCAGCGAGCCCCGGAGCCCGGTCAGCAGATCGAATCCGCGGGTGAAGAAACTCTTCGATCCCGCGCCGATCAACGATAAATATCTCCCCGATATCGACAACACCGCAAGGAATGATGCGCGCCGCCTCATGGCCGTCGATGCCGGGCTGTTCCGTCTTCGTCCGTGCGATTTCTATCTTTGGTGCGGGACGCTCCAGATGGAGCTCGTGATGCTTGCCCTGCGCATTGTCGTCAGTGTCGTGCTCGGTGTAATCATCGGCGTGGTCGACGTCCGGTTGATCCCGTGGCAGATCGGGCTCTACGCCGCCTTGGCGAGCGCCGGATTGATCTGGAGCTTCGTTGCCTTTGCAAGACGGCTGAAGCAGCTCGATCGCATCCTTCAGACATGCCGTGCTTCATGAGTGACGTTTCGCCGATATGACCGGCCGCCTGTCGCTCTCCCGGCATCAGCCGCGTTTCTTCCGCAATTCGTGATGGCGTAGCGCATCGACGATCACCTTGAATGCCGCCGAGTTCTGCCGCGACGTCGGATAATAGATGTAGTAGCCGTCGAACTTCGGTGACCAGTCGTCGAGCACAGTGACGAGGTGCCCCGACCGGATTTGCTGCGTCACCATGTCTTCGGGGAGATAGGCGATGCCGAAACCCTCGACGGCAGCGTCGATCATCGCACGGGAGTCGTTGAAGGTGAGTTGCCCCTCGACGCGCACTCTGAGGTCGGGGCCGTTCTTGGCGAACTCCCAGACATAGTGACCGCCGGCCGCCGCGCGCCGCTTGATGCAGACGTGATGAACGAGATCCTGCGGGTGCTTCGGCTTGGGATGCTCCTTCAGATAGGCCGGCGAGGCGACCGCGACGAGCCGCCAGTCCGGGCCGATGCGCACCGCGATCATGTCCTTCTCGACGCTCTCGCCGAGGCGGACGCCTGCATCGAAGCCGTCTTCGACGATGTTGCGGAAGGCGGTGTCGAGGCTGAACTCGACCTTGATGTCAGGGTATTTTTTCAGGACCGGCGCCAGCTTCGGCCAGACGGCCTTTTCCAGGGCGTGGTCGGAGAGCGTCAGCCGGATGGTGCCCGACGGCGTGTCGCGCAGGGCCATCAGGGCGGCGATGTCGCGCTCGATCTCTTCGATGCGGGGCGCAACCGATTGCAGCAGCCGCTCGCCCGCTTCGGTGAGGCCGACGCTTCGCGTCGTGCGCGTGAGCAGCCGCAGGCCCATCTGCGATTCCAGCCGCTTGATCGTATGGCTGAGCGTCGACTGCACGATACCGATCTTGGCGGCGGCTTTCGTGAAGCTGCGTTCGCGGGCGACCGCCACGAAGGCCAGCAGGTCGTTGAAATCCTGGTTTGCCATGGCCGTCACTATTCATGGCCCATATCGATGAATGCAAGCAAATTATATCGGCTAATCGAATGCCGTACGGAGCTCTATGTGTTGCCGTGAAAAGCGCCGGATCCGGCGCTTTGCAACACATGGAGTCTCGATGGACGTCACGACAGACCGCGACGCAACTCAGCCGATGGCCGCATGGAGTGCGGTTTTCGCCGTGTCTCTTTGTGCCGCGACGCTCGTTGCGGCCGAGTGGATGCCTGTCAGCCTGCTCACGCCGATCGCCGGCGGTCTCCGGTTGACGGAAGGGCAAGCGGGACAAGCCATTTCCGTGTCCGGCCTCTTCGCCATCCTCACCAGTCTTTTCATCTCGGCCTCGACGCGCGGTATCGACCGGCGCTCCGTTCTGCTGTGGCTCACCGGAACCACGCTGGTCTCGGGCCTCGTCGTGGCCTTCGCGCCCAATTACCCGGTATTCATGGCCGGGCGCGCGCTCGTCGGCGTGGCTGTCGGGGGCTTCTGGTCGATGTCCGCCGCGACGATGATCCGCATCGTGCCGGCCAGGGATGTGCCGCGCGCGCTGGCGGTTCTCAATGGCGGCAACGCCCTCGCAACGACGATTGCCGCGCCGCTTGGTATCTTCCTCGGCCAGTATATCGGCTGGCGTGGTGCATTCTTCTGCGTCGTGCCGGTCGCAGCGCTGACCCTGCTTTGGCAATTTTTCACCCTGCCGGGGATGCCGAGCCATGAGCGCGCAGGCGCGGCGGCGGCTTTCAAGGTCCTGCGCCGCCCCGGCGTCCCCTACGGAATGCTCGCAGCGGCACTGTTCTTCCTCGGACAGTTCGCACTCTTCACGTATTCGCGGCCCTTCTTCGAGATGGTGACGCGTGTCGATGCCACGACCATTTCGGCGCTGCTGCTGGTGATGGGCGTGGCCGGGCTCATCGGCACGTGGCTGATCGGGCTCGTCGTCCACCAGCGCCTCTATGCGTCTCTCGTCCTCATGCCGTTCACGATGGCGCTGATCGCGGTCGCATTGACGGTGTATGGCTCCTCGCTCGGCGTAACGGCGGCGCTGATGTTCCTGTGGGGCTTCGTCGGCACGGCAGCGCCCGTAGGCTGGTGGACGTGGCTCAGCACCGCTTTGCCCGATGACACGGAGGCAGGCGGCGGCCTGATGGTCGCGGTGGTTCAGCTTGCCATCACCGCAGGTGCCGCGGGCGGCGGCGTGCTGTTCGACACCAGCGGTTATCGCGCCACCTTTCTGTTCAGTGCCGTCATCCTCGCTCTCTCGTCTTTGGTCATTCTGATCGGAGCTGTTCGTCGCAGGGCACGAGCGGGCGGGCAATGCGCGGCCTGTGTACCGGCAAGCCCGGCCCTTTGAGGAGGCATCCGATGCAAATTCGACAAGCGGGATCCCAACCTTCGACCCGGGCTCCTTCCGAGTATTTCACCGGCACGGTCCGTATAGATCCCTTGTTTCCGGCCGTCGATCCCTCGCGCGTCGCCGGCAATCACGTCACCTTCGAGCCCGGCGCGCGCACGGCCTGGCACACGCATCCGTTCGGTCAGACGCTGATCGTCACCGCGGGCCTTGGCCGCGTGCAGCGTTGGGACGGACCCATCGAGGAGATCCGTCCGGGCGACGTCGTGTCGTTCGAACCCGGCGAGAAGCACTGGCATGGCGCGTCCGCCGCAACAGCCATGAGTCATATCGCGATTCAGGAATCGCTCGACGGCAACCCAGTCACATGGATGGAACGGGTGACGGACGAGCAGTACGGCGCCCAGCCGCCACAGGAGCATGATAATGAAAGCAACCGTTCTCCACGGACCCGGCGATATCCGTTACGAAGGCGTCAACGATCCGAAGATCCTTTATCCGACTGACGCCATCATCAAGCTGTCGGCCACTTGCATCTGCGGTTCCGATCTCTGGCCTTATCGCGGTCTGCAGCCGCAGGATGGTCCAACGCATATGGGCCACTAATATTGCGGCGTCGTTGTCGAAATCGGCAGCGCGGTCCGGACCATCAAGCCCGGTCAGTTCGTCGTCGGATCGTTCTGCCTTTCGGACAATACCTGTCCGCATTGCAAGTTCGGCTTCCAGTCCTCGTGCGAGCAGCGGGAGTTCATGTCGGGCGCGCAGGCGCCTTACGCGCGCGTTGCGCTCGCCGACGGCACGCTGGTTGCGACCAGGGAGATGCCGGGCAGTGATCTCATCCCGCATTTGCTGGCGGTCTCTGATGTGCTCGGGACCGGCTGATACGCGGCCGACGCGGCGGAGGTGAAGAGAGGCTCCACGGTGGCGGTGGTCGGCGATGGTGCGGTCGGCCTCATGGGTGTGCTTGCGGCCAGGGAGATGGGCGCGGAGCGCATCATCGCGATGAGCCGCCACAAGTCGCGGCAGGATCTCGCCAGAGAGTTCGGCGCGACCGATATCGTGGTCGAGCGTGGTGCCGAAGGCATCGCACGGGTCAGCGAGCTGACCCGGGGCGTCGGCGCCGATTCGGTGCTGGAATGCGTCGGCACGCAGGAAGCCATGTCGCAGGCGCTCGAATGCGCGCGCCCCGGCGGCAGCATCGGCTATGTCGGCGTTCCCCATGGCGTGACCTTCGAAGGCCAGGCCTTGTTCTTCGGCCAGCGCCGCATGCTGGGCGGCCCCGCACCGGTACGCCGTTTCCTGCCCGACCTGATGGACAGGGTGCTCAACGGCCGCATTCAGCCCGGCAAGGTGTTCGATCTCACCTTGCCTCTCGACCGGGTCGCCGAGGGCTACAAGGCGATGGACCAGCGGCGGGCGATCAAGACGCTGCTGACGGTCTGAGGGGAGCTGTTCGAGGCGTCGACGGGCACGATCGCCACGACGACATGATGCCGGTGTTTTGCCCGACGGATCAAATCCGTTTCGTAAAATCGGCAATTGGCGGTGACCGGCCGCCAAGCCGTTGATTTGGCTGGCGCCGGCTACTGTGCATGGGGTTGTTTTCGCACTTTTGTCCGGCACGGGCCGGCGTGGGCTTTTGCCCGCGCCGTCAGCCCGCCTTGGCGATGCGGCCGTCCGCGGCGCCTGCGCGCAGGTTCTGGAAGAACGTCTCCACCTCGCGCGACAGCGTCGCCGCCGTCTCGGTCAGGCTGCTCGCCGCCGTCAGCACGGACGCGGCAGCCGTGTCGGTCTCGCCGATGGCATCGCGCAGCGAGGTGATGTTGGCGACGAGGGTCTCGTTGCCCTGCGCGGCGCTCTGCGCGTTGGACGAGATCTCGCGCGTGGCCTGGTCCTGCTGGCCGACCGCGCCGGCGATTGCCGAGGTGACGTCGTTGATCTCGCGCACCGCGCCGCCGATCTCGCGCACCGCGTCCACGGCGCTGCGGGTGGAGGACTGGATCATCGCGACGTTCTCGCCGATCTCGGCGGTGGCCTTGGCGGTCTGGCCGGCAAGCGCCTTCACCTCGTGGGCGACGACGGCAAAGCCGCGGCCGGCATCGCCGGCACGCGCGGCCTCGATGGTGGCATTGAGGGCGAGCAAATTGGTCTGCTCGGCGATCGCCTGGATCAAATTGAGCACGCCGTCGATGCGCTGGGTGGCGGCGGCAAGGCTCTCGATCTCGGCGATCGATTTCTCCGTGCGCTGGCCGGTCTGCTCGACCGCGCCGGCGCTCTGCCGCACCTGGCGGCCGATCTCCTCGACCGAGGCCGACAGCTCCTCGGCCGCGCCCGCGACCGCGGTGACGTTGTGCGAGGCCTGCTCGGTGGCGCTCGCCGCCGTGCCGGCGCGGCTGCTTGCATCCGCGGTGACGCGGGTGATGGTCTGCGCGGTCTCGCGCATGACGGAGGCGTTGTCGCTGAGGCCGCGCATGATCGCGCCGATCGCCTCGCGGAATCCCTCGACGGATTGCTCGATATGGCGGCTGCGCGCCTCGCGCGCGGCGGAGTCCTGCGAGACCTGCGAGGCGAGGTTGCGGTTGCGCCCCATCGCGTCCTGGAACACCTGGATGGCACGCGCCAGTGCGCCGATCTCGTCGGCGCGGCCCGAGTGCGGCACCACGACGTTCTCGGCGCCGTCGGCGACCTGCTTGATCGTCGCGGTGATTGCGGCGAGCGGGCGGGCGATCGAGCGGGCGATGATGACGATGCCGATCACGACCAGGGCCAGCGCCACGCCGCCAAGGCAGGTCAGCACGAAGGACAGCATACGGTTGGTTTCGGTCTCTTGCGCGATCTGCCGGGCGCGCTCGGCATAGACCTTGGAGAGCGCCTCGAGATCCTTGTTCAGCGCCGAGCGCACCGCGCGGTTGGCGTCGTTGTCGCCCCATTCGCGGCCCGCGGCCGCGTTGATCTCGACGCCGCGCCGCACCAGCTCCTTGCGGAACTCGACGAACTGCTCGATGCGCTTCTTGAAGGTCGCGAACTGCTCGGCATCGTCGGCCTTGACGATGGTCTCCCAGCGCTTCACGACGTCGAGGATCTGGGCGTTGAACTTGAGCAGGCCCTCGCCGTATTTCTTCACCACGGCGGGCTCGGTCGACATGTAGACGCCGCGCGATTCCATCACCACCGCATAGACCAGCGAGTTGACGCGCTCGACGTTCAGCGCGGCGGCGTTCGCCGTCTCGATCGCGTTGGTCAGGTCGGTACTGCGGCGGCTGTTGTAGTCGGACAGCAGCGCGATCGCCGCCGTCAGCAGCGCGAACAGCGCGAAGATCGCATAGAGCTTGGTGGCCAGCGTGAATCGGCCTGCCAGGCTGGCGGCATTCCCAGATCGGTCTGATGTCATGGTGGTCAGGGCCCGGAATGGCCTGGAGCGGCCGGTGAGCGCGGTCGTACAAATTGATGCAAAACTATGCAGAACGAAGATGGATGCGGCGTTAACGCAGCCCCCGACCTTGGTCGAAGGAAAGGCAAGTTATTTCAGCGTCTTGATCCGGCGGTAGAGTTTCGGGATAGTCCTGGAGTCGGCCGTTGGCCGACGACCCCCGGAGAGGCCCTTGGTCTACCGCCACACCATCGACGCCACGACCTACACGTTCCCGGATTTGCGCGACCTGCTCGCCAAGGCGACCCCGCCGCGCTCTGGCGACCGGCTGGCCGGCATTGCTGCCGGCAGCGCCGAGCAGATGATCGCGGCGCGGATGGCGCTCGCGGACGTGCCGCTCGGGCAGTTCCTGCAGGAAGCGGTCATCCCCTACGAGGCCGACGAGGTCACCCGCCTCGTCATCGACAGCCATGACGCCAGGGCGTTCGCGCCGGTGGCTTCGCTGACCGTCGGGGCTTTCCGCGACTGGCTGCTGTCGGACGCCGCGACGCCCGACATGCTGAAGCGGCTGGCACCCGGCATCACCCCGGAGATGGCGGCCGCCGTCTCAAAACTGATGCGCAACCAGGACCTGATCCTGGCGGCGCGGAAATGCGAGGTCGCTACCGCCTTCCGCAACACCATCGGCCTGAAAGGGCGGATGAGCACGCGGCTGCAGCCCAACCATCCGTTCGACGATGCCAGGGGCATCACCGCCTCGATCCTCGACGGCATCCTGCTGGGGGCCGGCGATGCCTGCATCGGCATCAATCCGGCCAGCGACGATCCGGCCGTCATCGCCCAGTTGCTGCGGCTGCTGGACGAGATCATCGCTCGGCTGAAGATCCCGACGCAGGCTTGCGTGCTCACCCATGTCACGACGACGCTGTCGCTGATCGGGCAGGGCGTGCCCGTCGACCTCGTCTTCCAGTCGGTCGCCGGCACCGAAGCCGCCAACCGCAGCTTTGGCATCGACCTCGCGCTGCTGAAGGAGGGACGGGAGGCGGGGCTGTCGCAGAAGCGCGGCACGGTCGGCGACAACGTGATGTATTTCGAGACCGGGCAGGGGTCGGCGCTGTCGGCCAATGCCCATCACGGCGTCGACCAGCAGACCTGCGAGGCCCGCGCCTATGCGGTCGCCCGCGCCTTTGCCCCGCTGCTGGTCAACAGCGTGGTCGGCTTCATCGGCCCGGAATATCTCTACGACGGCAAGGAAATCATCCGCGCCGGGCTGGAGGACCATTTCTGCGGCAAGCTGCTCGGCCTGCCGCTCGGCATCGACATCTGCTACACCAACCATGCCGAGGCGGACCAGGACGACATGGACAACCTGCTGACGCTGCTCGCCGCCGCCGGCGTCACCTTCATCATGGGCGTGCCTGGCGCCGACGACGTCATGCTGAACTATCAGTCCACGTCGTTTCACGACGCGCTCTATGTTCGGGACGTCTTCTCCTTGCGTCGCGCGCCGGAATTCGACGACTGGCTGGTGCAGTCGGGGATTGCAGGTGCCGATTTCCGCCTTGCCCGCGATGCAGGCCTGCTGCCCGATTTTGCCTCGCGGCTGATCGCGTGACACGGCAGGCGCTCCGGGAAACCATTGGTCACTCTCGGAATTATGCCTACGCCACAATATTGAGAAATTCCGGCGACAGCATTACGCTATGTGTCTGGCTGGCAATTTCCGCAACCAGATCGAGCGTGGCGGGGGAGCTTCAATGCGAGCTGAAAGCAACGGTACGTCCCGGCGGATTCTCTGCGTGTTTCCGCGCTACACGTCTTCATTCGGGACGTTCGAGCATTCCTATCCATTGACCGACGGCGTCCGCGCCTTCATGCCGCCGCAGGGGCTTTTGTTGCTCGCGGCCTATCTGCCGGAGGACTGGCAGGTCAAATTCGTCGATGAGAACCTGCGCCCCACCACCCGGGAGGAATTCGAATGGGCGGAAGCGGTGTTCGTCAGCGGCATGCACATCCAGCGCCAGCAGATGAACGACATCTGCCGCCGTGCCCATGAGTTCGATCTGCCGGTGGCGCTCGGCGGTCCCTCCGTCAGCGCCTGTCCGGACTACTATCCGTCGTTCGACTATCTCCATGTCGGCGAGCTCGGCGATGCCACCAACCAGCTGCTCGAGATTCTGTCGCGCGACACCTCGCGTCCTGACGAGCAAGTGGTCCTCACTACCAAGGACCGCGTGCCGATGACCGAGTTTCCGATCCCGGCCTACGAGCTTGCCGACGTGAAGAAATACTTCCTCGGCAGCATCCAGTATTCCAGCGGCTGCCCCTATCAGTGCGAGTTCTGCGACATCCCCGGCCTCTACGGCCGCAATCCGCGCATCAAGACGCCGGAGCAGATCATCGCCGAGCTCGACCGGCTGCGCGAATGCGGCATGACCGACACGGTCTATTTCGTCGACGACAATTTCATCGGCAACCGCAAGGCGGCGATGGATTTGCTGCCGCATCTGATCGAATGGCAGAAGAAGACCGGCTATGTCGTGCGGCTCGCCTGCGAGGCGACGCTCAACATCGCCAAGCGGCCCGAGATCCTCGAGAAGATGCGCGAGGCCTATTTCATCACCATCTTCTGCGGCATCGAGACGCCCGATCCCGACGCGCTGAAGGCGATGCACAAGGACCACAACATGATGGTCCCGATCCTGGAGGGCGTGCGCACCATCAACTCCTACGGCATGGAGGTGGTGTCGGGCATCATCATGGGGCTCGACACCGACAAGCCGAACACCTCGGAGGCGCTGCTCGCCTTCGTCGAGGAGTCCCGGATTCCGCTGCTCACCATCAACCTGCTCCAGGCCTTGCCGAAGACGCCGTTGTGGGACCGGCTCGAGCGCGAGGGGCGCTTGGTCGAGGACGACGGCCGCGATTCCAATGTCGACTTCCTTTTGCCTTACGACGACGTCGTCGCATCCTGGAAGCACGCGATGGCGGTGGCTTACGAGCCCGAGAAGGTCTATGCGCGCTTCCAGCATCAATGCGACAGCGTCTATGTGCATCGCCTGAAGATGCCGGTGCCGGACGAGATGAAGACCTGGCCGAACATCCGGCGCGGTCTCGTCATGCTGCGCAACATCTTCTGGAAGGTCGGCGTGCTCGGCGATTACAGGCGCGTGTTCTGGAAATTCGCGATGGGGCGCATCAAGCGCGGCGACATCGAAGGGCTGATCGGCTGCACCCTGATCGCCCACCATCTCATCACCTTTGCGCGCGCGGCCTCCAGCGGCAAGCAGAACGCCTCGAACTACTCGATCCGGCTGCGCGAGGCCGCCGTTCCCGCCGAATGAGCGACAAGTCCGTCCCGGCGCGCCCGACCATTGACCTCAGGTCGTTCACGCCTGCGCGCGTTGCGCTCGGGCGCAGCGGTGCGAGCGTGCCGACAAAGCCGCTGCTCGATTTCACGCTGGACCACGCCCGCGCCCGCGACGCCGTGCATGCGGTGTTCGACGCGTCGCGCCTGGTCGCCGATCTCGGCGCGCTCGGTCTTGCCGTCGTCGAGGCAAGGAGCCAGGCGGTCGACCGCAGGGACTATCTTCGCCGGCCCGATCTCGGGCGGCAGCTCGATCCGGCGTCCGTTGAAGCTCTCGCGCGAGGCGCCACCGGACCATGCCAGCTGGCGATCGTGATCGGCGACGGCCTGTCGGCCGCGGCGGTCGATGCCCATGCCGTGGCGCTGGTGGCGCGCCTGCTGCCGCTGCTCGCAGCGGGTGACGCTGTCGCGCCCGGCCATGTCGTCGTCGCCTCAGGCGCGCGCGTCGCGCTTGGCGACGAGATTGGCGCGATTCTCGGTGCGCGCATGGTCGTGATGTTGATCGGCGAGCGGCCCGGCCTGTCCGCGCCCGACAGTCTTGGCGCCTATCTGACCTTCGCGCCGATGCCCGGCCGCACCGATGCCGAGCGAAATTGCGTGTCGAACATCCACAAGGCTGGGTTGAGCCATGACGAGGCCGCCTTCAAGATCGCCTGGCTGGTCCGCGAGGGCCTCGCCCGGGAGGTCACCGGCGTCGCGCTGAAGGACGAGAGCGCCGACCGGGCGCCGCGTCGAATTGGCACGCCGTTGCCGGAATGACGGGCATTCCGGCAAAATCGCCGCATCTTGATCGATTCGGCGACCCTTCCCGCGCTTGCGAAAAGGGCAGTTGACCTGCTAAACCGCTGCCGGCGATTTTCCGCGCATTTTCAAGGGGCAAGCCTCCCATTGGTATGGCGTTTTCAAGCCGTTCGCGGGGCGCAATAAGCTCACAGACCGAGCCGATTTAGGAACTGGACAAGGCATGCTCGAAAAGCACAGCGAGAGTGAGGTTCATGTCGACAAGGTCGAGCAGGGACCTGCGTCCTCGATCGCCTTCGGGCTGGAGCGTATCGGGCTGATCGCCGTCCGGGCGCCGATCCTCTCCTGCATCGTCCTGCTCGCGCTGATTGTCGGCGCCGTGTTCGGCATCCACCGGATCAAGATAGACGATTCGCTGTCGCAGCTGTTCCGTTCCGACACCCGCGAATTCAAACAGTACGAAGAGGTGACCAAGAAGTTCCCGGCGGAGGAGTTCGACGTCCTCGTCGTGGTCGAAGGCAAGACCCTGCTGGCGCGGAACAACCTCGAGAAGCTGCGTGACTTCGTCACCGACCTGCAGCTGGTCGAAGGCACGCGCGGCCTCGTCTCGCTGTTCTCGGCGCGCCAGGCGCCGGCGCCGGGCAAGCTGCCGGCGGCACTGTTCCCGCCCGAGCTGCCCGAGGGCGCGGCCTATGACAAGTTCATCGAGACCGTCAAGAACAACGAGATCATCCGTGGCAAGCTGCTGTCGGAGGACGGCACGCTGGCGCTGATCGTGCTCTCGCTCGATCCCGAAGTGGTCGCCTCCAGCAAGCTGACCAAGACCGTCGGCGACATCCGCGCGCTGATGAAGGAGGACCTCAGCGACACCGGGCTCAACGTGCAGCTCTCCGGCGTGCCGGTGATGCAGCTCGAGATCCGTAACGCGGTCGAGCGCGACGGGCTCACCTACAACGTCCTCGGCATCCTCGCCGGCTGCATCATCGCCATCATCTTCTTCCGCAAGATCTCCTTCATGATCGCGGCGGCGTTCCCGCCGATGATCGCCATCCTGCTGGCGCTCGGCGCGCTCGGCTGGGCCAATTTCAACCTCAACATGTTCCTCAACGTGATGACGCCGCTCATCATGGTCATCAGCTTCTCGGACTCGATGCAGCTGACCTTCGCGGCGCGCGACCGGCTGATCGCCGGCCAGGACAAGTTCACCGCGTTCAAGAACGCGGTGCTGGTGGTGGGGCCCGCCTGCGTGCTCACGCACGGCACCGCCGGCATTTCCTTCATCGCGCTGCAGTTCTCCGACTCCGACTTGATCCGCAAGTTCGGCGAGGCCGGCCTTGCGGCCACCATCATCGCGCTGGTCGCGGTGCTGTCGCTGGTGCCGGTGTTCGGCGTGCTGTTCGTCCGCAACGAGAAGGTCTTCGCGGTCAAGTTCCAGGGCGCCGATGCCGGCGTCCAGGCGCTGCGCAATTTCTGCTATTGGATCGCGGTGCGCATGGTCGGCCGGCCCGGCCTGTTCAGCCTGATCGCGGTGCTGTTCGTCGGCGGCCTCGGCGTCATCTACGCCAATCTGGAGCCGCGCTACCGGCTCGCCGACCAGGTGCCGGACAAGCGCCAGGCGGTCGCTGCCAGCGACCGGCTCGACGCCAAGCTCACCGGCGCCAACCCGGTCAACGTGCTGATCCAGTTCCCCAAGGGTGAAACGCTGTATTCGCCGGAGACGCTGCAGACGATCGCGGACGTGCATGCGACCGTGGAGAAGGCCGCGGGTGTCGGCAACGTCTGGTCGCTCGAGACCCTGCGCCGCTGGCTGGCGGAAAAGGCCGGCAGCGCCGACGTCGCGACGCTGAAGGAATATGTCAGCGTCATCCCCGAGCATCTGGTGCGGCGTTTCATCGACGCCGAGCAGGACGCCGTCGTGGTCGCCGGCCGCGTGCCGGACAAGGATTCCAGCCAGCTCTTGCCGATCGTCGACAAGCTCGATACCGAGCTGGACGCCGTCCGCAAGAAGCATCCCGGCTACGAGATCGCGGTGACCGGCCTTGCCGCGATCGCGGCACGCAACTCGGCCAGCATGATCGAGAAGCTGAACCGCGGCCTCACCGTCGAATTCGCTCTGGTCGCGATCTTCATCGGCCTTGCCTTCCGCTCCTGGGTCGTGATGTTCGCCTGCATCCTGCCGGGTATCTTCCCGGTGGTGATGTCGGGCACGGTGTTGTGGGCAATGGGCGAGGGGCTGCAATTCGCCAGCGTCGTCGCGCTCACCGTCTCGTTCGGCCTCGGCCTCAGCGCCACCATCCACTTCCTCAACCGCCTGAGGCTCGAGAGCAAGCCGGGCGTCGGCTCGGCGCTCGCCGTGGAGCGGGCGACGGTGCTGGTTGGGCCCGCGCTGATCCTGACCACGGTGGTGCTGGCCTGCGGCCTCGTCGTCACCGTGTTCTCCGACCTGCCGTCGCTGCGGCTGTTCGGCTGGCTCAGCGCCTTCTCGATGGTCATGGCCCTCGTCGCCGACCTCTTCATCCTCAGGCCGACGGCGATGTGGCTGATCAACCTGCACGGCAAGCTGCAAGGACCGGACAAGCCCGCGATCTGAGCGATGGGCGGCGAAGGCCGCCCCGCGCTCACGCCTCGATCCGGACGATCCCGTAGGGATTGAACTTGAAATCGTCCTCGGCGTAGTCCTGCTCGCGCGAGAGCGCGAGCTTGCGGTCACGCAGCGTCGCGTCGATGCCGTGCTCGGCCATCGCGTTGGCGATCTCCTCCATCAGCATCACCGCGCTCCATTCATTGCCGCGCGATTTCGCGACATAGACCTCCGGCAGGCCGACGAGGTGATAGCCGACGGTCTCGTAGTAGCGGTCGCCGCCGAGCGGGCGCTTGGCGAAGGCGAGGCGACACGCCTTGGCGAGGGCGAGCGTGATGCCAAGGCCCTGGCCGGTCTGCGCGCCGTTGCGCGCCTGCTCTGCGAGACTGCGCCATCGCGCTAGCCCGTGGGCGACGCCCGCGCTTTCGCCCTTCACGGCAGTCGCGCCGGCCTCGATCATCTCCTCGACAATGCGCAAGGCCGCCGCCGAATAGGCGACCGCCTTCTGCTGCTCCAGCGGCGGGCTGAGCACGTAGAGCACCGCCTTGTGGCGGGCCACGGCGGCTTCGTCGGCGGCTGACCATGCTTTCGGGAAGACACGATCCCAGCACACGCCGAACGACCGCTCCATATGCGGATCGGGCCGGCCTTGCGAATAGGTGCGGTCGATCTCGAAGTTGAAATCGGCGATCGTCTTGGCAACGGCCTTCGGCGGATGCAGCAGGCCTTCGTCCTTGCCGAGAAAGCAGAGCACGTGACGCGGCTTCACTTGGGAAGGCTGCATGTTCGCTCCTTGCTGGTCATTGGCGAAGGCGCGACTGGCCACGAAGAGTCCAGCGGCTTTGAGCAGATGTCTGCGAATGGAGTCCATCTCGGCGCGTCCAGCAAAAAGCCCCCGGCTCGCGAGAACCGGGGGCCATGGTCCTTTTGACCGGGAAGGGCGATCAGCCCTTGGTCATTGTGATGTTGACGCCGCGGATCTCGCCCTTCGAGCTGATCTGCACCGTCTGCTTGGTGCCGTTGGTACGCAGCGACAGGTTGGCGGCAAAGCCGTTGGCCTCGACGAAGACGTCGATCTGGCCGCCGCCGGCGGTGCCCTGCAAATTGCCGAAGATGTTGCGGCTCGCCTCGCTCCAGTTGCCGGAGATGCGGTCACCCTGGCTCGTCACGTCGCTGGTGAGGTCGAACTTGTAGCTGTCGGAAGCGCAGTGCAGGGCCTGCTTGAGATTGAGACCGCTGCCGGCGACCTTGTAGTCAGCCTTGCAACGGATGCGTTCGGTGGAGCCGTCCGACAGCGAGACCGTGCCGGTGCCGGTCCACGCGCCGTCGAAGCCGGCAAACGGCCCGGACGACTGTGCGTGGCTCGCCGAAACCGAGAAGAGCAGCGCAGCCCCAATGCCCGCCGCCTTGATTGCCAGTCCAGATCGCCCAAAGAATTTCATCACAAATATCCCGTTTTGGAACGACGTCCGCTGAGGGGCAGGACGTCTCGCCACATCGAAGGTTTAGTGTTTCGAGCCTGTGTCAGGTTCAACGCACAGGAACCAGAGATGGCTATTCACCAGGCGCGGGCGAGGGGCCCCAACCATGCGATTTGCTCTGTTTCGATGTGTTTCCGGCCCAAACCGCGGGGCGGAGAGATGCAGCGCTGCAACAGCCGCGCAGTAAAATGCGATGCTTCTGAATTATGACGTAGTATCAACCTCTTACATCTGCCAATGAAGACGCTGGGAAGACCTGATTTGGTGGGAGCGGCGCCAATTTGGCCGCATTTGCCAGTGCTTGTGCCTTCTCCGAGGCCGCAACTTTCGCGGCGACTTGCATCAGAACAATCCGCTCCCGAAGTCCGCCCAGTGCTGTCCGGGATCGGTGCGATTCTGCCGTCAGAATGAAGGAATACAATGCGTAAGCTTCTCGTCGCTCTCACCCTGCTGTCGGCATCCCTTTCGACCGCGGCATTCGCCCAGGCAGGACGCGGCACGGACGCCGAGCAGAAGGCCTGCACGCGCGATGTGCAGAAGTTCTGCCGTCCGGTCATCGATCAGGGCGATTTCACCATCCTGGCCTGCCTGAAAGAGAACCGGGCCAAGATCTCCCAGGCCTGCGATCAGGTCCTGAAGAACCACAACCAGTAAGCTCGGCCACTGGCCCACCCAGGCGGCCCCAGGGCCGCCTTTTCGGGCCCGATCCGCACAGGGTGGCCATCGACAGACAGGATTGGTTTTGCGGCCGTATTCCCCTATATGGGGGCCGCGGCGGCATCGCCGGCATGAGCCCGCGCGAGCGAAAAAGCCCTTCCTGTCCAAACGATTGTTGACCAGCCCTCGATGACCTCAGCGAGCGAATTGCGATCCGGCAAGGGTGACCGCGACGAGAATTTTCCCGTCGCGTCCTGGATCATTCATCCGCGTCATCGCGCCCTGATCCTGGCCTATTACAATTTCGTCCGCACCGCCGACGACATCGCCGACCATTCCACGCTGCCGGCTGACCAAAAGCTCGCTTATCTCGACCTGCTCGAGGCGGAGCTGCTCGGCAAGGGCGACACCCAGGCTGAAGCCGTCACCCTGCGCCGCGCGCTGGCGGAGCGCGGCATGGCGCCGCGCCACGCGCTCGACGTGCTGATCGCCTTCCGCATGGACGTCACCAAGCTGCGCTACGAGAATTGGGACGAGGTCATCCACTATTGCCGTTATTCGGCGATGCCGGTCGGCCGCTTCATGCTCGACGTCCACGGCGAGAGCACCTCGACCTGGGCCGCATCGGATGCGCTCTGCGCCGGCCTTCAGATCAACAATCACCTGCAGGACTGCGGCAAGGATTTCCGCGAGCTCAATCGCGTCTATCTGCCGCGCGATGCGCTGGCGGCAAGCGGTGCCTCGGTCGAGCAGCTCGGGCTTGCGCAGTCGCCGCCGGCGATGCTGGCCTGCCTGCAGTCGCTTGCCGCGCGCAACGAAGCGCTGCTCGACGAGGGCAGGTCGCTGGCTGCGGAGATCCGGGATGTCCGCCTCGGCGTCGACGTCGCGGTGATCCAGGCCTACGCCGACCGCATCGTGCGCCTCTTGAAGGTGCGCGATCCCCTGCGCGAGCGCGTGCACCTGAACAAGTTCGAGCTTCTCACCTTCAGCCTCGCCGGCATGATCGGCGAACTCGGCCGCCGCGCGATCGGGCGCAAGGCCATTTCCAGACCGGGGACTGCACATGACGCTTGAGGCGACCTCGCCCGGCGCCAGTTATGGCTCGACCGCATCCGGCAGCTCGTTCTACGCCGCGATGCGCATCCTGCCGCACGACCAGCGCGAAGCGATGTTCCAGATCTACAGCTTCTGCCGCCAGGTCGACGACATCGCCGATTCCGACGGCCCGCGCGACGAGCGGCTCGCCGCGCTCCAGCAATGGCGCAACGACATCGACGCGCTGTACCAGGGCAACCCGCCGCCGCGGCTCAAGGACTACACCGCCTCGGTGAAGACCTTCGGGCTGAAGCGTGAGGATTTCCTGGCCATCGTCGACGGCATGGAGATGGACGTGCCGCAGGACATCCGTGCGCCCGACATGGCGACGCTGGATCTCTACTGCGACCGCGTCGCCAGCGCCGTCGGACGGCTGTCTGTGCGGGTGTTCGGCTTGCCGGAGGAAGACGGCATTCAGCTCGCCTACCATCTCGGCCGTGCGCTTCAGCTCACCAACATCCTGCGCGACATCGACGAGGATGCCGGGCTCGGCCGCCTCTATCTGCCGCGCGAGGCGCTGCTGCATGCAGGCATCACCTCGAACGATCCGAACCGCGTCATCGCCGAGCGTGCGCTGCCGAAGGTCTGCCTGCCGCTGACCCAGCGCGCGAAAGCGCATTTCGAGAAGTCGGACGAGATCATGAACCGCAACAAGCGCCGCGCCGTGCGCGCGCCGCGGATCATGTCGAAATACTATCATTCCATTCTGGACCTCCTGATCGCGCGCGGTTTCAACGCGCCGCGCGAGCCGGTGCGTGTGTCGAAGGTCACACGCATCCTGATCCTGCTCCGTTACGCTTTCATCTGATGCAAAAGACAGCTCACATCATCGGCGCTGGAATTTCCGGCCTCTCCGCCGCCGTGCGGCTCGCCAATGCCGGCTTCCAGGTCGCCGTGCACGAGGCGACGCACCAGGCCGGCGGCCGCTGCCGTTCCTATTTCGACGGCGCCACCAACCTCACCATCGACAACGGCAATCATCTGCTGCTGTCGGGCAATAGCCATGCGCGTGCCTATGCGCGATCGATCGGCACCGAGGCGGGCCTCGTCGGCCCCGACAGCGCGCAGTTTCCGTTCGTCGACATCAAGACCGGACAGCGCTGGCAGATCGATCTCGGTGATGGCCGATGGCCGACCTGGGTGCTCGACGAAGGCCGCCGCGTGCCCGACACCGGCCTCACCGATTATCTCAAGCTGGCGCCGCTGATCTGGGCGTCGGAGGAGACGCTGGTCGGCAAGTCCATTCCGACCGAAGGCATCCTCTATCAGCGCCTGGTGCAGCCGCTGCTGCTCGCGGCGCTCAACGTCGATCCGCCCGAAGGCTCGGCGGGACTTGCCGGCGCGATCGTGCGCGAGACGCTGCTCGCCGGCGGGCAGGCCTGCCGCCCGCTGATCGCGCGCGACGGTCTCAGCGCGGTGCTGATCGAGCCGGCCGTGAAGTTCCTGCAGGAGCGCGGCCACACCGTTCAGCTCGGCCACGAGCTGCGCTCGTTCGTCAGCACCGACGGCAGGGCCAGCGCGCTGAATTTTGGCGGCGAGGACGTGATCCAGCTCGGTGAAGGTGACGTCGTCGTGATGGCGGTGCCGCCGCGCGCAGCCTCCAGCCTGCTCCCGGGCCTGAAGACGCCGACCGAATTCCGCGCCATCGTGAACGCGCATTTCCGCGTCGAACCGCCGCCGGGCTCGGCGCCAATCCTGGGCGTGATCGGTGGCGTCGTGGAATGGCTGTTCGCGTTCCCGAACCGGCTCTCGGTCACCATCAGCAATGGCGATCGTCTGGTCGACATGCCGCGCGAGGAACTCGCACAGGCGATCTGGGACGACGTCTGCAAGGCCGGCGGCGTCTCCGGCGAGCTCCCGCCGTGGCAGATCGTCCGCGAGCGCCGTGCCACATTTGCGGCAACGCCCGCCCAGAATGCCCTGCGTCCGGGGCCGGTCACCACGCTGAAAAACCTGTTCCTCGCCGGCGACTGGACTGCTACGGGATTGCCAGCAACCATCGAGGGATCGGTCCGGTCGGGAGACCGTGCCGCAGATCTGGTTTTGGCCGCCAAGGGATCCTGACAGGAAGAGATCCCGACAAGCGGCCCTGACGGGCGTTTGTCCCGGTCAACTTCATTCAACCGTTGGAGTAATCGAGCGAGATGGATTCCGTGAACGCGACCGCCCGCGAAGTGCTGGACTCGAGCATTGCGTCAGCGACGCAAGGCGTCCTCGGCTTCCAGCAGTCCGACGGCCATTGGGTGTTCGAGCTCGAGGCCGACTGCACGATTCCGGCCGAATACGTTCTGCTGCGCCACTATCTCGCAGAGCCGGTCGACACCGTGCTCGAGGCCAAGATCGGCAATTATCTCCGTCGCGTTCAGGGCGCCCATGGCGGCTGGCCGCTGGTGCATGACGGCGAGTTCGACATGAGCGCCAGCGTGAAGGCCTATTTCGCGCTGAAGATGATCGGCGATTCCGTGGACGCGCCGCACATGGTGCGTGCGCGCGAGGCGATCCACGCCCGCGGCGGCGCGATCAACAGCAACGTCTTCACCCGCTTCCTGCTCGCGACGTTCGGCGTCGTGACCTGGCGCGCGGTGCCGGTGCTGCCGATCGAGATCGTGCTGCTGCCGTTCTGGTCGCCGTTCCACCTCAACAAGATCTCCTATTGGGCGCGCACCACCATGGTGCCGCTGATGGTGATCGCCGCGCTGAAGCCGCTCGCGCGGAATCCGAAGGGCGTCGGCATCGACGAATTGTTCCTGCAGGATCCGCGCTCGATCGGCATGACCGCGAAGGCGCCGCATCAGAGCATGGCCTGGTTCCTGCTGTTCCGCTCGCTCGATGCGATCCTGCGCGTGATCGAGCCGATGTTTCCCAAGAGCCTGCGCAAGCGCGCGATCGATGCCGCGCTCGCCTTCACCGAGGAGCGGCTCAACGGCGAGGACGGCATGGGCGCGATCTATCCGCCCATGGCCAACATCGTCATGATGTACGACGCGCTGGGCAAGGACGAAAATTTCCCGCCGCGCGCGATCACGCGCCGGGGCATCGACAAGCTGCTGGTGATCGGCGACGAGGAGGCCTATTGCCAGCCCTGCGTCTCGCCGGTGTGGGACACGACCCTGACGGCGCATGCGCTGCTGGAAGCGGGCGGCGACAAGGCGGTGCCGGCGGCCAAACAGGGCCTCGACTGGCTGATCCCGAAGCAAGAGCTCGAGGTGAAGGGCGACTGGGCGGTGAAGCGGCCCGATGTGCGTCCGGGCGGCTGGGCCTTCCAGTACAACAACGCGCATTATCCCGATCTCGACGACACCGCCGTCGTGGTGATGTCGATGGACCGCATGCGCAGGGAGCACGGTGCCACCGGCTATGACGCGGCGATCGACCGCGGCCGGGAGTGGATCGAGGGCATGCAGAGCGACGACGGCGGCTGGGCCGCCTTCGACGTCAACAACCTCGAATATTATCTCAACAACATCCCGTTCTCGGATCACGGCGCGCTGCTCGATCCGCCGACCGAGGACGTCACCGCGCGCTGCATCTCGATGCTGGCCCAGCTCGGCGAGACCGAGAAGACCAGCAAGCACGTCGCCGACGGCGTGGCCTACCTCCGCAAGACCCAGCACCCTGAGGGGTCCTGGTACGGCCGCTGGGGCATGAACTTCATCTATGGAACCTGGTCGGTGCTCTGCGCCCTCAACATGGCCGGCGTCCGCCACGACGACCCCATGATCCGGAAGGCCGCCGACTGGCTGGCCTCGATCCAGAATGACGACGGCGGCTGGGGCGAGGACGCCGCCAGCTACCGGCTGGACTACAAGGGCTGGGAAGCCGCCCCCTCGACCGCCTCGCAGACGGCATGGGCCTTGCTTGCCCTGATGGCCGCAGGCGAGGTTGATCACCCGGCCGTCGCCCACGGGGTGGAGTACCTGATTGCAACACAGAACAAAAAAGGACTGTGGGACGAGCAGCGGTATACCGCCACAGGCTTCCCCCGCGTGTTCTATCTACGGTATCATGGTTACCCAAAGTTCTTTCCGCTGTGGGCGTTGGCGCGGTATCGGAACTTGCGGAACACCAACAGCAGGGTGGTAGGGGTCGGAATGTGACTTTGGGGACGGGGGACTATATTACCGCGGGTAATGCTATCGACCCGCGGCCGATCTTGATCGTGACCGGACTGGTGCAGGAGGCCCGTATTGCGGCTGGCCCCGGCATGGCCGTCATTTGCTCGTCGAGCAGCCCGACCCAGTTGCGGGCGCTGCTGACGGTGGTGGATCCCGAGACGATTCGCGGTGTGATCTCATTCGGCGTGGCCGGCGGGCTCGACCCGACATTGCGCTCCGGCGACGTCGTGCTGGCAACCGAGGTGCTCGACGGCGACAGCCGCTGGGCCGCCGGCCTGTCGCTCGGCGACGACCTGATCGAGCGCCTGACCTCGGGCCGCCGCCGCGTGGTGCGCGGCAGCCTCGCCGGTGCCGAGGAAGTGGTCACGAAGAGCTCCTGCAAGGCGGCGCTGCACTCCGAGACGGGCGCATCGGCCGTCGACATGGAAAGCCACATCGCGGCCGCCTACGCCGCCGAGGCCGGGCTGCCCTTTGCAGCGGTCCGCGTCATCAGCGACCCCGCTCATCGCGCGCTGCCGGCGCTCGCACGCGCGGCCATCAAGCCGAACGGCCAGATCGACCTCGGCGCCGTCCTGCGCGGCATCGTGCGCAATCCGGCGGCACTGCATGGGCTGGTCTCCACCGGCATCGACTTCAACCGCGCGCTGCGCTCACTGCGCGGCTGCCGCGATTACCTGATCGGCACCGAGCTGGTGGAGAGCGAGGCTCTGGTGTCGAAGGCCGCCTGAGCGGCTCCGTCGCGTTGAAAAACAAGAGGCCCGGTCGCGCGACCGGGCCTTTTCGTTTTTGGGATCCGTAGTCCGGACAGAGCGGAAGCGCAGCTTCCCATGCTCACTCGGTCGCTTCCATGCGGTTTCGGTCCACCACCCACAACGTCCGTCGGATCATGCCCTCGACGATGGCCGCCGACTCGCTTGGACGCAGATAGATCGCCGTGGACTTGAGGAGCCACGGCAGCACCGCTTGCTCGAGCCTCTCCTCATAGGCACGGCGCATCATGTCGAATGCCTGCAGGCCGGGTCCCGCCAGGATCACATGGTGTGGGCGCAGCACGGATATCGTCGCGGCGACCGCCTCGGCCAGCGCGCGGCCTGCCTGCTGGAATACGTGCTCGAGACGGGGATCGCCGCCACGCGCGCGCTCGCGCAGAAGGGCCATCTGCGCCTCGGAAGGCTGTTGCGCCGCCGCCGGCGGCAGGTCGAGAAAGGTGCGGGCGTCGCGGTAGAGGGCATAGTCCGCGAGATGGGCCTCGATGCAGCCGCGCTGGCCGCAGCGGCATTGCGGCCCGTTCGATCCCAGCTTGATATGGCCAATCTCGCTCCCGGCGCCGGCGCCCCAGCGCGCTTCGCCGTCGACGACGACGCCCATGCCGACGCCGTGGCCGACCATGATCGTGGCCGAGAGACCCTGCGCCAACGGCGGCTCCGCGGCGGAGAGGGCGAGTGCAACCGCGACGGCGTCATTCGCCATCACGACTTCGGCGCCGAAGGCCTCGCGCACCGGCTTCACCAGATCGACATCCGTGATCGAGAGCGCCGGACTCCACAGGTGCCGGCCAGTGTCCGCGTTCACGATCCCCTGCAAGGCAATCCCGATTCCCAACAGGCGATGGCGCGGTGTGGCCGTCGCCTCGAGCATCGCATCGATCTGTGCAATGACGAGATCGCACAGCGCGCGCTCATCGAGAGCTCGCGTCGCGATTTCGAGTCGCGATTGCGCCAGGCCGGATCCGCTGAAATCCGCGATCAGCGTTTCAATCAGATTCATGCGCAGCGAGACCGCGATGATGCGGCCGAACTCCGGGTTCAGCGTCAGAAGCACGGCGGGCCGGCCACGGCGGCGGCCGTTCAGGCCGTCCGTATCCTCTTCGTCCGTGTCGTCGGGCCATGCGGGTGTTGCCGTCTCGGTCTCGCACAGCAGCTCTTCCGCGATCAACTTCGACGTCAGGCCGGACACGGCAGCGAAGCTCAATCCGGTGTTCCGAGCGAGCTCCACACGCGGCAGCGGCCCCTGGCGTCGCAAGACTTCGACGAGACGGCCGCGGTTTGAGCCGCGGGCAGTGCTCGAGATGCGTCTCGTTGGCTCAATTTGGTCAACCATGTTGTCTCTTTTATTCATTACGTGAAGTTAATATTGGGGGCGTGGGGCGTGTGGTCGAAAAAGCACAGCCAGAAGGAGTCGTTTGCGAGCAATATTTACTATTATCATACCTCATGTACTATCTGTGCTTGAAGAAGGGGCCATTACATCCCGATTTCGATGTTTTTGCTCTGCGACATTTCTTCGCTCTGTAAAGAAAATAAGGCGCAACAGCCGTCGTGAAGCCCCTCATCCGGGGTGACTAAAGGGAGGTGGACATGAACGGACCGATGAACAAATTGCTAGTGCCGCTGCTCGCGACCGCCGCGCTCGCGATGGCGACGGGGACGGCGCAGGCCCAGCAGAAAAAGACGATCGCGCTGGTCACGAATGTCGCGGCCGACTTCTGGACCATCGCCGGCCGCGGTCTCGAAAAGGCGCAGAAGGAACACCCGGAATACAATATCGAATTGATCGTCACCAACGAAGGCACGGCGGCGGGCCAGCGGCGCGAGTTGGACGATCTGCTGGTGCGCGGCGTCGCCGGCATCTCCATCTCGGTCGACGATGCCCCGCACGCGACCGAACAGCTCAACAAGGTCGCGGCCAAGACCGTGTTGATCACGACCGATAGCGACGCGCCGCAGAGCAATCGTCTCGCCTATATCGGCACCGACAACGTCGCGGCCGGGCGGCAAGCAGGCGAGGAAATCAAGAAGGCGCTGCCGAACGGCGGCAAGATCGCGCTGTTCGTCGGCACGATGGACGCGGACAATGCCCGCGAACGGGTGCAGGGTATCAAGGACGCGATCGCCGGCACCAAGGTCGAGCTGGTCGATGTTTTCACCGACCAGGTGGACTTCGCCAAGGCCAAGGCGAACATCGAAAACGTTCTCGTCAAATATCCCGACATCGCGCTGTTGTCCGGCCTGTGGAGCTACGAGACCCCGCTGATCTATGACGCGGTCAAGGCGGCCGGCAAGGCCGGCAAGGTGAAGATCGTCGGCTTCGATGAGGACCAGCGCACGTTGCGGGGCGTTTCCGACGGGACGATCGAGTCCACGGTGGTGCAGCAGCCGTACGAGTTCGGCTATCTCTCGGCCACCAACATCATCAAGACGCTGAACGGCGACAAGTCCTGGATCCCGGCGGGCGGCAAGCTGATTGTGCCGACCAAGGTGATCAGCAAGACCAACGTCGCGGAATTCACCGCAGATCTGAAGAGCCTCCTGAAGAAGTGACTTTCAGCGCCCGGCGGCATGGCCGCCGGGCGTCGTACGGGAGGAATGAATGGCGGAAATCCTGTTCGAGCTCGCCGGGATCAGCAAGTCCTATCCCGGCGTCATGGCCCTCGACGATGTCAGCCTGCGTGTGTACCGCGGCGAGGTGCTGGGCCTGATCGGCGAGAACGGCGCCGGCAAATCGACGCTGATGCGCGTGCTGGGTGGCGTGATCGCGCCGAGCGAGGGCGTGATCCGCATCGGCGGCACCGACCACGCCCGCATGACGGTGAACGAGGCGACGCAGGCCGGCATCGCCTTCGTGCACCAGGAGCTGAACCTGTTCGAAAATCTCGACGTCGCCGCGAACGTCTTCATCGGACGCGAGAGGCTCGTCGGCGGCCCGCTGAAGCTGGTGGACAACGCGCAGATGCGCGCCCGCGTGCTGCCGCTGCTGGAGCGGCTGGGCGCCGATTTCACGCCGGACACGCTGGTCGACGACCTCTCGATCGCCGAGCGTCAGATGGTGGAGATCGCCAAGGCGCTTTCAATCGACGCCCGCGTCATCATCATGGACGAGCCGACCTCCAGCCTGACGATTTCGGAGACTGAGCGGCTGCTGGAGGTGATTGCCGATCTGAGGGCGCACGGCATCGCCGTGATCTACATCTCTCACCGGCTCTCCGAGATCATGACCTGTGCCGATCGCGTCGTGGTGCTGCGCGACGGGCGCACGGTCGGGGAGCTGGCGCGGGATGCAATGAGCCACGCCGCAATGATCCGGCTGATGATCGGTCGCGACCTGAAAGCGCTGCATACGCCGCCGAAGCAACCGCCGCAGCCGGGCGGTTGCGACATCGTCGGCCTCGTGACATCGGCCTTTCCCGACCGGCAGATTGATCTGTCCGTGCGGCACGGCGAGATCCTGGGCCTTGCAGGACTCGTGGGCGCGGGGCGCACCTCGCTTGCCCGCGCAGCCTTTGGCATCGACCCGCTGCTGGGTGGCGAGATCAGGATCGACAACGCGCCGGTCGATGTCGCATCGCCCCGTGACGCGATCAGGCAAGGCGTCTATCTGATGCCGGAGGACCGCAAGAAATCCGGGCTCGTGCTGGAGCTGCCGATCCGGGAGAACGTGACGCTCGCCAGCCTGCTGAATTATGCGCGGATGTGGCTGGTCAGTGGCCCGGCCGAGCGCAAGGTCGCGAAAGAGCAGGTGAGGCGCCTCTCCATCAAGGTGCCGAGCATCGATACGGAGGCCGTGACGCTCTCCGGCGGCAATCAGCAAAAGGTCGTGCTGGGCAAGTGGCTTTCGATGCAGCCGCGCGTGATGTTCTTCGACGAGCCGACCCGGGGCGTCGATGTCGGTGCCAAGAGCGAAATCTACGCGCTGATGCGCGAGCTCGCCGACCAGGGCGTCGCGATCGTGATGATCTCTTCGGACATGGAAGAGGTCATTGGCGTCTCCGACCGGATCGCGGTGATGCATGAAGGGAGCGTCAGCGGCGTGCTGGAGCGTCCGCAGTTCAGCGAATACAACGTGTTGCAGCTTGCCATCGGCCATGCGCTGGAAACCGTGGAAGCGGCTGCGCCATGATCAGGAAAGAACTCGGCCTGGCTCTGCTGCTGGTGGTGATCTCCGCCATCACGGGCGCGATCAATCCGGCATTCCTGTCGCTGGTGAACCTGTTGAACATGGCCAATCTGATCGGCCTGTTCGGCGTGTTTGCGCTGGGCGAGGGGCTCGTGATCATCACCGGCGGCATCGACCTCTCGCTCGGCTCGATGTTCGCGCTGCTCGGCGTCATATTCATCGACCTTCTGACGACTTATGAGGTGCCCTGGCCCCTGGCTCTGCTGGCCGTGTTGCTGGGCGGGCTCGTGCTGGGAGGAATTCAGGGCTTCCTCGTCACCCGGCTGAAAATGCAGCCCTTCATCGTGACGTTGTGCGGGTTGCTGATCTATCGCGGCGCCGCGCGCTACTATACGAGCGACTCGACACGCGGCTTCGGCTACGGCGACGAGGCCGGGACGCTGAGCAGCATTGCCTCCGGCAACGTGGCGGGCATCCCGAACACCTTCATCCTTCTGATCATCCTCGCGCTCGTGCTTGGCGTGCTGCTTCACCGCTCCGTCTACGGGCGCTGGCTCTATGCCGTCGGCAAGAACGAGGAAGCGGCACGCTTCTCGGGCATCAACACGAATCTCGTGATCGCAACCGCCTATATCATCAGCGGCGGGCTCGCCGGCGTTTCGACGGTCCTGTTCGTGTTCTACACGAACTCGGTCTCGCCGAGCTCGTTCGGTAATTTCTACGAGCTCTACGCGATCGCGGCGGCCGTCCTCGGCGGCTGCAGCCTGCGCGGCGGCGAGGGCTCCATTCTCGGCATCGTGCTGGGGACCGCGCTGCTGCAGGTGCTGCAGAACCTCGTCAACATCCTCGGCATCCCCAATTCCCTCAACTTCGCGGTGATGGGGACGGTGATCCTGATCGGCGTGCTGGCGGATCAGCAGTTGCAGGCAAGGCGGCGGCGCAAGGTGGCGCTGGCCAGCGTCGCACGCACCACGCCGCGATCCGCACCTCTGCAAGGACAGAGGAGCGCACCGCCGCGTGGCGCGGCCGCGGTGCCAACGCAAACGAGCGATCGGACATGACAGACACGAGGCCGCTTCGTCGGCGGCCGGCTGGGGGAAGGAATGCGTCTTGGGCTCGTGGGCTTCGGGCAAGGACGTAAGGCACAAGAGACAAAGCCCAAGACGCGGAGGACGACGAAAATGTTGCGCAGGTTAGTAAGCACTGCACGTCTGTGCGGTGTCGGGATTGTTTTGTCATCTCTGATGGGTGGCGGAGTCCATGCGGCCGATCTTGTAACGAAAGCTGCGCCCGTTCCGTATGCGGAGACCGACGACTTCTGGACGCGGCCGTATCTGTTCGGGGATCTCGGCAGGACGCAGCTGAAGGAGCGGGGCATCGAGCTGGGTCTGACGCTGGGTAACGAATCCGTCGGCAACGTCACGGGTGGAAGCAAGAACACTGCGGCGAACGCCGGCCAGTTGTGGTTCGGCGCGAAGCTCGACATGGGCAAGCTTGCCGGCATCCAGGGCGGCACCGTCGGCCTGACGCTGGTCGATCGCTTCGGCCGCAATCTGAATGATCAGGCGGGTATTCCCGCCCTGCAACTGACCAACGAAGTGTTCGGCCGCGGCAATATTCTGCGCCTGACCCAGCTCTACTACTCGCAGAAGCTTTTCGATGATCGCCTCGAGCTCAAGGGCGGCCGTCTGCCGGTCGGCTCCGACTTCTTCTTCGGCCTGTGCGAGTTCATCAACCTGACCTTCTGCGGCGGCCAGCCCGGCAACATCCAGGGCGGATACATCTACAACTGGCCGGTGAGCCAATGGGCCGGTGTCGTCCACTACAAGATCGCGCCGGAATTCACGATCTCGGTGGGCGTCTACGACGCCAATCCGAATTACCTGACGACGTCAGATCCGACCGTCTACTTCTTGCCGGGCGTCCCTCACTCGACCCCCGCCAGCGGCGTGTTGGTCCCGGTGGAGTTGGTCTGGGCGCCGAAGGGGCCCTTGAACGGGACCTGGAGATTTGGCGGCTGGTACGATAGCGCGTCGACCATTGATGGTGGCCTTCCCGGCATCGTCTCCACTATCCCCGGCATTGGAGGCGTCCCGGATCAAAATCTCGGAAGTCAAAGGGGCCGCTACGGCGTCTACGAGTCGATCCTGCAACGGCTGACCGTCGACGGCGCCGGTGCGGTGGGTTGGTATACCTTCCTCAATACGACCGTTGCCGATCACCGGACGTCGTACCAGGACTACCAGATTGCGCTCGGCTTCCGGCACACCGGAACGTTCTCCTGGCGTCCCCAGGACGAAGTCGGCTTCGCGGTGGGCACGACCCACGTGAATTCTGCGGCCTTCGGCCCCAACGCCAGCGGCAACGAAGTTCCGCTCGAAGTCTGGTACGGATGGCAAGCGACCGGCTGGATGAACCTCAAGTTCGACGCGCAATATGTGATCAATCCCGGCGGGCGCGGCTATAACGGCGCGGGTGTGAAGACCGACAATGCCGTGGTTCTCGGCATGCGCACCGAGGTCCACTTCTGATGTGACGCAAACCTCTCGACGCGTGAGCTGAACCAAACAAAAGGCCCGGTCGCGGTGGCGACCGGGCCCTTACGTTCGTGCCGGCTCGCGTGCTTACGCGGCGGTCGAAGCCTTCCGTGCAGCCTTTTCCGCGGCCGCGGCGGCCTCGTCCTTGCGGATCTCGGAGAGCTTCTTCTGGACCTGTTCCGAGAAGATGTACTGCGCCGGGCGCTGCTTGGACATGTCGATCTCCGGCACCATCGGGCCCGAGGTCTTGATGCCGCGCAGCGACACCCACATCGCCTTCAGCGGGTTGTTGAGGGCTGCGGTCG
>Ga0209758_1001072_pt1 | contig 35613 bp, 34 predicted proteins | sample AraplaMF_Col_mMF_FD_184258 | JGI IMG/M metagenome (GOLD analysis project Ga0209758, IMG submission 184258) | Arabidopsis root microbial communities from the University of North Carolina, USA - plate scrape MF_Col_mMF (SPAdes) (version 2) | ecosystem: Host-associated > Plants > Roots > Endosphere... | reverse complement strand
CATCTCCAATTCTCAGTTCGGCGACAAAATCATAGGCATCGCCACGATAATGCGAGCGGGTGTATTCAACGACGCGCTGGTCTTCCAGGCGTGAAACGCGTTCGATCAGAAGGGCCGGCGCGCCGGCTTTGACATCGAGAATAGCGGCCGATGACGGATCAAGCGTGACGGCCGTCAATCGCTGTATGGCGCGTACCGGCTTGTGGCCACTCTGGGCGAGCGCATCGTAGAGCGAGCCTTCACCGCCGGCGTCCTCACCAAGAAACTTGACGGGTACGACGGCGCGCTCGATGGCGAGCGGCAGCCCGTCGGCCAGACGAAGGCGGTCGAGCCGCAGCACCGGTTCGTCGACGCCGAGGCCGAGTAGAAAGGATTCTTCTGGGGATGGATTGTTGACGGTGCGCGACAGGATCTTCGCCGCTGGCGAGCGCCCGCGCGAACGCATGTCCGCAGAGAAGGAGGAAAGCCGCCAGAGCGACTGTTCCATGCGCTCTACCTTGCTGGAAACGAAAGTGCCACTGCCGTGGCGCGATTCCAGCGCACCTGATGTCATGAGATCGCGATAGGCCGTCCGCACCGTGACGCGGCCGAGCTTCAGCGCTTCCGCCAGATCGCGCTCGCCGGGCAATGCCGTGCCGGGTTTCAAGAGGCCTTCCTCGATAAGGCCGGTCAACGCCTGCGCCAGCCGCTTGTAAAGCGGTCCTGCTGCCGCCTCGTCGCGCAGCGCGCGGCCCTTCAGTTCTGCGATCAGACTGGTTCTATCCATGGATGCATAATAGAACCTATTTAGAACCAATCGGCAAGCCGGATTCGCTCCCTCAAAGAAAAACCCTCGCGGGTCGCCGCGAGGGTTCATTGATCCAGATAGGACGACGAACTCAGTTCTTCGTGAAGATGTAATCCGTTTCCTGACGCAGCACTTCGCCTGGGCGCAGCACCGCATTGGGGAAGCCCTGGTGATTGATCGCGTCAGGCCAGATCTGTGTTTCCAGGCAGAAGCCGGCGAAGGGACCATATTTACGGCCGCCGAGACCCGGCACCGGCACGTTGAGCTTGAAACCGGCATAGAACTGCACACCCGGCTCTGTCGTGCGCACTTCCAACGAAACACCGGAATGCAGGCTGCGGGCAAGCACGACGGAGCGCTTGGCGGTACGCTCGCTGGAGAAGCAGAAATTATGATCGTAGAGCGCCTGCTCCTGCCTGACGAAGCGCTTCATTGGCGCCATCTCGCGGAAATCGAACTCGCTCCCCACAACAGAGCGGATCTCGCCGGTCGGTATCTGCTTCTCATTGGTCGGCAGATAATGGTCGGCGGCGATCATGATGTCGTGCGCCAAGGCATCTTCGCGGCCATCGAGATTGAAATAGGAATGCTGGCAGACGTTGGCGATCGTCGGCTGGTCCGTCGTCGTCTCGTAGTTGACGGAAAGCTCGCCATTGCCGTGCACGCGATAGGTCGCCTGGATCGTGCAGTTGCCGGGATAACCGGCACGGCCATCGCGATCGACGATCCTCAGCACTACGCGGTCGGCCTCGTGTTCGACGATCGTCCAGACGAGCGTGCCGATATTGGTGCTGCCGCCATGAAGATGCGTGACGCCCTTCTCGTTGAGTTCGAGCTGGTAAGCCTTGCCGTCGAGCGTGAACTTGCCATCGCCGACGCGGTTGGCGCAGCGACCCGGCGTTGCACCGAAGAAGGGCGAATGGGCGAGGTAGCTGTTGAAATCCTCGAAGCCGAGCACCAACGGCGCATCATGGCTCTCCAGCCGCGCGTCCTGGATAACCGCGCCCCAGCTCAATACCTTGACCGTCAGTCCGCCGCCGCGGATGACGACGCGATGGACGGTCTCTCCGTCCTTCGTGTGCCCGAAAACTTCCCGTTCCAACTTGTCCGCCATGATCGACGCTCACTCCATCCCTAGAATTCAGGAACCGGAACCTGCCCCCATTCGCCGCAAACCGCAACCGGGCAGGGCCGGAAAACAAAATGCCGTCGCAGAAATACGACGGCGCTATTTCTAAACCGGACCGGTGACGCTCAGATGTCCGAGCCGATCTCTTCGATATCATAGGGCGTCGTCTGGTAGATCTCATTGATCCAGTTGCCGAAAAGCAGATGAGCATGGCTGCGCCAGCGGTTCTGCGGCACGAGCGCCGGATCGTTATGCGGGAAGTAGTTGTGCGGCATCTTGATCGGCACGCCAGCATTCACGTCGCGGAAATATTCGTCCGAAAGAGACGTGGAATCATATTCGACGTGATTGAAGATATAAAGTCGCCGACCCTTGGGCTCGTGGACGAGACAGACGCCCATCTCACTCGATTCCATCAGGATCTCGAGGCCGTCGACTTTCTCGATGTCGGCCCGGCGCACCTCGGTCCAGCGCGAAACCGGAACCTCGAAATTGTCAGAGAAGCCGTTGAGATAAACGGAAGAGGGCTTGAGATTGCGGTGGCGGTAGACGCCGAAGGCCTTTTCCTTCAGTTCATACTTCGGCACGCCGTGAAAATGATAAATCCCTGCCATCGCACCCCAGCAGACATTCATGGTCGAATGGACGTTTGTCTGCGTCCAGTCGAAAATCTGCTGCATTTCCTTCCAATAGGTAACATCCTCGTAAGGGAGCGTCTCGATCGGCGCACCCGTGATGATAAAGCCGTCAAATTTACGGTGCTTCACTTCCTCCCAGGTCTGGTAGAAGGCGAGCAGATGTTCTTCAGAAGTGTTCTTGGCCTTGTGGTTGCCGACGCGGACCAGCGAGAATTCCACCTGCAGCGGCGAAGCGCCCACCAGGCGCGCCATCTGCACTTCGGTCTTGATCTTGTTCGGCATGAGGTTGAGCAACCCGATCTGCAGCGGACGGATATCCTGACGGATTGCCACCGTTTCGGTCATCACCCGCACACCCTCGTTCACGAGGGTTTCGAAGGCGGGCAGCGTATCGGGAATCTTGATGGGCATTGCGGTCAACTCGATCAAAATAAAAAACCGGCGGCGAAAGAATCGCTACCGGTCCGCACGCGGCCCTTTAGCGACTTATTTAACGTGGCTGCAAGCCGGCCGGCCAAATCACCACGAGATGCCTTAGATAGCGCCAGCCGCGCCGCGAATCAACTGTCAATAGAGATAGCTGCGCAAGCCATCACGCTTTCTTTATGGGTGGTGGAATCTGTTGATGGACCAGTAACGCCCCCATGTTATTAATGGTGAATGGGCGATTTTGGAAAAAAGAATGAAAAATGACGTCAAAAGGGGGAAGAACATCCAGAGTCAGGACCGGGTGGGGTATGATCTCAGCCTGACATATCGGCTTGGAGTGATGTTCTCCGCATTCTGGAATTCGCAGGTTCGCGGCAAGGTCGTGGGGCTTGCGATCCTGCTTGTCGTCATCATTCTGGCGACCGCCTATGGACAGGTGATTCTCAACGAATGGAACGCCCCCTTCTACGATTCCCTCGAGCGCCGTGATCTTGGCGAGTTCTTCCACCAGCTCGAAATCTTTGCGATGATCGCTGGCGCGCTACTGCTACTCAACGTGCTGCAGGCCTGGCTGAACCAGATGACTGCGCTCTATATGCGCGAAGGGCTTTCGCGCGATCTCGTCGATCAATGGCTGAAGCGCAAGCGCGCCCTCAAACTCTCCACCATCGGCATTCTCGGCGTCAATCCGGACCAGCGGCTGCATGAGGACTCCCGCAACCTGGCCGAAAGCACCACCGGTCTCGTGCTCGGCCTCCTGCAGTCGACCATCCTGCTCGTCAGCTTCATCGGCGTGTTGTGGGAGCTTTCGAGCGGCTTCATCTTCCATATCAGCGGCTACAGTTTTTCCATTCCCGGCTACATGGTCTGGGCGGCAATCTTCTATGCTGCATCGGCCTCGGTATTGAGCCAGGTCGTCGGCCGCAAGCTTGTCAAGCTCAATGCAGACCGCTTCTCCAAGGAAGCCGAATTGCGCTTCGCGCTGATGCACGCCAACGAGAACATGCCGGCGATCACAGTGGCGCACGGCGAGGAAAACGAGCGCAAGCGCATCAATATCGACATCGGCAACGTTCTCGCGGTTATCAAGCGTCTCGCCATGGCCAATACCAACCTCACCTGGGTTTCGGCAGGTTATGGCTGGCTGGTCATCGTCATTCCGATCATCATTGCAGCACCCGCCTATTTCTCCGGCGGCCTCACCTTCGGCCAGCTGATGATGTCGGTCGGGGCCTTCAACCAGGTCAACACGGCACTGCGTTGGTATGTCGCCAACTTCGGCCCGATCGCCGAATGGCGCGCCACGCTGATGCGCGTCACCGATTTCCGCCAGGCACTGCAGGAAATGGACGACGACTTCGATCTGAAGGATGCCATCGTTTATGAGGAAACCGCAGCGGATACGCTGACGCTGAAGGATGTCGTCATCTTCGCCAAGCTTGGCGAAGACATCGAGGATTGCGGCGGCTTCCGGGTACGCGAGACGAATGTGACGATCAAGGCCGGCGAGAAGGTCATGATCAACGGCGATCACAGCGTGAACCGCCGCCTGCTCTTCCAGGCCATGGCCGGCCTCTGGCCGTGCGGCAAAGGCACGATCGGCCTGCCGCCGATTGACGACATCCTGTTCATCCCCCAAGTCGCCTATGTGCCGGGCGGAACGCTGCGCGAGGCAATCTCCTTCCCCGAAAAACCCGAGGCTTATGACACGGCGTCGATCGAAGCCGCGCTTGAGGCCGCCGGACTGCATGCGCTGGTCGCCCGCCTCGACAGCCGCGCGCGCTGGGACAAGCTTCTCGATGCCGACGAGCAGAAGGCGATCGGCTTTGCCCGCCTGCTCCTCGCCAAGCCCCGTTGGGTCGTTTTCGACGAAGTGCTCGAGGGCATGGAGCCGGAATGGCAGCATACGATGACGAAGCTGCTCGCCACTATGCCGGACACCGGCATGATCTATATCGGCCGCTCGGAAGCCTATCTGGAAGCGCTGCACCCGCGCACACTGCATCTACAGGCGCTACCCTCGAAATCCGAGGAAGAACCGGTAGTTTCGGTTCTCGGGTCGAGCGCCGCGGCAGCTCGCGCCTCGGCGCTGTAAGGCAATTCCCGTAAAATTATGCAGCGGTTTTGCGTCCGGAACTGTGTCTCTTACATTGGCGGCATCACGCCGTGGACGCCGACGGTGACCTGCGCGGCCGAGATGCTGCCGTCAGCTGCCTTTTCCGCCATGACGATGACGCCTGCACCCGGCTTCAGGTCGTCCTTCGTCGCCGGCGCAAAGGTGACGATCGGCGTGCCATCGGCAATCGAGATGGTCTTTTCCTTGCCTTGATAAGTGAGCGTGATCATGTGGCCGTCGACGGCCTTGACTGCATTGCTGACGGTCGCATTCGTCATCGAGCTGTTTGGCTGCACGTCCCACGGACGGTTGCCTTCGCCGGTGCCCTTCATCGCTGCCGGGAAAATCAGCACCTCGATGGCACCATCGGGACCTGTGCCTTTCGGCAGGGAGGCGACGCCGACGAAATCGCCGACCTTGATGTCGTCGACCGACGCATTCTTGATGCCAGCGACCTTCCAGCCCGATTTGAGTGCCACCGTCGTATCGCCGCCCTCACGGGTCTTGACGGTCAGTGCATCGCCGCTGAGGCTCTCGATCGTGCCACGCACGCGCATGCGCTGCGTTTCCTGCGCGTTCGCTGCCTGCGAAAGGCCGAGCACGACAGAACTGCTGGCGGCAAGCGCCATGAATAGTCCGGTATAGGATTTGGGAGACATATGACTCTTCCTTCTTGCCTCTGGTCGGCACGGTCCCCGGCTGCCGGTACGGCACTCTATGCCGCATGACGCGACACTGACGAATCAAGGAAAAGTGAGAGAAAATGGACTCCGGCAACTCGATCCCAGATACCGGAAGTCCACACCAGATCTTTGGAAATACCGGCTCAGCCGGCAGCTGACATATCCATATACATGATTTCCCAGACATGACCGTCGAGATCCTGGAAGCTGCATCCGTACATCGGCCCATGTCGAGGATCGGCTTCCAGGGCTTGCCGCCTGCCGCCAGTGCCTTCTTCAGGTAGTCATCCACCTCGGCGCGGCTGCCGGCCGAAAGGCAGGTCAGCACTTCCTTACCCTTCGACGTATCGGCGATATCGCCTTCGATGAACTGTTGAAATTGACCGTGGGTCAGCAGCATCACGTAGATATTTTCCTCGACGATCATGCAGGCAGCGTCGTCGGTGGTAAAATTCGGATTGTAGGAAAAGCCGAGTGCCGAGAAAAACTCCTTCGACTTGACGAGGTCCTTGACCGGCAGGTTTACGAAAATCATGCGCATGAAAATCTCCCTTGTGACGTGGCGGCACCATGCCGTTGATCACGCTCGGCCCAAGGACGGCGAATAGCCACCCGATCCGACATTTCAGGAAACTTTTATTCCGATCAACCTTCCAGCTCTTCCCGCAACATTTCGAGCTCCAGCCATTCCTCTTCCATCTTGGTCAGGCTTTCGCGCAGCTTCTCCATCTCCGATGCCAGCCGGCTGAACGTCGCCGGGTCCTTGGTGAAGAGGTTCGGATCAGCCATTTTCTCCTCGCGCTTGGCGATCTCGGCCTCCGCCTTCGCCATTTCCTTCGGCAGGTTTTCGAGCGCAAATTTCTGCTTGTAGGAGAGCTTGCCCTTCGAGGCGGAAGGAACGGCAGCCGCAGCCTCCTGCGACTTCGGCTTCTCTGCCGCCTTCTCGGCCTTGCGGCGCTCTTCGGCGGCACCCTTGCGCTGTGCCAGCATATCGGAATAGCCGCCGGCATATTCGATCCAGCGTCCGTCCGGCGTTTCCGGATTGGCAGGCGCGATCGTCGAGGTCACTGTCCGGTCGAGAAAATCGCGATCGTGGCTGACGAGGATGACGGTGCCGGGAAAACCTGTGACAATTTCCTGCAGCAGATCCAGCGTCTCGATGTCGAGGTCGTTGGTCGGTTCGTCCAGGATCAGCAGATTGGTCGGCCGCGACAGGATGCGTGCCAGCATCAACCGCGCACGCTCGCCGCCGGAGAGGTTCTTGATCGGTGTGCGCGCCTGCTCCGGCTGGAACAGGAATTCCTTCATATAGCCGGTCACATGCCGCTGCTCGCCATTGACCAACAGGTTTTCGCCACGCCCATCCGTCAAATAGTTGGCAAGCGTATCCTCGAGGTTCAGGTCTTCGCGCTTCTGGTCGAGAGTGGCAATTTCGAGATTGGTGCCAAGTTTCACCGTGCCGCTATCAGGCGCAAGCTCGCCGGTCAGCATCTTCAGAAGCGTCGTCTTGCCGGCGCCGTTGGGGCCGACCAGACCGATACAATCGCCCCGATGCACGCGGATCGAGAACGGCGCGACGATCGGCCTGTCGTCATAGCTCTTGGTGATCTTGTCGGCCTCGATCACCAGCCTACCGGATTCCTGCGCATCGGAAGCGCTCGCCTGTACCGTTCCCTGCGGCCCTTTGTGGCCGCGATACTGCGAACGCATCGTCTGCAGTTCGCCGAGCCGGCGCATGTTGCGTTTGCGTCGTGCCGTCACGCCGTAACGCAGCCAGTGCTCCTCGCGCTCGATCGCCTTGCCTAGCTTGTGTTGCTCCAGCTCTTCCGCCTCGAGCACCTGGTCCCGCCACGCCTCGAAAAACGCAAAACCCCTGTCGAGCCGACGCGACGTGCCGCGATCGAGCCAGACGGTCGCTGTCGAGACCTTCTCGAGGAAGCGGCGGTCGTGCGAGATCAGCACCAGCGCGCTACGCGTCTTCTGCAATTCGCCTTCCAACCATTCGATGGTCGGCAGGTCGAGATGGTTGGTCGGCTCGTCGAGCAGCAGGATATCGGGCTCCGGCGCCAGCACACGGGCAAGTGCTGCGCGGCGCGCCTCGCCGCCGGAAAGGTTCCTCGGGTCCTCTTCGCCGGTCAGCCCCAAATGCGACAGCAGGTATGTGACCCGGTAAGGATCGTCGCCCGGCCCGAGTCCCGCTTCGGCATAGGCCTGCACAGTCTCAAAGCCGGCAAAATCCGGTGCCTGCTCCAGATAGCGCACCGTTGATGCCGGATGGCGGAAAACCTCACCGGACTGGGCATCGACGAGACCGGCAGCAATCTTCAGAAGCGTCGATTTACCCGAGCCGTTGCGACCGACAAGGCAGATCTTGTCGCCGGCTTCCACCTGCAGGGCAGCCCCGGCCAAGAGCGGCGTACCGCCGAAGCTCAGGAAAATATCATCGAGTTTCAGAATGGGAGGCGCCAAGAATCAGACTCCGGAAAGATCATAGGGCCGCGCGAGCACGATGGCTCTGCCGCTGGCAAGCGAGAAGCGCACGGGGCCTTCCGCCACATTGGAAATGGTGCGCGACGAACCGAAGGGCAAATGGAAGTCGGCGAGCGGATAGCGGGCATTCTCGATGAAGAGCCCGGTCAGTTCGCTGAAACCCGGCACGGAAAACAGGCTACCCGGCGGAAGATCGATCTCCAACGAGCCGGGAAGCAAAGGTACCGCCTCTTCGCTGCCCGAGGTCAAGAGCACGTCGAAGCCTTCTTGCGCCAGTTCGACGCCATAGAGCAGATGTTGAAGCGCATGGTCGGAGCGTTCGCCACCCAATGCGCCTGCAAGGATCAGGCGTTTTGCGCCACGCTCGATTGCCTCGGAAACGGCGATCTCGCCATCGGTCGCTGCCTTCGCAGCCGGATAGGGCTGGCGCGGCACATTGGGAAAGGCGCCGTCGAGATCGGGCGGCGTCGAATCGAAATCGCCGACCCACAATTCCGGCACCACGCCCAACGCCGCTGCGTGGCGCATGCCCCCGTCGGCCGCGATGAACCGGCTGTCCCGCACGGCTTCGCGCAGACGATCCGTCAGGCTGAGTACCCCGCCGAGCAGGATGGTGAAGGTGGATTGGCTCATGGACATTGCCCATAGCGCAAACCGGGGGTGAAGGGGAAGAGGCGCCGAAGATCCGGCGCCTTTCTCCTAGAAGCGGTAGGTCACACCGGCGCCGATCAGCCAGGGATCGAGTTTCGCCTTGCCGCTGACATCGGCACCGCCGACGGTGGCATCGAAATCCGGGCACAGGAAGATCTTCTTCACATCCAGGTTCGCACCCCAATGCTCGTCGAACATGTAATCGAAACCCGCCTGCAGCGCGACGCCGAATGTATTCTTCACATCGAGGCTGTCGGCGCTCTTGCCCGACTGATTGTAGAAGACCGTGTAATTCACGCCGGCACCGAGATAAGGCTGGAAGGCACCGAAATCGGTGAAGTGATATTGCAGTGTCAGCGTTGGCGGCAGCAGCCACGTCTTGCCGATTTCGCCGAGGCCGGCAATCGAGCCTTCGCCATGCACATTGGCATAGGTCGTGCCGAGAATGAGCTCCGCGGAAATATTGTCGGTGAAGAAATAGGAAATATCCGCTTCCGGAACCATTGTGTCCGAATAGGAAAGACCGGATCCGGGAATGCCGTCAACCGAGCCGTTATCGCGCGTCACCACGCCAAGCGCACGCAGGCGTACCTGCCACGGGCTTTGCGTGGCGATGGGCGAACTCGCCGAAGGCGCCAGGTCGGCGGAAAGCGCCGCATGCCCGAAGGATGCGAAGACGATTGCGGCAAAAATACCCCTCAACCGAAGCGGATGATGTTTCATGTGAATCTCTCCTGATGTCGTCGAACGGGGAGAGACTTAGGCCTGCCTTAGGCGGGTCGGCTTGAGCGAGATCAAACGCTCAGACTATTTTCTTCAGCCTGGCGTATCCTTGTCACGGGACAGGAAGATTGCCTCATAGCCGCCGATGAATTTCTCGAACAAGACGGAGAAAATGTCGATCTCTTCCTGCGGCCAGTCCCGCACGACCTCGGTAATGAAGGCGAGCTTCTGGGCCTGGATTTCCGCCAGCAGATTCTGTCCGACCGGAGTCATGACGACGACGATACGCCGCGCATCCGCCTGCGATGCCTCGCGGCGCAGAACATTACGGCTGACCATATCGGAAACGACGCGGCTTGCCCGCGACGGATCAATGCGCAGCATCTCGGCAATGGCACCAACGGTCACCTCGCCGTTTGCCTGCGCCCGCCTTACGGCATCCAGCACATCGAGATGCGAGAGCTCCAGATCCGGAGCCACGCTCTGAATCGCCAGCCGGCCGATCAGCCGGCGGCCCGTCATCATTCGCATGCGCGTCATGGTGCGGCCGATGCGCGGCACGCTGTCCATGGGCGGATCATCAAGCTCGGTCGTTCTTGTCTTGGTCAGGGTCTCGTTCATGACGGAACCATAACAGACCGGACTCGAAAATAAAATATGCCAACGTCAATAATGTGCCATTGACAAATATATGCTATTAGCACATAAAGCATCGACATAACGAAATTGGCCCTCCCATGGACATGCAACTTGCCCCCGCGCCGCTCGTGACGGATCCTCGTCGGCGGCTCATCCTTTTCTTCTTCCTGATGACCGCCATGTTCATGGCGACCCTGGATAACCAGATCGTCTCCACCGCACTGCCGACCATCGTCGGCGAGTTCGGCCATCTGGACCGCTTCGGCTGGATCGGCTCGGCCTATCTGCTGGCGTTGAGCGCGGTCATGCCGCTTTATGGGAAGCTCGGCGATCTCTTCGGCCGTAAATATGTGATGATGACGGCGATCGCGATCTTCACGGTGGGCTCCGCCGTCTGCGGCCTCGCCGTCTCCATGAATACGCTGATCGCCGCCCGTGTGCTGCAGGGTTTCGGCGGCGGCGGCATCATGGTTTCGATCTTCGCCGTCAACGCCGACCTCTTCGAGCCTCGCGAACGCGCCCGCTACCAGAGCTATTCCAGCCTCGTGCTGATGGCCTCCGGCGCCATCGGCCCGGTCCTCGGCGGCACGATGAGCGATCTCTTCGGCTGGCGCTCGATCTTCCTCGTCAACGTGCCGATCGGCTTTATCGTGCTTGCCGGCCTCGCCTTCATGCTGCCCTACCGCAAACCGCATCGCCGACCGAAGATCGATTATGCCGGCGCACTCCTGCTGGCGCTGACGACGACCAGCATCGTGCTTGCGACCGACAGCAGCTCGCTTTTCGGTGCGTTGATCTCCCCGCAGAGCATCGGCATCGTCGCCTTCGGAGTGGTTTGCGCCATCGCCTGGGTTTTCGTCGAACGCCGCGCGCCGGAGCCGATCGTCCCGCTGCCACTTTTCCGCAATTCCACCTTCAGCCTGCTGCTGCTGATCTCGATCATGGGCGGTGCGATCGCCATCGGCATGGTCAATTACCTCGCGCTGTTCCTACAGACGACCACAGGCCTTTCGCCATCCGGCGCAGGCCTGCTCTTCATCCTGCTGACTGGCGGCCTCGTCTGCGGCTCCCTGAATGCCGGTCGCATCATTTCCAGGACCGGACGCTACAAGCCCTTCGCCATCGCCAGCCTCATCTGCAGCGCCATTGCTTTCGCACTGATGTCGCAGGTCCATGCCGGCACGCCGATCGCCTTCATCGGCGCGATCATGCTGCTGCACGGCATCGGCATCGGCCTTGCCCAGCAGGTTCCGGTCATCGGCGTGCAGAACGCCGCGCCGGCCCGCGATGTGGGTGCGGCGACCGGCTCGGTCACGCTGTCGCGCATGGGCGGCGCTTCGATTGCAATCTCCATCTACGGTGCGATCATCGCATCGCAGTTCGGCAAGCTCGGCTCCTCTATCCCGGGCGTGACCAATATCGAGGAACTGACGCCGAAAATGATGGCCGCACTTCCCGAAGCCAGCCGTCAGGCCGTCGCGGATGCTTATGCCGCCGCCTTCTCACCGCTGTTCATGACCTCTTGCGGCATTGCTTTGATCGGTCTGATTGCCGCCATCATGCTGAAACCGGTGCAGCTGCCCCGTGCCGGCGAACCAAAAACCGGCCCGGCCAGCGCCGCCGCCGAAGCTGCGGAATAAGCACAGGCGCGGCCCGCGCGCCTCTTCATTTCGGTCGAGAAGAAACACTACTATTAATTGTGTTTTTCGCGCGAACGTTATGGTTGCCCGCATCGGTCGCCGTGCTGACCTATTTTTTCCGCAGTACAGCCGGAATCTGCGCTTGCGATGGAACTTTCGCCATAATTTCATCGGAGCGAGAAAGTGCCTCGACAGGCGAGGCATTGCCGAAATGCAACGGCGCCACATTTAGATAGAGTCTCGCTATGCAACCCACGCGGAAATCAGCTACAGCAAAGACTTGGATCGGCCGATTGTGCAGCGCGAGAACCAAGGCGGAAGCCTATTGAATTTTCCTGGCAGCGGCCGGCCCGAAGATGCGGCAGACCGGCGACTTAAGATGATGCGGAGAGACAGACTGGACAGCATGACGACGTGGAGATCGCCCGCGCTTTCCAGTGATGCCTTTCTTGCGCCGCGCCGTTGGGCGCGCCGTCTGCTGCTCCTTTCAGCCTGCGCCGTCGTCCTGACCGGCTGCGAGACGTTGATCGAGCAATCCTATCAGCCGACCGTCGGCCCATCGTCGAATCCACAGATCGTCGACGAAGTACAAAAGAATGACCCGCGCGCCGCCATGGGCGCCCGCGAGCATCCACGCATCGTCGCGAGCTATGGCGGCGAGTATAAGGATGCCAAGACCGAGCGCCTCGTCGCCCGCATCGCCGGCGCGCTGACGGCTGTGTCGGAAAATCCGAGCCAGTCCTATCGCATCACCATCCTGAATTCGCCCGCCATCAATGCCTTCGCGCTGCCGGGCGGTTACCTCTATGTCACCCGCGGCCTGCTGGCGCTCGCCAATGACGCCTCGGAAGTGGCGGCTGTACTGTCGCACGAGATGGGCCACGTCACCGCAAACCATGGCATCGAACGCCAGAAGCGCGAGGAAGCCGAAGTCATCGCCAGCCGCGTCGTGGCTGAGGTTCTGTCGAGCGATATAGCCGGCAAGCAGGCACTTGCCCGCGGCAAGCTGCGCCTTGCCGCCTTCTCCCGCCAACAGGAACTGCAGGCCGACGTCATCGGCGTGCGCATGCTCGGTGAAGCCGGCTACGATCCCTATGCCGCGACCCGCTTTCTCGATTCCATGGCCGCCTACAGCCGCTTCATGTCGGTCGATCCGGAAGCCGACCAGAGCCTGGACTTTCTGTCGAGCCATCCGAATTCCGCCCAGCGCATCGACCTTGCCCGCAGCCATGCCCGCGCTTTCGGCCAGGAAGGTTCGGTCGGAGACAAGGGCCGCGATTACTATCTCGATGGCATTGACGGTCTTCTTTATGGCGACAGCCCGGAAGAAGGCTATGTGCGCGGCCAGACCTTCCTGCATGGCGGCCTCGGCATACGCTTCGACGTACCGCCGGACTTCAGTATCGACAACAAGGTCGAAGCCGTCATGGCGACCGGCCCGAACGATATCGCCATCCGCTTCGATGGCGTCGCCGACAACCAGAACCAGAGCCTGACGAATTATATCTCCAGCGGCTGGGTTACCGGCCTTGATCCCGCAAGCATCCGGCCGATCAACGTCAACGGTATGGAAGCTGCGACTGCCCGCGCCACGGCCGACCGCTGGGATTTCGATGTCACGGTCATCAGAAACAACAACCAGATCTTCCGCTTCCTGACGGCCGTGCCGAAGGGCAGCCCTTCGCTGGAGCCGACGGCAGAAGTCCTGCGCGCCAGCTTCCGCCGTATGACGCCGGACGAAGCCGCCTCGCTGAAGCCGCTGCGCGTCCGCGTCGTCACCGTTCGCTCTGGCGACAACATCACCACGCTCGCCTCCCGCATGATGGGTACCGATCGCAAGCTTGATCTCTTCAAGCTCATCAACGCCTTGCCAACGGGCGCTGCTGTTTCTCCCGGTGACCGCGTGAAGATCATCTCCGAATAAAAGAAAGCCCGGCTGATGCCGGGCCAGTCTGTGCTGCTGGGGCAGTAATTCCTGGTCAGGCATAGGTTGCCATATGCGGATCGGCGCTGACGAGCGCCGTGCGAAGCTTTTCCATCGCTCGGCTTTCGATCTGGCGCACCCGCTCCTTGGAAATGCCGAGGTCGGCGCCGAGCTCTTCGAGTGTCGCTCCGTCTTCGGCGAGCCGGCGCGCGCTGATGATCTTCATTTCGCGCTCGTTGAGATGCTTGAGGGCAGACGCAAGCCAGATGCGACGGCGTTCGCCGTCGATCATGTTTGAGACCTGCTCATCCGGCAGCGGCTCATCGCTGACGAGGAAATCCATCTTCTCTGCACTATCGGCATCGCCGGAGACGGAAGGCGCCTGCAGCGACGCATCGTTGCCAGAAAGGCGCGCATCCATGGTCTGCACGTCGGCAAGGCTGACACCGAGGGCGGCGGCAATTTCCTGATGAATGGATTGCAGCGTCAGCTGCGTGTCGCCCTTGGCGAGCTTGGCGCGCAGGCGCCGCAGATTGAAGAACAGTGCCTTCTGGGCCGAACTCGTGCCGCCGCGCACGATCGACCAGTTGCGCAGAATATAGTCCTGGATCGAAGCACGGATCCACCAGCTTGCATAAGTGGAAAAGCGTACATCGCGCGCCGGTTCGAAGCGAGCGGCCGCTTCCAGAAGCCCGACATAGCCTTCCTGCACGAGATCACTCATCGGCAGGCCGAAGTTGCGGAACTTTCCTGCCATGGAAATGACGAGGCGCATGTGCGCCATGGCGATCTGGTTGCGGGCGCCGCGGTCCTCATGATCCTTCCAGCGGATGGCGAGATTATGTTCTTCTTCACGGGCGAGATAGGGAGCCGCCATTGCTATTTTGATCATGCGCCGATCTGCAGACATGTTCTTCATATCGCTCTCCTGAACAGGCCACGTGCCTAAAAAATAAACAAGCAAACATCGTTTCCGGAACATCGCTGCGCCGGAGCAAACTAGGCTGTTGAATGCATAAAGGCCTCACTCCTGGACTTTTCAGGAGGAGGCCCTATCTCTCTTCAGGTGCCGCTGAAGCGGCTGGACTGGATCAGTTTCTTGAGATTGCCGGATAGGCAAATTCTGGAAATCATGATCCGCTCCTCGTCGAACATTGACAGCTTTGGCGGAAGTCAAACCGAGCTTACGGGCTCGGGTGAGGTCCGCATTACTGTGTATGAACGTCGCACAGGCGAAAAAGTTCCAATAAAAAACCCGGCACCAGGCCGGGTTTTTTCATCAGCAAAAACAATGCGCAATCAAGCTGCTTCGTCCTGCGAGTCGTCTTCCTCGATTGCCTTGCCACGCTTCGGACCCTTGTTGAGGTTGGTCTCGACGAGGCGAACGGCTTCCGTTTCAGACATCTTGTTGACGGCAGCGATTTCGCGAGCCATCCGGTCGAGGGCAGCTTCATAAAGCTGACGTTCTGAATAGGACTGCTCCGGCTGGTTTTCAGCGCGGTAGAGATCGCGAACGACTTCTGCGATGGAAATCAGGTCGCCGGAATTGATCTTGGCATCATATTCCTGGGCACGACGAGACCACATGGTACGCTTGACGCGAGCCTTGCCCTGCACGACCTTGAGGGCGCGCTCGACAAAGTCGGTTTCGGAAAGCTTACGCATGCCGATGCTCATGGCCTTTGCGACCGGAACCTTCAGACGCATCTTGTCCTTTTCGAAATCGATGACGAAAAGTTCAAGCTTCATGCCGGCGACTTCTTGCTCTTCGATAGCCGTGATGGTACCGACGCCATGTGCGGGATACACGATCGATTCACCAGTCTTGAAGCCGTGACGTGCGGTAGAAGGTTTTTTCTGCTGGATGGTCATTCTAATCAAAAACTCCCTGTTACGCTTCCGGCGGCGGCCGGAGCCGGGTCAGTCAGGCCCGGATGAGACGGGTATATCCGTCGGGTGACTTCACTCTGGTTCCACCAGACAGAAGCAAACGATATCCTTGCGCGCGATCTTGGGATCCGACAACTCAAGTTATTGATATGTCACGGAAACCGCGTGCGGATTTGTTTTTACTTTCGTGATGGTTTTGGGCATGCGTCATGCCACAAATGGAACAGTGTGGTGAACGTATCACAAAAATATGAGGAAATCAATAATTTGCTTAACGTGAGTCATGTGGGCAACACATAGCCCCCATGTGACTCACGCGTAATTTGAAACGTTTAAGCTGCCGCTGAACTCGGTTTCAACGGCGCCGTATGTCGAAAATTTCAGTCGCCGCTGCCCGGCTTTTCCGAGAAGTATTTCTCGAATTTTCCGGTCTCGCCGTCCAGCTCCTTAGCCTCCGGCATCGGCTCCTTCTTGACAGTGATGTTCGGCCAGATGCTCGCATATTCGGCGTTGATCTTCAACCACTTGTCCAGACCCGGCTCGGTATCGGGCTTGATCGCCTCGGCCGGACATTCCGGCTCGCAGACACCGCAGTCGATGCACTCATCGGGATGGATGACGAGGAAATTCTCACCTTCGTAGAAACAGTCGACGGGGCAGACTTCAACACAATCGGTGTATTTGCAGCGGATGCAATTATCGGTCACGACATAGGTCATGAAGAACTCCAGGATTTTCCATACGGGCGGGGCCGGGCAACCTGGAACGTCGCGCCTGTCCCCTGAGCCGGAGAGAAAGCGTGAGCAGGCTTGGGAGGCAAGCACGCTACCCGGCAGGTTGTGTGTGACGTATCGGCTTTGCAGCAGGATTTCAAGGACAAACGATCTTCGAAAGGCTCACGGCAGGAAGAGTTTTCTAATCCTCGTCGGACATCAGCCTGTCGATTGCACGTCGTTCCTTTTTCGTCGGTCTGCCGGAACCTGTCGCCCGGATTGCCTGTTCGTATGGGGTGAGGCGTTTTGCCTCATCCGGAGGCGTCAGGTCCTCATAGAGCAGCCGAGCCTCCTCGTAGGGGCCGCGTCTCTCACCGGGCAGCCGAACGACGAGAATGATGTCTCGCCGCTCCAGCTTCAGTTCGATGCGATCCCCGACTTTGACCATCTGGCTAGGCTGCGCGCAGCGTGAGCCATTGATGCTGACATGGCCCGACTGGATATGGCTTTGCGCCAGCGAGCGTGATTTCACCATGCGCGTGAAAAACAGCCATTTGTCGATGCGCTGGCGCGTACCGTTTCCTGGCTGTGTTTCTCCGCCCATGATTACTTCTTCATCTGCTCCTTGAGCGCTGCAAGCTTGGCAAAGGGCGAATCCGGATCGATCGGCTTCTCCTTGCGCGGCGGCTTGGCCTCGAAACGCAGCGGCTGCGAATTGCCGCGGTTGTTGTTGCGGTCGTTGCGGTCGCCACGTTCCTTGCGATCACCACGGTCTTGACGGTCGCCACGCTGCTCATTGCCGTCGTTACGCGCCTGCTGCGGCCTGCTGCCATCACGATTCCCGCCTTCGCGGTTGCCGCCATCCCGGTTGCGGTTGTTGTGGCGGTTGCCGTCACGGGCCTCGCCGCCTTCACCGCCGCCAGGACGGCGATTGCGGTCGCCGCGTTCCTGACCTTGGCCATGACCTTGGCCCTGACGTTCGCCCTGACCCTGTCCGCCGCGGCGGTCGCCATGGCCGCGCGCCTGGCGCTGGTTCTCGTTGCGGCCACCAAGACGCCACAGGAGAACCGGCTTCGGCTCTGCAGCCTCAGCTTCAGCCTCACCGACTTCAGCCGAACCTTCGGTTGCCACAGGCGTCTCCACAGCCGCAGGAGCGGTTTCGACAGAGGGCGTTTCTTCCGAAGCGCCATCTGCGTCGTCATGATCGGCTCTTTCAGCCGTTTCCTCTGCCACGGTCTCAATCGCCGCCACGGGAGCCGATGCCGCATCCTGCGTCGCAAGGAATGCTGCAGCCTCCTCGGCCTTTACGGCGTCTGCGCGATAGCCGAGACCCTTAAGGATCTCTTCCATGTCTTCCAGCGTCGCGCCGAGAATGGACAGCATCGCCGTCGTCGTCGTGAAGCGGCGGCCGTCATAAGCGCCTTCCGGACGGCTGGCTTGACCCGGCTTCCACTGCAAGAGCGGACGGATGAGGTCGGCCAGACGCTCGAGGATATCGATCCGCACCGCGCGCTTGCCGAGGAAACGGAAGCCGGCGAGCTTATAGAACATGCGCTCGAAACTCGGATCGGTGACGACGGAGGTACGGCCGGCGGCCAGCACCGGAATGAGATCGCCATAACCCGGCTTATCGAGCCCGTCGTTCTTCAGCGCCCAGAGCAGCGTGATAAGCTCTGCTGGTGCCGGCTTCAGAAGCGCCGGAACGAAGATGTGATAGGCCCCAAAGCGGATGCCGTAACGGCGCATGGAGGCGCGCGCATCCTGATCCAGAGACTTCACCTCTTCCGTCACGTCGCGGCGAAAGAGCACGCCGAGATTCTCGACGAGCTGGAAGGCGAGCCCCTTGGCAAGGCCTTGCAGGTCTTCAGCGCGCGACAGATCGTCGAGCGGCTTCAGCACCGTGCTGATATGATGATTGACAAAACGCTCGATACGGGCGGCGACGTGATCGCGCGCATTGCCCGTAAGCTGCTCGTCGGCAAGCAGGATGACGCGCGGACGCATCACATGATCGCTACCGGAAAGACGTCCGACGGGGTCGCCGAGCCAACGCACAAGACCATCCGAGCCGATCGCCAGATCGGCGTTGCCTGCCGCATGCAGGCGTGCGGCACGGGCTTCGAATTCAAGCGCGAGCGCCTTCTGCGACGCAGACTGAACCGCCTTGGCGTCCGGCCCATCCGTTCCACCCACAGGCGTAAAACGGAACCCGGTCAACTGCCCCACATGATGTCCTTCAACAAAGACATCGCCATTCACACTGATTTCAGCTTCCAGCATCGCATTCTCTCTCAGGCGCTTCATGAGCACAGATGTCCTGCGATCAACAAAGCGTTTCGTCAACCTTTCATGTAACGCGTCGGACAATCGATCTTCGATTTCCCGCGTCTTTTCCTGCCAGTGTGTCGGATCGGCAAGCCAGCCGGGCCGATTCGATACATAGGTCCAGGTTCTTATCTGCGCGATTCGCGCCGAAAGCGTGTCAATTTCTCCATCTGTCCGATCCGAGCGATGAACCTGTTCGGCTAGAAACTGCTCGTTCACCGTGCCATAGCGCACCAGATCGGAAAAGAGGGTAGAAATAAGATCGGCATGTTGCGCAGGCGTTATGCGCCGATAGTCCGGTAGAGCGCAAGCCTCCCAGAGCTTTTCGACGCGCGCCGGCGTGTTAGCGAGATCGGTGATTTCCGGATAGCGCGATAAATGTTCGAGCGCCTGCTGGTCGACCGCCGGCAGCGCACGCGTCAGACCCGGCACGCGGGGTCCGGTTTCAAGGCTTGCCCGCAGGGATTGTATCGAGGAGAAATCGAGATCCTTGGTCCGCCACTGCAGAACCTTGATATTATCAAATTCGTGGCCCTCGATGCGCTGCACCAGCTCCTCGTCGAACGGCGAGACCTGGCCGGTTACACCAAAGGTCCCATCGCGCACATGACGTCCGGCGCGCCCGGCAATCTGGCCGAGTTCACCAGGATTGAGATTGCGGAACTGATAGCCGTCGAACTTCCGATCCTGCGCGAAGGCCACATGATCGACATCGAGATTGAGACCCATGCCGATCGCATCGGTCGCAACAAGATATTCGACGTCGCCCGCCTGGTAGAGCGCCACTTGCGCATTGCGGGTGCGCGGGCTCAGCGCCCCGAGCACCACGGCCGCGCCGCCACGCTGACGGCGGATCAGTTCGGCGATCGCATAAACCTCGTCCGCCGAGAAAGCGACGATAGCCGAACGCTGCGGCAACCGGGTGATCTTCTTCTGCCCGGCGTAAAGAAGGTGGGAAAGCCGCGGCCGCTCCGTGACGGTTATCCCCGGCAGAAGCTGCTGCAGGATCGGCCGCATGGTACCGGCGCCAAGCAGCAGCGTTTCGTCACGGCCGCGCAGATGCAGGATACGGTCTGTGAAGATATGTCCGCGCTCGAGGTCTCCCGCAAGCTGCACCTCGTCGATAGCGACAAAGGCGGCTTTGGTTTCCCGCGGCATCGCCTCGACCGTGCAGACGGAGAAACGCGCGTTCGGCGGCGAGATCTTTTCTTCGCCGGTCACCAGCGCCACGTTCTGGGCGCCGACCTTTTCCACCACCCGCGTATAGACTTCGCGCGCGAGCAGGCGGAGCGGCAGGCCGATGACACCCGTACCATGCGCCACCATGCGTTCGATCGCATAATGGGTCTTGCCGGTATTGGTCGGTCCGAGCACCGCGGTCACGCCGCGCCCGCTCAGTATCATCGGCTGCGAAGTCAGGGTCATGTTCCATGCAAGTGAGGCGGTGACGCCCCAGGGTCAAGTCGGAGCTGCGAATGAGGCACAAAACACATGGACAGCCGAAGCTTCAAACGCAAGGGCAGATTTGAAATAGACTTTGGATTGAGCATGGAAGTCACCGCCCGCCAAGTCCTTGATTTAAGATTCGGAACAGCTTGAGAACGAATCGGAGACGAATCGCAGACTCCGGCTGATTCAGCTTTTGTTCACGGCTAAGTATTGATTTTGAATCGCTTTTTTACACTAGATGCTGAATCTGCAGACTCGCCTGAGAGCAAATGCCGGCGACCGCGATTAACGCTTCTTGCCGCATCGTAAAAACGCAAGGGTCAAGCCCGAATTTAACGCTTCGACCAAAGCCGGAACGAATCGGAGACGAATCGCTGATATCGAGACTTTCCCTTTTCGTTCACGGCGAGATGTTGTGAGCCTTTTGCCGCCGCCATCAAGATACGGTTCCACCAACGCGACAGAGCCAACCTGAAGCGCCAGATCGCGTTAATCTTTTACATGTCGAATTTACGATGCCTTAAACGCGGGCCTATGCAAACCGATGGACGATCGGCACCGATCAAAGCCGGAACGAATCGCTGACGAATCGGAGACATCAGCGTTTTCCCGCTTTGTTCACCACAACCCATTGTATTTAAATATATTTTTAACCATACAGATAAAAGGCTGCGGAGTTCTTTGCCGACTTGGCTTTTAACGAACCGGCTAAACTCCGCTTTGGAGAAATGACCGATAACGCCGCCGTGACATTCCGAGAGATTAGCCGGGAACAAAAATCGAAGATGCGTGTTTCTAGTCCAATCGAAATGAGGATGAGACAGGACAAACACCATGCTAGGCACGATACTTCTTATTATCCTTATTCTGTTATTGGTCGGCGCCTTGCCGAATTGGGGTTATAGCCGCGGCTGGGGCTATGGACCTTCCGGTGGTTTAGGGTTAGTTCTCGTCATCATCATCATTCTTGTGCTGATGGGCCGAATTTAAAGGCCGGCAACCTGGGGAGTTAGACATGAAAAAGATTGTTCTTAGCTGCGCTCTCATCGGCGCTCTCGCATCCTGCACTCCGACGGAGCAGGGCACGGCGATCGGCGCCGGCACGGGCGCCATCATCGGCGGCGCCGTCAGCAACAGCTGGGGTGGCGCGGCAGTCGGCGCAGTCGCCGGCGGTCTGACCGGCGCTCTCATCGGCCATTCGGTCGAGCGCCAGGGCTATTGCATCTATCGCGACCGCTACGGCCGCCGCTACGAAGCACGTTGCCGCTAATCGACCCCGGTCCATCGGAACTTTTGAACGGGTGCTTCGGCGCCCGTTTTTCTTGCGCGCTTTTATCGTCAACATGGCGTTGACGATTGGTCGCTGAAGTCAAATCTACCGTGTCGCCGAGGCCAGGCGCATATTCCTTTCAAGATCGCAAGGGCAAGGCACATGCCGCCCGCGAATGGAAAGGAACGCCATCATGGTCCAGATCCTGCTCAATTCCGCCGTCCTGATCGCCACGGCCTTTCTAGCGACAGCAATCGCCGCCCTCCGCAGCCGGGACCGCGCCCTCCAGAAGGTGCCAGTCAAGGCCAGCAGACGGCCTCATCCAAACGCCTGACACCATCAAAGAAGCCGAAAACCGCGTGACGGCAACTATTTGAGCGCCCGTCCGCGGGAGACACGACCATGAACAGGATTCTATTGCTTTCGCGGCCCATGGTGCATTTGCCGGCCCCTATGACGGCACCGGCAGCGTCCCGAGTAACTATGCCCACAATCAGAAGAAATAGGCTCAGACGAAGAACTGACCGCCATTGGCCGTCAACGTCGAACCGGTGATGAAACCGGCGTCATCCGAAACGAGGAAAGTCACGCAACGCGCGATCTCCTCGGGTTCACCGAGGCGACCGACCGGGATTTGCGGAATGATCTTCTCATTCAGCACCTTTTCCGGCACGGCCAGCACCATCTCCGTACCAATGTAACCGGGGCAGATGGCGTTGACGGTAATGTTCTTGACCGCACCTTCCTGGGCAAGCGCCTTGGTAAACCCGAGGTCGCCGGCTTTGGCGGCAGAATAGTTCACCTGCCCCATCTGGCCCTTCTGGCCGTTGATGGAGGAGATATTGACGATGCGCCCGAAGCTGCGGTCGCGCATGCCGCTCCAGACATGGTGCGTCATGTTGAAGAGGCCGGTGAGGTTGGTGTTGATCACGTCATGCCACTGCTGCGGCGTCATCTTGTGAAACATCGCATCTCGCGTGATGCCGGCATTGTTGATAAGGATTTCGACCGGGCCGAGTTCGGTCTGGACCCTCGCAATACCTTCGCCGCAGGCAACATAGTCGGACACGTCCCACTTGAAGACCGGCACGCCGGTAACGCCATGAAATGCCTTGGCCTTTTCATCATTGCCGGCGTAGCTGGCAGCAACCTTATAGCCGGCATTCTTTAGCGCCATCGAAATTGCCGCGCCAATGCCGCGCGTACCACCAGTGACCAGAGCCACTCTGCTCATGTTCCGCTCCCCAATTGTTGTCAGCCCGCTCTCGGGCAGGCCTCAAGAAACATGCATCGTACGCTATTTACATTGCCTCGAAGCACATCGCGACACCCATACCGCCGCCGATGCACAATGTGGCCAGTCCCTTTTTGGCGCCTCGGCGCTTCATCTCGAAGAGCAGCGTATTGAGGACGCGTGCACCCGAAGCGCCGATCGGATGACCGATCGCGATCGCACCACCGTTAACGTTGACGATAGCAGGATCCCAGCCGAGATCCTTGTTGACGGCGCAGGCCTGGGCCGCAAAGGCCTCATTGGCCTCGACAAGGTCGAGATCGCCGACAGACCAGCCGGCCTTTTCCAACGCCTTGCGGGAGGCCGGGATCGGGCCTGTGCCCATGACCTGCGGATCGACACCGGCTGTTGCCCATGAAACGATGCGGGCAAGCGGCTGGATACCGCGTCGCGACGCTTCCGCTTCACTCATCAGCACGGCCGCGGCAGCGCCGTCGTTGAGACCGGAAGCATTTGCCGCCGTTACCGTGCCGTCCTTGTCGAAGGCAGGGCGCAGTTTGGCCATCGCCTCCATCGTGGCACCGTGGCGGATATATTCGTCGGCATCGACGGTGACATCGCCCTTACGGCCTTGAATGACGAAAGGAACGATCTCGTCGTTGAAGCGACCGGCCTTCTGCGCGGCCTCGGCCTTGTTCTGCGAGCTGACGGCGAACTGGTCCTGGTCGTCGCGTGAAAGCTGCCACTGGCGTGCGATATTTTCTGCGGTAATGCCCATATGGTACCCATAGAAGGCATCGGTCAGGCCATCCTTGATCATGGTGTCGATCATCTTCATGTCGCCCATCTTCACGCCGCCGCGCAAATGCGCCGCATGCGGCGCCATCGACATGGATTCCTGACCGCCAGCGACGATGATCTTCGCATCGCCGAGCGCGATCTGCTGCATGCCGAGGGCAACAGCTCGCAGGCCTGAGCCGCAGAGTTGGTTGACGCTCCAGGCTGTCGCCTCCTTGGGAACGCCGGCCTTCATTGCGGCCTGACGAGCCGGGTTCTGGCCCTCGCCGGCCTGCAGGACCTGGCCAAGGATGACCTCGTCCACGTCTTCAGGGGAAACATTTGCCCGCTCCAGCGCGCCCTTGACGGCCGCCGCACCGAGTTCGTGAGCGGGAATTGTGCCGAAAGCACCATTGAAGGAACCGACAGCGGTGCGCGCTGCGCTGGCGATGACGACGGATGAACTGCTCATGGGGTGGTTTCCTCGTTTCTCGTCACACATATAAGTGGAAACTGACAAAGCTGCAGGCGCAAGTCAAATGCCAAGACTGTCCTGGTATTTGCTGCAGCGCCCTCGAATGGATTTATCCGTACGGGGAAAGGGCTTGCCGCATCGCACAAAGAGATTGTCACCGCCCTTCTTTTGCGTCTACAGTCTCTGGTGGAGGAGTATACATACAATCAGATGGGGGTTCGGAGACTGATATGGCAAAGACCGAGGGTCAGATCGTAATCAAGAAATATGCCAATCGCCGCTTATACAATACGGGCACCAGCACCTATGTGACGCTGGAAGACCTGGCGGAGATGGTGAAGAAGGGGGAGGACTTTGTCGTCCAGGACGCCAAAAGCGGTGACGACATCACGCATTCGGTATTGACCCAGATTATTTTCGAGCAGGAATCGAAGACCGGCAACACACTGCTTCCGATCTCCTTCCTGCGTCAGCTCATCACCTACTATGGTGACCAGATGCAGATGGTCGTTCCGAGCTTCCTGGAGCATTCCATGCGCGCCTTCACGGAACAGCAGTCGCAGATCCGCGAGCAGGTGAACCGCGCTTTCGGCGAAACGCCGCTCGGCAAAAACCTTCAGCTTCCCATGCAGATGATCGAGGATCAGGTCCGCCGGAACACCGAGATGTTCCAGCAGGCCATGCAGATGTTCTCACCCTTCATGACGCCACCGCCCAAGGAAACCCGCAAGGCGGAGGCCAAGGACATCGACGAGCTGAAGGAGCAGCTTCGCGCGCTGCAGAACAAGCTCGACAGCCTATAGACCGATCGAGACGTCCCGGCCGGCGCTGCGGATCGACACTGCAAAGCCGCCGATCACGTCGATCAGCGCAATGGTCATCAGGATGAAGAAGACCTGGGTCGCCGCGTCCCGGACGAGAAGAAACTCGACCAGGAAGGCGATGAAGACCAGCATCGACAGCATGTGATTGATCAGGTTGCCGGAACCGTTCCTGGTCGCCTTCAGGATCTCGAAGAAGAGCACGACGAGCGCCACGACGATGAAGAGATCGCCGAGCGCCATGCTCCACATCGCGCCTGAGAGCATCGACAGCACGATCACGTCGTGCTGGAGCGCAGGAATGCCGCCACCGCCCATCAGGCCCAGCATCGCCAGATTGTAAAGAATAAATGGAATAACCATCAGCGGCATTGCGGTAATCATGCAGAAAAATCTCCCTGATCTCCAGGGAATACTGCCTGACATCACCGTCTCACTTCAAGACACCGAAGATTATAATATCTTGAAAAGAAAAAGGCCGGCGTCGAGCCGGCCTTCAAAACTTTCATCGGACAAGTCGCATAAAGAATTATGCGTTTTCCTTCGGCGTCAGAACCTGACGGCCACGGTACATACCGGTCTTCAGATCGATATGGTGCGGGCGGCGCAGTTCGCCGGAGTTCTTGTCTTCAACGTAGGTCGGAGCCTTCAGCGCATCAGCCGAACGGCGCATGCCGCGCTTGGACGGGCTCGTTTTTCTCTTCGGTACAGCCATTTCTCTTACTCCACTTGCGGGCAAAACATTCCCACGGCCAGACTGGCGGCCGAAACGGACATGTCGCGATTTCGGAATTTTGCGCGCTTATACATGCAAGGGGCGGCCTTGACCAGTCCCCATACGTATTTTTTGCGATGCCTCTGATTCTCCGCTCAGACTTCGTCTTCCGGCACGATCCACGGCTCGGCGCGGGCTGCTTCTTCCCACGTCCGCCAGGCTGGATGCGCCTTCATCGCATTCATGTAAGCCAGTATATCGCCGCTGCTGACGAGATCATAGATATCGAAGCGATTGACGACGGGCGCAAACATCGCATCCGTTCCGCTGAATGCACCGAAGAGGAACGGTCCACCGGATTTCTGCAGCAGGTCGCGCCAGATCGTCTCGATGCGACTGATATCGGCAGAGACACCATCCGGCAGTGCAATCTTGCCCTTCCGCCGGCGGATATTCATCGGGCAGGCGCTGCGCAGCGCCCGGAAGCTCGACATCATCTCCATGGAGACCGAACGGGCGAGCGAGCGCTCGGCACGATCCTTCGGCAGCAGCCCGGCATCGGGATAAAGCTCTGCTACATATTCGATGATCGCAAAGGATTCCCAGATCTTCAGCGCACCGTGCTGCAGCAAGGGCACATGGCCGCTCGGTGAGACCGCCTTGATATCGGGATTACCACCAGGATAGTCGAAGGGGATCAACACCTCTTCGAAAGCGATGCCGACGCCCGTCAGCGCCATCCATGGCCGAAAGGACCAAGAGGAGTAGTTCTTGTTGGCGACATAGAGCGTCAGCTTGTCCATGGTGCTTTCCTGTCAGGGTTCGAAATCGAAGATCAGCAGTTCGTGGAAATGGTTCATATCCTCGAACACGCAGAATGCCGGCGGCATGAACTCGAACACGGGTGCCTTGCGGCGGATATCATCCGTCACCTCGTCGAGCATGGCCCGCCAGCGCGGCAGCGCCTCGTCTTCCAGGCGCTCGATCGGATAGGCGAATGTCATGTGGAACTTGTAATTCTCATGGTTCGGCTGACGATAACCGAGAAGACCAGCCAGCGCATCACGCCAGGCGCGCATCACCTTGCGGTCGCCTTCCGTTGCGCCTTCGACGAGCAGGCCGGTCGGCCGGGCGTTGACGATGGCAATCTTGAAGGGCTCGAAGATGGAGAAGCCTTCGAGCCGTGCCGCCATGAGCTCGGTCATGTCGTCGATCGGCGTTTCCAGGGGAATATCGCCCGGCCAGTAACCTTGCTCGCGGCGCCCCTCGATCACGCCTTCGAAAAGCGTCATGTGGATGCTGGTGATCGGCGTGAAGAGGAACTGCGACGCTTCGGGCATCGCCAGATATTTCTCGCGCGCATCGATGAGCACCTGCTGCGTTTCCGACCCCTTCACCGGATGGCAGACGATCGTGTTGCCCGGTTCAGGAAGGAAACCGCCGACCTTGCGGTAACGGGAGCCGAGATGCCTCGGCGGTGCCGGATTATGGGTCTTCGAATGCTGAAGAAGCTCGGACGAAAGTGTCGTTGATGTCATGGGGCGACTCGGGGCTTTGATTGCTGACGCATTCGCCCATATGGCAGGATCAAGAATGTCAGATGACGCTTGCCGCTTCCAACGACAAGTTCTGATGTCAATCATAGATGCACTTGATGTAATCGCCCGAACCCTGCGCCCGCCGTTCGATGAGCGCTGCAAGCCTGCGCAGCCCTCGCCCAGGTTTTCCGGCATTGCGATCGATCGGGTTCGGCAGCGAAACCGCAAGCAACGATGCCTGGCGGCGCGTAAGCTTCGAGGCGGGCACCTTGAAGTGATACTGTGCCGCTGCCTCGATGCCGTAGATACCAGGCCCCCATTCGGCGATATTGAGATAAATCTCGATCAGCCGCCGCTTCGACCAGACGAAGTCGGAACCGACAGCCAGCGGTAGTTCCAATCCTTTGCGGATGAAGGAGCGGCTATTCCACAGGAAGAGGTTCTTCGCCGTCTGCATGGGGATCGTGCTGCCGCCGCGCGTCTCTTGGCCCTTCAGCGTATCCTCGACCAGCATACGCATCTCGCCCCAGTCGACACCGCCATGGAAGCAATATTGCCCGTCTTCCGACATCATCACCGAATGCACGAGCACAGGCGCAATATCGTCGATCGACACCCACCGCCGGTCATAACCGCGCAGAAGCACGAGATCGCGCAGCATCAGCGTCGAAATGGGATGGATGAAGGGCAGCAGATAGAGCAGGATCAGCATATAGGGCAAGAGCAGCACGGCCAGAACGGCAAGGACAATGCGCTTCACCACCTGGCGGTCTCCAAACCAACGCCGGCGAACCGGCGCCTCGGCGCTCTCCTCTGTCTCCGGCGCTATATCCAATGTCCCAGTCCGTTTTCGCCCTCGTCGTTGTCATACCGCCTGAAAACCCGCATTGCCAGAGCACAGCGGAAATCTTGGCACGGTCATCGACAATTCCGTTGCCAGCAGCCGTTCCGCCGTGCCAAAGAGCGCGCATGGACGCGAAACGGGAAACATTCGAGACACGGTTGAAAAGCGGTGCCGCCGAGATCGAGGCGCTGCTTGACCTGCTGCTTTCTCCCGACGCTCTGTCCGATGAGATCGCCCGTCCCGATCCGCTGCGCAACGCCATGCACTACGCCGTCCTCAACGGCGGCAAGCGCCTGCGTCCCTTCCTTGTCGTTGAGGCTGCCATTCTCCTCGGCGGCAACAGGCAGGCGGCTCTGCGCATCGGCGCGGCGCTCGAATGTATCCATTGTTATTCGCTCGTTCACGACGACCTTCCGGCCATGGACGATGACGACCTGCGCCGCGGCAAACCGACGGTACACGTCAAGTTCGATGAGGCGACCGCCATTCTGGCCGGCGACAGCCTGCTGACCTACGCCTTCGATATCATCGCCGCGCCGGAAACGGATCTGCCGGACCGCAGCAAGACGGAACTCGTTCTGGCGATTGCCCGCGCCGCCGGCCTCGGCGGCATGGCCGGGGGCCAGGTCCTCGACCTTGCGGCGGAAAAACAGGCGCCCGATGAAGCCGGCATCGTCCGCCTGCAGGCGATGAAAACAGGCGCCCTCATCCGCTTCGCCTGCGAAGCCGGCGCCATCATCGCCGGCGCTTCTACCGATGACCGGCAGCGCCTGCGCCGCTTCGGCGAAAAGATCGGCCTCGCCTTCCAGCTTGCCGACGATATCCTCGACCTGACCTCCGATATCAAGACGATGGGCAAGGCGACCGGCAAGGATGCCGCTCGCGGCAAGGGAACGCTCGTGGCGCTTCACGGCATGCAATGGGCGGAGAAACAGCTACGCCAGCATGTCGAGGACGCAGAAGAACTGCTTGGCCTATATGGCGAACGCGCCGCAGTGCTGAAAGCCACGGCCCGCTTCGTCGCAGAGCGCAAGAGCTGAGACAGAGGAAAGGCGGCGCCATCCAGCCCTGCTGCAAGAAGTCACCGAAAAGCGGAGTGACTACTCCGCCGCCGTCTTCTGGCCGAAACGCTTCTCGATATAATCGACGACGAGCGCCTCGAAATCCGAGGCGATATTCGGGCCGCGCAGCGTCAAAGCCTTCTTGCCGTCGATGAAGACGGGAGCGGCCGGCGTCTCGCCGGTGCCGGGCAGGGAGATGCCGATATCGGCATGTTTGCTCTCGCCCGGTCCGTTGACGATGCAGCCCATGACGGCGACGTTGAGCGCTTCCACGCCAGGGTATTTTTCGCGCCAGATCGGCATGTTCTTGCGGATGTCATTCTGGATGTTCTGGGCGAGTTCCTGGAACACCGTCGAGGTCGTGCGTCCGCAGCCCGGACAGGCCGCAACGACAGGCACGAACTGTCGGAAACCCATGACCTGCAGCAATTCCTGCGCCACCTGCACCTCGCGGGTGCGGTCACCGTTCGGCTCCGGCGTCAGCGAAATGCGGATCGTATCGCCGATGCCGTTCTGCAGCACATAGCCCATGGCAGCCGAGGAAGCGACGATGCCCTTGGTGCCCATGCCGGCTTCGGTCAGGCCGAGATGAAGCGCATGGTTGGAGCGCTCGGCAAGCATCGAGTTGACGGCGATCAGATCCTGAACCTGGCTGACCTTGGCCGACAGGATGATGCGGTTGCGCGGCAGGCCGATCTCCTCGGCGAGCTGGGCAGACAGCAGCGCCGACTGCACAATTGCCTCATGCGTCACCTGCCGGGCCGAAAGCGGCGATCCCTCGGCCTGGTTTTTATCCATGAGCTGCGTCAGCAGTTCCTGGTCCAACGAACCCCAGTTGACGCCAATACGCACCGGCTTGTCGTAGCGGATCGCCATCTCGATGATTTCGGCGAACTGCTTGTCCTTCTTGTCCTTGAAGCCGACATTACCCGGATTGATGCGGTATTTCGCCAAAGCCTCGGCGCAGGCCGGATGATCGGCCAGCAGCTTGTGGCCAATGTAATGGAAGTCGCCGATCAGCGGCACATCCATGCCGAGGCGCAGCAGGCGCTCGCGGATCTTCGGCACGGCGGCAGCACTTTCGTCGCGGTCGACGGTGATGCGGACAAGCTCGGAACCGGCGCGATGGAGTGCGGCCACCTGGGCGACGGTGGAATCCACATCCGCCGTATCGGTGTTGGTCATGGATTGCACGACGACCGGCGCACCGCCGCCGACGATGACGCCGCCGACATCAACGGCAACGGAGGCGCGGCGCGGTTTCGGATCGAAATCGAAAGCAGACATGAAGAGCTCTTACACCCGGAAAACAGAGCCTTTCAGGTGGATCAAGCCCGCAGGCTTGTCAACTGCCCCGTATATCACTTTTGTTTGGAGGCGGCTCAGTGACCGCCGCCGGAGACCCCGTCGGCATAATGCGCCAGCTTGGAGAATGCGAGAACCACCAGCAGCAACACCGGCAGCGCCATGAAGACGGCCGCAAAGCCGACATGTTCAGCCACGAAGCCGATCACCGAAGGCGCCACCAGCATGCCGGAGTAGCCTATGGTCGTGACGACAGAGATACCGATGCCGGGCTTCAGGCCAGGGATGTTGCCCGCCGCCGAAAACGCGATCGGCACCATGTTGGAAATACCGATACCGCAAAGTGCGAAGCCGAGGATGGCAATTTCCGCATTTGGCGCAAGGCTTGCAAGCAGCATACCGGCAATCGCAAACAGGGTGCAGATGCGCAGCGTCTTGACGCCGCCGAGACGGTCGCGAACCAGGTCGCCGGCAAAACGCATGATCGCCATGGTCGCCGAGAAGGCCGCATAGCCAAGCCCGGACAGCGCGACCGACGCACCCATTTCATGCCGGAGATAAAGCGCACCCCAGTCGAGCACCGCACCTTCCGGCACCATGCAGAATAGCGCCATAATACCGAGCAGCCACGGCAGCGGCACCATCGGCAGCTTCGTCTTCTCCTTCCTGGTATCAGGATGCGGCGGGTCGGCCAGGATCATCGGCCAGGCGATGGCAAGGAAGGCCGCGGCAAGCACGGTCGCCAGTTCTGCGTGGCCGAGAATGCCGAGCCTGGAGATCACCAGGCCGCCAAGGCCGGAGCCGATCAGGCCGCCAAGGCTCCAGAAGGCATGGCAGGACGACATAATGGCACGGCGCATGGATTTTTCCACTGCCACGGCATTGGCGTTCATTGCTACGTCCATCGCGCCAATGAAACCGCCGAACAGAAAGAGCGAGATCGCCCCCGTGATGACGTTGGGAGCCAGCGTCAGCGCCAGAAGCATCGGCAACAGGCAAACGGCCAGTACCTGCACGACAACCCGCGAGCCATGCTTGGCGATCTGCGCGCCGGCGATCGGCATCATGACGAGCGAACCGAGGCCGAAGACCAGGATCATCAGCCCGAGTTCGAACTTGGAGAGTGCCAGCCGTTCGGCAAATTCCGGAATCTTCGGCGCCCAGCCGCCGATGACGAAACCGTTCATGAGAAAGAGCAGCGAGACAGCTGCCCTGCTCCTGGTGATGAAGCCGCTCCGTACCCCCGGTGCTGCGCTTACATTATTGTCCATTTCCTTGTCTTTCCTCTCGATCGGGTTTGCCTGCCCGATCCCCGCAAAAGGCGGAACGGTCTCAAGCCGTCTTGTCCGCAACGATCGTCCGGCACCCGCGCGCACGGTATTGTTCGAGCATGGCGGCATCCGCATCGTGCTCGACGATAAGGCACTCGCAATGCGCGACCGGCAGAACGCTGTGTGGCGCAGCCGTACCGAATTTTTCCGATGTCGCAGCGACCATGACCCGCTTGCTCCTCGACGTGGCGAACCTCTTGAACTCCGCATCCTCGAAGCCGAACGTCGTCAATCCTGCCTCGATATCGACGCCGCAGGCGCCCAGAATACAGAGGTCGGGTGAAAGCTGCTCCATGTCGCGCAGGGCCTTGGCGCCGAGCGAGCCACCGGTTTGACGGTCGACCAGGCCGCCGATCAGGATGACGTTGACTTCAGGTTTTTCGATCAGCGCCGCAGCGATCGCCGGCGCATTCGTCGCTGCAGTCAGCGGCAAGTCAGCCGGCAACGCATTGGCGATTGCCAGATTGGTGCTGCCGGCATCGAAGAAAACCGTCATGCCGGTGGTGATTTCGCCTGCAGCGGCGCGCGCCAGAGCCTGCTTCCGGTCGGCAGCAAAACTCATGCGCTGGGTCAGGCTCCCGCGCGCCGGCGAGACCGGCAACGCTCCGCCGTAGACCCGTTCGCAGAGGCCTGCTGCAGCCATCTCGCGCAGGTCACGCCGCACCGTGTCTTCAGAGACTCCAAATTCGAGCGCAAGCTCCGCAGCCAGCACACGGCCATGCGTCTTGAGCCGCTCGGAAATCACACTCTGGCGTTCCCGCAACAGGAAATCTTGCATGTTTATACCGGATTAATCCTTACAAATGTAAGATCATGCATAAACAATGATGACCGTGCACGCAACATGCACGATCACACGTTTTCTGACGCTCTGAAACAAAACTCCGCGACCAGGGCGAAATCTCGCATATTGACCGTCTCCGGGCAGGACTATCGATCAGGCATTCCCCAATTCCCGCCGGCATAGCCCCGCCTCTGGTACATCCCGTGAAAAACTCCGTCAGCCTGGGCATTCTGCTCACGACATCAGCCTATATGGCGTTCACTTTCCATGATGCGATCGTCAAGGCTTTGACGGCGAGCGTTCCCGTCTGGCCATCGCGCCACGGCCTGATACCGGTTTCAGCTGGATTCGTAACCAGAATGGCGGCTTGAGAAAAATATTCGCAGTTGCCGCTTTTATTTGCAGTTTTCTACGCTTCCGATACCGCAATTTTCTGCGATGTATCAGCCATCCGAACACGCTCTTCCTAAGGATGGATAGAACAATGAACTGGTTGAAAACCGTCGCCGCCGCTGCCCTCATTCAGGCTGCAGCCCTCCTGCCCGCCCATGCCGGCGAAAACCTCGGCGCCATCAAGTCTGCCGGCGTCTTCAAGATCGGCACGGAAGGCACCTACGCCCCGTTCACCTATCATGACGAAAGCGGCAAGCTCGTCGGCTTCGACGTCGAGATCGGCGAAGCAGTCGCTGCCAAGCTCGGCGTCAAGGCAGAGTTCGTCGAAGGCAAGTGGGACGGCCTGATCGCCGGCCTCGACGCCAACCGCTACGACACCGTCATCAACCAGGTCGGCATCACCGAAGCCCGCAAGCAGAAGTACGACTTCTCCGAGCCCTATATCGCTTCCAAGGCCGTTCTGATCGTCCGTGACGGCGACGACAGCATCAAGACCTTCGCCGATCTCAAGGGCAAGAAGTCCGCCCAATCGCTGACCAGCAACTTCGGCAAGATCGCCACGGAAGCCGGCGCCGAACTCGTCGGCACCGACGGCTTCGACCAGTCGATCCAGCTCGTGCTGACGAAGCGCGCCGATGCGACGATCAACGACAGCCTTTCCTTCCTCGACTTCAAGAAGCACAAGCCGGATGCTCCGGTGAAGATCGTCGCCCAGCAGGAAAATGCCGATTACTCCGGCATCATCATCCGCAAGGGTGAGCCGGAACTGCTCGAAGCAATCAACAAGGCGCTGGCCGACATCAAGGCTGACGGCACCTACAAGAAGATCGCCGACAAGTATTTCGGCCAGGACGTTTCGAAGTAAGTCCTGACACCGGCGGTTTCGCGCCACCGTCATATCATTTATAGCTGCATGAGAAAGCGTCCGGCGAACCCTCGCCGGACGCGTCTTTTCTTGAGGACACGCCCTTGCCGCACTGGCTCCAACTGATGGCGGAATCGCTTCCCTCGCTCCTCTGGGCGGGGCTGATCTTCACCATCCCCTTGACCCTGCTTTCCTTCGCCTTCGGCCTGATCCTGGGCCTGATCACGGCGATTGCCCGTCTCTTCGGGCCGGAGCCTGTTGCAGCCATTGCCCGCTTCTATGTCTGGGTTATCCGCGGCACGCCGCTGCTCGTCCAGCTCTTCGTCATCTTCTATGGTCTGCCGAGCATCGGCATCCTGCTCGATGCCTTTCCGGCGGCCCTGATCGGCTTCACGCTGAATATCGGCGCCTACAGCTCCGAGATCATCCGCGCCGTCATCTCCTCCGTGCCCAAGGGCCAATGGGAAGCCGCCTATTCGATCGGCATGAACTGGCGCCAGGCCATGAGCCGCACCATCCTGCCGCAAGCCGCCCGCGTTGCGGTGCCGCCGTTGTCGAACACTTTCATTTCGCTGGTCAAGGATACCTCGCTCGCGGCCGCCATCACCGTGCCGGAGCTCTTCCAGGCCGCGCAGCGCATCGTCGCCACCACCTATGAGCCGCTGATCCTCTATATTGAAGCGGCGTTGATCTATCTTGCCTTGAGCTCCGTGCTCTCAACGCTGCAGCAAAGGCTGGAACGCCGCTTTGCGCGTTATGGCGGCATGCTGGAGGCAAATGCATGATCGAGCTTTCCAATATCGAAAAGCGCTTTGGTGACGCCGTCATCCTGAAGGACATCAGCATCCGCATTCCAGAAGGCAGCGTCACCGCTCTCGTCGGCCCGTCCGGCGGCGGCAAGAGCACATTGCTTCGCTGTATCAATCTCCTGGAAGTCCCGACCGCAGGCGTAATCCACCTCGGCGAAGAAACGCTTTCCTTCGCACCCGGCAAGCGTGTCGGCTGGCAGGCCATTCAGAAGATCCGTCGCCAGACTGGCATGGTGTTCCAGAACTTCCAGCTCTTCCCGCATCAGACGGCGATCGAAAATGTCATGGAAGGCCTGGTCACAGTCCTGAAATGGCCGAAGGAAAAGGCGCGCGAACGGGCGATGGAACTGCTGACCAAGGTCGGCATGGCGCACAAGACCGATGCCTGGCCTTCGACGCTCTCGGGCGGCCAGCAGCAGCGTGTGGCGATCGCCCGCGCGCTGGCCCCTTCGCCGCGCGTCTTGCTCTGCGACGAACCGACATCGGCGCTCGATCCCGAACTTTCGGCAGAAGTGGTCGATGTGCTGGGTCAACTAGCCCGCGAGGGGACAACCATGGTCATAGCGACCCATGATCTCCGCCTCGCCTCCAAGATCGCCAATGACGTGGTTTTTCTGGAGGCCGGCAGCGTGGTCGAAACGGGCAGCGCCAGGGTGATCTTCACCACGCCGGAGAAGGAGCGCACCAAGCGCTTCATCTCCACCATCAACGCCGCCCATACCTACGATATCTAAGCAATGCCGGGATGCGAACATCCCGGCACACGGAAATTCCAGTTAGGCGGCCGTGACAACGGCGCGGGCTGCCTTCAACGCATTGCCCCACCACGTCAACTGATCGAGCAGGTTCTTGGCAGCTTCGTTCAGGTGCGCGTAGTCGCCGAGATTCTTGCCTTCCTTGAGAACCGAAAGATATTCGCCGAACGAGATGTGAACGGCCGTCTTGACGGAGGCCGCGCTCATTTCGACGAAGACCAGGCGAAGATGCTCGACCGCGCGTGCGCCGCCGACGCCGCCGTAACCGACAAAGCCGACCGGCTTCTGGATGAATTCGCCGAGATCGATTGCGTTCTTCAGAACAGCCGTCGGGGCATGATTATATTCGGCGGCCGTAAAGATGAAACCATCGAATTCGCGCAGCTTCTTCTTCCAGCGCTCGGCGGTTT
>Ga0209758_1001062_pt1 | contig 35786 bp, 33 predicted proteins | sample AraplaMF_Col_mMF_FD_184258 | JGI IMG/M metagenome (GOLD analysis project Ga0209758, IMG submission 184258) | Arabidopsis root microbial communities from the University of North Carolina, USA - plate scrape MF_Col_mMF (SPAdes) (version 2) | ecosystem: Host-associated > Plants > Roots > Endosphere... | reverse complement strand
CGTGCCCGGCTTTCGGTTTCCGAGGTCGTGGGCAAGCGCGTCAAGCTGAAGAAGGCGGGGCGGGAGTGGAAGGGGCTGTCGCCGTTCCAGCAGGAGAAGACGCCGTCCTTCTACGTCAACGACCAGAAGGGTTTTTATCACGACTTCTCCTCCGGCAAGCACGGCGACATCATCACCTTCGTGATGGAGACCGATGGCCTGCCGTTCGCCGAGGCCGTCGAGCGGCTTGCGGGCATGGCGGGCCTGCCGTTGCCGGCGGTGACGCCCGATGCGGCGCGGCAGGAGCAGCGGCGGCGCTCGCTGCATGACGTCATGGATCTCGCGGCCAAATTCTTCGCCGAGACGCTGGCCTCGCGCGTCGGCGCCAAGGCGCGCGGCTATCTCGCCGACCGCGCCATCTCGCCGGCGACGCAGCTGCAGTTCCGCCTCGGCTATGCCTCGCCCGATCGCTTCGCGCTGAAGGAGCATCTCGGCAAGCAGGGCGTCTCCGTCGACGACATGATCGAGACCGGCCTCTTGGTCGCGGGCAACGACATTCCCGTGCCCTACGACCGCTTCCGCGACCGCGTGATGTTTCCGATCACCGATCTGCGCGGCCGCGTCATCGCCTTCGGCGGGCGCGCGCTGGAGAAGGACGTTCCTGCAAAATACCTGAATTCGCCGGAGACGCCGCTCTTCCACAAGGGCGACAATCTCTATAACCACCAGACCGCGCGCAAAGCCACCCATGACGGCGGCGCGCTGATCGTGGTCGAAGGCTATGTCGACGTCATCGCCATGGTCACCGCGGGCTTTTCGGGTGCCGTCGCGCCGCTCGGCACCGCGCTCACCGAAAGCCAGCTCGCGCTGCTCTGGAAGATGGCGGACGAGCCGATCCTCTGCTTCGACGGCGATCGCGCCGGACAGAAGGCGGCGTTTCGCGCCGCCGATCTCGCGCTGCCCTTCCTCGCGCCCGGAAAGAGTCTTCGGTTTGCGCTGTTGCCGGAAGGACAGGACCCCGACGATCTCGTGCGCTCCGGCGGACGCGGCGCGATCGAGGAGGTGATCGCAGCGGCGCGCCCGCTTGCCGACATGATCTGGTCGCGCGAGCTCGAAGGCGGCAATTTTGCTACCCCCGAGCGCCGCGCCGCGTTGGAGGCCCGCATCAAGGATCTCACGGGCGGCATCCGCGACGAGGTGGTGCGGCGCTACTATCGCGACGATTTCATTGATCGTCTGCAGCGCACCTTCGCCCCCGACGGCGGGCGCGGCGGCTTTGGCGGGCGTGGCAATTTCCGCCAGGGCGGCGGTGGCCGGCCGTTCCAGCCGAGGGCAGGGGGAAGCGCGAATCGATTCGGTGGTCAGGGATTCGGAGGAGGATTTGGTGGTCAGGGGCGCCGCGGCGCCCCCGGCCCGACCCTGCTTCCGTCCGGTCCCTATCAGGCGGCGAGCCCCCAGCTTGCGGCGAGCCCGATCATGCGGGGCCAGCGCAGCGCCATCTCCCGCCGGGAAGCCCTGATCCTGCAATGCCTGATCAACCACCCCTGGCTGCTGCACGACCATCTCGAGGAGGTGGCGGCCCTGGAGCTGGCCCATCCCGAGGCCCACAAGCTCCGGGCCGGAATCATCGCCGCCTTCGCCAACGACCACCACCACTCTCCGGACCCCGGGGAGCTTGCCGAGAAGATGCGCAGCGACCTCGAGAAGGGCGGATTTTCACAGGTTCTTCAAAGGGTTGAGGGCGGAATCACCACCGCGGCGGTGTGGGGCGCCCGCGAGGGCGCGGCACGGGACGACGTTCTGGCCACCTGGCATCAGCTGGTTGCCTTGCATCGGCAATACCATTCACTACTTAGGGAGTTGAAGGACGCCGAGCTGGCCTTGGGGGAGGACCCCAGCGAGGCCAATTTGGCGTGGCTGCGTGACGTTAAGGCTCGGATAGCCGAGGTCGATGGTACCGAGGCCCTGATCGAGGGTTTTGGCGAGCTGTCGGGCCGGTTCCAGAAGAGCGTGTGATGAAAGAATCATGCGGACGGCCGGGGCCGGAACCGCTAAAAGACTCGCCAAATCCAAGGTTTGGCGGCAAAAACAGGGTTAATCGAGGCTTAACGGTCTTGTAGCACTTTGGCCACCAGGCGGCCGCAGGCAGAACAGACGCGTCAGGAATGAATCCGCGCAATCGCTGTTGGCACTACACCTGCATCCGCTGCGACAAAGAGGCTCACGAAGCGTTAGGCAATTCCGGCGAGAGAGAGTTGGGGGTGGCGAGAGAGATGTGCGCCGCCCTTTCCGTGTCGAGAGCTGCCGAAGCGAGAGCGTCGAGCAACAGGTTCAAGTGAATTCACGCGGGCGCGGCGATCGTCTCGCATGAAGCGCGTTTAGGAGCAATGGATGGCCACCAAGGCAAAGACGCTGCAGGCGAAGGACAAGGAAAAAGACGACAAGGCAGCGGACGCGCCGGAGAAGGACTCCCAGGACGCGCCGTCTCCGTTGCTCGATCTGTCCGACGCGGCAGTGAAGAAGATGATCAAGCAGGCCAAGAAGCGCGGTTTCGTGACCTTCGATCAACTCAACGAAGTCTTGCCGTCAGACCAGACCTCGCCCGAACAGATCGAGGACATCATGTCGATGCTCTCGGACATGGGCATCAACGTCACTGAAGCCGACGATAGCGAAGGCGAGGAAGAGAAGGACGAGGGCGAGGACGAGACCGATAACGAGCTCGTCGAGGTCACCCAGAAGGCCGTCACCGAGGTCAAGAAGAGCGAGCCGGGCGAGCGCACCGACGACCCCGTGCGCATGTATCTGCGCGAGATGGGCACGGTCGAGCTGCTCTCCCGCGAAGGCGAAATCGCGATCGCCAAGCGCATCGAGGCCGGCCGCGAGGCGATGATCGCAGGGCTGTGCGAAAGCCCGCTGACCTTCCAGGCCATCATCATCTGGCGCGACGAGCTCAACGAAGGCAAGATCTTCCTCCGCGACATCATCGATCTCGAAGCGACCTATGCCGGTCCCGATGCCAAGGGCGGCATGAACAATGCGATGATCGCCGGCCCCAACGGCGAGAACGGCGAAGCGCCGGCCGAGGGCCAGGCTGCAGCGACCGGTGCGCCCGCGCATGTCGCGCCGCCGGCAGCGCCTCCGTCGCCGACCCCGTTCCGCGCCGCGCAGCCCGCCCCCGGCGGTCAGCCTGGCGAGGAGAAGGATCCGGGCGAGGCCGCCGCCGAAGCGGACATGGACGAGGACGACGAGTTCGAGAACCAGATGTCGCTCGCGGCCATCGAGGCCGAGCTCAAGCCGAAGGTCGTCGAGATCTTCGACAAGATCGCCGAGAGCTACAAGAAGCTGCGCAAGCTTCAGGAGCAGGACATCCAGAACCAGCTCGAGAGCACCTCGCACGGGCCCTCGCTGTCGCCGCACCAGGAGCGCAAGTACCGCAAGCTCAAGGACGAGATCATCGTCGAGGTGAAGTCGCTGCGCCTCAACCAGGCGCGTATCGACAGTCTCGTCGAGCAGCTCTACGACATCAACAAGCGCCTCGTCTCGCATGAGGGCCGCCTGATGCGCCTCGCCGACAGCCATGGCGTCGCGCGCGAGGATTTCCTGCGCAACTACACCGGCTCGGAGCTCGATCCGCGCTGGCTCAACCGTGTCTCGAAGCTGTCGGCCAAGGGCTGGAAGAACTTCGTCCACCACGAGAAGGATCGCATCAAGGACCTCCGTCACGAGGTGCATCAGCTCGCCGCGCTGACCGGCCTCGAGATCATCGAGTTCCGCAAGATCGTGCACTCCGTGCAGAAGGGCGAGCGCGAAGCCCGCCAGGCCAAGAAGGAGATGGTGGAAGCCAACCTCCGTCTCGTGATCTCGATCGCCAAGAAGTACACCAACCGCGGCCTGCAGTTCCTCGACCTGATCCAGGAAGGCAACATCGGCCTGATGAAGGCCGTCGATAAATTCGAATACCGCCGCGGCTACAAATTCTCGACCTACGCCACGTGGTGGATCCGGCAGGCGATCACACGCTCGATCGCCGACCAGGCGCGCACCATCCGCATCCCCGTGCACATGATCGAGACGATCAACAAGATTGTGCGTACGTCCCGCCAGATGCTCAACGAGATCGGCCGCGAGCCGACCCCGGAAGAGCTCGCCGAAAAGCTCGGCATGCCCTTGGAGAAGGTCCGCAAGGTCCTCAAGATCGCCAAGGAGCCGCTCTCGCTCGAAACCCCCGTCGGTGACGAAGAGGATTCACACCTCGGCGATTTCATCGAGGACAAGAACGCGATCCTGCCGATCGACGCCGCGATCCAGTCGAACCTGCGCGAGACCACCACGCGCGTGCTCGCCTCGCTCACCCCGCGCGAAGAGCGCGTGCTGCGCATGCGCTTCGGCATCGGCATGAACACCGACCACACGCTGGAAGAAGTCGGCCAGCAGTTCAGCGTGACACGCGAGCGTATTCGTCAGATCGAAGCCAAGGCGCTGCGCAAGCTGAAGCATCCGTCAAGGAGCCGGAAGCTGCGGTCGTTCCTGGATAACTAAGCGTCTACATCGATCCAAAGCAAAACGGCGGGCCCAAGGCCCGCCGTTTTTGTTTGACGTCATTGCGAGCGAAGCGAAGCAATCCATCGCGCAGCAAGTCGAGATGTGGATGGCTTCGCTTCGCTTGCAATGACGTGGAGAAAAGCTGAAGCCTACTTCTTCTTCACCCCGACGCGCTCAATCCGCTTGATGTCCAGCGGCGGGCGGCCGCTCTTCTCCGCGATCTCGCGGTCCTGCTCCATGATGAAGTTGCGGGCGGGTTCGTCGCCGTCGAGGCCGCCGAGAAGCTCGGAGGGCACGCGGCGGTTGGAGCGCAGGGAGTCGTCTTCATAGACGACGTTGAAGAAGGCGAATTCGCCTTTGGGGTTGGTTCCGGGTTTCTTGGCCATGGCGGCTTGTCGTCGATCAGGACGCCGCAGTCAAATGACTTTGCGGGTGCGCAACGCCGATGGTCGCGGAATTCACCGCGCAGCCGATCGAAAAACCTGCTTTGGGGATGGAGGCGTCCAGCGCTTCAGGTCCGATGCGGACCCTCAATAAACGGCGGGCCGCAAAGCCCGCCGTCTATTTTTCGTCTTCAGCGTCGCCCGGGGCTGGCGGGGCGACAACCTAAAATAGAAGACTATAGATTGTGACATGCGGAGGCAAGATAAATCGTGACGGCGCTGGTGTCGCAGCAAGCGCATCAGATATGCGCTCGTCGTGACGTCGAGTTCCTGCGTGCATCGAAACAATTGTTTGGATCGTCAAATCACTTTGTTCATCTTCGCTGCGCTTGCAGTGCAACGAGCGTGGCGCGCCTTGTAGGTAAACGCGTTCGGCTGCACGTCTTCCCGTCCGCGTGCAGATCCGGTTGTAACCTATGTTAATGGCAGCCGCGCGGCGAGCGATGTGCGCGTCACCTCGTCCGCGCGCGCTGCGCGAGTTCCCGTAACGCGAGCGGCGCTCCGTGCCCGCCGTCGCGCTTGTCCTGATCCGCCTTGCGCCCCTGCGCCATGATCGCGCTGCCCATCGCGGCGGAACCGAAGGTGATGAGGAATGACGCAAGCAGCAGGCCGAGTGCGACGCCACCCGCGTCGTCGGCGAAGATGAGGTCGCGCAGATGCCCGGGATTGAGCCAGAGCAGTCCGCCGACGAGCAGTGCCGCGGCGCAGGCGCCGATCGCAAGGTTGATCGCGAGCAGGCGGAACAGCGGGATGCGGAGGAGGGAGGGGTGGAGTGGTTGCTGCTGATGGCTCTGCATTGCCGATTGCCTCATGCTGGCCTCGGCGCATCGACGAGCGAGATGGCCCAGGCATCGATATCATAGAGCCAACTCTCTCTTACGTCATTCCGGAGCGCGCGTAGCGCTAGTCCGGAATCCATTCATCGACCAGCGCCCAATGGATTCCGGGTTCGCGAAATTGTCGCGTCCCGGAACGACAAAGAGCCTACGGCGCCACCAGCTCCACCCGCCGGTTCAGCGCGCGGCCGGCATCCGTTGCGTTCGAGCCGACCGGGGCCAGCAATCCGACGCCGGCGGTGCGCAAGCGCGCCGGCACGATGCGAAAGCTCTTCACGAGCTCGGCGGCGACCGCCTCGGCGCGGCGCCGGGAGAGATCGAGATTGTATTCATACGCACCCTGGCTGTCGGTGTGGCCGACGATGAAGACGTTGAGCTGCGGCTGGCCCGTCAGCAGCTTTGCGATCTGCTCCAGTGTCGGCCGGCTCTCGGGCTTCAGCACCGCCTTGTCGGTGTCGAAATAGATGCCGTAGAGCGCGATGTGGCCGGTCTCTCCCAGGCCCTTCGCCATCGCGGCGGCATCGACCATCTTGTTGGCGATCGCGCCAACCTCGGCGACGGTGACCTGCGCATAGATGTCCTGGTTGTTCTGGCTGACGAGGACGCTGGCCCAGGTCTCGCGCCCGCCTTCGCTCTTGCGCCCGGCGTAGTAACGGTAGTTGAAACCGTCGATCCACATCTGCGGCACCGGCAGCGTGTCGACGCTTTCGGTGAAGGGGATGGCGCCGCAGGCGTCGGTGTCGCAGGCCAGCACGGTCTCGAAGCCGGCCTTGGCGAGCTGCGTCTCGAAATTGCGCGACACTTCCAGGATCGAGGGGCCGGGATTGGTGCGATAGGCGATGCGCACGATGCGGCCCTCGAGCCGCCGCGCGTCGGTCGGCTGGCCATCCTTGAAGGGAGCCGCCTGCATCCGCGCCGCGTCGAAATCCTTCACCGCATAGCCGGTGACGACGCTGCCGGCGAACCGGCCGATGCCGGGATAGTCGCGAGCGCCCGCGACGTCGCGCGTCTGCGCGAAGGCGGCGGCTGCGGGCAGAACGAAGAGGGCGACGAGGACAGGCAATCCGGGCATCCGGTGCGGCATGGGCATGATCTCGACGTTGGGGTTCAAGGGAGCGCTGCTCTTTAGTCGCATTCCGCGCAAGATCGGTTCTGGCGAGGTTTTGCCGCTTTGACGCGAATCCGGTTCCCGGGCATGATCCGCGTCCGCCCTGCGCATATTTTCAGAGGATTTTCCCGCATGTTGAGATCGCTTCTCGCCACCGCCGTTGTCCTGTCGCTGGCCGGTGGTACGGCTGAGGCCGCGCGTTGCGGCGGCGACTTCAACAGTTTTGTCGCCAGCATGACCGCGGAGGCGCAAGGAGCCGGCGTCTCGTCGAGCGTGACCAGCGCGGCGTTCAGCGGCATCACGCAGGACGGCGCCGTGCTCGCCTTCGACCGGCGCCAGCGCTACACCTTCAACAAGAGCTTTGAGCAGTATGTCTCGACCCGCGTCGGCCCGGGCCGCATCAATGGCGGCAAGGCGCTGCTGCAGCGCCACGCCGCGCTGCTCTCGCGCATCGAGCAGAAGTTCGGCGTGCCGCGCTACATTCTCGTTGCGATCTGGGGGCTGGAGAGCGATTTCGGCAAGGGCGACATCGGCAAGCTGCCGGTGATCCGCACCCTGGCGACGCTGGCGCATGACTGCCGCCGCACCGACCTGTTCCAGGGCGAGCTGCTCGCCGCCCTCAAGATCGTGCAGCGCGGCGACCTGCCGCTGCGCGACCTCATCGGCGCCTATGCCGGCGAGATCGGCCAGACCCAGTTCCTGCCGTCGTCCTACATCAAGTACGGCGTCGATTTCGACGGCGACGGCCATGTCGACCTCCGCCACAGCATCCCCGACGTGCTCGCCTCGACCGCGAACCTGCTCCACACCAACGGCTTCAAGATGGGCCAGCCCTACGGCGAAGGCACCGCCAATTTCGAGGCGATGCGCGAATGGAACAGGGCGGTGGTGTATCGCAAGACCATCGGCTATTTCGCCGATCGGCTGGCGGGGCAGTGACTCCGTACGACGAGTAGGGCGGAGCGCTCGGGCCTCATACGCGGTGTCATCGCGACAGCTCGTAGAGTGGGCAAAGGCGCGAAACGCCGTGCCCACCATTTCTATCCATTGTCGTAAGTCGTGGGCACGCTACGCTTTGCCCACCCTACGACAGCTGCGCTAGCCCCAGCCGTCATTGCGAGCGCAGCGAAGCAATCCAGAATCCTTCCACCGAGGCAGTCTGGATTGCTTCGTCGCAAGAGCTCCTCGCAATGACGGTTGGGAGAGTGGTGCGCGATCTCTCCCCACCGTCGTCCCGGCGCAGGCCGGGACCCATACCGCGGAATCCATCGGTTGCGGACGGCGGGAGTACCGAGCTGCGAATCTTCGCCAAATCGAATTCGGTGGTTATGGGTCCCGGCCTGCGCCGGGACGACGATTGAGAGCGAAGTCCCCCTCACTCATAGGAACGCATCACTCGCGCCCGCACTCACTTCCCCTTCGCCATCTTCTCCAGCTTGCGCTGCAGCGGTGCCCAATAAGTCCCCGGGCGGAAGCGCTGCAGGAGGTCCATGAAGCGGGCGTCGTTGCCGATCAGGATGCGCGGCTCGTTCTTCTCGATGCCTCTGATGATGCGCAGCGCCACGTCCTTCGGCGTGGTCTTCGCCGCGGTCTCGAACCGTTCGATCATCTGCGAGCGGCGCGCATTGTCGGTGACGCCGGCTCCGGTGCGGGAATTGCGCGCGATCGCGGTGGCGATGCCGCCGGGATGCACCACCGAGAGCCTGACGGGACTGCCGGCCACCACAAGCTCGTGGCGGACGCTCTCGGAGAAGCCGCGCACCGCGAACTTGGCCGCGGCATAGGCCGATTGCCCCGGCGGCGCGATGATGCCGAAGATCGAGGAGATGTTGACGATGTGCGCCTCGCTCAGCGTCTTCAAATGGGGCAGGAAGGCGCGCGTGCCGTGCACCACGCCCCAGAAATTGATGTCGAACAGCCAGTCCATCTGCGCCTGGTCGATCTCCTCGAACGTGCCGAGCAGCGCCACGCCGGCATTGTTGACGACGATGCCGAGCGCGGGATGGGCCGCGACCGCCTCGCCGGCGAAACGCGCGATGTCATCGGGCTCGCTGACGTCGATGCGATGCACGCTGACCTTCCGGCCCGTGCCGACCTCGGCAGCGAGCGACTTCAGCCCGGCCTCGTCGCGGTCGGCGAGCGCAAGGTCGCAGCCGCGCTGGGCAAGCTCGACGGCCAGCGCGCGGCCGATGCCGCTTGCGGCTCCCGTGATGGCGGCGGCGCCGCGAATCGCAGTCATGAAATCCCCCCGTCAAGTCCCCGATGATGGAACCACGTTTTACATTTTTTTGAAATGAAACCGAACCGTAGCCGCTCTCCGTTTTTAACATACCGTTATCGAGGCAAGCATTGGAGCCGTCGATGGGACAATCAAAGCCATTTCGCGCCACGGCGCTCATCGTTGAAGACGACATCATGCAGCGGGAGATGTTGTGTGTCCTGCTGGAAGAGAGCGGGTATGACGTCATTCAGTGCGAGAGTGCCGAGGCGGCCGAGCGGGTCCTTGAGAAGAACGCCGGCGCTCTGTGCTTGATGCTGACGGACGTCCAGCTTGCGGGGCGCATGAACGGGGTCGAGCTCGCGCATGCCGCCAAGGACCGCAATCCCCGGCTCGACGTCGTCGTCACCTCCGGCCGCCCCTTGAGGCAGCCATTGCCCGACGGCGCGAAATTCTGGGCCAAGCCCTGGGCGCCGCTCGACGTGCTGCGCGAGGCCGAGCTCGCGCAGCTGTCCTGAGGGGCGATCGAGAGCGCTGACTTTCCTGCCGCGATGCGGGGTGATAGCGTCGGTCCATGTCCTGGTCCTTCCTGCTCACCTCGCTGATCGTCGTCGCCTCGCCCGGCACCGGCGTGCTCTACACGCTGGCTGCAGCACTGACGCGCGGCTCGCGCGCCAGTGTCGCGGCCGCCTTCGGCTGCACGCTCGGGATCGTGCCGCACATGGTCGCGGCCATGCTCGGGCTTGCCGCCGTGCTCCACACCAGCGCGCTCGCCTTCGCCGCGCTGAAATGGGGCGGCGTGCTCTATCTGCTCTACATGTCCTGGCAGGCACTGCGCGAAACCGGGGCGCTGGCGGTGGAGGGCGAGATCAAGGAGCGCTCCAGCGGCCGCGTCGTCGTCACGGGCTTCCTGATCAACATTCTGAATCCCAAACTGTCGATCTTCTTCCTCGCCTTCCTGCCGCAGTTCATCGCGGCGGACGAGGCCCATGTGCTCGCGCGGATGCTGGAATTGAGCGGCGCCTTCATGGCGATGACCTTTGCCGTGTTCGTCGTCTACGGCCTCTGCGCCGCCTCGGTACGCGAGCGCGTCATCTCCCGTCCGCGCGTCATGGCCTGGCTGCGCCGGAGCTTTGCGGCCGGCTTCGCCGCCCTCGGCGCCAAGCTGGCATTTGCGGAGCGGTAGGCTCCTTCTTTACCTCTCCCCGCTTGCTTTCTTCACCTCTCCCCGCCTGCGGGGAGAGGTCGGATTGCATCGAAGATGCAATCCGGGTGAGGGGGTACAGGTCTATCGTTGATCTCGCGTGTGGAGAGAAGCCCCTCACCCCACCCTCTCCCCGCGAAGGGCGGGGCGAGGGAGCGAGAGAGCGGAGCTCATCGCAAAACTCGGCCAATAAAAAAGCGGGCCTTCCGCCCGCTACCTTCAAACTCGTCCGATCCCTTTCCGACGCCCGGGCGGAGCGAGCTCCACCCGGGCAAAGAAAAAGAAGCCTCGTTACTTCTTCTTCGCCTTCTTGGCCTTCTTCGCCTTCTTCTTCGCCGCCTTCTTCGCTTTCTTAGCCATAGTATCCTCTCAAGGGTTAATGGTGGAACGCGACACGAGGGATGCTCGGCGGAGGGCCAGCCTCGCAACATCCTCGATGACAAACTCAGCAGATTCGCAGGTCTCTGCCCTGTGCTGTCACATCGGTGTCATCGCGTTATCCACAGCTCAGATGCGTTTTTGGGTGATTTTGGCGCGCGAATCCGCCTCGCGCCGGTCGCAACGAGGCCGTGCGGGGGCGGCGGCGGCATGCCTAACGATCCGACAACGCCGCCGCGCCGTTCATGAATCCAAAACCAAAGGCGCGCTTTGAAGGATCGCGGTGAGACTCCATTAAGCGCAGCTGCGCATCATTCTCCGCAAGAAAACGGGGATGGGTCATGGACGGACGGCTGCCAGGGACGGGGGGCGGGGCGCTGCGCGCGCCGCACGCGCCATGCTGAACGTACCGACACTCTGGACGGTCTTCGTCGTCAACTTCCTCGCGCTCGGCCTGATCTGGGCCTACGTGACGCGCTCCTATCCGAAATTCGCCGCCGCACGGTTCTGGATGGCATCGTCCTTCGTCGGCGCGGCCGGCGCCATGACGGCCCTGGTCCGCCTGTTCGTCAGCTCGCCCCTGCCGCTTCTGCTCGGCGCCGCCGGCGTCATGGCGGCGAGCGGCTTTGCCGCCCTGGGCATTCAACGCTTCTACAACCGGCCGGTCTCGTGGCGCCTCATGATCGCAACGCAATGCGTGAGCCTTGCCGGCGTCGTGTTCTTCATGGTCGGCTTCGAGCACATGCAACTGCGCATGCTCAGCTACACGATCGGTCAGGGACTGCCGCTGATGCTGGCGCTGCATCTGCTGCTCTCGCCGCAGGAGGGCCGCGTCAGCCCGGGCGCGCGGCTGTCGGGCATCGTCATCCTCAGCATCATCGGCATCCTGCTGGTCCGTACGGCGGGCAATTTGCTCGGTTATGATTTCTCGGCGGTCGCGGCAGGCCAGAACCATGCCGTCATGGTGCTGGGGCTGCTGTTCCTGTCGATGACGCTCAATTTCGGCTTCCTGCTGATGGCGATGGACCGCTTGCGCGGCGAGGTCGCCGACCTCGCGCTGCTCGACGATCTCACCGGCGTCGCCAACCGCCGCCATCTGCTGCAGCGCCTGTCCGAGGAATGCGCCCGCTCGGAGCGCAGCGGCGAGCCGTTCTCGCTGCTGGTGATCGACCTCGACGGCTTCAAGACCATCAACGACACCCACGGCCATGCCGCGGGCGACGAATGCCTCAGGCACTTCACCCTGATGGCGCAGACGCGCCTGCGGCCCGGCGACATGCTCGCCCGTACCGGCGGCGACGAATTCTGCGTCGTGCTGCCGTCGTCCTCGCTGCGGGAGGGGGCCATGATCGCCCGCCGCGTGCTCGACGTCTGCCGCCAGGATGCCGCGGCCTGCAGCGGCAAGGATATCCCGATCGCGATCTCGATCGGCGTTGCCGAGTGGGACCGCGGGGTCGGCCAATTCCCGGACCGCCTCATCGCCCACGCCGACCACGCCCTGTATGCCGCCAAGAAGAACGGCAAGAACGATTTCGCGGTCTACGATCCGGCCCCGCCGCTCTTGCCGGAGCCGTTTGGCCCGGCCGTCGGCAAGCGCACATTCGCCTGAAGCCTGCTACGATCGGGGCCGTTGACTGGACCCGCATGATGATGTCTCGCCTGCTCGCGGCCATTCTCGCCGCTCTCCTGATCGCTCCTGCCGCCGCAACCGACGCCGAGTTCGCAAGGCTCGCGCGCGCCTCCGGCACGCCCGACATTCCCGGCCTCAAGATCGTCTGGCTCGCGCCGTGGGGCGATGTCCGCAGCGCCCATCCGTGGCGCAACATCATCGTGCACCAGACCGAGGGGCCGGCGGGCTCGGCGCGTGGCGGCGCCGCCGAGCAGGCCAAGAACCCGACGCGCCGCGGCGTCACCGTGTGGGTCGAGACCGACGGCACGGTCTATTGGGCGGTCGCCGAAAACCTGGTGCCGACCCATGGCGACGGCGCCAACCGCAACGACAACAAGTACATCGACAACCGGCCGACCCATCGCCAGGTGGTGCGCGACAATTCGATCGGCGTCGAGTTCGCCGGCAACTATCCCGATGTCGCGACCGGACCGACCGAGGCGCAGGTCGCGGCCTGGAAGATCCTGGTGAAGGTGCTGCGCGCGCGCTACGACATCCCGCTCGACCGCGTCTACGCGCACAACTGGATCGACTACAAGGACGCCCGCTATTGCGAAGGCTGCTGGCTCGCGACGCTGGCGCGGGTCTGGGGGGAGTAGGCGGCATTCGAACCCGCCATGGGGCGCGTTCGGCAACCGGCGGCCGAAGCCACCGGCGCCGAATGGCCAAAGCCCGGCCGTCCTCCGGTCAGCGGAATGCCTTGGGGAGGTCGGCCGATGGCTTCGTCACGATCTGATGCGCGTCGCGCCAGATCACTTCACGCTGCTGCGCCGTTGTGATCGCGCGCACCGGCAGGCCGCCTTCCTCGAGCAGCCAGGCGCAATAACGCGCGCGGCTGACCGCCTCACGGGCCTGAGGGTCGAACCAGCAGATGCCCCAGATCGTATCGCGCCGCTTGAAGTGCCGCGCGATACGCCCGGGAAGCGGCAGATGCTGTCCGAACCAGGTGAACTGGTCTGATAGCTCGTGCCGGATCCAGTCGGGGCAGTTGGTCCGGTCGAGATACCAGGACGCACGAAAGAAGCCGCTCTCCACACGGCTGCGCGGGTGGATGAGCGGTGTAACGAACCGCAAATACATGACGACACGGCGCGACGCCGCTGCGTCACACCCCTCGTAAGCAGATGAATGAAGGAAGAACGGCCGCGAAGCGGCGTTCAGCTCATGGCCGGCTGCCGGCGACCTGAAGGTGGCGGCGGTCGGAACGTGTCGATCTCAACTTCATGCCGCCTCCTCCTGAAGAGCGTGAACAAGACGGCGCGCTATTGCGCCGGGGCCGCAGCACATACACCAGCCGGGCTGCCGCGACAAGCGTGATGACCCGGACGCATCCGCCGCACGCTCACACCGGCTGCGCCATCCAGCTGAACAGCCGCCGGATCAGGCCCGGCCGTCGCGGTACCTCCGGCGGGCCGTCCGCAGCGAGCACGCGTTTGAGGAAGTAGTCCAGGAACACCATGTCGTTCGGTTCGGTGACGGTGAATGTCTCCTCGCCGAAATAGACGCTGTAGCTGAAGAAGAACGGCCCCATCAGCGGGATCGTCGCGGTGCCGGCATAATCCTTGGAGATCACGAATTCGGACGGCTCGAGTCCGTGCTCGCGCATCGCCTGCTCGACCAGCGGCAGCTTGCGCATGAACTGGGCGGAAAAGCCGCCGACGGTGGATTGCAGGATGATCGACACGGCGTGTCCACTGGCTCGATATTGTCGGCCCGGTCTTTCTGGGTCGGTTGACCGCTCGCGCGGGTTCAAGGCAAGCTCGTTCTACGGCAGCGAAGGGGAGGGGAATGTGATGGCGGTCTCATCCGGCAGCACGTTAGGCGTCGGGCTTGTTCGCGCATCGCCACGCGGCTTGCGCACGCTTGGCGTGACGGCGGCGATCGTGCTGTCGCTTTGTACGTCGCTGCTGGTGGCGCTGGAGGCGCCGAGCAAGCCCTTCCTCGACAAGAACAGCTTTTATCTCGCCTCCGCCGGCTTCCGCGTGCAGGTCGCCAACGACGCGGCGGGTCAGAAGGCGTTGCGCGCATTGCCGCCGCATCGCTTCGTAATGCACCGGAACGGCGGCAACATTCACTACCTCTACGCCGAGCCGCTGCATTGCGTCTGCATCTTCGTCGGCACGCAGGCCGCCTATGAGGCCTATCGCGGCATGCTCAGCCGCGGCGCCGACCAGCCCGACGTCGTCTCCGCCGACTACAAGACGCAGGCGAGCGCACTGCTCGACGAGACCCCGGCGCAGCTGGAGGATCAGGTCGAGCCGGAATCGCTCGCGGATTATTTTCGCGCATTTTATTGAGGGCGCGCGCACCGCTTTCCCTCACCCTTGTGGGAGAGGGTGGCTCGCCGCGCAGCGGCGAGACGGGTGAGGGGTGTCTCTCCGCGCAGAAATCTCTTGCAATGAATTCGCGGAGGCAGACCCCTCGTCCGGCGCTTTGCGCCACCTTCTCCCAAAAGGGGAGGTGCAGCGTGCGCGGAACATCCATCTCCTTACCCCAACAAAAAAGCCGGCGTTGCCGCCGGCTTTTCGTCTCTGTCGATCCGCCAATTCTTGCCGCGGCAAGCCTCGCGCTTAATGCGCGGCTTCCAGCGCGGCCTGTTCCTGCCTTGCGATCGTGCCCTTGACCGCGGACTGCACCTTCTCGAAGGCGCGGACCTCGATCTGGCGGACGCGCTCGCGCGACACGCCGAACTCGGCGGCAAGGTCTTCCAGCGTCATCGGCTCATCGGCGAGGCGGCGGGCCTCGAAGATGCGGCGTTCGCGCGGGTTGAGCACGCCCATCGCGCCGTTCAGCGCGTCGCGGCGGTGATCATACTCCTCGTGCTCCGCCATCAGGGCTTCCTGGTTGGGCGTGTTGTCGACCAGCCAGTCCTGCCATTCGCCGGCTTCGCCGTCGTCGCGGATCGGGGCGTTGAGCGACGCGTCGCCACCGAGGCGGCGGTTCATGTCGATCACGTCCTGATCGGTCACGCCGAGGCGCTTGGCAATGATCTTCACCTGGTCGGGGCGGAGATCGCCTTCGTCCAGCGCGTTGATCTTGCTCTTCGCCTTGCGCAGGTTGAAGAACAGCTTCTTCTGGTTCGCGGTGGTGCCCATCTTCACGAGCGACCAGGAACGCAGGATGTACTCTTGAATCGACGCCTTGATCCACCACATGGCGTAGGTGGCGAGACGGAACCCCTTCTCGGGTTCGAAACGCTTCACCGCCTGCATCAGGCCGACATTGCCTTCCGAGACGACCTCGGAGATCGGCAGGCCGTAGCCGCGATAGCCCATGGCGATCTTGGCCACGAGGCGGAGATGGCTGGTGACGAGTTGGTGCGCCGCGTCGCGATCGTCATGCTCGCGCCAACGCTTGGCGAGCATGTATTCCTGCTGGGGTTCCAGCATCGGAAACTTGCGGATCTCGGCGAGGTAGCGAGAAAGGCCGGATTCTCCATTGAGGACCGGCAAAGCAGCGGTACGGGCCATAGTGCGCCCTCCAAAGGTTCAGGCCCCCGATAGCGGCGGGCCAGGCAGACGACCGCTGTGTCAAAGCCGGCCGGGCTGCGATGTTCCGCGCTGGTCATTTCCAACGCAGGCGCAATATACCCCATCGGGGGTCGAAAAGGGAAGGATTGCTGACGTCACGTCCCCGTGTGGCAGCTATAACTTTTTGTAATGTAACGTCTTTCTTAAACGGCCTGCGTCATAGCGCCGCTTTGAGCGCGCCTTGGAGGAGAAGCAAATCCTCCGGCAAAGGCGCCTCCCAGTGGAGTAATTCTCCACTCCTCGGGTGCTCCAATACCAGCAGATAGGCGTGCAGGGCCTGCCGGCCAAGGGCGGCCAGGGCGCCCTGCGACTCGGGCCCGAGCTGGTTGGCCTTGGTCTTGAAATGCGGGCCATAGACGGCATCGCCCATCAGGGGATGGCCGATATGGGCGAGGTGGACGCGGATCTGGTGGGTGCGCCCGGTCTCTAGCTCGCAGGCGAGCAGGGCGGCCACCGGTTTGCCGTCGCGCCCGGCAAAACTCTCCAGGATCTCCCAATGGGTCACGGCCTCGCGGCCGCCCTGGCGCACCGCCATCTTCTCGCGGGCATGCGGATGGCGGTCGATCGGCGCATCGACGGTGCCGCGATGACGGTTCGGCACGCCCCAGGCAAAGGCCATGTAGCCGCGCCGCATCTCGCCGGTGCGGCCGTGATCGGCGAACTGCGCCGACAGCGAGGCGTGCGCCATGTCGTTCTTGGCGACCACCATCAGCCCGGTGGTGTCCTTGTCCAGCCGGTGCACGATGCCGGGCCGGCGTACGCCGCCGATGCCCGACAGCGAGGCGCCGCAATGGGCGATCAGCGCGTTCACCAGCGTGCCCGTCTCGTGCCCGGCCGCGGGATGGACGACCAGCCCCTTGGGCTTGTTGATGACGATGATGTCGTCGTCCTCGAACACGATATCGAGGGCGATTTCTTCGCCCTTCGGCTCGGCGGGCGCAGCCTCCGGCACGTCGATTATGATCGTATCGCCGGAGGTGACGTGATAAGCGGGGTCGCGGATTGCGGCGGCCCTCAGGCTCACCGCGCCCGCAAGGATCAGGGCTTTAAGCCTCGATCGCGACAGCTCCGGCAGGCGCGCCGCCAGCACGCGGTCGAGCCGGGGCGAGCCCTCGTCGCCTTCGACCACGACCTCCAACCTCTGCGCTGAACCTGAGCTTTCCATGACGACGTCTGATACCGCTGTTCCCGAACCGACCCCCGAGCAGGCCGCGCTGTTTGCGCGGGTGCGGCGGATGATGCTGATCGCGGGATTGACGACGGCGCTGGCTGTCTGCGCCGTCCTGATCGCGGTGGGCTACCGCCTTTTCAAGTCGGAGGGAAGGGCGGTCGAGACCGCCGGCGACGTCACCGCCACCCTGCCGAAGGGCGCCAGGATCGTTTCGACCGGGGTGGCCGGCGACCGCCTCGTGGTCACGGTCGATATCGGCGGGGTCATCGAGATCCGCACCTTCGATGCCCACACTTTGAAGCCCGCCGGAAAGCTGAAATTCGCCAACGAGCCCTAAGGGCGGCGCGATCTGGGGATCGTGCCCGCTCCGCGTTGTCTCTGCGTTGTCTAGCCGCGCAACTTCTGATTTAGCTTTTGCAGGGGAAGTTGAGCCGGGGCCGGGAATGGGGCGTTTCAAGTCACTCGTCGTCGCGATGACAGTCGTCGTCGGATCGCTCGGCTGTGCTGGATTTTCCGCGCTTGCAGAGCCGGCCAGGCAGGGCGCGGCCGCTCCCGTCAAACAGGCTGGACTCGTGGCGCCGGCCAAGCAACCCGCCGCACAGGCCAAGGCCAAGCCGGCAGGCTCGCGGAACGCGCGGCTCTTTTTCCTGCGCGAGAAGGGCATTTTGGGCGCGATGGGCGGGCTCGCCGCCTCCACCGAGATCCTGATCGACGGCAAGTCCGCAGGAAAGGTCGAGATGGGGACGTTCTTCGTCGTCGACCGGCCGCCGGGCCTCACCAAGATCGCCACCCACATGAAGCTGGCGATGGCGGATTACGAGATCGAAGTCCCGATCGAGGCCGGCAAGACCTATTACTTCGGCGTCGGCACCCGGCGTGGCGGCGCCCCCGTGCAGGACCTGCTCAACCAGGCCGTCGCGGGCAGCAGCGGCGAGCAGATCCGCTCGTCATCGCCGTTCAAGGCCTCTTTCGCCGGCGCAGGCCTGTTCCGGCTCGAGCCTGCCGCCGGCGCCGCCGCGATCGAGAAACTGAAGACGCCGTGAGTGTTCCCGGCATTTTTGAAGGCCGCACGCGCCTGACAAGGCCGTCGCGCCGTTAAGCTTGAACCGCACTCATCGTGAATATCCGGGATTTTCGCACCCGATCGAGGCTTGCCGTGAGCAAAATTCGCGGCTATGTCCTGTCCCTCACGCTCCCTTCGTCTAGCGGTTAGGACGCGGCCCTCTCAAGGCTGAAACAGGGGTTCGATTCCCCTAGGGAGCGCCAGCCAAATCCTAAGCCATTGAAAACCTACACACTCTAGGCAACCATGTGAGCCTAGGGATCGCGTTGCTACACCTGCAGCCCACAAAGTGGTGCACAATGGCGGCTTCGAGCGACCTGCAGGGGGCTTTGTCCGGTCACGAGCTTCGTGACAGATCGCCTGTCGCGCCGGTTGGAAAGCCTGCGCCGTCTCACATGCGCGATGCGCTCCGCGAAGCGAGCGTCGCGGCAATGGCCGCGACATGGCGATTCTGATTCCCAGTCTGGGCTTCACGCGCTTCGATACCCGTGGCGAGCTGCGGCTCGCCGAACGATTGAAGGACTTTCTCGAAGAGAACGCCGTCGTCTGGCACAACCTCCCGGTCGGCCCACGCAACCGGCATCCGGACTTCATCATCATTCATCCGGCGAACGGCCTGCTCGTGCTCGAGGTGAAGGACTGGCGCCTGGAGTCAATCGACTCCGCGGACAAGACAAAGGTGGAGTTGCTGACCAATCGCGGCGTGGTGCGGGAAAGCAATCCTCTCGAGCAGGCTCGCAGATACGCGTTCGAGGTCGTGCGTACGATCGACCGGGACGGGCAATTGCTGTTTCCGCCCGGTCACCGCTTCATGGGAAAGCCGATCGTTCCGTTCGGCTTTGGAGTCGTCTTCACCAACATCACGCGCAAGCAGTTCGATCAGACCGAACTCAAGGAGGTGCTGCCCGAGCATCTCTGTCTGTTCAAGGATGAAATGACTGAGGGGGTACAGCCCGAAGAATTCCGGTCCAGATTGTGGAACATGGTTCATCCGCGTCTCGGAGAGCCGCTGTCGATGCCGCAGTTCGACCGGTTGCGCGCGCTGCTCTTTCCGGAGATTCGCATCCGGCAGATTGCTCTGCCTCTGGATGATCCGCCGGCGGCCGATCCTTCGGACCGGACGCTTGCGGTGATGGACCTGCATCAGGAGCAGTTCGCACGCAGTCTGGGAGAGGGGCATCGAATTATTCGCGGCGTCGCCGGATCTGGCAAGACCCTGATCCTGGCCTTTCGAGCCGAGTATCTGGCACGTGCGGCGGCAAAGCCCGTGCTTATCCTGTGTTACGCCAATGGCATCGCCGGGCGACTCGAGGATGCCATGCAGAGCAGGGGTGTGGAGGACCGCGTTCAGGTTCTCACCTTTCATTCCTGGTGTTACCGGATGCTGCGAACCTACGGAATTTCCGCCCCGTCGGAGCGAGAGTATCCGGACTATGCAGAGCGACTGGCTGCGAGCGTCTCGGAGGTCGTGAAGGCCGTGGATCAAGGCCACATCCCGGCGGAGCAATACGACGCAGTCCTGATCGACGAGGCCCACGACTTCGAGCCGCAATGGCTCGCGCTTGCGGCCAAGATGGTGAACCCGCGCACAAAGGCGCTGATGGTCGTCTACGACGACATACAGGCCATCTACAAAGGACGTGAACGTCCGGTGTGGAAGCAACTCGGAATAGAAGCGTCGGGCCGAACGACCGTGCTGAAGGTCAATTACCGCAACACTGCGCAGATCGTCGCCTTTGCGAGACGCTTCGCTGCGGATGTCATTGGCGCTCCCGGCGTCACGGCCGACGATGAGCATGCCGTCCTGTTACCCGAGGATGCTGGCCGGCAGGGACTGGAGCCTGCCGTGCAGCGGTGTGTGAGCATCGACGCAGAAGCTCACTGCGTCGCCGAGTGGTTTCTCGACCGGAAAAAGGCCGGGTACGAGTGGTCGCAAATGGCCTGTCTTTATCCGGAGCACTGGATCGGCGGGCAAGTCGCGCAGAAACTCGCAAAGCACGGCGTGCCGGTCGATATGGCCAAAGACAACCGCAACAGAATTTCGGTCAAGCGAGTGGCCGTGCGGTTCTTGAGCATGCACACGGCGAAAGGGTTGGAGTTCCCCTGCGTCGCTATTGCTGGCTTGGGCTTTCTGGGCCGCCACGGCGAGACGGTCGAGGAATGTGTTCGACTGACCTACGTCGGAGTTACGCGGGCGACTCACGAGGCGCTCCTGACGTACTCGAGCGAGTCGCCGCTGGTGCAGCGTTTGATCGTGTAGGCCGCTCGGCGGCGCCGACCCTTGTCATGCCACCTGCGATCTGGCCCGACAGCGCCGGGTCGCGCGAAGGCCAGGCTGATCCGTCCTCCGGTTATTGCCTCTGCCCATGATAGAACCGCACCCGATAATCATGCGGCAGCACGTTGAGGCGGCGGCGGAACGCGCGGCGCAGATGCTCCTCGCTTTGAAAGCCTGCGCGCGCGGCGATCTCCTTGATAGGGGAGGCGGATTCTTCCAGCGCGCGGCGGGCGGCTTCGACGCGAAGTTCTTCCACAGCCTTGCCGGGGGTGCGGCCGGTTTTCTGGCGAAACACGCGCGCGAAGGTGCGGGGGCTCATGCCGGCTCGCTCGGCCAGACTCTCGACGCGCAGATCGCCGCCGAGATTGTCCTGCATCCAGCTCGAGATTTTCTCGAACGCCCGGTCTTCGGAGGCCTGCATGGACAGCGGCACGCTGAATTGCGCTTGCCCGCCGGGCCGCTTCAGGAACACGACCAGGCGGCGCGCAATGCGCATGGCCTCGCGATGCCCGAGGTCGTCTTCCAGCAGCGTGAGTGCCAGATCGATGCCGGCTGTTACGCCTGCCGATGTCCAGATGCCGCGGTCATGAACGAACACCGGGTCGACCTGCACCGAAACGTCCGGGTATTTTGCGCGCAGCAGGTCGCAGGAGCCCCAGTGAGTGACCGCTCGCCGCCCGCGCAGTAGGCCGGCTGCGGCAAGGATGAATGTACCGGTGCAGACCGAGCAGACGCGTCTGGCCTTCGGCGCCGCTAGACGAAACCAGTCGACCAGCGCCGCCTCTGCGGCGGCACGATGAACGCCCGGGCCGCCGCCGACGATCAGGGTGTCGATATGCCCGCGGTCGCAATCGGCAAGCGCTGACGTCATCACCTCCAGCCCGGACGAAGTTTTGACCGGTCCGCCTTTCAAAGAGCAGATCTGCCAGACATAGGGCGCGCGCCCCACCTCCGATGTTTCGCAGGCCAGCTCGAAGGCCTGCAGCGGCCCGGCGAAGTCGAGCAGCAGGCAATCGTCGAACAGGACGAAGACCACACGGCGGGCGGCGGAACGAGCCATCGGCAGCGCCCTTGTCAGGGGAAGGCTTGGCAGGAATTGCGCGTATTATGACATTTCGGCAAATGGCCTCCGCTGTCAACATGGGTTTGTTCATCGGCGGAGGGCCACATGTCCGGCAAACGGATCGAGATCGGAATTCTGTACTATCCCGGGATGACGCAACTGGACGTCACCGGCCCCTTCGAAGTGTTCGCTCGCCTGCCCAACGTTCGCATGCACCTGCTGTGGAAACGCATTGAGCCCGTAGTCAGCGACGTCGGTCTGCCGCTGCTGCCGACCACGACCTTCGCCGATTGTCCAGACCTCGACGTGTTCTGCATCGGCGGCGGCCCGGGGCAGGTTGCCACCATGGATGATGACGAGGTGATTGCCTTCGTTCGCGAAAAGGGCGGATCAGCGCGTTACATCACGTCGGTTTGCGCCGGCTGCCTGATCCTCGGCGCCGCAGGGCTGATCGACGGATATAGGTCAGCCTGCCATTGGCTGATGAGTGACCAGCTTGCCGCCTTTGGCGCCATCGCCGTCGACGAACGCGTCGTGGTCGACCGCAACCGCATTTCCGGCGGCGGTGTCACCGCCGGTATCGATTTCGGTTTTCAGGTCGCCGCCGAACTGTGCGGCGAAGAAGTTGCAAAGAACCTCCAGCTGATGCTGGAATACCAGCCGCAGCCACCATTCGACATCACCGTGCAGAATGCGCCGCGTGAGCTGATTTCCCGCATGCGCCGCGAGGCCGAACCTTGGCTGCAAAAGCGCGCAGCCGCGGTGCAGAAGGCGGTTGCAAAACTCAAGGCAAGAGCGACGGCGGCTTAAGCTCGTTCGCGACAGGGAGGAAAGCCACAAGCGTCATTATTGGAAAGGTGTTCGCATGATCTGGCACAGCCGCTTCGCTACCCTTCTCGTCGTTGGCACTTTCATCGCACCTTTTCCGGTCATTCACGCCGCCGAATTCTCCGGCGGCGTGGTCCGGATCGGCGTCATCAATGACCAGACCGGGCCATTGTCCGATCTGTCGGGATCGGGCTCCGTCACGGCGGCCAGGATGGCAGCGGAAGACTTCCAGAAGCTGGTGCCGTCGATCAAGGTCGAGATTTTGGTCGCCGACCACCAGAACAAGCCCGATATTGGGGTCGGCATTGTCCGCAAATGGTTCGACGTCGACGATGTCGACATGGTCGCCGACGTGTCGAATTCGGCCGTGGGGCTGGCGATCCAGTCGCTGGCGCGCGACAAGAACAAGATTGCGATCTATTCGGCGGTGGCGACCACCGAACTGACGGGCAAGCAATGTTCGCGAAACGGCCTGGCCTGGCTGCACGATTCCTACAATCTGGTATCGGGACCGATCCGCACCCTGGTTGGCCAGGGCTACGACACCTGGTTCTTCATCGCGGCCGACTACGCGTTCGGCAAGAACATGGTGTCGGAATCGCAGCGCGTGCTGGCGGCGGCGGGCGGCAAGTCGGTCGGCGCGGTGTATCACCCCATCGGCAACGCGGACTACAGCTCGTTCATCCTGCAGGCGAAAGCCTCCGGCGCCAAGGCGATCGCCTTCGCCAATGCCGGCGACCAGCTGGTGAATCTGATGAAGCAATGGAACGAGTTCGGCATGAACACGGGAAGTCAGAAACCGGTGGCCGAACTGATGTTCGACACCGACGTTCATGCCATGGGTCCGAAGATTGCCAAGGGCCTGACCACGCTGACGGCATGGTACTGGGCGTTGGATGATGAGAGTAGGGCGTTCGGCCAGCGCTTCTTCAAGCTTCGCAACGCCATGCCCACGGCGCCGCAAGCCGCAGTCTATTCCGGTGTCAGCCACTATCTGAAAGCCGTCGCCGCCGTGGGCACGGATGCAACAGATCCGGTGCTGGAGAAGATGCGCTCGACGCCCGTCGACGATTTCTACGCACGCGGCGCGCGGTTGCGCGAGGACGGCAAGCTCGTGCACGACTTCTACCTCGTGCAGGTGAAGGATCCGTCCGAAGTCAAGGCGCCATGGGAGTACTATAATGTGCTCGAGAAAGTTCCGAGTGGCGAGGTCTATTCCTCATTGGCCGACAGCGAATGCCCACTGGTCAAGCGGGTCAATTGAGAGGCGCCGTACGGCTGCCTCATGGATATTCGATATCGCAGGTTTGCTCCGGACGCAGAAGGGCGGCAATCGGCCCCGCCTCATCAAATGAACGGCGGCACATCCGCCCGCTCACGCCGTCGTGCCGTCGATCGAGCGGCGGATCACCCGCTGCACTTCCGCATTCGAGAGAAACAGATCGTGGTTGATGATGCCCCAGCCTTCTGCTGACGCGTCGACCACACGCACGCCGAGCCGCGCGATGACCGCCTTCTCGGCGGCGCCGACCCTGGTCATGCCACCTGCGATCTGGCCCGACAGCGCCAGCGCGCGATCGTTCGTCGCGGCGATCACGGTGATCTTGCCGGCGAGCGGGCCGATGCGCTGGATCGCCGACGAGAACACGTCCATGTCGATATCGGGTGCGGCAAACACGACCGCGCCGATCCTGCCCGTGACCGTGTCGCCGTATCGCGCGTAGAGCTGGCGCAGGCTTTCGAGCGTCAGCATGGTTCCCATGCTGTGCGCAACGATGTTCACGCGGCCTCCGCTCGGCGCCGACACCAGCGCGGAGAGCACGCGCTCGAAATCGTCGCGCGACCACATCGCGCTGTCGCGGTCATAGGCATAGTCGAAAAATCCCGCCTTGGAGGGCCAGGAGAACACCATGGTCCGGCCGCGGAACTTGATCCCGTCGGAGAGATGGGCGCCATCCAGCACCGCCGTCTCGAATGTCTGCTTGAAGCCGTGCACATAGATCAGCACGTCCCCCGCGCCGGCCTGCGCGGCGAGATCGCCGGCATCGGCCGACACCGGTTCGATCCGGTCGAGACGCCAATCGCCGAGGCCGACCGAGGCGAGAGAAAGGCGGCTCTCGTCCGGCGCCACCAGCCTCGCCCGCGCCACCGTCATGCTCGTCGCGCGCTCCGGCCCGAACCAGGGTTTGGTGCGGCCGCCGCCCACGGGCTTGCGCGTGGTGGTGACAAGCACAGTGGGATCGGCGGAGAGCGACGAGGCGTCGTAGCGCGCGCCGGTCGCACCCAGGCCGGTGCATCCGCCGAGCGCAAGGGCGCCTCCCGCCGAGACAAGTCCGCCGAGGAGCGCGCGGCGCGAAACGGAATGATGGGAGCCAGGTTGCAGAAGACGTCGGACGATCACAGGGAACCCCAGGGAACTTGCCCACCGTAACGCCGCCCCGCCGTGTCACTGAATGACAATGGGGGCGAGAAGACGGCGGAGCTATGATCAGGGCGTACGAGCGAGCGCCGGATCAGTCGACGATTTCGATCGAATGTTGCGAGCAATTGTGAGTGGCAGGAGTCGGTAGGCCGACTGCACGTCGGGCAAAACAGCCAATCGCCGTCAAGTGCCTTCCGTTAAAATATTCCACTTTACCGAAATTCGGAAATATCGTATGTCTCGCCCATCCCAGCCCACCAAAGGGTCGTACGTCGTTTCGAGCGCGGGCTGGGAGTTGCGGTGGGCGCGGGCGGCGTTGAAGGCGGGCTTGTTGCGTGCAGGGCGAGATGAACCTCGCGAGCATGACGGCACTTGCGAAGACGGACGGCGCTCAATGTCTTGCAAAGCCCTCGGGCCAAGGAGCCCTTCGGCAACGCGAGAAAGCCTGCGTACGGCGAAACCGTGTGGTCCTGGCCGTCGTTGCTACGGTCAAGCCCTCGCGAAGGCGTCACGAGCGTCAACCGGCGCGGTGGCGTGATTTTCGCGAAGGCGAGGGAGGCCAGAAGGAACTCGGCTCCCGGGAGAGCGCGGCATAGGCCGTCAAACCATCGCGCAGGGAAGGCCTGGTCTCGGCTGCCCTGTGTCTCCCCTGTGCATTGCGTGTGCATTCGTTCAGCGCAGGGGTTTTGTGGGTGCCAGCCGGCGCCCGGTCTTCCCTGCGCCCTTTCTTCCCGGAGGGAGCGTGAAGCAGAGCTCGGGCAGATCATGCCGCGAGGATGCGCGCGCATGCCGGTATATTGCGCTCCGGTCCCGATACACTCCCTGCGCTCGCGGCCTCACATGCAAGCATGCAGCGTCGGCATCCGTGGTGGTGGTCGTTCCCGCCAGAATCTGCACTATGCGCCCCGCGCCTCCGGAGCTGCTGCCGGGCCTTCGGAGGTCATTTGCAATAGCTTTTCGGAGTGACGAGATGAGCGGTTTGGTGATCTCTGGCGGCCGGGTGGTGGATCCCGCGAGCGGGATGGATGCCGTCGGCGACGTGGCGGTGGTGGACGGCAAGATCGCGGCCGTCGGCACGGGTCTCGGCGGCGCCGAGCGGGTGATCGACGCCACCGGCCTCGTGGTCGCGCCCGGCTTCATCGATCTGCATGCCCACGGCCAGTCGATCCCGGCCGACCGCATGCAGGCGTTCGACGGTGTGACGACGACGCTCGATCTCGAGGCCGGCGTGCTGCCGGTCGGCTCCTGGTACGAGCGCCAGGCGCGCAAGGGGCGCGTCTTGAACTACGGCGCCGCCACCAATTGGGCCTTCGCCCGCATCGGCGCGATGACGGGCTCCAATGCCGAGAGCTCGCTCGAGGCATTCGGCAACGCCATGCGCGACCGCCGCTGGATGGACAATGTCGCGACCGATACGGAGGTCTCGGGCATTCTCGAGCGTCTTTCGCGCGGCCTCAACGAGGGCGGCATCGGCATCGGCATCCTGAACGCGTATGCGCCGGGCGCCGGCGTGCAGGAGCTGACCGCGGTCTGCCAGCTCGCAGCCAAACAGGACGTGCCGACCTTCACCCACGTCGCCTTCATGTCGCGCATCGACCCCGAGAGCGCGGTGGAAGCCTATATCCGCCTGATCGGCTATGCCGGCGCCACCGGCGCGCATATGCACATCTGCCATTTCAACTCGTCCAGCAAGACCGACATCGAGCGTTGCCGCGTGCTGATCGAGAAGGCGCAGGCGCAGGGCCTGCCGATCACGGTCGAGGCTTATCCCTACGGCACCGGCTCGACGGTGCTGGCCGCGGCGTTCTTCAGCGATCCCCAGTTCGTCGAGCGCAACGGCACCGGCTATGATTCCGTGCAGCGCGTGATCGACGGCTACCGCTTCCACGACCGCGAGGAGCTGCTGAAAGCGCAGGCAGAGGAGCCGTCCTCGCTGGTGCTCTGGCACATCCTCGACACCGAGCACAATGCGCATCACCGCGACCTCCTCGACATGTCGGTGCTGTATCCCGGCGGCGCCATCGCCTCCGACGCGATGCCGTGGACGACGTCGGACGGCAAGACCTACACCGGCGATGCCTGGCCGCTGCCTGACGACGCCACCTCGCATCCGCGCTCGGCTGGCTGCTTCACGAAGTTCATCCGCGAATGGGTGCGCGAGCGCAAGGCCGTGTCGCTGCTCGAAGGCGTGCGCAAATGCGCGCTGATCCCGGCGGAGATCCTGTCGCAGAGCACGCCCGCGATGCGCGCCAAGGGCCGGCTCGCCAAGGACGCGGACGCCGACATCGTGGTGTTCGACTACGAGAAGCTGTCGGACCGCGCCACCTTCACGGCGATGAACCGCCCCTCCGAAGGCGTGCGGCATCTCGTCGTCAGCGGCCAGCCGTTGATCAGCGATGGCATTCTCGATGTAACGGTGCGGCCCGGAAAGCCGGTGCGCCGGCCGGTCGTCGGAGGCTGACTCATGCCGGTCCCCGTTCTCCTGGTGACGGGTTTCCTCGGGGCCGGCAAGACCACGGTCGTGAACCATCTGCTCGCGCATGCGGACGGGCGGCGGATCGCCGCCGTGGTCAACGATTTCGGCGCGATCAACATCGATGCGGAGCTGATCGCAGGCGCCAGCGACGGCGTGGTCAGCCTTGCCAATGGCTGCATCTGCTGCTCGCTCGAAGGCGATCTGCTGCGCACGCTGTCGACGCTGCTGCGGCGTGATCCGCGGCCCGAATACATCGTCATCGAGACCAGCGGCGTCGCCGATCCCTCCGACATCGTGCGCAATCTGATGGACCCCGTGATCCTGCGCGAGGCGCCGCTGGAGACGGTGCTCTGCGTGATGGACGCCGGCACGCCGCCGGCCGCGCTCGACGATGCGTTGCTGCGATCGCAATTGCGCGTCGCCGATATCGTGGCGCTCAGCAAGCTCGATCTTGCGGACGAGGGTGCGGCTGCGCGGATGCGCGAGGCCATCCGCGCCCAGCGCGTTCCCGCGGTCGTGGTCGAGGCGAAGCACGGCGAGATTCCATCGGCACTGCTGTTTCCCGCGACCGCCGATCGTGCGCCCGCGCGTGACCCGGGGCCGAAACGGCCGACGGAAGAGCGCTTCGAGACGCTGAGCTGGACCTCGGACCAGCCGATCTCGCTGCCGCGGCTGCAGCAGGCGATCGGCAAGCTCGCGCCGAAGCTGGCGCGCGCCAAAGGTCTGTTCGAGACCATCGAGCAGCCCGGCCGCCAGATGGTGTTCCAGTTCGCCGGCGGCCGCGCCACGCTGGCGCCGGGCGAGGTGCCGACGCCGGGCGTGCCGCGGTCACGGATCGTCTTCATCGCCGAGCTCGGCGTGCTCTCGAAGGACGAGCTCGACGGAATCATGGATGCATGCGTTGCGGATGAATAACGTGTGTCATCGATGCGCGCTGCACGAAGTGCAGCATTGCCGCAACGCGCGAACCGCGTCTTCCAAAAGACAAAAACCCGCCAGAGTTTCGATCCGCTTGATCATGGAGTGAATAAAAATGAATCGATCAATCGGAGCTACACTGATCGCCGTCGCACTGGCCTGGCCGCTTGATGCTACGATCCTGATGTCGTCGGCGAGCGCGGAGCCCGCGGCCTCGGTCACGGATTTCAGCGCGCAGCGGCATGGCGGCGGTGGTCATCGGCCGGGCGGTGGTCATCGCCCACCGGGGGCTCACCGGCCGCGTCCGCCGGCGGTGCGTCCGCCGATCGCTCATCGTCCGCCGGTTCACCGGCCGCATCGCCATTGGTCTCGCCCGTCGCGCTATTCCTGGCGTCCCGGCGGTGCGATCGCCGCGGGCGCGGCGCTGGGCTTCGTTGCGGCCGCGACGGCTGCGGCCTGGGCCGGACAGCCGCCGGCATCGAACCTGTGCTGGTACTACACCGACTTCACGCGAACCCAGGGCTTCTGGGACACGTGTCCGTAAGCTCGAGCAAATCCGGTACGGTCACGGCATCAAGCAAATTGCGCGATGCCGTGACCGACCGACCAGTTCTCCGCGGGCGCATCGAGCACGTTGACGAAAACGTCCTCGGGCCGGATGCCCGGATTGTCGCCGAGCAGCTCGGCGATCCGCCGGTACAGTGCCTTCTTCTGCGCGGGGGTGCGCGAGGCGAACACGGTGATCTGGATCAGCACGGCGTCCTCGCTGCGATTGACGCCGTAGGCATTGCCGCAGCGGAAGTTGGCAGGCGCAAGCTCGCTGATGGTCATGAACTCGTCGCCTTCAGGCACGTTCAGGGCCTCGCGCATGGCACGGTAGAGACTGTCGAGGATCGCCTGCCGGTAGACGTCAGGCTTCCCGGCGCGCATCGAGATGTGAAGCAGAGGCATGAGCTGGTCCCTGTGCATGCGAGCCCGGCCAGGCGCATCATCCGCGCCGGCCGCTGGCCTGTTGACGAAACGGGATATCAATCCCAATTTGTTTTTGACACGATGTCGAGAAAGCACATTCTTGACGGTGTGTCAAATACTCCGGGAGCAGCATTTGAGACCGCGCGAGTTCGACCATGACGATGTCCTGCGCATCGCGTTCGACCAGTTCTGGCGCAAGGGCGTGCGCGGCACTTCGCTGTCGGACATCGCGCGCGACGCCGGGGTCCAGCGCGGCAGCCTCTACAACGCGTTCGGCAGCAAGGAAGCGCTGTTCCTGCAGGCCTATGAGCGCTACGCCGGTGATTATCTCCTTGCCCTGCAGAAGGCGCTCGGGACCGGGTCCTTGCGCAAACGGCTCACCGCGTTCTTCGACCTCACCATCACCAATTTCCGTTCCGGCTCGCCGCCGCGGGGCTGCCCGACCACGCGCGGCCTGATGGAGCTTGGCGCAGCGGAAGGCGAAGGGCTGAATGAGGAAGCGCGCGAGGCATTCGCCAGCCTCGTCTCGCGCATCACCGCGCTGGTTCAGGACACGTTGGCTGCTGCGGCGAAACGCGGCGAGTTCAACGGCAATCCCGCGGCTGCGGCGCTGCACATCATCACGGTGACGCGCGGCCTCGCCGTGCTCGAACGCGCCTATGGCGACGAAGCGCAACTGCGCAAGATCGCCGCGCACACGATCGATCTCGTGCTCGACAAGAAAGGAGGCTAGGTCTCAGCAGCAGGCCAGCGCACTGACCGCCTGCGTCGCCGCGTCCTCTTTTCCTGCGCCGACGAACTGGCAGACGACGGATTTGAGCTCTCCCGGTTGCGCGCTGCGTGCGACCGCCAGCAGCTGCATCAGTTCCGCCTCGTCCTTTGAAAGGCGCCGGCATGACGGCGGCATGAAACACAGTTCGCAGGGCCGGCCGCTCCGCAGGATCCTGACCAGCGCAGCGGCGCGCGCGACCAGAAGCGGACTGTCGGCAATGCCGGGCGCTTCGTCGGCGAAGCGATAGGCGGCCTCCCAGCAGTCGGATGCGCCGGTCGCGTAAGCCGCTCCAATGAAGCGGAGCAGCGACAGCGCGACGCGGGAGAACTGATCGTAGCCTTCGATGCTCGGGCGCGCACAAAGCGCCGTCTGGAGCGGACAAAGCCGCAGCAGGTCATCCGGGACCGGTACAGAAGCGCGAGCAGCCTGCATGATGGACGATCCCGTCAATGCAATGTGGGGCTGCCCACGTACCAGCTCTTCATCGCCATGATTTGGTGCTGGTCGAAGGTGCGAACGTGCCGGTCGGGCATGACGAGACCGGCCATGCGGAAGATCGTCGCCAGCCCGCGCACCGGTGCCATCGCCCAGTCCGCACCCACCGGCGGCAGCCAGCACTCGAACTGCTCGCGCGCGACATCGTCGCGTTCCTTCTGCGCGGCGGCGATCGCCCGCAAGATTCCGCACTCGCTCTCCGACATGCGCGGGCAGGTGGGGCAGTGCACTTCGATGGCCGTGTGCGCCGTGCAGGCGAAGATCTCGATGATGGATTCCAGCGAGGGCACGGCGTCGCCGACGCGAAAATGGTCATATACCTGCTGGATGTCGGCTGCGGTCGGCACGGCGCTTCCGCGTCGCGCCTTGGCGCGAAATCCCCAGATGAAGAGCCGCTCCGCCGCGCACAGCGCCGGCACGTCGAGGGTCCCCGTGGATGTCGATCGATGCATGAAGCTCTCGTTCCTGGCTGCCGTTCTTGCCCGCGCCCCGCGCCGCGGCCGGCGCTGACTTCTGCATGGATCGTTCGGCCAGAGGCTCCGCCAAGTCAACGCCGGGAGGCCCGATATCGAGGTCTTCTGATTCTAAAGAGCCGGGCCTCGGCGTCGCCGCGAATCCCCGTCCAGCGGGCTTTACGGGAACCCGAATGCTTAAAGCTTTGCTAAGGCCTTCGGGATAAGTTGGCATATCACTATTGCCCCATCATGTGAGCTTCGATGATTTTCTCCCGCATCAGTTTCAAGCTGGTCCTGATTGTCGGCATCAGCCTTCTCGGCATGATCGCACTGGCGCCGATCGCACTCTCGACCCTGCGTGCGCAGATGATTGCCGACCGCCAGGCCAAGACGCAGCACATGGTCGATGTCGGCTACGGTATCCTGGCGCACTACCAGAAGCTCGAGAGCGAAGGAAAGCTGCCGCGCGAGCAGGCACAGGCCGCGGCGATGGCGCAGCTCAAGAGCCTCCGCTACGACAAGGTCGAGTATTTCTGGATCAACGATATGACCCCCAAAATGGTCATGCACCCGATCAAGCCGGAGCTCGATGGCAAAGACCTGTCGGGGATGAAGGATCCCACCGGCAACGCGCTGTTCATGGGCTTCGTCGACGTCGTCAGCAAGCAGGGCGCGGGCTTCTACAGCTACCTCTGGCCGAAGCCCGGCTTCGACCAGCCGGTCGGGAAGATCTCCTATGTGAAGGGCTTTGCGCCCTGGGGCTGGATCATCGGCACCGGCATCTATCTCGACGACGTCGATGCCGTCTTCCGCCAGGACGCGATGACCTTTGCGCTGGTCTGCCTCGCGGTGCTGGTGCTGGTGTTGGCTGCGTCCTTCGTCATCGGCCGCAGCGTCACGAAACCGCTGGCAAGAATCACGGCGCTGACCGAGCGCCTCGCCGCCGGCGACAGCGCCTTCGAGGTTCCCTACACCGATCGCAACAACGAGGTCGGCGGCCTGGCCAAGGCGCTTGCCGTGTTCAAGGACAACGCGGCAGCGGTGGGCCGGATGCATGCCGAGCAGCAGGAAGCCAAGCAGCGCGCCGATGACGAGAAGCGCAAGACCATGGCCGATCTCGCCGGCAAGTTCGAGGCGAGCGTCCAGGCCGTGGTCCGCGACGTCTTCAACGAGGCCCGCGAGATGCAGCAGGCCGCGCAAGGCATGTCGGAAACCGCGAACAAGGCGACCGATCGCGCGAGCTTCGTCGCGACCGCCTGCCAGCAGGCCTCGAGCAACGTGCAGACGGTGGCCTCCGCGGCCGGCCAGCTGTCGTCCTCGATCACCGAGATCAGCCAGCGCGTCGCGCAGGCCGCAACCGTCGCCGACAAGGCCGCTGCCGACGGCCAGCGCACCAACGACACCGTGCAGGGGCTCGCCGCCGCCGCGCACAAGATCGGCGAGGTCATCGACCTCATCAACCAGATCGCCTCGCAGACCAATCTGCTCGCGCTCAACGCCACTATCGAGGCGGCGCGCGCGGGCGAGGCCGGCAAGGGCTTTGCGGTGGTCGCGAGCGAAGTGAAGTCGCTGGCGAGCCAGACCGCGAAGGCGACCGACGAGATCGGCGCGCAGATCACCGCGATTCAGGGCGAGACCAACCAGGTCGTCGGCAACATCGAGAGCATCCGCAAGACCATCATGGAGGTCAACGAGATCTCGTCGTCGATCGCGGCGGCGGTCGAGGAGCAGGGCGCCGCGACGCAGGCGATCGCGCACAGCGTGCAGGAAGCGGCCTCCGGCACCGACCAGGTTTCGCAGAACATCTCCGGCGTCACCGACGCGACGGCAGAGACCGGCCAGGCCGCCGGCCTCGTGCTGCAGTCGAGCGGCCGCCTGACGAAGAAGCTGCAATCGCTGCAGGACGAGGTCAGCACCTTCGTTGCCGGCGTGCGGGCGGCCTAGTATAGCGGGGGGATGAGCCAAGATTCCGCCGGGCGAGCGCGCATCCTCCTGATCAATCCGAACAGCAACGAGGCGACCACCACCATGATGGTGGCCATCGCGAGGTCTGTCGTCGCCGATGGATTTGATGTTGTCGGCGCCACGGCGAGGCGCGCGCCCGCGATGATCGTCTCGGCGGATGCGCTGGAGGCTGCCGCGTTGGAGGTCGAGGAGATCGCGCGGGCCCGCGGCGGCGAATGCTGCGGCATCATCGTATCGGCATTCGGCGACCCCGGTCTCGCCGGGATCAAGGCGGCGTTGAAGCTACCCGCCGTCGGCATCGGCGAATCCGCGATGCTGGAAGCTGCCGGGAACAGCCGCCGATTCGGCGCGGCGACGACGACGCCGATGCTGAAAGCGAAGATCGATGCATTGCCTGAAACGTTGGGGTTGCGCTCGCTCTACACCGGCACGCGCTTTGCCGACGGCGATCCGCAGGAACTCGTGCGCGATCCGGAGCGGCTTCGCGCGGCATTGGCCGGCGCGGTCGAGGCCTGCATCTCGCAGGACGGGGCAGAGGCGGTCATCATTGGCGGCGGTCCGTTGAGTGAAGCGGCGCGCGTGCTTCAGCCGATGTTCACCGTGCCGGTCATCGCGCCGATCCTGTCGGCCGTGAGGCGGATCGTCCGTCTCGTCATGCCGTAACGCGCGGTCGGCTCAGGCGGCGCGCACCGTCTCCAGGAACTTCGCGACCTCCGATCGCAGCAGTCCCGATTGCTGCGACAGTTCGGCGGCGGCATTGAGTACCTGGGCCGACGTGCTGCCGGCGCTGGCCGCGGCCCTATTGACCTCGGCGATGTTGCGCGACACGTCGCTGGTTCCCGCGTGGGCCAGCTGCGCGCTGCGCGAGATTTCGCCGGTGGCGGCATTCTGTTGCTCGACGGCGGCCGCGATCGCAGCAGAGATCTCCGACATCGACTTGATGATCGCGGTGACGCCGCCGATGGTGGTGACCGACGCCGATGTCGATTTCTGAATATCGTCGACCTGGCTGGCGATTTCGGCGGTGGCCTTCGCGGTCTGCTCGGCGAGGCCCTTGACCTCGGCGGCGACGACGGCAAAGCCGCGCCCCGCTTCGCCGGCCCTGGCCGCCTCGATCGTGGCGTTGAGCGCGAGCAGATTGGTCTGCGAGGCGATGTTGGTGATCAGGTCGACGATGGCGCCGATCTTCTGGGCGCTTTCCGACAGCCGGTCGATGGTCCTGCCGGCGTCATCCGCGCCTTGCGCCGCCTTGGCAGCGGTGGTCGCGGAGTCGTTGACCCTGCGGCTGATCTCCGAGATCGAACTGGTGAGCTCCTCGGCGGCCGCAGCCACCGCATTGACGTTGCCTGTCGCCTCTCCGGAGGATTGTGTCGCGGCGTCGGCCTGACTGGATGTTTGTGCGGTCGCGGCCTGGAGGCCCTGGGCGGAATTGCGAAGATCGGTCGCGGCGGATGCAACGACATCGACGACGCCTCCGATCGTCACCTCGAAATCGCCGGCAAGTTTGGTCAGCGTCGCCTGGCGTTCGCGTCGGCCGGCCTCGGCATAGACGGAGATCGCGATCTCCATGTCGAGCATCGCCGCCTTGACGATCGCCCTCTGGATCCGGTTGGCCCGATCCTCCGCCTTGCGATTGAAGGGCCCTCCGCGCAGCCTGGGTGCGATCGTCTGGAGCACGTCGGCGATCAGCACGCTGTAGCCGCCGATATACCATCGCGGCTCGAGGCCCAGCCTGTTGTGGACCTCGCCGATCCGCGTGACCGAGGCCTCGTACGTCGCGTCGAAATTGCCGCTCATGATGATCGACCAGTGCTTCGCCTGCATCTGCTTCGCATGCATCATGTGGGCTTGCCCACCGAACATCGAGGCTGTTTCGGGGAAGCGGGCGAGATGCTGGTAGAACCGGTCGAGCGCCTCCGGCATGATTGCATCGACCAACGCACGGGCCTCGCGAAGCGAGGCAACGGTCTCTGCGTCGATCTGGTGGAAGGGAAGGCGTATTGCGATACCAGTGTCGCTCGTCATGGTCCGTCTCTCAGTCTGCTGCCCGGTTTGCCAGATATATCGCCATCATTCGTTCCACCTCTGCCTTGGCTCCCCTGATGCGAAGCACGGCATCGAGCCGGAACAGCTCGAAATTGTCCTTGAACGCCCCGGCGGGCAGCGTCTCGCTCAAGGCGTCGATGCGGTGCGCCGTCTCGGTCAACCGGCCGAGTCCCACGGTCAACTGGATTAGATAGGCCGACATCCTTGCATCGGGCGGAAGGCGCTCGTACTCGGCACGGTCGGCAGAAGCGATCGAGATGATCCGGCGCTCGTCCTCTGCGGACGTGGGGAATTGCAGCAGATTGCTCACGTTGATGTCTCATCCAGCTTGCAGGGCCTTGGGCAAATTGATGATCGTGGACGCTTACGCAGCCGTAAATTTTGTCACCGGCGCGGTCGGATGGAGACGGATTTTCCGAAAGCGGATAGCGATCTCCGTCGATCTACGGAGAGTGCGTGCGGCACGCGATACCGTTCGCGGTTTGCACTGTCTTGCAAAGGCGTATGCCGGCTCGATACTGGAGAGGTTGATTCGATTTTCCCCGCGGGTCGCTACGCATGGTGACGGCGAAGCGCGAGCGTTTCGAGACGTGATGGACCTTGCTTCGCTGCATTCGTCTTCGGTGCTGTCGACGGTGCGTTGCTCCGATCCGGCCGAGGTCGCAGGCCTGTTGCCGGGCACGAACCGCCGGCTGCTGCCGCTTGCCGGCGACTTTGCGTTCGCCCAGGCGAGCCTGGAGCTCGAAGCGCTTCGTGTGGTCGTCGTCCGGCGTCCGCCCTGTACCTCGGAAGGCGCGCTCGACCCGCGCCAGATCGGGATCGCGTGGGCGATGGAAGCCTCGAACGGATTGAAGCTGAACGGCATCGATCTCGATCGTCCCGCTCTGGTGACGCATGGGCTCGAGACGCCGCATCGCATCGCCCAGCCGGACCACCTGACGATCGGCGCCGT
>Ga0209758_1001059_pt1 | contig 35937 bp, 35 predicted proteins | sample AraplaMF_Col_mMF_FD_184258 | JGI IMG/M metagenome (GOLD analysis project Ga0209758, IMG submission 184258) | Arabidopsis root microbial communities from the University of North Carolina, USA - plate scrape MF_Col_mMF (SPAdes) (version 2) | ecosystem: Host-associated > Plants > Roots > Endosphere... | reverse complement strand
GCATGATGTTTTTAAACTGTGAATGGCCAGCCATGGCACCCCTGTTCACGTCTCATTGTTCGGAATGGGCCGCCTTATAAGATCGGAAGGGGCGATATTCAAGGAAAAAGCGGCCATTCGGTCCTGCCCTCATGGCTTGATAGGTGGCGGAACAAAGCCCGAGAGGCGACGTTTTCAACCGGACAACACCAGCAGGAAAGGAACGGCTATGGCAAGCTTCAGTGAAGCCCGTGAACAACCGGCACGTCAGCTCTGGGACCAGATCAACGACATCCATGCCGGCATGCTCGGCCTTTCGGCCGTCGACATGCATATGCAGCCGATGGCACCCAACGTTGATCCGACCACCAATACGATCTGGTTCTATACCAAGACGGATGCCGAACTCGTGCAAAAGATCAAACCCGGCAGCCGTGCGCATTTCTGCGTCATCGGTAAGAACCATGATTATCATGCCTGCCTTTCCGGGGTTATCGAGGTACGTCCCGATCCCGCGAAAATCGAGGAGTTCTGGAACTCGGTCGTTGCCGCCTGGTACGAAGGAGGCAAGAAGGATCCGAAGCTGACGATGCTTGCCATGCATGTCGATGATGCCGAGATCTGGGTCTCGACCGGCAGCAAGCTGAAATTCGGCTGGGAAATCGCCAAAGCCAATTTCGATGAGGAGAAGATGCCTGACGTCGGCATCAAGCGGCATCTGCAGTTTGCGTGAGTAAACAGGCCCGGTATGGTCCGGGCCTGTCTACTGCACGTCCTTCATCACATAGATCAGAGGCTTTTTCGGCAGCGTGCGCAGCGAAACGGTGATGCTGTTATCGGGCGCGTAGTTGACGTCGAAACCATTGCCGAACATCGAGATGAAGGCGTTGACCGGCGGGCCACGACGATGCATTGGCAGAATCAGCGACGAGCGCAGCCGCTTGATAACGCGGCTCATGCTATCAGCACCCATAGTGAGGCCGCCATCGACCGGCACCATGACCACATCCAGCCTGCCAATTTCCATGTAATGCGTGTCGGTCAGCTCATAATGCAGATGGCCGAGATGGCCGATGCAGAGGCCGGCGATTTCGAAGATGAAAATAGAATTGCCGTCCTGCTGCGATCCACCTAGCCCGTAGCTGAAGCGGATATCTGTCGTTACATTGCGGATATAGGCATCGCCGACGACCAGATTGATCCTGGCTTTGTCGCCCGGGATGTCGCTCCATCCGTGCAGCACGTGTTTGATGCCGGGATCCGGGGTCAGCGTGTAATGCGTCGAGTGCGCCTTGTTCATGGTGACGACATCCGGCGTAACGGCCGGCCTGTACCAGCCATTATAATCAGTAGCGATGACGATGCCGCCAGGCGTCTCGATCTCGAACGTCGAATGGCCGAGATAGGTAAACTTGACGTCCTCGCCCTCAGAAACGGCAGGGACGGCCGGCGCTACGCTGGAGAAACTCGTGAAGATAACCCTGGGAATATTCTCAGCGATGGCCTGGCATTGGCTGACCGGTCCTCGATCGTCCTGGGCAGCGGCAAGGTTCGGTGCGGAGAAAACCGCAAGACATGCGATAGCGAGGACAAGACAACGCAGCTTCATGCCACCCCTCCGGCGCTTTCACGACGCCCGCGAGGATGCGGCATGCCGTCGCAGCGGTCCAGACGGAGCATGCTCACAATTGCGTGTTGCAGCGCTCTAGCGCCAGAACGCCGGGATCGTCTCGGCAAGCCGCGGGCCGAGACGCAGCGGGGCAATCTTCTCCGCCAGACCCGTCGCATCCGAAATTTCCACGCCGACGCCGCAGATGGTGGCAGGACCAGTGGCGGCTTCCATACGGCCCTTTGGCATCTTGGAGATGAAGCGGTTCAGCGGTTCTTCCTTGTCCATGCCAAGCGAGGAATCGTAGTCGCCGCACATGCCGGCATCCGACATATAGGCGGTGCCGCCATTCAGGATCTGCGCATCGGCGGTCGGCACGTGGGTGTGGGTGCCGACGACGAAGCTAGCTCGGCCGTCGACGAAATGGCCGAAGCATTGCTTCTCGCTCGTCGCTTCTGCATGGAAGTCGAAGATGATCGCATCGGCCTGCTCCTTCAGAGGGCAGGCGGCAAGGATCGTTTCGGCTGCTTTGAAGGGATCGTCGAGCTCGGGATGCATGAAGACGCGGCCCATGATGTTGGCGACGAGCACGCGCGCGCCATTGCGCGCATAGAAGAGGCCGGAGCCGCGGCCGGGCGTTCCCTGCGGGTAGTTTGCCGGTCGCAGGAACTGGTCGTGGCGGCCGGCGAAGGCGACGGCGTCCTTCTGGTCCCAGACATGGTTGCCGGTCGTCACCACATCGGCGCCGGCATTGATCGTTTCCAGAAAGATGTCTTCGGTGATGCCAAAGCCGCCGGCGGCGTTCTCGCCGTTGACGATGACAAAGTCCAGCTTCAGGTCGGAAACGAGGCCGGGCAGGCGGTCCCAGACCGCGGTTCGCCCTGTCTTGCCGACCATGTCACCTAGAAATAGCAGTCGCATTCCCTATCCAATCCGTGAGGTAAAATGGCGCAGGCCGCTTTCCGTCAGGATGGCATCCAGGCTTATGTCATGCGGCTCAGCGGGTACCTCTGCCACTTCCTGGCAGTCAAATGCAATGCCGATCAGCTTTGGCGACAGGCCTTTTTGTCTGATACGGTCGATTGCCCGGTCGTAATGGCCGGCGCCGTAGCCGATGCGATGGCCGTGGGAATCGAAGGCTGAAAGCGGTACAAGCATGATATCAGGGTCGAGGACAGCAGCATCCTCACCCGGGCCGACCGTGCCGAAGCCGGTGCTGATCAGCGCCGCGCCGTGGGTGAGTTCCCGAAAGACAATGGCCTGCTTGTCGATGATGGCAGGCACGCAAAGGCGGGCGCCGCGTCCGCGCCACCGTGCCATCAGGGGCTGCAGGTCGGCTTCCGAACGGATCGGCAGGAAACCGGAAACGATGGTGCCAGGCTCGAACGCAATCACATCGCCGGCATGAGCGGCCATGTCGAGGCTCTTGGCGTTACGCAGATCGGCCGGAATGGCGTCGCGAAGTGCCAGACGCTCGGCGCGCAGTTGGGCTTTCAATTCCTTTGGCGTCATTTTGGATTCCGTATCGTTATCCGGCGAAGATAGCCGCTTGCCGTCAATTGCAACAGGTAAAAAGGGCCTATTCTCCGCCTGTTTGCGTCTCGTCCTCAATATGGGCGCAGGCGAGCTTCAGCATGATTTCCGAAGCGTCCATTAGCATCTTGCGTTCCTCTGGCGTCAGATGGCGGTCCATTGCTTTTTCCAGCCAGGCGCGACGAGCGCCAATGTCCTCCGACAGCACCTTGCGGCCATGAGGTGTGATCGACAGTTCGATCTCACGGCGATCGGCCTCGCTGCGCGTGCGGGAGATCAGCCCGTCACGCTCCAGCGCGGCGATGATACGGGTGACCGATTGCTGCTGCAGATGCTCCTCCAGGGCCAACCGCCAGGCCGGCATCGGACCCAGGCGATGAAGCGTGGCAAGGATTGCGATGGTCGACAGGCTCTGCGGCCCCTCGGCCCGCGCGGCGCGCAGGCGGCGGCCGAGCAGCAGGACCGAACGCAGGATGAGTGTCGCAGATGCGTCGCTGCTACTGGACATATAGTACGCACTGCGTATTATTTCTCCCGATCCCAATTCCGGGTCTGAGAGACGATTGATGGAAAAGACACTCAATCACGTAGCTGGAGCCTTTCGTTGGTCGACGGAAAAGGAAGTGACGGCGATCGAAATCGCCGTATCGGCGCTTGCCATGGCCGTTCCGGCACTGCTTGCGGCGAGGGGCCACCATACGGGGCTCGGCCTGATCGGCGGCATGGCAATGAGCGGAACGGTATCGCATGGCAGACTGCGGGCGCAAGCCGCGAGCGCTGGGGCCGCATTGCTGGTACTGATACTTGCGGCGGGGCTTGCCTGCGCATTCGCGCGGCTCGGTGGCGCTTGGCAGATCGGCCTGCTGCTGATTGCCGGGCTTGCCGGCGTTGCCGGTGGCTTCGACCGGGCTATGGTTGCAGCCTCGATGCGTTTTGTCTTCTATCTCGTGATGGTCGGTGGCATCGTCTCGATCACCACGGCAGATCCGCTGCTCATCTTTGCGGTTGTTATCGGCGGGGCGCTTTTCGCTGTCGTTCTTCACATGCTGATGGCTGGTGTCGTCGAGCATATCCGCGGCCATACGGCAGAGGACACTGAGGAGGAGCGGAAGCCGACGGTGAAACAGAAATTCAACAGGCTGCGGCGCTCCCTGAGGGAACCGGCTGGCTGGCAATATCCCGCCCGGTTGGTCTCCTGCCTCGGCGCCGTCTCGCTCATCAACGTGTTCTTTCCCGATCATGACGTTCACTGGGCGGCACTGGCGCTTGTGCTGCTGATCGAACGGCGGCCCGAACGTTTGCCGCTTAAGACGACGCAGAGGGTGATCGGCGTGCTCTTCGGCGTCTTGTGTGCCGGACTTCTGTCATTCCTTGCCTTGCCGGTCTGGGCCGATGTGTTCAGTGTCGCCTTGCTTGGTGGTATCAGACCCTTTCTGCGGGCCAGGAACTATCTTGCCTATTCGATCGTCATGACGCCGCTGATGATGATGGCCATGGGCACCGCCGATCACGCCCTGCCGGCTTCCGCGCTGCTGGTCAGACTATTTGCGACCGTCTTCGCCGCCTGCCTGGTGCTGCTCGTCAATCAGGCAACCATCCATTTCCTGTCGCAGACCGCAGCTTCGAAAGCCTAAAGCAATTCCGGCAAAACTGTGCCGCGTGTTGCGTCGGGAATTACATGAAAATAAGCGTTTTAGACCACGATGCTGGAGGGGATGGTAGCCGTCGGCGCTGCAGCCGAGAGGCCATTCACAGCCGATTGGGCGGCTCCGATCGCACCTTCGGCGGCGGTATCGCGGTTCTTCTCACGCAGGTCGCGCATGGCTTTTTCAAGGATCTGCTTCAGTTCGCGAACGATGGATTTGAATTCTTCCATCGTCTTGCGGTCATCGGCCGAAATCGCCGACGATTTCGGCCCGTCTTCGACAATCTCTTGATACGCTTTGCGGGCGTGAGCGGCGCCATCCGTTTCCGTCGTATCTGTGCCGTCGCCGGTTTCTTCGGTCGTCGCCTCGGTATTCTGCGTTGCCTCGGGGGAAGCCGTTGCATCGCTTGCAACGACGTCGGCGGCTGCCGCACCGGAAGTATCGGTGGTCGTTGTTGCAGAAGCGGTGGCGGCATTCGCCGCGACACCGGTTGCGGCACTTGCGCCGGAAGAGCCGCCGGTCGCGACGGCCGAGGCGAATTCGGAGGCCGCAGCGCCGACCTTGCGTGCAAGTTCGGCGGCGAGGCGGGCGATTACTTCCGGCGGAAAGCCCGCCGTTTTCAGCGCCTGCAGTTCCTGCTTGGCTTCTTCGAGCTTGCGCTGGGCGCGGCTCTTCGCATCGTCAGCGGAGCTTGCGAGCGAGTTGCGCACCTGCTCCAGAGCCAGCGACTGCCGCTGGATCTTCAATACGCCGGTATCAGGCTCTTCGCCGGTAGACGAAACGCCGGGTTTTGCCGGCATGGTGCCGCGCAGAATGGAGGACGCCGAAACGGTTGCAAGCTGCATAGGATACTCCCCGGTTACATTTGGGGCGTACTCTGCCAGATCAGACTTGCGTGGAACTTGGCCGTAGAGTCGATTTTGTCTCGGCCAAATGCTGCATCGTCTGCGCGAAAAGGGGTATGCCACCAGGCTTCCAGCCGAGCGCAGCAATCTTGCGCGTATTCATGACACAAAGGTCTGCCTTGTCCGCTGCCTCGGGCAGCGGGAAGGGACAATCGACGTGTTGCCGGATCGGGGAAAGAATATCTCTCGTATCGACGGCGATATCCGAGACATTGAAGGTCTCGCCGGAGATCCGGGTACTTTCTGTTTCGAGTATCAGCCGCACGGCGCGGCCAAGATCGCGTCCATGCACTTCAGTACCGGCGCGCGGGGAAACAGGCTGTCCGCTGAGATAGAGGCCGATCAGCTCGTCCCATTTGTTCGGCGCGTGGTCGCCGTAAATGCCTGTCGCCCGCAGGCTTGCTCCCGCAAAGCCGGGGCCGGAAAGATGGGCGAGAGCCCGCTCTGCATCGAGCTTGACCTGTCCGTAGAGCGTTTCCGGTGTTGATGACGTGGTTTCGAAAAGCTCGGTACCCGGCGCATGCTCGCCATAGGCGGCGCGGCTGGAGATGAAAATGCAACGGCGAGTGCCGGCGCGCTTTGCCTCCTCGAAAAGTTTGACGGTGCCATCGAGATTCAGGCGGTGAAACGCCTTGGGGTCATCCCCTTCGCCGCCACGATATTTTCCCGTGACATGGCTGAAGGCGGCATGCACGAAGAAATAGGCATCATCGAAGGCGCCGATATCGTCTGCGTCGGGATCAAGCGACAGGGGAACGAAATCGACAGGGCGGGAAAAGGACCGTGGGAGGGGCGCACGTCGTCCGCCGATAATCACCTGATATCCGGCAGAAAGCAGCTCTTCGACGATATAACGTCCGACGAGGCCCGTTCCGCCTGATACCAGTACTTTCATGCCGCCTCATCCGGATTGGCCAGAGATGCAATCTCCGGCACGTGGCTGCCAGTATGGAAACAATGCCACAAATCGATCAAAGGTTGTAGCCTTGCGGCCTTGGGATGATCTTTTTCCCAAGGTTTTTCATACTGATAGTGCAGGACCGAGATGCTCTTCCAATCCCACAGGGCCGGCATCGTGAACCAGACATATTGCAGCATGTTGAAATAGACCGGCAGGCCGTGCCAATCGGGAAAGAATGTCTCGAGGAAAGTCTGGTCCGTGCGCCGCCAGAAGATGTCGGGCTGATCCAGAACCTCGATCATCCGCCGAAAAGTCTCTTCTGAAGGACGGGCAACGAAGACACCGGAGTTCATGCGGTGGAAGTCGGCAAGGCTTTCATAGACATTCGGCGCCGCGGAGAATTCCGGGTAGGCGAAGAGCTTGTCGACATTCTTCAGGACGATCGCATCAGCATCGATGAAAACGCAGCGCTCATATTCGACGAGTTGCCAGAGGCGGAGCTTGCAGAAATTGTCGAGCGGCGAATGAAAAGCCGGCTTGCGGCCCTTGGTGAAGGGGGCGGCGGAGTGGAGATTGCCACGTGTATGCCGCTCGTTGAAGGCAACCGATAGCGGCAGATGCTCGACTTCGATCAGCCGGCAGCCGACAGCCTCCAGTGGGGCTAGGGCGGACGTGTCGACGCCGCCGGTATGCAGGACGACGATGGCGGCGTCCGTACCGGTGCGGCGCAGCGAGTTTGCCAGCGCTGTCGCGCCCATGGCGTAATCGGCATTGGTGACGAGGGTAACATAGGCGAAATGAGAGGCAGGGGTCATTGGCGGCGGGTGCTCCTGCAGGCACTCGCACTCAGGCGCTGTCGGCGCATCCATATGGAAACACCACTCATGATACGGACTTCAGTCGCTTGCCTTCCGGGTCGTGATTGATCGTCGCAGCGATATCCTTCGTCCAGGCGGATACGGCCGGGACGCGGGAGCGATCGACGCGGTAGGCGAATTTCCTGGCGACTTCGACGATTTCGTCGAGCAGTCCGGACTGGAGCGTAATCGGATTGAGGCCGAGGCCGAGGAACTTGTCGTTCTTGACGACTAGGTCGTTTTCGGCGGCTTCCTTGCGAGGATTGGGCAGCCAGACGATTTCGGAGCCGCTCATCCTGGCAATCATCTCGGCGAGATCGCGCACCCGGTGGGTTTCTGTCATCTGGTTGAAGATTTCGACCCGAGAGCCGCGAGCGGGCGGGTTTTTCAGTGCCAGCTCGATGCAGCGTACGGAATCCTGGATGTGGATGAAGGCGCGTGTCTGGCCGCCGGTGCCGTGGACGGTCAGCGGATAGCCGATGGCCGCCTGAATGAGGAACCGGTTCAGCACCGTGCCGTAGTCGCCATCATAATCGAAGCGGTTGATGAGCTGCGGATGGCGGCGCGTCTGTTCGGTATGCGTGCCCCAGACGATGCCTTGATGCAGATCAGTGATCCTGAGGCCGTCGTTCTTGGCATAGAACTGGAAGAGTAGCTGATCCAGGCACTTGGTCATATGGTAGATTGAGCCGGGATTGGACGGATAGAGGATTTCCTGGGAGACAGTTTCGCCGTCCATCGTCTCGATGCCGACAGGCAGATAACCTTCGGGGATGGCGGCGCCGACTGTCGAATAGCCGTAGACGCCCATTGTGCCCAAATGGACCAGATGCGCATCGAGCTGCAGCTCGACCAGCGCGTTCAGCAGGTTGTGCGTGGCGCTGACATTGTTGTTGACCGTGTAGTTCTTGTGGCGGTCGCTCTTCATCGAGTAGGGGGCGGCGCGCTGTTCCGCGAAATGGATGATCGCATCCGGCCGGTTTTCGGCGAGCCATTTCTTCAGAAGCTCGTAGTCGCGGGCGAGATCAATCAGGTTGAAATGGACGCGGCGGCCGGTTTCTGCGTGCCAGATGCGGGTGCGCTCCTGGATCGAGTCCATTGGCGTTAGCGACTGGACGCCCAGTTCGGTGTCGATCCAGCGGCGGGAGAGATTGTCGAGGATGTGGACGTCATGCCCGGCATCGGAGAGGTGTAGCGAGGTTGGCCAACCGATGAATCCGTCTCCGCCCATCACCGCAATCTTCATGCCACTGGCTCCTCATTGGTTGCTTCCTAACGGGAATAGTTAGGAAATATGACAATTGTTCAATGCTTGCCTGTCGAGACGTGTTGCGTCAAAGAGGGCCGGAAAGTTTGGAGAAAATTATGGCGGAACACGGTTTTTCTATCTCCGGCGAACTCACCGAGCCGGGCCACAGGCTCGTGCAGCGGGTCTACTATGAAGATACGGATTTCTCCGGTCTGGTCTATCATGCACGTTATCTGCATTTTCTCGAACGCGGCCGCACCGACTACCTGCGTTGCCTCGGCGTCGAGCAGCGCGAACTCGTCAGTGCCGACGAGGAAGGGCTGGTCTTCGTCGTCCACCGCATGGAGATCGACTTCAAGAGCCCGGCACGTATGGACGATATCCTGACAGTGGTGACCCACACCGAAAAGGCGGGTGGCGCCAAGATGGTGCTCAACCAGGAGATCCGCCGCGGCGATACGCTGTTGATTGCCGCAAAGGTGATCATTGCCGTCATCAATGCCAAGGGCAGGCCGCGCCGGTTGCCGGAAACGCTGGCAAGGCAAATGCTCATTCCCGAGAGCTGAGAGGCCGGCAATACCGCCGGTTCCTCCTGCGGAGACGCCCGGATACGAGGGCTTGTAAAAACTTGAATTTTGTGTGAAGGAATTGCCGCGCTGCAAGATGAGCGCTGTGTTCAGCAACCGGACGATTCTCCGGTCAAGTTAATCCAGGAACAAATCTTCCGCGACATTCCCGCTGTCATAGTCTGGCACTAACGATCTATTAACCATAATGGTGTCTTACTCGCGGAGTCGGAGTTTGTGCGACGCACGCCTTCCTTTGACCAAATTTGACGGCAAGGAAGGCGGAAGAAGAGCTTGGAAGCTTGACCAGGGCTTTGGGCGGCGGCCGCCAGACATTCTTGCGTGATCACTTCGTGCCGCCCGGTCAAGCGCCGGGCGTTTGGATTCGGGGATTTTGGATCTATGGAACAAGTAGGATTGGCAGCAGCCACGACCGACGTCAGCCTCTGGTCGCTATTCATGCAGGCCGGCATCGTCGTCAAGCTGGTCATGCTCGGCCTTATCGCGGCCTCGGTATGGACCTGGGCTATCGTCATCGACAAATATCTGGCCTATGGCCGTGCCCGTCGTCAGTTCGACAAGTTCGAGCAGGTCTTCTGGTCGGGCCAGTCGCTGGAAGAGCTCTACCGGACGCTTTCCGAGCGCAATAATACCGGCCTTGCGGCGATTTTCGTCGCGGCGATGCGCGAATGGAAAAAGTCCTTCGAGCGCGGTGCGCGTTCGCCGATCGGCCTGCAGATGCGTATCGACCGCGCCATGGACGTGACGCTCGCCCGTGAATCCGAATTTCTCTCTGCCCGTCTCGGATCGCTCGCGACGATCGGTTCGGCCGGTCCGTTCATCGGCCTCTTCGGTACGGTCGTCGGTATCATGACCTCGTTCCAGGCGATCGCCGGTTCGAAGTCGACCAACCTCGCGGTCGTAGCACCGGGTATTGCGGAAGCGCTTCTCGCAACCGCCATCGGCCTCGTCGCCGCTATTCCGGCGGTTATCGCCTACAACAAGTTCTCCGCCGACGCCGGCAAGCTCTCGGGTCGCATGGAAGGCTTTGCGGATGAATTCTCCGCCATCCTTTCGCGCCAAATCGACGAGAAGCTGCAGCCGCGCCAGGCTGCGCAGTAACGGACGGAGCGACGACCATGGGTATGGCTGTAGGCGGCAATAGCGGAGGGGGCGGCGGACGCCGCCGCCGCGGTGGCCGCAACAAGGGAGTGATCTCCGAAATCAACGTGACGCCGCTCGTCGACGTCATGCTCGTGCTGCTCATCATCTTCATGGTGGCGGCTCCGATGATGACCGTCGGCGTTCCGATCGACCTGCCGGAAACACAGGCCAAGGCGCTGAATTCCGAAACGCAGCCGATCACGATTTCGGTCAAGAACAGCGGCGAAGTCTATCTGCAGGAAACGCCGATCCCGGCGGAAGAAATTGCTGCAAAGCTCGAGGCAATCGCGACCACCGGTTACAATGAACGCATCTTCGTGCGGGGCGACGCAACGGCGCCCTACGGCGTGATTGCCGATGTCATGGCCCGTATCCAGGGCGCAGGCTTCAAGAATATCGGCCTCGTGACGCAGCAGAAGAAGGACCAGTAACGCTCAAGATGAAGACCAGCGTCGTCACATCTGCGGTTCTGCACGGGCTGGTGCTTACCTGGGCGCTGGTGTCGCTAAGCGCTCCGGAATCCTTCAAGGTGGAGGATTTCGAGGCGATGCCGGTCGACCTTGTGCCGGTCGAATCCATCACGCAGTTGCAGCAAGGCGACAAGAAGGCTCCGAAGAAGGAGACTTCTGCACCGGTGCCGACGACACGGCCGCCGATCCCTCAACCGGCTGAAAACGCCGGCGACAACAATGTCGACCTGAAGACGCCGCCGGTACCAAACGCCAAGCCGAGCAACAGCGAGGCTGCCGCCGCCAATTCGAGCGAAAAGCCTCTGCCGCAGGTTGATCCCAAGCCGAACGATGTCAAGGAAGTCAACAAGGAAGAGACCGAGGTCGAGCAGCCGAAGGAAGTTGCCTCCATTCCGCCGCCGAAGCCGGTCGAGGTGACGCCGCCGAAGCCCGAGGAAAAGCCGCCGGAAGAACAGGCTAAGCCTGAAGAGCCGCCGAAGCCGGATGCCGAGGCGTTGCCGGACAAGGTGCCGACCCCTGTCGTCAAGCCGCAGGTAAAGCCGCCGGAACAGAAGCCTGCCGAAAAACCGCCGGAGAAGCCTCAGGATCAGCCAAAGGCTGCCGAAAAGCCGACCGACAAGAAGAAGGACGACAAGAAGCAGGAGGTGGCGAAATCGGCTTCTTCAATGAAGAGTGACTTCAATGCCGACGAGATTTCGGCGTTGCTGAACAAGACCGACCCTTCCGCCGGCGGTGCCAAGCGTTCGGTGCAGGAGGCATCGCTCGGTGCAAAGAAGAGCAATAGCGGCTCGAAGCTCAGTCAAAGTGAAGAAGATGCGCTAAAGGGTTTGATCGAGGGCAACTGGCTTGTCACTCCGGGAATGGAAGGCGTTTCCGGCATGGTCATCAAGGTGCATTTCAAGCTCGACAAAGATGGAAACATTATCGGCCAGCCCGAGATCGAGTCTTCCGGCGGAAGCAGCACCGATTCAACGCGTCGTGCGCTGGAAAGTGGTGCTTACCGTGCCGTGATGAAATCTGCTCCGTCGTTCCGCACGACACTTCCGATGGACAAGTATGACGTGTGGAATGAGGTCGTCCTGAACTTTAATCCCAGCGATATGGGGATTTAAATGCTGAGGGATTCGATCCATTTCGCGAAGTCTTTCGGGATATACGCGGTGCTGACAGGGTTGATCCTTGGCCTCGCATTTCCCTTCGATGCAAATGCGGAGACGGCTGATCGCCGAAACAGCGATGCAAATTCGCCGGTTCTCAGCGTGGCTGAAATTGATGCGATGCGAAACGCGATCGAACGTCAATTCATCGTCGACAGTCGCCTGAAAGACATGGGCAGCGTGCGTTTGACGATCCACATAAAGCTAGCCAGAGACGGGCAGATCGTAGGCAACCCTGATGTGCAGGTCACCGGTGGCAGTGAGCGTACGCAGAAAAGTCTTACCGATTCCGGCCTTCGCGCAGTTCGTCGCGCAGCTCCTTTTACGATGCTCCCGAAAGATAAATACAATGTCTGGAAGGAAGTTGTTTTCAATTTCGACACCAGCGCTCTTACCCAATAAGATGCTGAAAGGCTTGTTTGATATGGTCAAGTGTTCCCTCATCCGCGCTCTGATGGTCATTGCAGGCCTGATTGGGGTTGCAGCCTTTACGACGCCGGCGAACGCGTTGGTCACCCTCGATCTCCGAAAAGGCAATGTCCAGCCGATGCCGATTGCGGTGACGGACTTCCTGCAGGGCGATATGGGCGCGCAGGTTTCGCAGGTTATCGCCGCCGACCTGCAGCGATCCGGCTTGTTCGCGCCGATCAACAAGACGGCCTTCATCGAGAAAATTTCCAATCCTGACGCCTCGCCGCGCTTCGAGGATTGGAAGGTCATTAATGCCCAGGCTCTGGTGACCGGCCGTGTCACGCAGGAGGCGGATGGTCGCCTTCGTGCTGAATTCCGCCTTTGGGATCCGTTTGCCGGCCAGCAGATGACCGGTCAGCAGTTCTACACGCAGCCTGAGAACTGGCGCCGCGTCGCTCATATCATCGCTGACGCGATCTACAAGCAGATCACCGGCGAAGAAGGCTATTTCGACACCCGCGTCGTCTTCGTGTCCGAATCCGGCACCAAACAGCAGCGCAAGCGCCAGCTGGCTATCATGGACCAGGATGGCTTCAACGTGCGCATGCTGACGGATGGCAGCGACCTCGTTCTGACGCCGCGCTTCTCGCCGAACCGGCAGGAAGTGACTTACATGTCCTTCGCCAACCAGCAGCCGCGCGTTTATCTACTCCAGCTCGAAACCGGGCAGCGCGAAGTCGTCGGTAATTTCCCAGGCATGACCTTTTCGCCGCGTTTCTCTCCCGATGGTCAGAAGGTCATCATGAGCCTGCAGCAGGAAGGCAACTCGAACATCTATACGATGGACCTGCGTTCGCGCACGACGACTCGCCTCACATCGACGGCCGCAATCGACACGTCGCCTTCCTATTCGCCCGACGGCAACCGTATCGCCTTCGAAAGTGACCGCGGCGGACAGTCGCAGATCTACGTCATGAATGCCGATGGTTCGGGCCAGACTCGCGTCTCCTTCGGTGACGGGCGCTACTCCACGCCGGTCTGGTCGCCGCGCGGCGATCTGATCGCCTTCACCAAGCAGTCGGGTGGCAAGTTCTCGATCGGCGTCATGAAGCCGGACGGCTCGGGCGAACGTATTTTGACGACCGGTTTCCACAATGAAGGCCCGACCTGGGCGCCGAACGGCCGCGTCATCATGTTCTTCCGTCAGGCAGCAGGTGCCGGTGGTCCGCAGCTCTATTCGATCGACCTGACAGGCTACAATGAACAGGCGATCAAGACGCCGGCCTACGGCTCGGATCCGGCCTGGTCGCCGCTTCTGGAGTAGTGGACGGGAAGAATATCGCCTTCATGTCGCCGCAAAGTCCTGAAAATGGGCGATGCAGGGACAAATCAACGAATCGTTAACCATAATCTTTGATGGCCGGTTAACCGAGTGCGGTTACTGTCCGGAAACCCTGATTGAAGTCGCAAGGAGACCCGGCCATGAGCCGAATTCACACCCCGGCAATGAGCCGCATGCAGAATTTCGCCCGCAACCCCGTCATGATCGCGCTTGTCGCCGGTCTCGCTCTTGCGAGCTGCGCCAACAAGAAGAACGTGCCGAACAGCGCCGGTGATCTCGGCCTCGGTGCCGGTGCGGCAACGCCGGGCTCTGCCCAGGACTTCACGGTCAATGTCGGCGACCGCATCTTCTTCGACACCGACTCCACGTCGATCCGCGCCGATGCCGCCCAGACGCTCGACCGTCAGGCACAGTGGCTCGGTCGCTACCCGAACTATGCAATCACCGTCGAAGGCCATGCCGACGAGCGCGGCACGCGCGAATACAACCTCGCTCTCGGCGCTCGCCGCGCTGCAGCTGCCAAGGATTATCTCGCTTCGCGCGGTGTTCCGGCCCAGCGCATGAAGACGATCTCCTACGGCAAGGAACGCCCGGTCGCCGTCTGCGACGATATTTCCTGCTGGTCGCAGAACCGCCGTGCCGTCACCGTTCTCGGCGGCGCAGGCATGTAATTTTCGGCAAAACTGGGATTTTGACGAGGCGGCCCCTTGGAGGGCCGCCTTTCTTTTTGACCACACTTTGGCCAGACTCCGTTGCTTTTTGAGAGCAATTGGAAAAATCTCCTGTTCGTGCCATCGGGGCGCGAAGAATCACTGGGACAGGACGATACAAATGAAGAAACTAGTCGTGGCAGGCATGCTGTGCCTTGCGGCCGTGACCGGGAGCGAGCGAGCGGCTTATTCCGCTTCGTTCTTCGGCTTGCACATCGGCGGCCAATCCGCGCAACAGAGCCAGCCGGCAGCGCCCGTCGTCAACGTGCAGAGCAGCGGAGCGGAAGTCCGCATCCAGCAGATGGAAGACCAGATGCGGCAGTTGAACGGCCGTATCGAGGAAATGAGCTATCAGCTCCTCCAGATGCAGGAGACGATCCGCAAGCAGCAGGAAGACAATGAATTCCGCTTCCAGCAGCTCGAAAAGACGGGCGGCGCAGGAGGCGGCGGTGCTGCCAAGACGCCGGTGAAGAAGAGTGAAGCGGACGTCGCTCCACCGGCATCAGGCGGTGGCGATGATATCGCCAAGGTCATTCAAGCCCCGCAGGGAGCCGAAACGGCTCCCTCCACCGGCGCGCCAGCCAATGAAGGCATCGGCCAGCCGCCGCGCGAGCTGGGCTCCATGGATTTTGACCAGAACGGCAATCCCGTCGGCAATACCATGAACCAGAATGCGACGGTCGGTTCCGCGCCGCTGCCGGATGCGGCGGCGGCGCAGCAGACCGCCTCGCTCGGCAGCGAATCCGACCAGTACAAGGCGGCCTATGGGCATGTACTTTCCGGCGACTATGCTACGGCGGAGCAGGAATTCACGCAGTACATCTCCCGTTATCCGAACAGCTCGCGTGCTCCGGATGCCAATTTCTGGCTCGGCGAAGCGCTTTATTCGCAGGGCAAGTTCAACGAATCGGCCAAGACTTTCCTGAACGCCCATCAAAAATACGGCACCTCCGAAAAGGCGCCGGAGATGCTGCTGAAGCTCGGCATGTCGCTTGCCGCACTCGACAATACCGATACTGCCTGCGCGACCCTGCGCGAGGTCAGCAAGCGGTATCCGAAAGCCTCCCGTGCCGTCATAAGCAAGGTCGCGAGCGAACAGAAGCGTCTCGCCTGTTAGGGTCTTCCGGTTTGTTTCCGGAAGATCCGATTTCTCCCGAGGCGGCAATCGACCGTTTCCTCGCTTCGCTGAAGACACCTGCGCGCATTCTTGTCGCGATCTCAGGCGGAAGCGATTCCAGTGGCCTGCTCCTGCTGCTCCATGAAGCGCTGAAGGCCGCCCCCGATCTTTCCATTTCCCTTTGTGCTGCGACAGTCGACCATGCGCTGCGCCGCGAATCCGCGGATGAGGCCAGCCGGGTTGCAACTCTCTGCGCATCGATCGGTATTCTGCACCGGACAATAGTCTGGCAGGGGGAGAAGCCGAAAACCGGTATCTTGGCGGCTGCACGCGAGGCGCGTTACGGTCTTCTTGCCGAGGCGGCGGAAGCCTTCGATGCTGATATCATCGTGACGGGGCATACGCTGGACGATCAGCGCGAAACGCTGCACATGCGTGGAATGCGGACGGAGCAGATTTCTACCGGCATCGCGGATGCGGTGCTGTTCGACCGGCGTTTCTGGATCCTGCGGCCGCTTCTTTTCTCCACCCGGGCAGATATCCGCCGCTTTCTGGCCGCGCGCAGCGTGGCGTGGATCGACGATCCCAGCAACGAAGATGTGAAATACGAGCGTGTGCGGACGCGCCGGCAACTTTCCACTGAAGGCGCTGCCGATACGGATATCTTTCGTGCTTGGGAAGAGCGGCTGGCTCTTTCTTCTGATGGAGCCGAATGGCTGCATCGTCATTTCAGGCTTCATGGCGGTTTGCTCGGGCAGGTGATGCCTGGCGGGTTGAGGCAGCATCGCAGAATTCTTGATTATGCGCTTGGCCGTCTGACGGCCGTTTTTGGTGGGCAGCCGTTTGTGCCGGGAAGGAAACAGATGGAGCGGCTTCTTGCATTCACGACAGGTGGCAAGCCGGGACGAATGACTGTCGGCCGTGTGGTATTCGATCTGCGGCGTGACGGGCTTTATCTGGCACGTGAGAGCCGCGGAATCCTGCCTCTGGTGCTTCAGTCGGGGGAGACAGGGGTTTGGGATGGAAGATTTGAAGCGAAAAACAGGTCGTCAGCGACCATAGAAATTACCACACGCGCCGGGTCGGTGAATGAGGCAACGATGCGTGACGGGTCTTCCGCTCCCGACTTGAGCTCGCCGGATTCCGATGACAAGCAGGACAAGGGGGATTGGAGTGAGGGTCTTCCCAAGGCGGCGTGGAAACGGGCTGCTGCTGCTGGGCCGGCCATATCCGCAGGGCAAGCGGCTTTATTGCAGGAATCCGTCCGATCCGTCGATTTGGCGCCCTATTTTGCCCCCTTCGACCGCTTTTTGACACGATTTGATTTCACCTTTGCCGATAGGCTTTCGGCAGTTTTCTCAAGGGTGCCCTATGCGGAGCCGCCTTTAAGAAGTATTGACGGAAAAACGATCTGACAGAGTGGATCGCCTTGGCAATGGCCTGGCGCAACCCTATGTTAGAAACCAAATATGACGGCCGCCATGAGGCGACTGTCCAGTGCTGGGGAGTTCGATGAACCCTAACTTACGTAATTTCGCATTGTGGGCGATCATAGCGCTTCTGCTGATTGCCCTCTTCAGTATGTTCCAGACGGCTCCGGCGCAGACGGGTTCCCGCGAAATCCCTTATTCGCAGTTCCTGCGTGAGGTCGATGCGGGCCGGGTGAAGGATGTCGTGGTCACCGGTAACAGGCTGACAGGAACCTATCTGGAGAACAACAATACCTTCCAGACCTATTCGCCCGTCATTGACGACAATCTGCTCGACCGCTTGCAGGGCAAGAATGTCGCCGTCACTGCGCGCCCGGAAACCGATGGTTCTTCCGGCTTCCTGAGCTATCTCGGGACGCTGCTGCCGATGCTCTTGATCCTCGGCGTCTGGCTGTTCTTCATGCGCCAGATGCAGGGTGGTTCGCGTGGCGCGATGGGCTTCGGCAAGTCCAAGGCCAAGCTTCTGACCGAAGCGCATGGCCGCGTGACTTTCGACGACGTTGCCGGTGTGGATGAGGCAAAGCAGGACCTGGAAGAAATCGTCGAATTCCTGCGCGATCCGCAGAAGTTCCAGCGCCTCGGCGGCAAGATTCCGCGCGGCGTGCTGCTCGTCGGCCCTCCGGGTACCGGTAAGACGCTGCTCGCCCGCTCGGTTGCCGGCGAAGCCAACGTTCCGTTCTTCACCATTTCCGGTTCGGACTTCGTGGAAATGTTCGTCGGCGTCGGTGCAAGCCGCGTCCGCGACATGTTCGAGCAGGCCAAGAAGAATGCGCCCTGCATCATCTTCATCGACGAAATCGATGCCGTCGGCCGCCATCGTGGCGCCGGTCTCGGTGGCGGTAACGATGAACGCGAGCAGACGCTGAACCAGCTTCTGGTCGAGATGGACGGCTTCGAGGCCAATGAAGGCATCATCCTGATCGCCGCGACCAACCGTCCCGACGTTCTCGATCCGGCGCTGCTGCGTCCGGGCCGTTTCGACCGCCAGGTCGTCGTTCCGAACCCTGATATCGTCGGCCGCGAACGCATCCTCAAGGTTCATGCCCGCAACGTTCCGCTGGCGCCGAATGTCGATCTCAAGGTTCTGGCCCGCGGTACGCCCGGCTTCTCGGGTGCCGACCTGATGAACCTCGTCAACGAAGCTGCTCTCATGGCCGCCCGCCGCAACAAGCGCGTCGTGACCATGCAGGAATTCGAAGACGCCAAGGACAAGATCATGATGGGCGCCGAGCGCCGCTCTTCGGCCATGACCGAGGCGGAAAAGAAGCTCACCGCCTATCACGAGGCCGGTCACGCCATCACCGCGCTGAACGTCGCCGTCGCCGATCCGCTGCACAAGGCAACGATCATTCCGCGCGGCCGTGCACTCGGCATGGTCATGCAGCTTCCCGAGGGCGACCGCTACTCGATGAGCTACAAGTGGATGATCTCGCGCCTCTGCATCATGATGGGTGGCCGTGTCGCCGAAGAACTGACCTTCGGCAAGGAGAACATCACTTCGGGTGCTTCTTCCGACATCGAGCAGGCGACCAAGCTTGCCCGTGCGATGGTCACCCAGTGGGGCTTCTCCGACGAGCTCGGCCAGGTTGCTTATGGCGAGAACCAGCAGGAAGTCTTCCTCGGTCATTCCGTTTCGCAGTCGAAGAATGTCTCCGAAGCGACCGCGCAGAAGATCGACAATGAAGTGCGCCGCCTGATCGACGAGGCCTATACCCAAGCTCGCACGATCCTGACGGAAAAACACGACGAATTCGTCGCGCTCGCCGAAGGCCTGCTCGAATACGAGACGCTGACCGGCGAAGAGATCAAAGCGCTGATCCGTGGCGAAAAGCCTGCGCGCGATCTTGGCGATGATTCGCCTCCGAGCCGCGGCTCGGCCGTGCCGAAGGCCGGTGTGCGCCCAGCTTCCAAGGGTGATGAACCCGAGGGTGGGCTGGAACCGCAGCCCCACTGAAATTGAACAGGAATTTGCCTAAAGGGCCGGATTTCCACAGGGAATCCGGCCCTTTTAATATTAGTAACAGGATATAATCAGTTTTCTTGGTAATTTACGTGCCGGTTACGCGGTTTTGTGGCATTCCGCTGACTAAAGACAAGTCTGAATCAAGGTTTCGGGCGCAACGCCAATCTTTGAAGCCGGATTCTTGCTTAAGGAATGCCTAAGCTTCTACGGCGCGCGGAAAGCGCAGGAGTGCATATGAAAAGACGCTATTTTGGGACGGACGGCATCCGAGGCCAAGCCAACATCTTCCCTATGACGCCGGATCTTGCGATGCGGGTCGGCATCGCTGCGGGAACGATTTTCCGTAACGGCGCCCACCGCCACCGTGTGGTGATCGGCAAGGACACGCGCCTGTCGGGATATATGCTGGAGAATGCCCTCGTGGCCGGCTTTACCGCAGCGGGACTGGACGTGTTCCTGCTCGGTCCTATTCCCACACCTGCGGTTGCCATGCTGACGCGCTCGCTGCGGTGCGATATCGGCGTGATGATTTCGGCCTCGCACAATCCGTTCCAGGATAACGGTATCAAGCTTTTCGGTCCTGATGGTTACAAACTCTCCGATGACATCGAAGCGCAGATCGAGGACCTGCTCGATAAGGATCTATCGGGACAACTTGCCAAGGCTGAGGAAATCGGCCGAGCCAAGCGCGTCGATGGCGATATCTACCGCTATCTCGAACACGTCAAACGCACCTTGCCGCGCGACGTGACCTTGCAGGGCCTGCGCGTCGCGGTCGACTGCGCCAACGGTGCGGCCTACAAGGTGGCGCCTGCCGTTCTGTGGGAGCTCGGCGCCGACGTGGTGACGATCGGCAACGATCCGAACGGCACGAACATCAATCTGAATTGCGGCTCCACCAGCCCGGTCGCCCTGCAGAAGAAGGTCGACGAGGTGCGCGCCGATATCGGTATTGCGCTCGATGGCGATGCGGACCGCGTCATCATCGTCGATGAAAACGGCTCGATCGTCGATGGCGATCAGCTGATGGCCGTTATCGCCGAAAGCTGGGCCGAGAGCCAGCAGCTGCGCGGCAACGGTATCGTTGCGACCGTGATGTCCAATCTTGGCCTCGAACGTTTCCTTGAGGACAAGGGCCTCGGCCTTGCCCGCACGAAGGTCGGCGACCGCTATGTTGTCGAGCACATGCGCCAGCACAACTACAATGTCGGCGGCGAGCAGTCCGGCCATATCGTGCTTTCGGATTACGGCACGACCGGCGACGGCCTCGTTGCCGCCCTGCAGATTCTGGCGGCCGTCAAACGTACGGGCAAGACGGTCAGTGAAATCTGCCGCCGTTTCGAGCCGGTGCCGCAGCTTCTGCGCAATGTCCGCATCAGCGGCGGCAAGCCGCTGGAAGACCTGCAGGTAGTCAAGGCGATCGCCGATGCGGAAGCCGAGCTCTCCAAGAATGGCCGTCTCGTCATCCGTCCGTCCGGCACCGAGCCGCTGATCCGGGTGATGGCGGAAGGCGATGACCGTGCGCAGATCGAGCGCATCGTCAACGATCTGATCGGCACGATTTCGAGCGTGCGCAGCGCTGCCTGAAGACGACACCAAAAGAGATTGAAAGCCGGCCTTCGAGCCGGCTTTTTTGTCGGCACTTTTATTGGCGCTGCGCGAGCCAGACCGTGTGGTTGCCGCAGGCCGGGTCTTCGGCCTTGTGGGCGACGACTGTGAAGCCATGTGCGGCGAGCAAAGCGCGGTATTCATCCGGGCTGAGGCTACTGTGGTAGAGAGGCTCACCGACGAAGACGCCGATTGCTTCGCCATACGCCGGGCCGCTGGTGAACATCAGCGCCGTTCCCGGTTTGGAATGCGCGCAAAACAGTGGGAACATGCGTCGCTGGTCCTCGAAGGTCAGGTGGAAGAAACTGTCCCATGCAATCAGCCCATCGAAGCTTCTGCCAAGCGAGAGGCTGCGCATATCTGCGACCTGCCAATCGGAGTTTGGAAAGCGCGTCCGGCATATGTCGATCAGGTTCGCTGAGGCCGCTCATAGAAATCGGTAATATTGTCGGCCGCCTGCCTGTTGCTGCCCTGCATGTGCTGATCCCGCGTGGAAAAATCTTCGGTTTGTCTTAAGCGGTTCTATGCCGAAAGAACATGCGGGCGATGCGGTTTGCTTGTCTTTCTGCTCTCTTCGTCCGTTATCGCGAAATCCATGGCACTTCTATTTGTCGTCTTGCAGATTCCAGAGGTTGAAACAGGCGGATGGCCCACATTTACTTTTCGGAACATGTTCTGCCGCGAATATTCAAATTACTTCTTATGGTTAAGCAGCTTTTAACGTTTCCGATTCATTATCCATAAAAAGCGCATCTGTTTGGCGGCCTGCAGCGCGCCGACGCAACCGATTGGAGTAGATCCATGAAACGAACCTTGTCCGGTATTTTCGCCGCGCTGTTGATCGCGTCGAATGCTTATTCTGCCGATCTTGCGCCGGTCGAGCCCATCCCGGAACAGCCGCCTGAAGTCGCCGTCAGCGAAAGCACCGGCTGGTATCTGCGCGGCGATATCGGTTACGCGTTCACCGATCTGCGCGGCGCGAAGTTCTTCCAGGGGAGCAATGCTCTGGAAGCCGATTTCGACGATGCTGATCTAGACGATACCTGGATGATAGGCGGCGGTGTCGGTTACCAGATCAACAATTATCTGCGCACCGACCTCACTTTCGACTACCTCACCAACGCTGACTTCCACGGCTCGACGGCTGGCGGCGGCGCGGCCTTCGGTGCCTGCATGGTCTCATGTACTTCGACAGATGTATCGTCGATGACGGCCTATACATTGCTCGCCAACGCTTACGTCGACCTCGGCACCTACGCCTACTTCACGCCCTATGTCGGTGCCGGTATCGGTGGTTCCTATGTAAAGTGGGACGATCTCCACAACGTTGCCTGCGCCGACGACGGTAGTGGTTGCGATGACGGAGTCATTCACGGCGGTCGCGGCGGCTGGCGTTTCAGCTACGCTCTCATGGCCGGTGCCTCGATCGACGTGACCTGCAACGTCAAGGCCGATGTCGGCTACCGCTATCTGCATATCAACGGCGGCGACATGTTCGGTTATAACGAAAACGGCGGCCCGGGCCGCGACCGCGGCATCAACGTCCACGAAGCCCGCGTCGGTGCCCGTTACCTCTTCGGCGGCTGCGCTCAGCCGGTCGCCTACGAACCGCCAGAAGTTCCGCTGCAGCAGCCGGTCTATAAGTAGGACCGGAGCTTCGAAGATTATCGAAAGCCGCCCGGAAGGGCGGCTTTTTCGTTTCAGCTGACGTTTCTGGAGACCATTGCCAGAATGATTTCAAAAAGTTCGCTCTCAGCCTGTCTGGCCGTGATTTCACCCGTTGCGGCGGCGTAAGAGAGAGTTTCGGCAGCGCCGAGCATTGCCCAGAGGCTGGCTGAAGCGATGGCCCCTGCACCGACGAAGGGGGCGAGCACGGATCCGCACTGGTCCATGAAAACCACCTGACACTCATGCTTGACCTTTTCCAATTCCGGGGAACTCGCCAAAGCTGCGATCACATCGGGAATTTCACGCCCCTGTGTGAGAACGCAATCGATATAGGAGGCGGCCATCACCTTTGCCTTGTCGCTCAGTGCCGGTCCGCTTTCACGAAGCGCAGTATTCATCAGCGCCGTCTGCCGATCGTCAAATTCGCGGTAAAGTTCAGCAAGCAGTCCTGGCCGTGTGCCGAAATGATCGTAGACGACAGGTTTCGCCACGCCCGCTTGTTCGGCGAGCCGGCCAAGCGTCAGCGCATCGGTTCCTTCTTCCCGGATCAGCCGCCACGACACGTCCAGAAGCTGTCGATGCCGTTCCTCTCTCGAAAGCCGGCGGCGCAGGCGAGGGGTGGTGCTGTTATGTCGGTTGTCAACGCTTGACATCATAACCTACGAAAAGTAACTTACTAGAAGTAGCTTACGAAAAGCATATAAGCCGTCGGCCTTGCTCGCAAGCGTCGATCAGGAGGTTTCGACATGCACGCACTCATCGTTCTCGCCCATCCCGATTCTGGTTCTCTCAGCCATGGCGTTGCCGCGCAAATTGCCGCGGGCATATTGGCGTTCGACGGTGCCAACTCCTTCGACATCGCGGACCTAACGGATGAGGCTTTCGATCCGAGATTCAGCGAGGCCGATATTGCCGCCCATCGCCGGAAAGCTGCGGCCCCCGCCGATGTCGCCGCCGAGCAGGCGAGAATCGATCGCGCTGATGCGCTTGTATTGGTCTATCCCGTCTATTGGTGGTCGATGCCGGCCCTGATGAAAGGCTGGATCGATCGCGTCTTTGCCAATGGCTGGGCTTATGACGACGTACCCGGCAGCAAGGTCGTGAAGAAGCTCGGGCATCTGCGGGTGCACCTCGTCGGTATCGGTGGTGCAGATGTCAGCACCTATGAGCGGCACGGCTATCTCAACGCCATGAGGACGCAGATCGACCATGGCATTTTCGACTACTGTGGCGCCCATGTGGTGAGGTCGGAACTGTTTCTCGACTCGGATGCAGGAAATGCTGCTGCTCATATCGAGGCGGCGTCTTGCATTGGTCGCAACATCTTCAATTTTCAGGGCCGCTGTGCCGCAAGTAGTGCGGCGTAACCGGAGAGGTGATCGCCGCTGCGGCAAAATACCTTCCAGAAACGACGTCAGCCGCTTGACTATGACGGGCTTCGCCCATAAACACAGCGGCGGGACACTCCTCCCCAACGAGGAGCCATCTATCTGGAAGGGTAGCAATATGGCGAATACCGCAAAGCCGGACGTGCGTCCGCAAAACACTCATTTTTCTTCTGGCCCCTGCGCGAAACGTCCCGGTTGGACGCTCGAAGCTCTTTCCGATGCGGCCCTTGGCCGTTCGCACCGTGCGAAAGTCGGCAAGGCCAAGCTGAAGCAGGCGATCGATCTCACCCGCGAAATTCTGGAAGTGCCTGCGGATTACCGCATCGGCATCGTTCCTGCTTCCGATACCGGCGCTGTCGAGATGGCGCTCTGGTCGCTGCTCGGTGAACGTGGCGTCGACATGGTCGCATGGGAAAGCTTCGGTGCCGGCTGGGTTACCGATGTTGTCAAGCAGCTGAAGCTCAAGGACGTTCGCAAGATCGAAGCCGGTTACGGCGAACTTCCCGACCTTTCCACGGTTGATTTTGATCGTGACGTGGTCTTCACCTGGAACGGCACCACCTCGGGCGTTCGCGTCCCGAATGCCGATTTCATCCCGGCCGCCCGCAAGGGCCTGACGATCTGCGACGCGACGTCTGCCGCTTTCGCGCAGGACCTCGATTTCGCCAAGCTCGATGTCGTCACCTTCTCCTGGCAGAAGGTTCTGGGCGGCGAGGGCGCGCATGGCATCCTCATCCTGTCGCCGCGCGCTGTCGAGCGTCTCGTCTCCTACCAGCCGGCATGGCCGCTGCCGAAGATCTTCCGCCTGACCTCGGGCGGCAAACTGATCGAAGGCATCTTCCAGGGCGAAACGATCAACACGCCATCGATGCTCTGCGTCGAGGACTATATCGATGCGCTTCTCTGGGCCAAGCAGCTCGGCGGCCTCAAGGCTTTGATCGGTCGCGCCGACGCCAATGCCAAGACCATCGCCGATTTCGTCGCCGCAAACGACTGGATCGCCAATCTGGCCGTCAAGCCGGAGATCGAATCCAACACCTCGATCTGCCTGAAGATCGTCGACAAGGACGTTGCCGCTCTCGATGCCGATGGCCAGGCGAATTTTGCCAAGGGCCTCGTCGCTCTCCTCGAAAAGGAAGGTATCGCCTACGACATCGGCGCTTACCGCGACGCTCCGTCCGGCCTGCGCATCTGGGCAGGGGCGACGATCGAAACCGCCGACATGCAGAAGCTGATGCCGTGGCTCTCCTGGGCTTTTGAAACCCAGAAAGCTGCGCTTTCTCAGGCTGCTGCCTGACGTGATCGCATCCGGCTCCGCCCGATGGCGGAGCCCAGCATCCCGAATTCATTCATTGCTGAACTCTTTGAAGGAGGCCCTTATGGCACCTCGCGTTCTCGTATCCGACGAATTGTCGGAAACTGCCGTCCAGATCTTTCGCGATCGCGGCGTCGAAGTCGATTTCCAGCCGCAGCTCGGCAAGGACAAGGACAAGCTGTTCGAAGTCATCGGCAACTATGATGGTCTCGCCATCCGTTCCGCCACGAAGGTGACGGAGAAGATCATCGAAGCGGCCAAGAACCTCAAGGTCGTCGGCCGTGCCGGTATCGGTGTCGACAATGTCGATATCCCGGCCGCTTCGCGCCGCGGTATCATCGTCATGAACACGCCCTTCGGTAACTCGATCACGACTGCCGAACACGCAATCGCCCTGATGTTTGCCGTCGCACGTCAGCTTCCGGCTGCCGATACCTCCACGCAGGCCGGCAAGTGGGAAAAGTCGAAGTTCATGGGGGTCGAAATCACCGGCAAGATACTCGGTGTCATCGGCGCCGGCAATATCGGCGCTATCGTCTGTGCCCGCGCCATCGGCCTCAAGATGCACGTCGTCGCTTATGACCCGTTCCTCTCCAAGGAGCGTGCCGAGGAAATGGGCGTCACCAAGGTCGAGCTCGACGAGCTGCTCGCCAAGGCAGATTTCATCACGCTGCACGTGCCGATGACGGACAAGACGCGCGGGATCCTGAACAAGGAAGCGCTTGCCAAGACGAAGCCCGGCGTTCGCATCATCAATTGCGCCCGCGGCGGTCTCGTCGATGAGGCAGCCCTTGCCGATGCCATCAAGTCCGGCCATGTCGCCGGTGCCGCCTTCGACGTCTTCGAAGTCGAACCCGCCAAGGAAAGCCCGCTCTTCGGCCTGCCGAACGTCGTTTGCACGCCGCATCTCGGTGCATCGACCACGGAAGCGCAGGAGAACGTCGCTCTGCAGGTTGCCGAGCAGATGGCGGACTACCTCGTCAAGGGTGCGGTTTCGAACGCTATCAACATGCCGTCGATAACAGCTGAAGAAGCGCCGATCCTGAAGCCGTTCATCAAGCTCGCCGATGTTCTCGGCGCCTTTGTCGGCCAAGTCACGGAAGAGCCGATCAAGGAGATCGAGATCCTCTACGACGGCGTGACGGCCAGCATGAATACCCGCGCGCTGACGTCTGCGGTTCTCGCAGGCCTGATCCGCTCGCAGGTTGCCGACGTCAACATGGTTTCGGCACCGATCATGATCAAGGAAAAGGGTATTATCCTTTCCGAGGTCAAGCGCGACAAGTCCGGCGTCTTCGACGGCTACATCAAGCTGACCGTGACGACGGAATCCATGACGCGCTCGATTGCCGGCACGGTCTTCTCCGATGGTAAGCCGCGCTTCATCCAGATCAAGGGCATCAACCTCGACGCCGACGTCGGCAGCCACATGATCTACATCACGAATACCGACGTTCCCGGCATGATCGGCTTCATCGGCACGACGCTCGGTGCTGCCGGCGTCAACATCGCCAACTTCCAGCTTGGCCGCGACAAGCAGGGCGGCGACGCCATCGCTCTGCTCTATGTGGACGCTGCGGTTGACGACGCCGTTCTGGGCAAGCTTACGGCCAATTCGGCGATCCGCCAGGCAAAGCTGCTGGCCTTCAACGTCGACTGAGTTTTCCTCCCAAGGAAGATGTGCAAAACCCGGCGCGGTCTCCGTGCCGGGTTTTTATATGGCGCCATGGGTGCGTTGTCGGCGGGCGGCGTTCAGTGACGGCTGGCTTCATTGTCATGATGAAGGAAAGCGTCCCGGCTCTCATCGAAAACCCTGAAGAATTCGTCCCAGGAAATATCTTCGACAGCCTTTGCCGGCTTGCCGAAATCGATGCGAATCATACCGCCTTTCATGCGGGCGGGATGGCCGCCGCGTGCCTCGATCCATTCGCGGATTCTATCGTGATGTGTCATTGCCGATGCGCGCATCATCGCCTCCCCTGCAGATGCGGTTGCAATTTCATCATAAGTAACTCTTGCGGGATGGATTGGTTCCATCTGAGGGAACGAGTTCGCATCCAAACCATGCGTTGGTCTGAACGGCGGAAGCTTTCAACCAAATCGCGATATGAGTGGTGTCGAAGGCTCTCGTTGCTTGTTTAACAGGCGTTAGCTCAAAGTTTGGGCCGCCTATGATTGTGATTTTATTTAGCTTTCCTGGTTATACTACTTTCAATATTGGTTCTAATTTCGCGTGAATTTCTCAATGGCCTCGTTTCAGACGATATCCGAGCAGTCCGAAGCTCTTGTCGATGATTTTCGTTCGCTGTTTGCGACGCATCCCTCTCCAATGTGGGTCTACGATCCGGATACGCTGAGCTTCCTGATCGTCAATGATGCTGCGCTTATGCTTTATGGCTACAGCGCAGAGGATTATCAGGGCATGACCGTGCTCGATATCCGTCCCGCTGCCGAGCGGGAGCGGATGCTTAGCGCCGTTCATGATCGCACCGACATGGAGAAGGCCGAGCGCTGGACGCATCTGAAGGCCAATGGCGAGGCCATCGAGGTTCTGACCTACGGCCGGGAAGTGCGCTTCGAAGGAAGGACCGCGATCCTGGCGATCGTGCAGGACCGCACCGAGGTGAATGCCGCCCATCGCCAGATCACCGATACGCGTTCGCTGCTGGACAGCATCGTCGATAATCTGCCGATCGGCGTGTTCGTGAAGGATATGGAAGAGGATGGCCGCTATATCCTGCTGAACGAGGCGTGCGGCGAGATCATGGGCTTTCGTGCCGGCGACGTGGTCGGATATGCGGACCGGGACTTTTTCCCCTCCAAGCAGACCGCCATCTTTCGCGAGCAGGATCATGAGGCATTCGTCGCCGGCGCGACGATCAGCTTCGAGGAGACGATGGAGCGGGCCGACGGCGGCCAGCGGATTCTTCGCACCGTCAAGCGTGTTCTGCCGGCGCCTGAAGGGAAGGAACCGCGCTATCTGCTCGGGATCTCGCACGACGTGACGGAGGAGCGCGCAGTGGAGGCGAGGCTTGCGTATCTTGCCATGCATGACTCGCTGACGCGCCTGCCAAACCGCGCCGCCTTTTCTAAGCACATCCGCAAGCAGGCCATTACCGCTTCCATCGAAAAGCCGGTGGCGCTGCTCTACATCGACGTCGACCACTTCAAGACGATCAATGACAGCAAGGGCCATGCCGCCGGTGATGCGCTTCTCTGCCAAGTGGCGGAGCGTCTGCTGGCGCTTGCCGATGAGGGCGACCTCGTGGCTCGTCTCGGTGGGGACGAATTCGCAGTCGTGCTGCAGCTTGTCGAGCCAGATCGAGCAGAGCGTTTTGCCGACCTGCTGCTCAAGTCACTTGCCAGGGCTTTTGATCTTGATGGCACGCGGGAGCATGTCACCTGCAGCATCGGCATTGCACTGGCGCCTGTCGATGCCGGCGAGGCCGACGTGCTGATGCGCCATGCCGATCTCGCGCTCTATGCCGCCAAGGAGAGCGGCCGCTCGACCTATCGTTTCTATGAGCCTGCGATGCGGCTCGAGGCCGAGCGCCGGCATCATCTGACCGGCGAATTGCGTGATGCGCTGGAACACGGGCAGTTCGAGCTTTATTATCAGCCCATCGTCCAGCTCCAGGATGATGGCATCGGCGGTTTCGAGGCGTTGATCCGCTGGCGGCATCCGGTACGCGGTCTTGTGCCGCCGATGGAATTCATTCCGCTGGCGGAGGAGACGGGACTGATCGTTCCGATCGGCGACTGGGTTCTGCGGGAAGCCTGCCGTGTCGCAGCTTCCTGGCCGGACCATCTGAAGATTGCGGTCAATCTTTCCGTCAGCCAGTTCCGCCATGCAAGCCTGCTTTCCAGCGTCGTCGGTGCGCTCGATGAGGCGGGTCTGCGCCCCGAGCGGCTGGAAATCGAGATCACCGAATCCGTCTTCCTGGCTGATGTGGCGCAGAGCCTGCCGCTGCTTCGGGTGCTGAAAGAACTCGGCGTGCGCATTGCGATCGACGATTTCGGCACGGGCTATTCGTCACTCAGCTATCTGCGCGCCTTCACCTTCGACAAGATCAAGCTCGACCGCAGTTTTGTGTCCGGCATCGAGACGGATCCCGGCAATCTGGCCATCGTGCGGGCCGTGGCCGGCATTGGCTCCGGCTTCAATGCCGTTACTCTTGCCGAGGGCATCGAGACCGAGGAGCAGTTGCAGAAGCTCAGGGCCGAAGGCTTCGGCGAGGTGCAGGGCTATCTTCTCGGCAGACCCATGCCGCAGCATGAGGCCGAAGCACTGATCTACGGCCGGCATTTGAAGAAGGCATCAGCCTGAGATCATCGCATCGAAAGCATCGGCCGCCTTGCTGCGATAGCGCTCCTCGTGGCGCAGCAGGAAGAAGGGACGGGGCAGGGGCGGCATATTCACCGCGGTGAGAAGATCGTTGCGCAGCTTCATGGCAACGACGCTGCGCGACATCAGTGTGGCGCCGATGCCAGCTTCGACGACGCCGACGAGCGGTTCGTTTTCCGGCAGCACCATCGCCACATCTAGAGTATCGATATCGAGGCCGGCCTGTTGCAGAAGGCTTTCGAAGGCGAGGCGGGTGCCGGACCCCTGTTCGCGCAGGACCCATTGCGTCTGAGGAAAATCGACCGGGCTGCGCGGTTTGCCGTCCGCCCAGAGGTGATCGGGGGCGACGACGACGATCATCTCGTCCAGGGCGACCTGTCTTGCCGAAACGCCGCGCCTGTCGCTCGGCCACTCGATAAGACCTACTTCCACCTCGCCATTGGCAACGGCATCAGACACTTCAGCCGTGTTGCCGATGCGGATTGTCAGTTCGATCCCCGGATAATCCCGCCGGAACGCGGCAAGCCGCGGCGACAGCCAATAACCGCCGATCGTCTGGCTGGCCATGATGGTGAGCTCGCCATGCATGAGTCCGGAAAGGTCCATGAGGGCCGCTTCCGCCGCCTTTGCACTGGCGAGAACGGCTTGTGCTTCTCTGAGGAACAACTGGCCGGTCCGATTCAGTGCGATCGAGCGGCCGACGCGGTCGAACAGAGTGACGCCGTGGCGTGTCTCCAGGGCAGCAATTGCGGCGCTGACGGCCGATTGGGTCATGTTCAGATGATTGGCGGCCTTCGTGATGTGCTGACGTGCCGCCACTTCTATGAATATTCTAAGCTGTTCCAGTGTCATGCCGCCTCCAAAATTATTCGATTTTATCGAACAAATAGATAAAAATAAATCGTTGGAATCGATTATTTTGCGGCGATAGGAAAGCGGTCAACGAAAGGAATTCGTTATGGCCGTTCTTCATCTATCTCCCTCCGTCCCGGCTATTCGCCAGCGGGCGCGAGTCCTGCGCCACTTCACGCCGAACTGGTTTGCGACGACGATGGGAACCGGTATCCTTGCCGTCTGTCTTGGGCAGTTTCCCGGTTCACCGGCACTCCATGCTGCGGGCGAGGCGCTGTGGCTGGCGAATATTGGGCTGTTTGCAGTCTTGACCTGCATGTATGCGGGAAAGTGGCTGCTGCATCCCGGCGTTGCGCTGAGGGCCTTCGACCATCCGGTGGTCTCGATGTTCTTTGGCTGTATACCGATGGGACTTGCGACCATCGTCAACGGCCTCCTGATCTTCGGGCCGGCTCTCTTCGGTGACGCTGCCGTCGCTATCGCATCGGAACTGTGGTGGGCGGATGCGGGGCTGGCGGTTCTGGCGGGTCTTGCCATTCCACTGGTCATGTTCACGCGGCAGCAGCATGCAATCGAGCATATGAGCGCCGTTTGGCTGTTGCCGATCGTTGCTTCCGAGGTCGCAGCTGCAAGCGGCGGATTATTAGTGCCGCATCTTGCCGAAGGCGCGCAGCTTCCGGTGCTTTTTGCGAGCTTCGTGCTCTGGTCCTGCTCGGTGCCGCTGGCGCTCGGCATTCTCGTCATCCTCTTCCTGCGCCTGGCTCTGCACAAGCTGCCGCCCGCCAGCATGGCAGCGACGAGCTTCCTTGCCCTCGGTCCCGTTGGTACCGGCGCACTCGGCCTTGCCCTGTTTTCCATCAATGGCGGGCAAGCTCTTGCAGCCGGCGGCCTTGGTGCATTGGCTCCGGCGATTTCGGGTGCGGCTTTGCTTGGTGCTGTCCTGCTGTGGGGCTACGGCCTCTGGTGGCTTGGTCTGGCGGTCGCCATCACCATCAACCATCTGCGGCAGGGCCTGCCCTTCAATCTCGGCTGGTGGGGTTACACCTTCCCGATCGGCGTCTATGCCGTCGCAACACTACGGCTTTCCAGTATCTTTCCGTTGCCGGCACTGACAGGGTTCGGACAGGTTCTGGTCGCAGCTCTTGCCGCGATTTGGGTCGTCGTCGCCATCCGCACGAGCTGCGGCGCCTATAATGGTTCGCTCTTCGTCGATCCCAGCCTGGAGAGCTGATCGTCTGGCGCCTACACAACTGCCTCAATCATTCGTTATTTTGAGAATGCCAGTCAGCATTGCATAATCTTGGCGGGGCTGAAAAAGGAGGATGCACATGAAACGCTACGCGCTGTCGACGATCGGTCTGGCGCTTGTGACCGCCATCATCGCCAATCCGGGCATCGCACTTGCCTGCAACAAACTGATCGGCACTTGAGCCTATATCGCCAATCCTTTCTTAAAGGCGCAGTTCCGGCTGCGTTTTTTTGATGATTTTCCCTTTTCCATGCTGCATTGCACCCTAACTGTGCCTCCATGACGGAGTTTCTGGACGATATCCGCGCAGAAGGCGTCTGGCTGCCGGATCGGCTTGCAAGTGCCATTATCTTCGCCGCGGTCGTCTCGTTCACGCTTTTTGCGCATCGCATTCTCTTCCGCCTGCTGACGCGGCTGGTTGAAAGCAAGGATCTCTTCTGGCGCTCGCTCGTCTCGCGCCTGAAGCGGGTCGTGCGGCTTGCAATGCTGGTAGCCGGTCTTTCTTTCGGCGCGACGGTCGCGCCGCTGACGGACATGCAGTCGGCGACCGTCCGTCACATCCTGCTCATTTTCTTCATCGTGCTCGTCGCCTGGATGGCCAGGATCGTCAAGCATATCTGGATGACGGTCTATCTCAGGCGCTTCAAGCTCGATGCTGAGGATAATCTTCTGGCACGCAAGCACGTGACGCAGACGCGCATCATGGAGCGCGTCGCCGATCTGCTGATCGTCGTCGTGGCGATATCGGCCTGCATGATGTCCTTCGATGCGGTCCGGCAATATGGTGTCAGCCTGCTCGCCTCCGCCGGTGTGGCGGGTATCGTCGTCGGTCTCGCGCTCCAGCCTGTGCTGAAAAACCTGTTTGCCGGCATTCAGCTCGCCATCACGCAGCCGATCCGCATCGACGACGCGCTGCTGGTCGAGGGCGAGTGGGGCAGGGTGGAAGAGATCACCTCCACCTATGTCGTCGTGCAATTGTGGGATTGGAGACGATTGATCCTGCCGCTCAGCTATTTCATAGAGAACCCGTTCCAGAACTGGACGCGCGAAAGCTCAGCGCTTATCGGCACCGTCATGATCTATCTGGACTACAGCGTGCCGGTCGAAGTCATTCGCAGAAAGGTGGAAGAGATCGCGCAAGGCTCGAAGCTCTGGGATCGCCGCGTGGTCAATATTGCGGTGACCGATTTCCGCGAAACGGTGATGGAAATCCGCATTCTCGTATCGGCATCGAATTCCGGTCGCACTTTCGATCTGCGCTGCGAGGTCCGCGAGAAGCTGATCGATTTCATCCAGCGCGAATATCCGGCATCCTTGCCGCGCATGCGGGCAGTGATGAGCGAGTCGCCCGCTCGAGACCGGCGCGAGGCGGCGGAATAGATCTTACCGCATCGGCGCTTCTGCTTCGCCTTCCACCGGTGTCGTGGCGATCTGCGATTGTGCGTCGCCGGAGGCAACCGCTGCCGGCAGGGGTACCTGACGTTTGCGTTCACGGATCAGCGTCAGCAGCCCCGAGCAGATGATGAGCACGATGCCGAGAGCCATAGGCAGATCGACGCTGTCGTTGAAGAACAGATAGCCGAAGGCGATTGCCCAGATCATCTGGCTATATTGCGGCGTTGCGACCAGCGTTGCAGGAGCAAGCCGCGCTGCCGTCATCAGCATGACGTTGCCGGCGGCACCAAGCAGACCGTAGCTTGCGAGAAAAAGCCATTGCTGCGGCGTTGGCATAACCACTTGCGACAGCATGAGCAGGCCGCTGACGATGAGCGTGCCAAGCAGTGAGGCACCGTAAAGCGAGAGGCGCTTTTCGGCCGGGCCGAGCTTGCGGAGGATGACGATGGCAATGGCCGCCGAGATCGCGCCGATGGTCGCCGCCAGATGGCCGACGGACAGTTCGCGGAAACCCGGCCTGAGGACCACGAGCACACCCAGGAAGCCGACGATGACGGCGGCCCAGCGCTGCCAGCGCACATCTTCCTTCAAAAAGATAACCGAGAGGATAGTGACGAAGGAGGGCAGCAGAAACAGCAGGCAGAAGGCCTCCGCCATCGGCAGCTTGGTGAAAGTGATGATGGAGGCGATTGCACCGGTCGCGCCAGCCGCAAAGCGCGCCAGCCAGAGCGGCCGGTTCGTCGTCCTGAAAATGTCGAGCCATGAATCGCCTTGTCCCTTGATGAAAGGAAGCGCGGCAACGCTGAGGATCGCACCCGTAAAGGCGACCTGGAAGGAAGGAACCGTGCCGTGCAGGGCCTTGATGGATGCATCGCTGAAGGCAAAGACGGCATAGGCCGCAAATGCGACAAGGACGCCACGAAGCGTGGTGGAGGCGGCTGTCATTTATCCGAATCTTCAAAAAGGTGGGTCCTTTCATCTACGGGATGAAATGCGGCCTATCAAAGGTCGATTGCGAATAGCTGCAATGCGTGACCCGCGCATGATGCTGCCGGAAAGGCCCGAAAAGCCGGCCCTTGCGCGGAGGCGCAATAGTTTCTATATCCGTCGCCCATGCAAGCTGGCGGCCGATCCCGCCGGAACACAGGAAATCCGCCACATTCCGACGTGAAGAAAAGGCGGATCGAAACAGCATAGAATTTGGCAGCACCCGTGAACACACTGGATTTTGATAAGAAGCCGGAAGACACCCGTGTCGTCGTCGCCATGTCTGGCGGCGTTGACAGTTCCGTCGTGGCCGGGCTTCTCAAACGCCAGGGCTATGATGTGTTGGGCATCACGCTGCAGCTCTACGATCATGGCGCAGCGGTCCACCGCGCCGGTTCCTGCTGCGCAGGTCAGGATATCGACGATGCGCGCCGCGTTTGCGAAACGCTCGGCATTCCGCATTATGTGCTCGATTACGAGAAGCGTTTTCGCGAGACCGTCATCAATCCCTTCGCGGAAAGCTATGTCGCCGGCGAAACGCCGATCCCTTGCGTTGCCTGCAACCAGACGGTCAAGTTTGCCGATCTTCTGGCGACCGCCAAGGAGCTTGGCGCCGATGCGCTGGCGACCGGCCACTATATCCGCTCACGCCGGAATCCTTCTTCCTGCAATCCCGGCCGCCGCGCGCTCTATCGCCCGGCCGACGCCGATCGTGACCAGAGTTATTTCCTCTTCGCGACGACCCAAGAGCAGATCGACTATCTACGCTTTCCGCTGGGTGGATTGCCGAAGTCGGAAACCCGCAGGCTCGCCGAAGAGATGGGTCTCGTCGTCGCCAAGAAGGCCGACAGCCAGGACATCTGTTTCGTGCCGCAGGGCAAGTATTCCGATATCATCACCAAGCTGAAGCCGAATTCAGCCTTGGCAGGCGATATCGTGCATCTGGACGGCCGTATCCTCGGCCAGCACGAAGGTATCCTGCATTATACGATCGGCCAGCGCCGCGGCATCGGCGTCGCCACCGGCGAGCCGCTCTATGTCGTTTATCTCGACGCCCGTTCGCGCCGCGTCATCGTCGGCCCCAAGGAAGCGCTGGAAACGCATCGCGTCTACCTGCGCGACGTCAACTGGCTGGGTGACGAGACGCTTCAGGTCGCAGCCTCAGGCGAAGGCTTTGCCTGCCATGCCAAGGTGCGCTCCACCCGCGCGCCGGCGCCTGCCGTGCTGCACATCGATGCAAGTGGCGTCTATGTCGACCTGACGGTCGGCGAGGCAGGCATCGCGCCCGGCCAGGCCTGCGCGCTCTATTCGGCACCCGGCGATGACGCCCGCGTCTTCGGAGGCGGCTTCATCGAACGTTCCGAGCGCGAGCCCGACGCCGAAGCCTCGTTGAAGGCGTTGCTTTCCAACCACGCGATGGCCTGAAACGGCAAAAAACAGCGCTGCGGAAAGCCCACCGTTTTTCTCCATCATGTGCTTGACACAAAGCAGAAGCGCACCTTATAAGCCGCACATCCCACGGACCGGAAGCGCTTCGCGAACGGTATCGTTTGACCAGTGGCGGAGTAGCTCAGTAGGTCAGAGCAGAGGAATCATAATCCTTGTGTCGGGGGTTCAAATCCCTCCTCCGCTACCAGTCAAAATATGTCCGACAAGTTCGGCCCGGTTATTCCCGATAGCCATTCCTTGATTTCGTAATGGCAGGCGTCTCTCTATTGGGCGGTTAGCTAAGAGGTATTTATCTCTCAACGGCTACATTGACACTTGGATCGTCCCTCGTCTCCCGTAATCAGAAAAGACGAAATTGAGAGCATGGACCCTATCGCCACCATCATCAAATGGGTGGGGGCGCTGCCCGAAGGCGAAGAAGCTGCCAAGGGCCATTTGGCAGGATCTCAAGAAGAAATTGAAAAGGGTGGCCTCCGGTCAGGGAGAGACACCCTCTTCGTACTGACTCTGGACGAACAGCAAAACGGAAACTAGCGGACAGACCGCGGTCTGCAATCGGACCTAAGTCCGATACCTCACCGTTTTTCATAAGGGCTCAGTGACCGCAACGAG
>Ga0209758_1001058_pt1 | contig 35972 bp, 29 predicted proteins | sample AraplaMF_Col_mMF_FD_184258 | JGI IMG/M metagenome (GOLD analysis project Ga0209758, IMG submission 184258) | Arabidopsis root microbial communities from the University of North Carolina, USA - plate scrape MF_Col_mMF (SPAdes) (version 2) | ecosystem: Host-associated > Plants > Roots > Endosphere... | reverse complement strand
CCCGTGGTAGGGACCCGTTCCTGCAGGTCGCCGGCGGCGATGCGCCGGACCAGCGCGTTCAACGCGGTGACGCGCCGCTCGATGCGCATGCTGGTCATCATGCCGATCAGGAGGCTCAGGCCGAGTGCGACCGGCAGCGCCAGCAGCAAGGCACGGCCGATCACTTCGGCGAGATCCTTGAGTTCGCCATTGTGCCGCGCCATCACCAGCACGGCGCCATCAGGAAGCCGGCGCGCGACGGCGCGAACCGACATGATTTCGCCCTGGCCGCGCGGGTCGGTTCTGACCACGTCGGTGGTCTGCACCGGTCCTCCGAGGGCGAGCCGCGGCGGCAGGCTGTCGATATTACCTGCCAGCCGCCGGCCGTCGGCGGCGAACAGGCCGGCGAGCTTGACGCGTCGCGGATCGCTGCTCAGCCGGTCATCGATGGCGTTGATCCGGCGTTGCGGGTTCTCGGCAGCGACGATGTCCAGGGCGTCGGTGATGGTGGCATCCATCCTCGCCTGCATGCTGTCCGCCGCGCTCCAGTAGACCAGGGCGGAGAACAGCAGGATGCACGCCGCGAAGGCGGTCGAGGTCCAGCGGAACGTGGTGGTTCGAACGAAGTCAGGGAGCTTCACGAAGAATAAATCCGGCGCCGCGCACATTGTGGATCATCGCCGGTTCGTCCGGCCCGTCCACCTTGTGACGCAGCCGGCCCATGTGCACGTCGACCAGGTTTGTTGCCGGAACGAACTTGTAGTTCCAGACCTCTTCCAGCAGCATGGCGCGGGTCAGCAACTGGCCGCTCCGCTGCATCATGTATTCGAGCAGGCGGAATTCCCGGGGCAAAAGCTCGATCGGCCGTCCGCCACGCGTTGCGGTGCGTTTGATCAGGTCGAGCTCGAGCGCTCCGACCCGCAGGATGGTTTCGCGCGATTCGACCGGCCGGCGCAGCAGGGCTTCGATCCGCGCCACCAGCTCGATGATCGCGAACGGTTTTGTCAGGTAGTCGTCGCCGCCCATCCGCAATCCGCGCACCCGGTCGTCGACGCCGCCGAGCGCGCTCAACACCAGCACGGGCGTGCGGACCTGCTCCTGGCGCAGGGCCTCGATGATGGTGAGGCCGTCCATGCCGGGCAGCATCCGGTCGACGATCATGGCGTCGGCCCGGACCGAACGCGCCTTGTCCAGGCCTTCGATGCCGGTGGCGGCCCACTCGGTTTCATAGCCACGCTGCCGCAGCTCGGCGGTGATCTCCTCCGCGGTTTCGCTGTCATCCTCGATCACCAGGATTTTCGTCATCGCCGCCTTTCCGATCGCCGCGAGCCCGATCGTCGTCATGCCCGGTCCGGAATCGCCTGTGGTGCTCGGTTGTGCCATGTCGATTGCGTCCATTCTGCCGCTAACCACCCGCGTGGCGCAACTTTCAGAGGCTTGGCTACGAAACATCCCACTCCCACGACAACGCCGGGGTGCCTGCTTGCGTGAGTCCTGCCTCAACGGCATCGCCGATGAATATCTAGGCCGGGCGGCCCGCCGGCACCATTAAATAGGATGTTAGATTTCAGTGCATTGCAGCGGTCATCGCCAGGCAATGCCCGGCAACCGGCGGGACGGCAGTTTTCATCGGTGGTTCAGTGGTTTATCCGGTGTCGCGGCAGGCAGGCTATCCACCGAGCGGCGCAAGCACGCGGTCGACCTCCGCGCGTGCCTTGTCCTTGTCGGCCGCGCTCATCAGCGAAGCCTCGATGCCGTTGCGGACGATCGTGATGATCTCGTCGCGGCCGAGCTTCAACGCGGCGGATACGGCGCGATAGTTCTGATTGACGTATCCGCCGAAATAGGCGGGATCATCGGAATTGACCGTCACCAGCAGTCCCTTGTCCAACATCCGCCGCAGCGGATGCCTTGCCAGGTCGTCGATGACTCGCAACCGCAGGTTTGAAAGCGGGCACACCGTCAGCGCGGTTTTCTCCCGGGCCAGCCGGCCCACCAGCGTCTGATCCTCCATCGCGCGGTTGCCGTGATCGATCCGGCCGACGCCGAGCACGTCGAGGGCCTGCCAGACGTAGTCGGGCGGACCTTCCTCGCCGGCGTGAGCCGACAGGAAGAAACCGGCATCATGGGCACGACGGAACACACGCTTGAATTTGCTCGGCGGATGCCCGGCCTCCGATGAATCGAGGCCGACGCCGACGATCTTGTCCCTGAACGCCAGCGCGGCGTCCAGCGTCCTTTCCGCGTCGGCCTCGTCGAGGTGGCGCAGGAAGCACATGATCAGGCTGGCCCGGACGCCCAGCGTGCGTTCGGCGTCGGCGATCGCGCGATGCAGGCCATCGATGACCGTCGCGAAGGGGATGCCGCGGGCCGTATGACCCTGCGGGTCGAAAAACATCTCGACATGCACGACGTTGTCGGCGCGGGCGCGTTCCAGGTAGCTCCAGGCGAGATCGTAGAAATCCTGCTCCGTGATCAGCACGGACATGCCCTGGTAATAGATGTCGAGGAAATCCTGCAGGTTCGAGAATTGATAGGCCTGACGTACTGCTTCGACCGTTGCATAGGGCAGGGAGATGCCGTTGCGCCGTGCCAGCGCGAACATCAACTCCGGCTCGAGGCTGCCCTCGATGTGGATGTGAAGCTCGCATTTCGGCAGATTCTTAATCAGGGTGTCGATCATGGGTCCTCACGGCGCTCGCCCGCATGGCCCATGGTAATCCATGTTGTCGGCGCCCGCCATTTCAATGCAGGGGAAGGCGCCGGGCTCGGGGGGACGGTCAGGCCGACGTTACAGCGGCGCCGACCGGCATGTCCGCGGCCGCGGGTTCCGGCTGCAGTGACGGTGCCAGCACCGCGTTCTGCGCCATGCAGATGTCGAGCACGTCATCCCAGCGCGCCAGGAAGGCGTCGACGCAGGCCGGATCGAATTCGTGCTCGCGCTTCTCCCGAAGATAATCGCGGGCGGCCTGCGGCGGCATGGCTTCCTTGTAGGGCCGCCTGGTGGTCAGGGCGTCGAACACATCGGCGACCGCGACGATGCGGGCCGCGATCGGGATTTGCTGCTGCTTGAGGCCGTTGGGGTAACCACTTCCGTTCCAGCGCTCGTGATGCGCACCGGCGATCGCCGCGCCCAGTTGAATCAGCTCGCAATGGCTGTCGGCGAGAATCCGTCCACCGATCTCGGCATGGGTCCGGATCACCGCCATCTCATCGTCATTCAGCCGTCCCGGCTTGAGCAGGATGTGATCGGGAATGGCCACCTTTCCGACATCGTGCAGCGGCGCCGCCAGATAGATGTCGCGGCACAGCCGCGGCGGCAGCCCGAGCTGCTCGGCGATGATCCGGCTGTATCTGGCGACGCGAAGCGTGTGCTCGCCGGTGTCGTTGTCGCGGTATTCGACCGCGAGCGCCAGCCGCAGGATGATTTCCTCCTCGCGCTCCTGAAGTTTTCGCGTCGCCGCGGCGACCTCGTTGGCGAGATCGGCGGCGCGATCGTTGAGCTTTCGCACGGCGAAGCCGAGCTTGATGAGGTTGCGCAGCCGGACCGTCATCTCCATCGCCTGCGGACGCTTCGGCAGGAAATCGGTTGCGCCGGCTTCCAGCGCCTTCATGCGAATCTCGTCGGTCTGGATCGAGGTGATCATCACGACCGGAATATCGGCGAATTTCGGCTGCGAGCGGAGTTCGCGGATGAAAGTGATACCGTCCATTTTCGGCATCTCGTAGTCGACCAGCACGATATCGAAATCGCGTTCGCGCGCGACCGCCATCGCCTCGATCGGATCCAGGAATGCCGTCGCCTCGACCAGCCCGTCGGCTTCGATCAGCCGCTTCAGGAAATCGAGGGCGGAACGGCTGTCATCGACGAGGAGTGCCTGGGTCAGCATGGATGGTCTCTATCGGCCGCCATCGGCGGGGGCATTTCGGCCCAGACCCTATCCGACGACGCTTAACGCGAAACTAAATGCCGGGAGATCATTGAGATTGCATCGCAAAATCATGCTGCGGGATTTGGGCGCAGGCCCGTCACGATCCGGTCCCGAGCCCCAGGCTTCCGTAGATCCGCCTTGCATAAACCCCGAAACCTTCCGTCGTCTTGATTTCCAGCGTGCGCGGGGCCGGCAGATCGATCGGAAAATATTCGGCCATGCGGGCCGGGCCGGCGGTCAGCACAGCGCAATGCGAGGCGAGGAACACGGCCTCCTGGATCGAGTGGGTGACGAACAGGATGGTCTTGCCGCTCTCGCGCCAGATCCGCAGCATTTCGAGATTCATCTGCTCGCGCGTCAGCGCGTCGAGCGCCCCGAACGGCTCGTCCATCAGGATCAGCTTCGGATCGTGAATGAACGCGCGGGCGATGGCGGTTCGCTGCTGCATGCCGCCACTCAATTGCTGCGGATATTTGTCTTCATAGCCGGCGAGCCCGACCAGTTTCAGCAGGTCGCGGGCACGGTCCCGGGCGGCCTTGAGCGGCAGGCCGACGATTTCCGCCGGCAGCAGCACGTTGTCGAGGATGGTGCGCCATTTCAACAACAGCGCCTGCTGGAACACCATGCCGATGTCGCGACCGGGATCGAACGGCGTTTTGGCGTTGCCGATCTGAATGGTGCCGCCGTCGGCCTCGTGCAGCCCGGCGAGGATTTTCAGCACCGTGGTCTTGCCGCAGCCGGAGGGGCCGACCAGCGAGACCAGCTCGCCCTCCCGCACATCCATGGTGACGTCGGACACCGCCAGGAATTCCTGGCCTTGCGAGCGATAGACCTTTCGCACATTGCGCAGGCGGATGAACGGCTCTTCCGTTCCGCTCATGTCAGCCATCGCGACAGATTGGCGGCGACGAAGCCATCGTCGCTGAGATCGGCATGCTCGCGTGTCACGCGGTCGATCTCGCGGGCCTGGCCGGGACTGAGGCCCTCGGCCGGATCCAGGCACCAGATGCCTTTGAGCAGTCCCTGGCGCCGCAACACCTCGTGACAGCCGGCGATGCAGCCGTGAAAATCGTTGGCGACATCGAAGAAAGCGCTGTTGCAGTCGGTGACGCGGGCATCGAGCGCCAACAGGTCGTCGGTCACCGCGCCCTGACCACGTGCGGCGCGGCACCGCTCGAATTGCTTGACGGCGCTCGCGGTCCACACCGACCAGTGGCCGAGCAGGCCGCCGCGGATGTGCACGCGGGTGGTAGCGCCCTGGTCGCGCAGATCGAACGGCAACACCAGATCGAGCAGGATGTGATCGTCATTGCCGGTGTACAGCGTGACACGATCCAGCGCGCCCGCGGCCGCCACCCCGCGCAACACGTCCAGGGTGCGATAGCGGTTGAACGGCGCCATCTTGATGGCGATGACGTTGTCGATCGACGCAAAGCGCCGCCAGAAATCCGAGCTGAGGATGATGCCGCCGACTGCCGGCTGCAGATAGAAGCCGATCAGCGGAATTTCGCGCGCCACCGCCTCGCAATGGGCGATGATCTGGTTTTCGGAGGCGGACGTCATCGCCGCCAGACTGAGGAGACCGGCGTGATAGCCGATCGCCAGCGCGGTCCTGGCCTCGGTCACCGCCTGCGCCGTCGGCCCGGCCAATCCCGCCACCAGCGCCAGCGGCTTCGTCGTCCAGGCTGCGGCGGTCTCGGCGGCCAGCTCCAGTACCGGCCGGTACAGTCCGACCTCGCGGATGGCGAATTGCGTGGTGTGGACGCCGACCGCGAGGCCGCCGGCCCCGGCGTCGATGTAATAGCGCGTCAGCGCGCGCTGATGAATCTTGTCCAGGGCGCGACCACTGTCGAGCGCCAAGGGATGCGCCGGAATCACGGTGCCCTGGGCGATCAGGCGCCTGACGCCCGGTTCCATCTGGCTATGGTGCATGAGGTGCTCCTCTATCCAAATTCAGGTCCGATACCGGCCATCGGCGGCTCGGTCGGCTTGCCGGTGACCATGCCGAAACGCATCCGTTGAAATGGCCGCTCGACGATCCAGCCGAATTCCGTCAGGCCGCGCAGCAATTCGCTGCGGCTGTCGACCGCATCGATCAGCAAGGGGCCCGGCTCGGAGCGGACGATGTCGGTGACCAACGCCAGCGCCTGCTCGGGCCGGTCGGCAAACAGCGGCCCGATATGGCGTGCCTTGCGGCCGTCCCTGATCAGGCCGATCGCGCCGTCGTGGGACACCAGCCGCGAGCCGGGCCGCGCATTGAGCTCGTGCAGCAGCGTGCTGCGGTCGAAGCCCATGGCGCGGCGGTCGCGCGCCAGAAGATCGTCGAAGGCGTCTTTCGGCGCCGGTTCCGATAGCGGCACGGCGTGCGCGCCCGAGCCCTTGTGGCCGAGCCGCTGCACGCCGAGCGTCGGGGTAAATCCCAGCGGGCCATAGACCCTGGCGCCGGCCGGCGTCGCGTCGAGCCAGGTCGTCAGCCCCTTGGTTTTGGCCAGGGTGAGGCAGTCGTCCAGCAGGCTGGTGGCGAGACCACGGCGGCGCCAATCCGCGGTGACCAGCACCATGCTGATCCAGGCGGCGGTCGCGGTATAGGGCAGCAGCGCCGCGGTCGCCACCAGTCGGCCCGATTTTTCGCGAATGCCGAGCACCGTTCCATGGCGCAGGAAGAACCGCCAGTCGTCCTCGGTCTGGTTCCAGTTGGCCTCGTCGGACAGCGCGAGACCGGCGAGGGCGTCCTTTGGGCCGAGTTGGACGCTGCTGCCGTAGTCAGTACCGGCCATCACGCACCTCATACTTGGTCGGTTTGCCGAGGCTCGGCATCGCGCGCTTTACCCAGTCCGCGGTCCATGCGATCAACTGATCCGTATCGACGATCGGCAGGCCGAACAGCCTGACCGCCAGCGAGGTGTCGGTCAGCCACGCCGTCGGCTGCTCGGTGCCGACCAGGATCGGCGCGCGATCGAGGCGCTCTGCGAGCTTTGCGGCGAGATCGCGCACCGCCAAGAGCTCGTGGCCGCTGACATTGATCGGCGAGGCCGGCGTCTCGCAATGCGCCAAACAGCGCAATGCCTGCGCCGACGCATCACCCTGCCAGATGAAATTGACATGGCCGAGGCTGACGTCGATTGGCTGCTCCTGCAGGATTTTTGTCGCGATGTCGTGTAGCACGCCGTAGCGCATGTCGATGGCGTAGTTCAGCCGGAACAGCCGTCCCGGCGTGGCGAATTTTTTCGAGAAGTACTCGAACATGCGCTCGCGGCCGACGCAGGACTGGGCGTATTCGCCGGGCGGATCCGGCGGCAGGCTCTCGTCGGCGCCGGTTCCCGTCACCGGCACGAACGGATAGACGCAGCCGGTGGAGAACGCGACGATCCGCGACTTCGGAAAGGCCTGCGCCACCAGCGCCGGGACGTGGGCGTTCATCGCCCAGGTCAGCGCGAGGTCGCCCTCGGCACCGAATTTGCGCCCGGCCATGAAGACGATGTTCGGCGCCTTCGGCAATGCCGCGATGGCGTCCTCGTCGAGCAGGTCGCAGTTGATGGCTTCGATGCCGCGCGCCTCGAGCCAGGCCTTGATCGAGGCGTCGCTGAAGCGCGCCACGCCGATCACGCGGCGGTTCGGCGCTGCGGCCTTGGCGAGGCCGGCCAGCGTCGGCCCCATCTTTCCGGCCACGCCCAGGATCATGATGTCGCCGTCGACCTTGGCCAGGTCATCGATTAGCGGCTGGCTTGGCCGGCACAACAGCTCGTCGAGCGCCGCAATATCGGGAATGGCATCCGGCAGGGTATCGCGTGTCAGCAGCATTGGCTTCCTTGAGCTTGTTATTGGAGCCGGACGTCGCGGACCACGAACAGGCGTTCGAGGCCGAGAACCAGCCCGTAGAGGGCGACCCCGAGCAAGGTCAGCAGCACCACTGCCATCACCATGGCGGGGGTGTCGAGCGATGATTGCACCTGGATCATCAGATAGCCCAGACCGCGCTCGGAGGCGATGAACTCGCCGACGATGGCGCCGGCGACAGCCAGGATGGCGCCGACCTTCATGCCGGAAAACACATATGGCAGCGCGCCGGGCAGCTGGATCTTGCGAAACAGCAGCCAGCGCGATCCGCGCAGCGACTTGACCAGGTCGAGCAGGTCCGGCTCGACTTCGCGCAAGCCGCGCGCCGTGGTCAACAGGATCGGGAAGAAGCAGATGCTGAAGGCGATCAGGATGTTGGGAAAGATGCCGTAGCTGAACCAGACGATGAACAGCGGCCCCAGTGCCACCTTCGGAATCATGTTGAGGGTCACGAACAGCGGCAGCAGCGCCAGGCTGAGCAGCGGCGACCACGAAAACAGCATCGCCAGCACCACGCCGACCAGCGCGCCGAGGCCGAAGCCACCGAGGATCTCGGCGGCGGTGACCGCGAGATTGCTGAGCCAGGCGTATTTAGCCGACGTCAGCGTCGCCAGGGTGGCGAGCGGTGACGGCAACACGAATTTCGGAACCTGGAAGGCGTCGACCAGGACCTGCCACAGCACGATCACGACGAGATGCACGACCACGATGATCGTCACGGAGCGTAATCCCTCGCTGGACACTTCAGGTTCCCCGGTTCGGTTCCCTCCGTCGGCGGCGCCGCGGGAACGTTCCCGCAATCTATCGCCGCCGCCGGGACGTTTCAACCAGTTAGTTGATTAGCGACCCGGCTCAGGGCCGTAGGGACTGCATGACGAGGTCGACCACATGGCCGCGGCGGGCGCGCTTGGCCGCCGCCGTGGTGAAGTCCTTGCCAAAAATAGCCGACAGCGTCGGGGTGTTGGAAAAGAAGAAATAGCTGAGCCCGGCAATGGAGATGTACAGATGCACCGGGTTGATCCCCTTGCGGAACATTCCGGCCCGTACGCCCTCGGCGAGGATCTTCGACACCAGGCTGACCAGCGGCGAATGCATGTCTTCCAGCCGCGTCGAATGGCGCACGTGCCGGGCGCCGCCGCGGTTCTCGTCGTTGAGCAGCACGATGAAGTCGGGATGCGCCGCGAGATGATCGAACGAGCTTTCGATCAGCTTCCGGATCGCGGCGTCGGGGGCCAGACCCTCCAGGTTGAGCTTGCGCTCCTGGGCGCGGATCTCCTCATAGACCATCTCCAGCACCGCGAGGTACAGCGCGTCCTTGTCGCCGAAGTAGTGGTAGACCAGCTGCTTGTTGACCCCCGCCCGTGCCGCGATCTCGTCGACCCGGCCGCCGGCGAGGCCATTCTGGGCGAATTCACGCCGCGCTGCGGCCAAGAGCTTGCGCCGCGTGGCGACCGGATCGCGGCGGCGCGGTTCGGCTATCGTTGAACGTCTTCTAGGCATTTCCAACCAAACAGTTGACAATCCGGGCGGTCCCTTGTTGCATTGGTAGTCGAAAGCGGTGCCCGGCCACAAGTGTCGTCGATCGCCAATCCACTCGCAGATGACCCGCAGACCAAGGAGATCAGCCGTGAAACTTTGGAAGACCGTGGCAATGGCGCTCGCCGTCGCACTGCCGCTGCAGGCACGGGCCGCGGAGCCCGTCACTCTGACGCTAAACTGGACGCCGACCGCCGACCACTCGCCGTTTTATTACGCCAAGGCGCAAGGCTGGTACGAGAAGGCGGGCATCGATCTCACCATCGAGACCGGCAAGGGCTCCGGCGTGTCCGCGCTCAAGGTCGGCTCCGGCGGCGCGCCGTTCGGCATCGCGGATCTTGCCACCATGCTGGTGGCCCGCAGCAAGGGCGCCGACGTGGTGGCGCTGATGAGCATCTACGCCAACACTGGACAGACCTTCTACTGGCTGAAGAGCTACGGCGTCGACGGCGCCAAGACGTTCCCGGGCCACAAGATCGGCAACCCGCCGGGCGACGCCTCGCGGGTGATGTGGCCGGCCTTCGCCAAGGCGGCCGGCATCGCACCGGACGCGGTGAGCTTCGTCAATGTCGGTCCGACCGCGAAAATCGCCGCGCTGAAGAGCCATACCGTCGACATCATCAGCGACTTCTACAACGAGCACGACCTCAAGGTGATCGAGTTCGGCGGCGACCTCGGCTTCGTCAACTGGAAGGACATCGGGCTCAACCCTTACGGCAACTCGCTGATCGTCAACGGCGCCTATCTCGAGAAGAACCCGAAAGTTGCCGAGGAGTTCGTCCGCATCAGCCAGAAGGCCTTCGCGGCGTGCGTCGCCGACGTCGCGCCCTGCCTGAAGGCGCTGCTCGACCAGGTGTCCGGCCTCGACAAGGAAAACCAGGAGCGACAGTGGGAGCGCATCAAATATTTGATGACCGACGAATTCACGACCAGCAAGGCACTGGGCTGGATCGACGGCGAGCGGATGAAGAAGGATTACGAACTGGTGCAGACCTATCTCGGCATGGAAAAGCCGTTCGCCGTGGAAACCGCGTTCTCGACCAAGCTGCTCGACCCGTCGATCAAGATGGACGCCAGCAAGGTGAAGAAGTAACGCGGGACATCGTTCCCTCGCCTCTCCCCGCGGGCGGAGAGAGGCGAGCACTCCGAGCCATCGCCGTATCCTTGGCGATGCACCGTCATCGACCATCGCTGTGCCGGCATTTCTCGTAACCGGACTCCATGCCTCGTTTTGCGACGACGCGGTCGATGCGACGAAAAGGCGTCCGCCGTTAACGACTTTTCCGATCGCGCATTAGGCTTTTAGAAATGAAAAATCCGCGTTCACACTGAACGTCTGTTTACCAAGGCCCTCGAATTTATATTGAAATTGAAGCATTGACCGGTCCCCTCCGCTAAGTTCCAGCCGACAACGAAAGCCGCGCAAACTTGCTGCTCGCCGCTTTCGGGTCGTCGTTTCGGAGATGACATGAAGTACTCGCCGCCGAGCACCGGGCCCGATGCCAATTGCCCCGTCGTGGTGGTTGGCGGAAGCGTTGCCGGCCTCGGCGTCGCGCGAAGCCTTGCTGCGGCACGCACGCCCGTCGTCGTGCTCGATACTTCGCGCCTCAATGCTGCGCTGTGGTCGCGGCACTGCGTGGCGCGCGTCATCGCAAACGTCTCCGGGCATCCGCTGATCGACGAGCTCAAGGCAGTTGCCCACGGCTTCGCCACGCCGCCGCTGCTGATCCTGACCCAGGACGCGGCGGTCGAGGCCGTGTCGCAATGGCGCGCCGAGCTTGCGCCGCATTATCGTTTCCTGCTGCCCTCGCAGCACAGCGTCGACCTCCTCAACGACAAGGGGCGATTTCACGATTTTGCCATGCGCGAGGGCTTCCCGGTGCCGCGCGGCATCGTGGTGACGTCCACCGTCGCGCTCGCCGAACTCGATGCCATGGCCGCGCCGGTGGTCGTGAAGCCGGCGCGCAAGTCCGGCCTGCAATTGGCCGGGCTGGATCGCGCCACCCGCTTCGACGACATCGCCGCGGCGAAGGCCCATTGTACCGAGCTCCTCAAGTTGAACGCCGACGTCGTCGTGCAGCAGTGGATCGCCGGCCCCGATCACGGCATCTATTTCTGTCTGTTTTTCTGTGATGCCGCCGGGCAGCCGCTGCGGATCTTTACCGGACGCAAGCTGTCGGCATTCCCGCCCGGGGTCGGATCGACCGCGACCTGTGTCGCCGCGCCGAGCGTGCAGGCGCAGCTCGAGGCGATGACGACCCGGCTTACCACCAAGGTCGGCTTTGCCGGCATGGGAGGACTTGAATTCAAGCGCAACGCAAACACCGGCGAGTTCGTCATCATCGAGCCGACGGTGGGGCGCACCGACTGGCAGGAAGAAATTGCGACGTTGTCCGGGGTCAATATCCCGATGGCGGCGCTGGCCCATGCCAATGGCCAGCCGGTCGGCCCGGCGGCCTGCGCCGCGGCATCGGTCGCCTGGCGCACCTCGCTCAAGCACCGCGCGCCGCTTGGCCTGCGCGATGCCGGCATCCGCATCGTTGACGGCTACTGGCGCGCCAGCGATCCGCTTCCGGGGCTGATCTTCTACGCCGTCGAGCCGATCCGCCGCCTGTTCAATCGCCGCCCGTCCGGCGCGTCATCCGACCGCGAGGGCTGGACGTTCAGTCCCGCCCGCAAGTCGCCGCTCGGCGGTTGACGGATTTTGCGAAGAGGAGCCCGCAATGTCGCATTGTGAGACCGCCATCATCGGGGCCGGGCCCTATGGTCTGTCGCTTGCCGCCCATCTGCGGCATCGCGGCCTGCCCTACGAAATGTTCGGGCGGCCGATGCGGAGCTGGGCCGAATTCATGCCCAAGGGCATGCTGCTGAAGTCGGAAGGTTTTGCGTCCAATCTCTGGGACCCGCAACGCGCCTTCACGCTGGAAGCCTATTGCCGCGAGTTGGGCATTGCGTACCAGCCGACGGCGCTGCCCGTGCCGATCGAGGTTCAACTCGCCTATGCCAGCTGGTTCCAGGACAAGACCGGCGTCTCCTCCAACGGTCTCTACATCGCCGGCATCGACCAGGACGAGCGCAGCCGCAATTTCGTACTGACCGACGAGAATGGCCGGCAATCCACCGCGCGCCGTGTCGTGATGGCGAACGGACACATGCCGTTTCTCCATGTGCCGGAAGCGTTGCGCGGATTGCCCGCCGATCGCCTGGCGCATACGTCCGAACTCCATGATCTGTCCCGGTATGCCGGGCAGGACGTTACCGTGATCGGCGCCGGGCAGGCAGCGCTGGAAACCGCGGCGCTGCTGATCGAGATCGGCGCCGGGGTTCGCGTTGTGGCCCGCGGCAACATCCGGTTCAATCCGCCTGCGGAGTCGGCGCGTTCGCTGTGGCGGCGCCTGCGCGCACCGGAGTCCGGCCTCGCGCCGGGCTGGCGCAGCCTGTTCTATTCGGAGATGCCCGGGCTGACCCGCCGTCTGCCGATGGCGGTTCGCCATCACGTCGTCGCCACCAAGTGGGGTCCGGCTGGAACGGCCTGGCTGTTCGACCGGCTCGACGGCAAGGCGGAGATCCTCACCGGGCGAAGCATTGACGCCGCCGACATGGTCGACGGCCGGGTACGCCTGCGCCTGCACGGCGCCGATGGCCTTGAGACCATCGACACCGATGCGGTGGTGGCCGGCACCGGCTTCAAGGCGGAAGTCGACCGCCTGACGGTGCTCAGCGCGAATTTGCGTGCGCGGATCGCACGCGAGGAGGGCGTTTCCCCGAAACTCGATCCGGCGTTCGAGACCTCGGTTCCCAACCTTCACATCCTGGGCATCCTCAGCGCGCCGACCTTCGGCCCGGTCATGCGCTTCATGTTCGGGGCCAAGCATGCCGCGCCGGTGGTGGCACGGCGGATCGCGGCGCACTCTGCAGCCGCGGCGCCGGTACGCGCGGCCGGGATCAATGCGGCCGCGGCGGCCCGACGTTAGCGCCGGACGGAGCGCACGGCGGCGAACTACTTCGCGCTGCCCGCCCTGGCAAACACGGCCCCGATCGCCGCCTGCGCATCCTGCTGGATGCGCGTCAGGTGCGCCTCGTCCTTGAAGCTCTCGGCGTAGATCTTGTAGACGTCCTCGGTGCCCGAGGGCCGCGCCGCGAACCAGCCGCTGTCGGTGATCACCTTGATGCCGCCGAACGGCTGATTGTTGCCGGGCGCGGCGCTGAGTGTCGCGCGGACCGCTTCACCGGCGAGTTCCTTGATGCCGAGTTGCTCCGGTGTCAGCGACTTCAGCAGATTCTTCTGCTCGGCGCTGGCAGGCGCATCGACGCGCGCGTAGAAAGGCACGCCCAGTTCGCTGGTCAGGCCCTGGAAGACCTGGCTCGGGTCGCTGTTGGTCCGCGCGGTGATCTCGGCAGCCAAAAGACCCAGGATCACGCCGTCCTTGTCCGTGGTCCAGGCCGAACCGTCCATCCGCAGGAACGACGCGCCGGCGCTTTCCTCGCCGGCGAAGCCGAACGAGCCATCGCGCAGGCCGTCGACGAACCATTTGAAACCGACCGGCGTCTCGGCCAGCCTGCGGCCGAGCTTCTTTGCGACCCGGTCGATGATGCCGCTGCTGACCACGGTCTTGCCGACCGCGGCATCGGCGCGCCAGTCCGGGCGGTTGGCGAACAGATAGGATATCGCGGCGGCAAGGTAGTGGTTCGGATTCATCAGGCCGCCGGTGCGCGTCACGATGCCGTGCCGGTCGGCATCGGTGTCGTTGGCAAAGGCGACGTCGAACTTGTCGCGCATGCCGATCAGCCGCGCCATCGCGTACGGCGACGAGCAGTCCATCCGGATCTTGCCGTCCCAGTCCACCGTCATGAAGCGGAAGGTCGGATCGATGGCGTCGCTGACGATGGTGGCGGCAAGGCCATAGCGCTCGATGATCGGCTGCCAGTAATGCACCGCGGCGCCGCCCAAGGGATCGATGCCGATGGTGACACCCGATGACCGGATCGCCTCCATGTCGATGATGTCGGCGAGGTCGGCGACATAAGGCCCGATATAGTCGTAGCGGTAGACGCAGGACGACCGCCGCGCCCGCTCGAGCGGTATCCGCCGCACTCCTTTGAGCCCATCGGCGAGCAGCGCGTTGGCGCGCTGCTCGATGGCGCCGGTGATGTCGGTGTCCGCCGGGCCGCCGTTCGGCGGATTGTATTTGAAGCCGCCGTCCTCCGGCGGATTGTGCGACGGTGTGATCACGACGCCGTCGGCGAGGCCGCCGGTGCGGTTCCTGTTGTAGGTCAGGATGGCGTGCGAGATCACCGGGGTCGGGGTATAGCCATCCTGCTCGTCGATCATCGTGGTGACGCCGTTGGCGGCAAACACTTCCAGCGCGCTCGCCAGCGCCGGGGTCGACAGCGCATGGGTGTCGATGCCGATGAACAGCGGTCCGGAGATGCCGGCGCCGTGGCGGTACTCGCAGATCGCCTGGCTGATGCACAGAATGTGCGCTTCGTTGAAGGCGTCGTTGAACGAGGAGCCGCGATGGCCCGAGGTGCCGAAGGCGACGCGCTGCGCCGGCACGGCCGGGTCCGGTTTGCCGGCGAAATAGGCCGTCACAAGGCGCGGCACATTGACCAGCAGCGACGGTGGAGCCGTCTTGCCGGCCAGCGGATTAACGTCGGCAGCCATCGGTGTCTCCGGCAGGGGGCGGATCTGTTCTGGAGTAATGCCGGAAAGTTAGAACGCAGCGCAAGGCCAAATATTTCGGGAACTAACTTTTCGCTGCTTCAGCCTGCCTACTTCAGGTGCAGTCGCATCAGGATATCGTGATTGTGATTGCCGAAGCCGCGGCCGAAAATGTTGACCCCTCCCGGGTGCGCGGCATTGTCGTCGATGCCGACGCGCAGCCGGATCGAATGGTGTTCGGCGAGCTGCAGCTGCGCCAGCGTCACCGACGACAGCTTCTTTGCGCCCATATAGGTGCCTTTTGACGAGATGTGCCACTGGGTCAGCGCGCCGTATTGCGAGCCTTCGAGCTTCCACCATCGCGGGGTATGGACGCCACGGCGGTCGCCGTAGTCGCCCGGCGAGGTCCAGGTGCCGACCTTGACGTCATTGACCCACAGGCTGATGTCGGAGGGCCAGTCGGCGTTGGTGCCCGGCACCTCCGACGACAGCTCCAGCGCGAACTCCAGCGCTTCGACCCTGGCGTTCAGCACTTTTGCGTTGTTGGGAAACTTGTATTCGACGTGGCCACGCCCAAACCAGATCAGCGCGGCCTGCACCCGGCATGGATCGAGAAACAGATCGGGCACGTCGAGCACCCCCATGATGCCTTCGGTGGAACAAAGGCCGCAGGGTGCCGAGACGTTATAGCTGGTGTAGAGCCCGAGCGGCATCTCGACCTCGATGATGTCCTTCTGCCGGCTGGTCTCCTCGCCATCGAGCCGGATGACAATCTCGTCGAACCGCGCGGCGCAGATCTTCTGCTGGCCCTTGCGCGCCCGCCCGACCTCGGTGTCGATCAGCTCGGAATCCTCCAGGATCTGGATGTTGGTGGCGATGGTCGACTGCGGCAGCCCGAGCGCCTCGGCTATCTGGTTGACGTTGAGCGGACCGCGCCGTCGCAACAGCCGCAGGATGCGCACGCGCACCGGTGAGGCGAGGCCGCGAACGATCTCGAACTGCGCTTCGGGATCGACATTGAGAAAGCTGCGGATGCCTTTCGGCTTGTCGGCGATCTTTATTCGCTTCTTCGGTTCCGGTTTCCTGTCGAGCATGCTCGCCGCCCTCGTTGCCCGGGCCGGCGAGGCCGGCCCGGTGTCCCATATGTCATGTAGCGGACAAATGAATCACATTCCACGACGCCGGCTGAAGCCGCGCGTGGATCTGGCCGCCATCCACGCTCACGCCCTGCAACGGCGTCGGCTTGACCCTTTCCGAGGCGTTCTTGGTGTTGGTCGCCTGCAGGTCGTCGTGGCGCAATTCAAGTGCTTCGCTGACCGCGAGCCGGCCAAAACTCCGGACCTCAATGCCGACGTCGATCTCCTGCTTGAGGTCGCGGTTGAGCATGAACAGCGACAATCCCCCGCCCTCATTGGCCACTGCCGCCAGTTTCAGGTACGGCACATTGCTGACCGGAAAGGTCTGCTCGTCGGTGCCGCGCGGGTCGTAATAGGCCGAATCGTAGGTCTCGGATTCCACCTGGGCGCGCAGCACCTTGCCGCGGCCGAGCCGGCTCATGTGGGCGAACGGGAAGAAGATGGTCTGCCGCCACGCCGGCCCGCCGGTCTCGGTCATGATCGGCGCGATCACGTTGACCAGCTGGGCGAGGCAGGCCGTCTTGACCCGATCGGCATGGTTGAGCAGCGAGATACAGGCGCCGCCGAACGCCAGCGCGTCCTCCATGGTATAGATCTCTTCCAGGATCGGCGGTGCCACCGGCCAGCCTTCCTTGACCCGGTCGGCACGCTTGCGACGGGTACGGTACCACACGTTCCATTCGTCGAAACTCAGCATCATCCGCTTGGTCGAACGGCGTTTTGCCGCCACCGAATCGGCGATGGCGACGACCTCGTCGATAAAACTGTCCATCAGATCAGGGCAGGCCAGGAAGGCGGCGGTGTCCTGCTTGTAGTTGTTCAGGTAGGTGTGCAGCGAGATGTATTCGGCGTGATCGAAGGTGTGCTCGATCACGGTGTCCTCCCAGTGCCCGAACGTCGGCATATTGCGCGCTGACGAACCGCAGGCCGCGAGCTCGATGGTCGGGTCGACCCAGCGCATCATCTTGGCGGCTTCCCGCGCCACCGCGCCGTAGGCGGCCGCGGTCTTGTATTCCATCTGCCACGGGCCATCCATTTCGTTGCCGAGGCACCAGAATTTGACACCGTGGGGCTGCTCCCAGCCGTGGGTGCGGCGCAGGTCCGACCAATGGGTACCGCCAGGATGGTTGCAGTATTCGACGAGATTGCGCGCGGCGTCGCCGCCGCGGGTGCCGAGATTGACCGCCATCATCGGCTCGACGCCCGCGACCTTGCACCAGTCCATGAACTCGTTGGTGCCGAACGTGTTCGGCTCGGTGGTGAACCAGGCGAGGTCGAGCCGCGCCGGCCGCTTCTCGACCGGGCCGACGCCGTCCTCCCAGTTGTAGCCGGAAACGAAGTTGCCGCCGGGATAGCGCATGATGGTGGGGCCGAGCTCCTTCACCAGTTCCAGGACGTCCTTGCGGAATCCCTTGGCGTCCGCGGTCTTGTGGCCGGGCTCATAGATGCCGCCATAGACGCAGCGCCCGAGGTGTTCGACGAAGGCGCCGAACAGGCGGGGATCGGTCTGGCCGATGGCGAAATCGCGGTCCATCAGAACTTTTGCTTTTCTCACTTTTCTCTCCGATGCGGTGGCTGATGTCAGGCTGACGGGGTAGAAGCGGATGCTGCGCCGCCGGCGACTTCGGGCAGCAACACGGCGGCGCGCAGTTGTTGGGAATAGGGGTGTTGCGGGGCGTTCAGCACCGTCCTGGCGTCGCCGCTTTCGACCACGCTGCCCTTCTGCATGATCATGATGCGGTCGCTGATGTAATAGGCGGTGGCGAGGTCATGGGTGACGTAGATGATCGAGATGCCGAGATCGTCGCGTAGCGCCCGGAACAGGTTGACGATCGACATCCGCAGCGAGGCGTCGACCATCGACACCGGCTCGTCGGCGACGATCAGCCTGGGGTTCGACAGCAGCGCGCGGGCGATGGCGACGCGCTGCAGCTGTCCGCCGGACAGTTCGTGCGGATAGCGGTGCCGCACCTCCTTCAGCGACAGCCCGACCTTGCGCAGCGCCTCGTCGACGGCGTCCTCGAGCGCAGCATGGTCACTGGCCGCCGCGAAACGGCGTCGCGTCATGAACAGATAGCGATCGAGCTGCTTCAGCGGATTGAACGCCTCGAACGGGTTCTGGAAGATCGGCTGCACCTTGTGCATGAAGGCCAGCCGGTCTCGCGTGCCGCGCACCGTCGCAAGATCGGTGCCGTCGAACACCAGCGATCCGCCGCTGGGACGCTCTATGTTCAAGATCATCCGCGACAGCGTCGTCTTGCCGCTGCCGGACTCGCCGATGATGGTGAATATCTCAGGCCGCGCCGCCTCGATCCGGAAACTGACGTCATTGACGGCGACGACGCGTCGGCTGGACAGCAGCCCGCCGCGACTGAAGATCTTGGTGGCACCGGAAACCTCGAGCAGCGCATTACTCATGCTGCCTCGCTTCCGTTGACCGCAAAGCAGGCGACGCGGTGGCCGGGCTCGCTTTCGAGCATCGGCGGCACGCGCTGGCTGCAAACCTCCATCGCGAGCGGGCAGCGCGGATGAAACCGGCAGCCGGGCGGTGGATCGGCGAGGTTCGGCGGCGAGCCTTCGAGGCCCTTGCGCTGGATGTCGTCACCGATGCGCGGCAGGCTCGAGATCAGATGCCTGGTGTAGGGATGCAGGGCGTTGCGAAAAATCTCCGCCGTCGCGGCTTCCTCGACCAGGCGGCCCGCATACATGATGCCGAGCCGGTCGGTGAGGTGGGCGTGCACGCCCATGTCGTGGGTCACGAACAGCACCGATGAGCCGATCTCGCGCTGGATACCGCGGATCATGCCGAGCACGTCCTTCTGCACCACGACATCGAGCGCGGTGGTCGGCTCGTCGGCGATGATGAAGTCGGGGCGGCAGATGGTGGCGAGCGCGATGGTGGCGCGCTGGCGCATGCCGCCGGACAGTTCATGCGGATAGGCCGCCAGCACCGAGGCGTCGAGCTTGACCCGCTCCAGGTGATCGATCACGGCCTGTTCGAATTGCTTGTCACTGCCCTCGACATGCGACCGGGCGAAATCGGCAAAGGTCGCACGCAGCCGCCGCACCGGGTTCAGCACGTTCATCGAACCCTGCATGATGTAGGACAGATGCCGCCAGCGGATCCGCGCCACCTCGGCCGGCGGCGCACGGTGCAGTCCGCCATAGCCGGGCAGGAAGGCGAACTCGACGGTGCCGCCGACCACCTCCAGCGGCGGCTTGATGGCGCCTGCGATGGTCTTGATCAGCGTCGTCTTGCCGGAACTGGATTCGCCGGCGAGGCCATAAATCTCGCCGCGGCGGACGTCGAAACTGATGCCGTCGACCGCCTTGACGTAGCGTTTGACGCCGAAATGGTTGGTGCGGAAGTGGGCCTTGAGGTCGCGCACCGACAGGATCGGCGCCGCCGCCTCGGGTCGCGGCGCCAGCGCGGGGGAGCCCGTCATGATGCGCCTCCCATCCGGCTCAGCCGGCTGCGCGGGTCGATGTATTCGTTCATCGACACGGCCAGCAGGAACAGCCCGATGAAGGTCATGATCACGGTGACCGTGGGGAAGGCGATCCACCACCAGATGCCGGCGACCATCGCGGTATGCTGGTTGGCCCAGTAGATCATGCCGCCGATGGTTGGGGTGTTGATGTCGGTGAAGCCGAGCACCGCCAGCGTCACCTCGAGCCCGATCGACCACACCATGTTGTTCATGGTGGTCGAGAATACGATCGGCATCACGTAGGGCAGGTGTTCTTGAACCAGGATCTCGCGGGTGCTCATGCCACTGAACACGCTGCTCTGGGTGAACTCGCGGGTCTTGAGACTCATCGCCACCGAGCGGATCAGCCGGGCGTCATAGGCCCAGCCGAGGCAGGCCATGATCAGCGCGAGAATCAGCCACGACATCGAGTCGCGCATCACGAAGTAGAACAGCACCAGGATAGGCAGCAGCGGGATGACGATGAAGGTGTCGTTGACCGACATCAGCGCGCGGTCGATCCAGCCGCCCTTGTAGCCACTGACCAGCCCGATCACCAGCGCCAGCACCCGGCTGATCAGCGCCACGGTCAGGCCGAACAGCAGGGTGTTGCGGATCGCGAAGCTCAGTTGCCAGAACACGTCCTGGCCACGCGAGGTGGTGCCAAACCAGTAGGTCCATGATGGCGGCACGTCGGGCGGCACCACATAGACCATGTCGGGCGGATAGGGCGAGAAGCCCGCCAGCGCCGACAGGATCACGACGAGGCCGACCAGCACCGCGCCGATGCGAAACTCGGCATTGTAACGCAACAGGTCGCGCAGGATCCGCAGCATCAGCTTACCTTCACCCGGGGGTCGAGCAGCGGATACAGCAGGTCGATGGCGAGTACGCCGATCGACACGCCGAGAATTGAAATCGTGGTGACGCCGAGTACCAGGCCATAGTCGCCGGCGTACACCGCGTCGACCAGCAGCGAGCCGATGCCGGGATAGCCGAATACCTTTTCGGTGATGACCGCGCCGTTGAAGATGCCGCCGAGCGAGATCGCGAGCCCGGTCACCTGCGGCACCAGCGCGTTGCGCATCACATAGGAGGTCAGGATGCGGCGGGGTTTGACGCCGCCGAGTTCGGCATAGACCACATAGTCTTCGGTGACCACGTTCGAGACCAGCGAGCGCATGCCGAGAAACCAGCTGCCGATGCCGATCAGGATCAGCGACAGCGCCGGCAGGATGGCGTGCATCAGCACGCTGGAGACGAAGTCCCAGGTCCATCGCTGCGGCAGGTTCATCGCCGAGCCGCCGGTGATCGGCAGCACCGGCCACAGAAAGCCGAACACGATCAAGAGCAGCAGCGCCAAGATGTAATAAGGAATCGGGTGCAGCCCCATCGCCACCACGCCCATCAGCTTCAGGCCGCGGCTCTTTTGATAATAGCCGGCCAATCCGCCGAGCAGGTTGCCGAGCGCCCAGGCGGTGACGGTGGACACCACCAATAGCCCCGCGGTCCACGGCAGCGCGCGGCCGATCAGCGTCGAGACCGGAGTCGGAAACGCCGACATCGACGGCCCGAAGTCGGCGCGCAGGATGCGCTTCCAGAACACCAGATACTGCTCGACCGGCGAACCGCCGAGACCATAGAGCTCGCGCAGCGACGTCCGCATTTGCTCGATGGCCTCGGGCGCGGTGCTGCCATAGGAGGTCACGGCCGAGATCGACTGCTCGACCGGATCGATCGGCGTGGCATGGGTGATCACGTAAGCGAGGTTGATGCCGATGAACACCACCAGCACGAACTGCCCCAGCCGCCGGATGATGTAGGTGAGGTATCCGTTCATGGGCGCAATGGTTTGAGCGATGAGCGGCGCGTAATCCCTCCCCCTTGCGGGGAGGGTCGGCCGAGCGAAGCGGAGGCCGGGGTGGGGGTAGCCACAACGGAAGCCTTTCTTGTGGCTACCCCCACCCGACCCGGCTTCGCTCCTTCGGAGCTTCGTCGGGCCACCCACGATCGAGCAATTGCTCGATCGGCCCCCGCAAGGGGGAGGGATGGCGCCTCGTTGTGTTTCCTAGTTCGCCGGCTTCAGCTTGACGAACATGTAGCGCGAGTTGCCCCAGTTCGGCACCGGATCGGTGTAGGGATCTTCCGCGGTCGGATAACCGGTCCAGTAGGTCTGGTCCATGGCGGTGAAGACGTTGTACGCCATCAGCGGAATCGTCGGCATCTCCTTGACCGCAAGCTTGACATAGTCCTTGCCGAGCTCGATCGACTTCGGATCGTCGAAGCCGACGCTGCGGGTCTGCTCGATGATCTTGTCGAGGTCCTTGTTCGACCAGCGCTGCCAGTTGCGCAGCGGCTGCGGCTTGCCGGGCTCGGCGACGAACTGCGAGTGCCAGCTGTCGAGGAAGTACGACAGGTCCTGGTGGCCGCCCCAGGTCTCGACGCTCCAGCCGATGAAGCTGTCGAAGTCGCCGGCGGCGCGGCGGGTCAGGAGCGTGCCTTGGGCGACGTCGACCTTGGCGTCGATGCCGGCCTGCTTCCATTGCTGCACGATCATGGTGCCGGCCCGGGTCATCACCGGCCGGAGGTCGCCTTCGACCATGACGCGCACGGTGAACGGCTTGCCGTCCGGCGTCGACCAGGCGCCGCCGCGCTTGGTGAAGCCGGCCTTTTCCAGAAGTTCGGCGGCAGCCTGCGGATCGGTCTTCCACCAGCCCATGCCGAACGCCCGGGCGATTTCCTTCGAGTCGGATGGAATCTGCTCGCCCATCGATGGCCGCAGCATGTCGGCAATCTGCTTGCCGACGGTCGGATCGTAAGGCTTGATCTTGCGCTTGCCGGTATCGATCTCGAAATCCTTCAGCCACGCTTCCATCGGCCCATGGTAGGTGGTCGGATGGGTTCCGGTCGGCGGCACGCCGATCGCCGAGATGGTCGCCGCGCCACGATAGGACGCCATCGACACGGCCTTGATGTCGATCAGCAGCGCCAGCGCCCAGCGCACGTCTGGGGTCTTGAACAACTCGTTCTGGGTGTTGAAGATCACCGCGGGCAGCGTCGGGTCCGGATGGCCGTACGGAAAACCCTTGAACCAGGCGCGCGTGGTCTTGCTTTGCTTGGCGAGGGCGAACATGCCTTCGGGCGCGATGTCATGGATGACGTCGAGCTCGTGGTTGAGCTGCGCGATCACCCGCTTGTCCGGCGGGCCGGGATCGACATAAGCGAGATATTTCGGACCCGGCTTGCCGAAGCGTCCGAGCGTTGTTCGCTGCCAGTCGTCGCGCAGTTGCCAGATGTACCACTTGCCGTCGGGATCGAAGCTGTTCAGCACATAGGCGCCGAGCGAAACCGGCTTGTTGAAATCGAACTTGGCGGGATCCGCCACTTTCTCGAAGACGTGCGCGGGCAGGATCCAGACCGCGCCCCAGCGCACCGTGAAGTTGGCGTGGAAGCGCGAATTGGGCTTCTTCAGCTTGAACACCACGGTGTAAGGATCCGGCGCCTCGACCGAGGCGACGTTGCTGGCCATCACGGCGCTGTAGCGCATCCCGGGGTTCTTGATCTGGAGCATCACCGTCGCCACCACGTCGTTGGCGGTGAACTCGACGCCGTCGCTCCAGAAGATGCCCTTGCTCAGCTTCGCCGTCATTTCGGTGAAGTCGGCGTTGTATTGCGGCTTGTCGGCCGCCAGCGCGTTTTCCCATACGCCGTTGATGCCGCTTTCAGGGTCGATGTACCACAGCGTGTCGAGCGCGGCCTGCTGCAAACCATTGGATTGCGAGCCGGCATTGATCGCCCAGATGTTGAACCAGCCGGCGTTCTTGATGGTGCCTTCCGGGTTCTCCAGGATCAGCAGGTCCTTGCGCGGAATGTTTTGCGGAATGCCCTGCGCGTGCGCGGAGCCCGCCGACAAAAAAAGCTGCGGCGCCAATGCACACACAGCCAGCAGCAACGCACGAATGCGGCTCATCGTTTTCTCCCTCATCGTGCGAGTCTTTAGGGCTCGCGCTCGGTGTGCGCGCGATCCTAGAGGCGGGAAAACCCGTGAACAACCAAAATCGTGATCTATATCCGAAGATCGGGTTTAATGCTCACGCCAGCCTGACGCACGGCTCGGCGCGGCCGCTCGCGCCGACATCAAGCACAAATGTCTGGCCATGTTGCGGATCGGCGGCCTTGGCCGCTTCGTCCATGCCCTCCCAGGCGGTGGTAACCAGCAGGCGGTCCAGTTTCTTCCCGACAAAGGCCGGGCAGCTCGATTGTTTTGCTGGCACGCGAAGGCTGCGCACGCGTTCGCCGTCCGGCGTGTAGACGTCGACGCAGCCGCCGCCCCAGCGCGCGTTCCAGATCAGTCCCCGCGCATCGACCACGGCGCCATCGAGGCCGCCGGTGCCGCCACGATGATCGTACAGCGTCTGCGGTTCACCGATCGGGATGGCGGTCGACGGATCAATGGCGACGCGCTGCAGCAGCGCCGTCTTGGTATCGGTGAAATAGGCGGTGGCGCCATCGGGCGAAAAGCAGATCGCGTTCGGTATAGTCACCTCCGCATAAAGCCGTTTCAGTTCGCCGCGATAAAAATGATAGATCGCGCCGGCGGCTTTTTCCGCCTTGCGGCCCATGGTCCCGACCCACAGCGCGCCGCAGGCATGGACCCGCCCATCATTGGAACGCGTCGCTGCGTTATCGGCTTCGAGCGGCGTGTGCAGGGTCAGCCGGCCGTCGGCGACGTCGCGCACATAAAGCCCGTTGTCGGTGGCGAGCAACTGGCGCTTGTCGTCGACAACGGCCAGCACGCTGGCCATGACCGGCAGGGCATGCGTCTTGATTTCGCCCGAGGCGAGGTCGGCCTCGAACAAGGTGCGTTCGAGGATATCGAACCACCAAGCGGTATCGGTCGCCGGATCGTAGGTCGGGCCTTCGCCGAGCTGGCAGTGCCGCTCCGACAGGACCGTGGTGCCGACGTCATCCATGAGCTCCTCCATGAGGTCGTGATATCAGCTCACGGTGGAAAATCGAAACACCGAGATGTGGCTGTAGGTTCGTCCGGGGTCGAGCCGCGCGGACGGATAATCCGGCCGGTTCGGCGTGTCGGGATAGACCTGCGGTTCCAGGCACAGTGCGTCGTATTGCCGGTAAACCCGGCCGTATTTTCCGGTCACGCTGCCGTTCAGGAAATTGCCGGAATAGAACTGCACGCCGGGCTGGTTGGTCAAAAGTTCGAGCACCCGGCCGGAGCGCGGCTCTTCGACCCGGGCAGCGAGGCGCGGCTCGCTGACGGCGCCGCCGCGCAGGCAATAGCAGTGATCATAGCCCTGGCGGATCTGGACCTGGTCGATCTGATCGTGGATGCGGACGCCGACGCGATGCAGCTTGCGGAAGTCGAACGGCGTGGCTCCGACCGGGCTCGGCGCCTCCAGCGGGATGCCGTCGGCGCGCACCGGCAGGAACTCATCCGCCGCGATCATCAGCCAGTGATCGAGGATGCCGCCGCCATTGGGCTCGACGCCGGAGAGATTGAAGAAACTGTGGTTGGTCAGGTTGATGACGGTCGGCTTGTCGACGACCGCAGAGAACGCCAACGAAAGCTCCATCGGTCCGGTAAGGCTATAGGTGAGGTCGGTGGTGAGCTGGCCGGGATAGCCCTCCTCACCGTCCGCGCTGACATAGCGGAGCGTGACGAACGGCACGGGCTTCTCGCCGATCGCGGTAATGCTCCAGTTCCTGCGGTCGAAACCGTCGAGGCCGCCATGCAGCGCATTGGCGCCGTCATTGGTCGGCAGTTGAAAGCGATTGCCGTCCAGTTCGAAGCTGCCGCCGGCGATGCGGTTGGCGTAGCGCCCGACCGTGGCGCCGAGGAAACGCCGCAGCGCGACATAGCCGGCGAGGTCCTCCCGTCCCAGCACCACATCCGCCAGCTTGCCGTCCCGGTCGGGCGCGATGATTGCCTGCAGCGTCGCGCCATAGGTGATCAGCCGGACCTCGAAGCCGTTGGCGCCGTGCAACCGCACCATGTCCACGGTGCTGCCGTCCTCCAGTTGCCCGAAAGCCTCGCGCGTGACCTTGGGCGTCCCCGTTTTCTTCGGCTTCGTCATGTTCAGTCCTCGATGAAGGATTCGACGGTGTTGCGGCGGCCGAGCATGAAGGCGTCGGCAACATGGACCAGCGGCGACAGGTCGACATCGGACACGCCGTTGCCGATCAGCCGCGCAAAACGATGATAGATGCCGCGATACTCGGCCTGCTTCTCGTCGACCAGCACCTGTCCGTCATGCGCCAGGCGGCTGCCGCCGGCGGACAGCACCAACTGTCCGGCGTCAGTCCCGACCCGGATATCCCAGGTCTGTGGGCCGGTCTGCCGCCAGTCGAATTCGGCGCGGATCGGCAGGCCGGTGGCGTCGGAAAAGGCCAGATCGGCGGCGATCGGCGCGGCGCGGTTTTCCGGAAACGACAGTTCGGCCTTGGTCAGAAAGAACGGCCGCGGCAGGATGGCGGTGAGAATGGAGAGCGCGTTGATGCCGGGATCGAACACCCCAAGCCCCCCCGGCTCCCAGATCCAGGCCTGCCCGGGATGCCAGACCCTCACGTCTTCCTTCCATTCGACGACGACCGAATCGATGCGGCGATCGGCCAGGAAGTTTTTCGCCGGCTCGACCGCCGGGGCAAAACGCGAATGCCAGGTGGCGAACAGGGTCTTTCCGGTTTCCCGCGCGGTGGCGATCAGCGGCGTCAGTTCGCTGACCGTGGCACCCGGAGGCTTTTCCAGCAGCACGTGCTTGCCTGCCCGCAGCGCCGCGGCCGCCTGCCCCTGGCGCACCTGCGGCGGCGTACAGAGGGCGACTGCATCGACATCGGGGGCGGCAGCGAGCAGTTCGTCGAGTGTCTTGAAATGCGCCACGCCGTCGAGCGACGCATGGCGGCTGGCGATCGCCACAAGGTCGATGCCCGGGGTGTCGGCAATCGCCTGGACATGCTGGTCGCGGGCAATCTTGCCGAGGCCGACAATGGCGATGCGGATGGCGGTCACGGCAGTCTCCCCCGGCATTCGTATAGCGATGCCTACGGATTTACCGGCATGTTCAGCCGCCGTCGACAGGAATCGTCGCCCGCGCGCCCCGCGCCCGGATGATGGCCGATGCGCGGATCGGATCGGGCGGCAGCACGGCGTTCTTCAGGGCGATCGAGTAGGGATGGCTGGGATTGTCGAGCACCGCCCGCGCCTCGCCCTGTTCGACGACGATGCCCTTGCGCATGATGATGACCCGGTCGGAGATGTAATAAGCGGTCGCCAGGTCGTGGGTAATGTAGATGATCGAGACCCTGAGTTCGTCGCGCAGCGCCCGGAACAGGTTGACGATCGACATCCGCAGCGAGGCGTCGATCATCGACACCGGCTCGTCGGCAACGATCAGTTTCGGCCCGGGGATCAGCGCCCGCGCTACCGCGATGCGCTGCAACTGGCCGCCGGACAGTTCGTGCGGAAAACGCCCCTTGATCTCGGCCATGGACAGCCCGACGCGCTGCAGGGCCTCGTCGGCGATCTCGTGCTTGCGCTGCGGTGCATCGGCGCCGGCGAAACGATGCGCCGTGGCGAACAGATATTCGTCGATCCGGCTCAGCGGATTGAACGCCTCGAACGGATTCTGGAACACCGGCTGGACTCGCGCCATGAACGCTTCGCGGGCCTTGCGGCCGCGCAGCGTGGCGATGTCGACACCGCCAAAGCGCAAATGGCCGCTGCTTGGCCGCTCGGAGCCGAGGATCATGTTGGCGATGGTGGATTTGCCGCTGCCGGATTCGCCGACCACCGCGAAAATTTCCGGCCGGTCTTCGGCCAATGCGAAGGAGACGTCGTTCACCGCCGTCAGCCGGCGGCGCGAGAACAGCCCGCCGACCGGGAACACCTTGCTGACGTGGTCGAGTTCGAGGACGTAAGCTCTCATGCCACCTCCGCCTCTCCGGCCCGGTGGCAGGCGACGCGGCCATTGGCCTTGCTCGGCAGCATGGGTGGCGGTTCGGTCTTGCAGCGTTCGATCGCCAGCGGGCAGCGCGGATGAAACCGGCAGCCGCCTGGCGGGTCGACCAGCGCCGGCGGCTTGCCCGACAGGCTCTTGCGAATTCGCAGGTCGCCGATCCGCGGCAGGCTGTTGATCAGATGCGCGGTGTAGGGATGCTGCGGATGGGCGAAGATCTCCGCGGTCGGGCCTTCCTCGACCAGGCGCCCGGCATACATGATGCCGAGCCGGTCGGTGATGGCGGCATGCACCGACATGTCGTGGGTGACGAACACCACCGATGATCCGAGCCGCTGCTGCACCTCCTTGATCAGCGCCAGCACGTCCTGCTGGACCAGCACGTCGAGTGCCGTGGTCGGTTCGTCGGCGATGATGAATTCGGGCTCGCAGATCGTCGCCAGCGCGATGGTCAGCCGCTGCCGCATGCCGCCGGAGAGCTGGTGTGGAAACGCCTCCAGCACGGTCGGCGCGAGCTGCAGCCGCTGCAGATGCGCCTCGAGGCGCTGCTGGAAATTCGCGCCGTCCATGTGCCTGAGCGCAAAATCCCGGAACGAATGCTTGACCCGCCGCACCGGATTCAGGACGTTCATCGAGCCCTGCATGATGTAGGACAGGTTCCGCCAGCGCGCCGCGCGCATCTTCTCGGGCTGGCGATAGACGTCGATCCGCTCGCCGCCGAAATCGAACGTCACCGAACCGCCGACCACCCGCATCGGCGGGCGGATGGCGCCGGCCAGCGTCTTGATCAACGAGGTCTTGCCGCTGGAGGATTCGCCGGCGAGGCCGTAGATCTCGTTCTTGCGCACGACAAGGCTGATGTCGTCGACCGCGCGGATCTCGCGTTTGATGCCGTAATGCTCGTTGATGTAATAGGCCTTCAGCCGATCGATGGTCAGCGTGTCTTGTGGCGTGTCTTGCCCCGGCGCCACCGTGGCTGCAACCTGTTGCATGGTCAGGCTCCCATCCGCGCCAGTCGGCTGCGCGGGTCGATATATTCGTTGATCGACATCGCCAGCATGAACAGGCCGAGGAACAGGATCACCACGAAGATCATCGGAAACGCGATCCACCACCAGATGCCCGACACCATCGCCGAATGGGCGTTGGCCCAGTAGATCATGCCGCCGACCGAGGGCCGGTTGATGTCGCAGAAACCGAGGATCGACAGCGTCACTTCCAGTCCGATCGCCCAGATCAGGTTGTTCATGGCGGTGAAGAAGATGATCGGAACCACATAGGGCAGGTGTTCGCGGATCAGGATCTGCGGCGTGCGCATGCCGGAAAACACCGCATGCCGGGTGAATTCGCGGTGCCGCAGACTCAGCGCGACTGAGCGGATCAGCCGCGAATCGTAGCTCCAGCCGAGCAACGCCGCCACCACCGCCAGCACCTCCCAGGTCATCTGGCTGCGCAGCACGAAATACACCAGCAGCAGGATCGGAATGTGCGGCAGCGCGCCGATGGTGTCGTTGAACGCCATGATGGCCTGGTCGGCCTTGCCGCCGAGATAGCCGGACACCAGCCCGACCACCAGCGCGATCAGGCGGCTGATGACGGCGACCAGGACGCCGAATGCCAGCGTGTTGCGCAGCGCTCCGGTCATCGCCCAGAACACGTCCTCGCCGCGCGACGTGGTGCCGAACCAGTGCTCGAACGAAGGCTCCATGTCGGGCGGCACCGCGTAGATGGCATTCTCCGGATACGGCGAGACGAAGGACAGCGCCACCATCGCCAGGATGACGCCGAGCAGGATCGAGCCGGCGAGAAATTCGCGGTTGTAGCGCAACAGGTCGCGGAGGATTTTCAGCATGCCGCCATCATCCCAGTTTCACGCGGGGATCGATCAACGGGTAGAGAATGTCGATCAGGAACATCGCGGTCGCCACCGAGATGATGGCAATCGTGGTGACGCCGAGCACCAGGCTGTAGTCGCCGGCATAGATGCCGGCGATCAAGAGTTGCCCCATGCCCGGATAGCCGAAGATGAATTCGACGATGACGGCACCGCTGAAGACGTGGCCGAGATTGAGCGCCAGGCCCGTCACCTGCGGCAGCATGGCGTTGCGGGCGACGTACTGGCTGAAGATCGTGCCGGGGCGGACGCCGGCGAGTTCGGCATAGACCACGTGGTCGTCGGTGACGATGTTGGACACCAGCGAGCGCATCGAGATGAACCAGCCGCCGAGCCCGACCAGCACCAGCGTCAGCGCCGGCAAGGTGCCGTGCACGATGACGCTGCGAATGTAGGTCCAGCCGAGCGCCGGCGGCAGGTTGACCTGGGCGCCGCCGCTGATCGGGAGGATCGGCCACAGATAGCCAAGGAAGATCACCAGCGCCAGGCCGACGATGTAGGTCGGCAGCGGCTGCAGCGCCATCACGCCGATGCCGACGATCTTGAGCAGCCGGTTGTTGCGGAAATAGCCGGCCAGCGCACCGAGGATGTTGCCGACGATCCAGGCGAAGATCGTCGACAGTACCAATAGCCCGAAGGTCCATGGCATGGCGCGCAGGATGATGGTCATCACCGGGGTCGGAAACGCCGACAGCGACGGGCCGAAATCGCCGGTCAGCACCCGGCGCCAGAAGATCAAATAGTGGTCGATCAGCCCGCCCTTGACGCCATAGAGCTCGCTCAGCGACTGCCGGAGGATCTCGATGGCGCGCGGATCGGACGCGCTGAAGCCGGTCATCAGCGACAGGCTCTGCTCGACCGGATCGACCGGCGACAGGTGCGCAATGACGAACGCCAGCGTGATGCCGGTGACCACCACCACCACGAACTGGCCAAGGCGTTTCGCGGCGTATTTGAGGAACACGTTCATGGGGCGCCCTTGATGGAAATTGTCGTCAGCCCCGTCATTGCGAGCGAAGCGAAGCAATCCAGAGGCCGTAAAGCAGGGCTGGATTGCTTCGTCGCTTCGCTCCTCGCAATGACGACAACCCCCTAATTCTTCGGCGCGTCGGGACTGGGCTTCACCCGCACCACCATGTAGCGCAGGTTCGACCAGTTCGGTCCCGAGGCGGAGTAGGGATTCTCCGAGGTCGGAAAGCCGGTCCAGTAGGTGGTGTCGAACGGCGCGAACTTGTTATAGGCCATCAGCGGAATCATCGGCATCTGCTCGACGGCGAACTTCAGGAAGCGCTCGCCGACCTTGGGCACGTCGGGGGAATTGAACGGCACCTTGCGATTTTCCTCGACCAGTCTGTCGAGTTCGGGATCCTGCCAGCGCTGCAGGTTGCGCGGCGCCTGGACTTCGCCGAGCGGCCGGATGAACTGGGAATGATAGCTTTCCAGGAAGAAGCTCAGGTCCGGATGGCCGCCCCAGGTTTCGATCGACCAGTAGATCGCGGTGTCGAAATCACCGGTGGAGAGGCGCCGGCCGTTGGTCGGACCGGCGACCTCGACCTTGGCGTCGATGCCCTGCTGCTGCCACTGCTGGGCGATGATGGTGCCGGCGCGCGCCAGGGTCGGGATGGCGTCGCCTTCGACCTGCAGGCGGAACGCGAACGGCGTGCCGTCCGGCTTCATCCACTTGTTGCCCTGCTTGACGAAGCCGGCCTTCTGCAGCAGTTCGGTTGCCGCCGCAACGTCCTGCTTCCACCAGCCGAAGCCGAACATCCGCTTCAGTTGGTTGTCATCGTTCGGAATGGCTTCTTTCCATTGCGGGCGGACCAGGTCGGCAATCTCTCTGGCAACGTTGGGATTGTAAGGCTTGATCTTGCGCTTGCCGGTATCGAGCTCGAAATTGGTCAGCCAGTCCTGCATCGGCACGAAATAATCCTCGGGCGCCGAGCCGGTCGGCGGCGTCGCCAGAGCCGACAGGTTCGCCGCACCGCGGAAGGCGCCGAGCGAGACCGCGCGGATGTCGACCATGAGCGCCAGCGCCCAGCGCACGTCCTTGTTGTCGAACGGCTTGACCTTGTTGTTGAGCAGGATCGACGGCAGCGTCGGGTCGGGGTGGGCGAACGGAAAATCCTTGAACCACGACGCCACGCTCTTGGAACTGCGCATCATCGCGAACATGCCTTCCGGGGCCATGTCGTTGATGACGTCGAGATTGTGGTTGCGCTGCTCGATCACACGCGCTTCCGGATTGCCGGCATTGCGATAGACGACATATTTGACCTGCGGCTGGCCCCAGTCCATGCCGATCGAGGTGCGCTGCCAGTCGTCGCGCAGTTTCCAGATGGTCCAGTTGCCGAGCTTGTCGTAGCTGTTGAGCACATAGGCGCTGAGCGAGACCGGCGGATTGTTGGCGAATTTGAGCGGGTCTGCGACCTTTTCAAAGACGTGCTTGGGCATGATCCAGGCCGCGTTCCAGCGCACCGTGAAGATGGCGTGGAAACGCGAGTTCGGCGCCTTGAGGTGGAACACCACGGTGTCGCGATCGGGCACATCGATCGAGGCGACGTTGATCGAGAACGCCGCGCTCCAGTTCATGCCGGGATGATCGATCTGGGTCTGCACCGTATAGGCGACATCCGCCGAGGTGAACTCGATGCCGTCGCTCCAGTAGATGCCGCGGCGCAGCTTCACCGTCATCTGCGTGGCGTCGGCATTATAAATTGGTGGCTCGGCGGCGAGCGCATTCTGCCAGGCGTCCTTGCCGCCCTCGGGATTGATGAACCACAAGGCGTCGCTCGACAGTTGCTGCAGGCCGTTGACCGCAAGGCCGCCGCCCGCCGCCCATATGTTGAACCAGTCGGCATTTTGTGCCGCGGTGCCCTGAATGATCAGCGTCTCGTTGCGCGGAATACCGGCAATGAAATCCTGCGCGAGCGCCGGCAGCGCCAGCAACGACGTCGCCGCGATCAAGGCGAGCTTGCGGATCAGACCCATGGTTTCCTCCCTCGGCATCCCCTTCGGGATGTCACTGCAACGAGCGCCGGCGTTGATCGCCGTGTCACTGCGTTGAAAAGACGGACGTTTCCTGCAGATGCGTATTTCGCTGTGTTGCCGACATTATCGACAATATTGCCGAGACAGCAACCCGTTCGTTCGGAGTTTCTGCAAAAACCAAGCAAATACCTTGATTTGGTTGTAGCGAGCGATCCTGCTCGTTCGTGAATTATTGACAAAATGCCGAGTTGCCATAGTGTCGCGGCCCGCATCGACCGCGCAAGCGGCATCGGATCAATCGCTCAATCAATCGTCATCAGGCGTTTGGCAGAAGGCGTGACGGTGCCCCGCAAGAGGAAACTGCAATGCCCAGCCCGCAAAAAACCCATGACGTGTCCATCTCGATCCGCGCCGACCGTCCAACCGAACCCTATCGACCCTTGTGGAACTGGTTCGGCTATGACGAGCCGAACTACACCTATTCGAAGCACGGCAAGAAGCTGCTGAAGGAACTGACCGAGCTCAGCCCCGAGCCGCCGCGCATTCGCACCCATAATCTGCTGTCGAGCGGCGACGGTACCCCGGCGTTGAAATGGGGATCGACCAACGCCTATAGCGAAGATGCCGACGGCAATCCGGTCTACGACTGGACCATCATGGACAAAATCTTCGACGCCTATGTCGAGGCCGGCAGCATTCCGCTGGTGCAGATCGGCTTCACGCCGCAGGCGCTGTCCGATTATGACGGGCCCTATCAGCATAGCTGGAAGCCGGAAGACAGGACCGCGCTGATCACCGCCGGCTGGGCCGCGCCGCCGAACGATCTGAAGAAATGGGGCGACCTGGTCGAAGCCTGGGCCCGGCATCTCGCCGGGCGTTACGGCGAGGAAAAAGTCTCGACCTGGCCGTGGGAAGTCTGGAACGAGCCGGACGGCCATTACTGGCTGGGCACGATCCCGCAGTTCTGCGAGATGTACGACGTGAGCGCGCGCGCCGTGAAACGCGCGCTGCCGAAAGCCCGCGTCGGCGGCCCGCACACCTGCGGCGCCTTCGCCAGCGAAAAGGCGCAGACTTTTCTGCGCGGCTTCCTCCAGCATGTCGTCGATAACGACTCGCCGATCGATTTTCTCGCCTTCCACGCCAAGGGCAATCCGGTGATCTATCAGGATCATGTGCGGATGGGGCTGCACAAACATCTCAACGACATCCAGACCGGCCTCGCCATCATCAACGAGTTTCCGTCACTCACGCATCTGCCGGTGGTGATCGGAGAGTCGGATCCCGAGGGTTGCGCGGCGTGCTCGGCGCGGGTTCATCCGCAGAACGGCTATCGCAACGGGCCGCTGTATGGCGCCTATGTGGTCGAGAGCATGATCCGGACCTATGAGCTGTCCCGGCGCGCCAACATCGCCATCGAGGGCGCCGTGACCTGGGCTTTCATGTTCGACAAGCAGCCGTATTTTGACGGCTTTCGCGATCTCGCGACCAACGGCGTCGATAAGGCCGTGCTCAACAGTTTCCGCATGCTGGGAAAACTCGGCGGCGACTGGCTCGAGACCAAAAGCAATTTTCGCCGCGACATCGACGATATCATGAGCCACGGCGTGCGCACTGAGCCCGACGTCGACGTGGTCGCCACCCGCGACGACAAGGGCGTCAGCATCCTGCTCTGGCACTATCACGATGACGACGAGGCGGGCCCCGATGCCGACGTGACGATTTCGCTCAGCGGCTGGGGTGAGCGGCCGGCGACGCTGACGCATTTCCGCATGGACGCCGATCATTCCAACGCCTTCGCGCTGTGGCAGCACATGGGCAAGCCGCAAAAGCCTTCGAAGCAGGAGTACGCCAGACTGGAGGCGGCCGGGCGCCTTGCGCAGATCGACGACGGCACGCCGGTGCGGGTGTCCGGCGGCAACCTCATGCTCCGCGGATCACTGCCGCGGCAGGGTGTGTCGCTGCTGCGGCTGGATTGGTAAGCGCCCCGGCGTGACGGCGGCAGCATTGCCGTCGCTTTCCCCATGGCTGTAAAAACGTCATATACTCCGCCCCGAGCCCGCCTCGGGCGGAGCGATTGCCTATTCAAGGAACCAGGATGCTGACGCAGGACAAACCGCAGGCCGGCGCGCCGCTCTATATCCGGATGCGGGACGACGACAACGTCGCCATCGTCGCAAACAAGGGCGGCCTGCACCCAGGCGCCGAGTTCGCCGACGGACTGCGGCTGATCGAGCAGATCCCGCAGGGCCATAAGGTGGCGCTGCAGGACATCGCGGCCGGCGCGCCAATCGTCCGCTACAGCGAGGTGATCGGCCACGCCGCGTCCGCGATCGCCAAGGGTAGCTGGGTCAAGGAATCGCTCGTGGTGATGCCGGAGGCGCCGTCGCTCGCCAATCTTCCGAAATCGCGCGGCGCACCGCCGGCGCAGGAGCCGCTGGAAGGTTTCACCTTCGAGGGCTATCGCAACGCCGACGGCTCGGTCGGCACCCGCAACATCCTGGCGATCTCGACCAGCGTGCAGTGCGTTGCCGGCACGGTGGACTATGCCATCAAGCGCATTCGCGACGAACTGCTGCCGAAGTATCCCAACGTCGACGACGTCATGGCGGTAACCCATGTCTATGGCTGCGGCGTTGCCATCAACGCGCCCGGAGCCGCAGTGCCGATCCGCACGCTGCAGAACCTGGCGCGCAATCCGAATTTCGGCGGCGAGGTGATGGTGGTCGGGCTCGGCTGCGAAAAGCTGCAGCCGGAATTGCTGTTGCCCGAGGGCATGGCGTCGGCCGATGGCGAGTCCGATATCGTGCGGATGCAGGACGAAAATCTCACCGGCTTCGGCGAGATCGTCGCCAGCATCGTCGAGATGGCAGACAAGCGTCTTCAGGTTCTCAACAAACGCCGCCGCGAGACCTGCCCGGCGGCCGATCTCGTCGTTGGCCTGCAATGCGGCGGCTCCGATGCGTTTTCCGGCGTCACCGCCAATCCCGCCGTCGGCTTCGCGGCCGATCTGCTGGTGCGCGCCGGCGCCACCGTGATGTTCTCGGAAGTCACCGAAGTGCGCGACGCCATCCATCTATTGACGCCGCGCGCGGTCAACCAGGAGGTCGCCGACGCGCTGATCCGCGAAATGGCCTGGTACGACCGCTACCTTTCGACCGGAGAAGCAGACCGCAGCGCCAACACCACCCCCGGCAACAAGAAGGGCGGCCTCTCCAACATCGTGGAAAAGGCGATGGGCTCGGTGATCAAGTCCGGCACCAGCCCGATTTCCGGCGTGCTGTCGCCCGGCGAGCGCGTGCGCGAGAAGGGGCTGATCTTCGCCGCAACCCCGGCCAGCGATTTCATCTGCGGCACCCTGCAGCTGGCGGCCGGCATGACGCTGCACGTCTTCACCACCGGCCGCGGCACGCCCTACGGCCTGGCCGCCGCCCCCGTCATCAAGGTGTCGACCCGCAGCGACCTGTCGCAGCGCTGGCACGACCTGATCGACGTCGACGCCGGCACCATCGCCACCGGCAAGGCCACCATCGAGGATGTCGGCTGGGAGATCTTTCACCTCATGCTG